>Ga0073934_10010361_pt1 | contig 11607 bp, 5 predicted proteins | sample LarsenN4metaG_FD_76834 | JGI IMG/M metagenome (GOLD analysis project Ga0073934, IMG submission 76834) | Hot spring sediment bacterial and archeal communities from British Columbia, Canada, to study Microbial Dark Matter (Phase II) - Larsen... ...
AGCGAGGGCAAGAGCATGCCGGCCAGAATCGCGATAATGGCGATGACGACCAGGAGTTCGATCAGGGTAAACCCCCGGCGGGTTGCCGAATGTTGTGCGCGGATCGCTCGCATCACTCGCCATGAAAGACGACCGCGCTCTCTCCAAAGTTACAGCGCACGCCCTGTCAGGCCCGGCCCCGGCCGGGCGCCACTCAGGAATGAACGCAGGCTCTCCGGATGAAACGGAGGTGTCTGCCTGGCAAGCACGCGGCCCGCCGCGAACGAGCGGCGGCTAGAACTTGCCACAGCACTGTTTATATTTCTTGCCGCTGCCGCAGGGGCACGGATCGTTCCGCCCCACCTTGGGACCGGTCCGCACCGGCGCGGGCCGGGAGAGCGCTTCGGCGGCCTCGCTGACCATGTCACTGGCTGCTCCGGAGGAAGTGCTGGAGCTGGCGGCGCCCCCCCCGTAAGCGCTGGCGTTCGAGTGCTGAGTGTTGCGAGCCAGCGAACGCAGGAAATTCTCGAAAGCCATCATGCTCGAGGCGCTGCGGAAGATGTTATGGCAGATCTCGCTCTTGACCTGGACCATCATCTCGTCGAAGAGCTTCTTGGCCTCGACTTTATATTCAATCAGGGGGTCCCGCTGGCCATACGCGCGCAAGCCGATGCTGTTGCGCAGGCTGTCCATGTTGTAGAGGTGCTCCTGCCAGGTGCGGTCTATCGCGCTGAGAATGGTAAAACGCTCGATTGAGGTCAGCGCGTTGGGATCCTCACACTCCACCTTGAGCTGGTAGGCCTTGCGCACCGCCTCGATGATGTGCACACAGACTGCATACTGGCCGGCGCTCATTCCGTCAAACGCCGACCCCGCCACCGGAACTTCCACCGCCTCCTGAGCGAGCTTGATCAGTTGCGCTTCGGTCACGCCAATCGGGAAATTCAGGTTCACCCAATCGGCCAGCCCGCGCACATTCCATGAGTCCGGCGCTGACTCCGCCGAACTGAACTGGTCCACCTTCGTCAGCACCACCTCCTCCATCACGTCCATGAGGCGGTCGCGCACATCGTCCCCGTGAATGATCTCGTTGCGGAAGCCATAGACCACCTCCCGCTGTTTGTTCATCACGTCATCGTACTCGAGCGTGCGCTTGCGAATCTGGAAGTTGTGCTGCTCGACCCGCTTTTGCGCCTGCTCGATCGAGCGGTTCAGCAGCGGGTGCTCCAGCTCCTGCCCCTCCTCCAGCCCCATTTTCTCCATGTACTTGACGATCTTGTCCGACCCGAACAGCCGCATCAGATCGTCCTCAAGGCTGATGAAGAAATGGCTCGAACCCGGGTCGCCCTGCCGGGCGCAACGGCCGCGCAACTGCCGGTCAATGCGCCGGGCCTCGTGCCGCTCGGTGCCTATGACGTGCAGGCCGCCCAGTTCGGCGATGCCCGGCCCCAGTTTGATGTCCGTGCCGCGGCCCGCCATGTTGGTGGCAATGGTCACCGCCGCCCGCTGGCCGGCCCGCGCCACAATCTCCGCCTCCTGCTGGTGATACTTGGCATTGAGCACGGAATGGACGATGCCCGCCTTTTTCAGCAGGCGCGACAGGTGCTCGCTGGTTTCGACCGACACCGTGCCCACCAGAATCGGCCGGCCCTGCGCGTGCACCTCCTGGATTTCCCGAACCACCGCGGCAAACTTCTCCCGCTTCGTCTTGTAGACCGAGTCGTTCTTGTCCTGGCGCACGCAGGGCTTGTTCGTGGGGATGACCAGCACCCCCAGCTTGTAAATGTCCCAGAACTCGGTCGCCTCCGTCTCCGCCGTGCCGGTCATGCCCGCCAGCTTGCGATACAGGCGGAAGTAATTCTGAATCGTGATGGTGGCGTAGGTCTGCGTTTCCTGTTCAATGGCCACGCCCTCTTTGGCCTCCACCGCCTGGTGCAACCCGTCACTCCAACGCCGGCCCGTCATCAGGCGCCCGGTGTTCTCGTCCACGATAATCACCTTGCCCTCCTGCACAACGTAGTGAACGTCCTTCAGGTAGAGGCAGTAGGCCTTGAGCAACTGACCAATGCAATGGATGCGCTGCGCCTTGGCCTCATATTGCTTTTGCAGGGCCGTCTTGGCTTCCATGCGCTTGTGGGCGTCCTGCTCCGGCCCGGTGTCAATCTCGTGGAACGCTGTGATCAGATCCGGCAGCATGAAGGCATCCGGATCGGACGGGCTCAGATGGTTGCGCCCTTTCTCGGTGAGGTCCGCCTCGTGGGACTTTTCGTCCATGGCGAAGAACAGTTCCTCCTTCTGGGCGTAAAGCTCTTTCTTCGACTGGTCGGCATGCAAACGCAACTCGGCCTGGTTCATGCGCCGGAGGTTCTCGGGGTTCTCCAGCATCTTCATCAGGCCCTCGGACCGCGGGTTGCCCATCTTGACCTTGTAAAGCAGCAGCCCGATCTCGTAGTCCAGCGCCGCGCGGCTGTCCTCGTCCGCCGTCTCGAACTTGGCCAGCAACTCTTCCGCCTCACCCAGAAAGCGGTTGCAGAGTCGCTCCTGGGTGCGCACCAGCGCCTCAACCCCCGGCTTGTATTTCAAATACTCCTGGCTGTCCTGCCCGATCACCGAAGGTCCGCTGATGATCAGCGGCGTGCGCGCCTCGTCAATGAGGATCGAGTCCACCTCGTCCACAATCGCGAAATAATGCCCGCGCTGCACCTGCTCCTCGGCCCGGGCCGCCATGCCGTTATCTCTCAAATAATCGAATCCGAACTCCGCGTTGGTGCCATAGGTGATATCGCAGTGATACTGTTCCCGCCGCACGGCCGGAGGCTGGTCATGTAAAATGCAACCCACCGTCAGGCCCAGAAACTTGTAGACCGCCCCCATCCATTCGCTGTCGCGCGCCGCCAGGTAATCGTTCACCGTTACCACATGCACCCCGCGGCCCGAGAGCGCATTGAGATAGACCGGCAGGGTGGCGACCAGCGTCTTGCCCTCCCCCGTGGCCATTTCCGCGATCTTCCCCTGATGGAGGGCCATGCCGCCGATCAACTGCACATCGAACGGGATCATGTCCCACACCAATTCATGACCCCGCACCTGGATGACCGCCTTCCGATCATAGAGCCGCCGGCACGCGTTCTTCACCACCGCAAACGCTTCAGGAAGCACCTCATCGAGGGCCGCTGCCAATTCCTGGGGGTCTTTGATGGCGCTGAATCGCGCTTTCCAGTCGGCAGTCTTTTGCCGAAGTGCTTCGTCGGAAAGCGATTGCAGCTCCGCCTCAATGGCGTTAATCCGCGCCACCACCGGGCGCAGGCGTTTGACCTCACGGTCATTTTTGGAGCCAAAGACGGCTTTGATCAGTTTTTCGATCATGGATGCACTACGAAAACAATCCCGGCACCCTAGGCGAAGCACGCCTCACCGTCAAAGCATTTGCGGGCTTGACCCGGAACGCATCTCCCCGATAGCTTGCCGCAGTCCGATGGGTGGCGGCGTTGGGTTCGCCGGGCACACGGCAGTTTCTTTGCCACCGAGGATGGTTCGCATCATGGGATAAGTTGCATGGAACTCACAGGGATGGAACCATGTGCAATGCATCTGTTGGTAAGTTTTTGCAGCCTGGTTGAGCATCCATCGAGGCATTGATGACTGTGTACTATTCCGCGAATGTCAGGCCTGTGTGCCCCTCAAGCCTCTGGTTGATCCTGGGGTGCGGGATCATCACCTGCGCCCTTGCCGCCAGGCTCCCCGCAGCGACTCCTGTCGCCCCGTCCACAGAACCCATCATTTCGGAAGACGCAGCGCGCGAGTCCCTTGCCGATTCCCAGCCGCAAAGCGGCCTTGTCCGCTGGGCTGGCTTCGAGTTCTTCCCACGCGCCTCCGCCCAGATGATCTATAACGACAATCTGACCATCCAGCCGCGCAACCAGTTGTCCGACCTTCTCTGGAGCCTTTCCCCTGGCGTGATGATCCTCGGCGGCACCCCTGGCGTACCCGTGCCACCCCAGGTGACATTCGAGCAACTCCGCCAGCTTCCGCGCATGCCCTATGTGGGCATGGATAATCCCCCAGCCAAGATGCTGATGCTGGATTTCGCGCCCGACTTCAGGATTTACACGGAGCACTCGTCCTTCGACACGATTGACTATGCGGGTTTCTTCTCTGGCATTTACGGCTTCTCACGCCTGACCGTCGGCCTGGATCAGGATTTCACGCGCCGCACCGACACCGTGGCCGACGTGCGGAATCTGATCACCGCCGAAGAACTGACCACCCGGCTGACACTGAAGTACGACCTGAGCGACCGAACCTGCGTTGAAGTCAATGGGCGCTTCAGGGATTATAGCTACGAAGACCCGCGTTTCTTTGGTTCCCGCCAATGGGCCAATATGAACTGGATCAACCGCCAGCTCTCGGGGAAGTTGAACGCGGGACTGGGTGTGACCATCGGCTACTGGGACATTGACCGCAGCCCCAGCCAGACCTACGAACAGGTCCTGGCGCGCGCCATCTATCGGGTGGGCCAGAAGCTCGACTTTACCGCCTCCGCCGGAGGCGAGTGGCGCCAGTTCGGCGGCGGGGCGGCAGACGCCCTCAACCCGGTTTTCAGCCTCTCTGGCACCTATGCCCCGGTCAGCACTACCTCCTTGACCCTGGAAGGCCATCAGACCCAACAAACCTCCATTGGTTACAGCGACCAGAACTACACCGAAACCGGCTTCAGCCTCTCGGTGCGCCAGCAGGTGCTCGACCGGTTCGCGGCCATCCTGGCCGCGTCGTACTACATCACGGATTACTCGGCCACGGACGCGCAAAGCACCGTCTCCCGCGAGGATCACTACTACACGATTCGGCTGACGATCGAGGTGCCCCTCTCGGCTCGCTGGGTCAGCAGCGTTTTTTACGAACATCGAGGCGACGACACTGGAGACGCATACGCCTGGAGCAACAACCGCGCCGGCCTGAAGGTCACCTGGCGCTTTTAGCATCCGGCGCCCGACCGCAAAAGAAGGTTGTGCCGGCAGGAAATCCTGCTAAATTTTGACGGACTTTTGCGATAGGTCGGACCGAAGACGGAGGGAACTCCTTTGGGCGGACTGTCTGAACATGATGAGATTACTATTCTTGGGATTGGCGAAAGTGGCAACGGTGGCAACCCTTGGGCTCGGATTGGTGACACTGGCTTGCGCCAGGCCCGCCGACGCCCCGCCCCCCACGGAGCCCGCCGGCCCTGCCGACGGTGCAAAACAAGCCTCTCGCCTCTACGTGATCAAGCCCAACGATGTCATCGAAGTGCGGGTGTATCAGGAGGACGACCTGACCACGCGCAGCCGGGTGGCCCGGGATGGCAGTTTTACCATGCCCCTCCTGGGCACGATCAAGATCGGCAGCAACACGGTCGAGCAGGCCATTAACCACATCCGCGATCTCCTGGCCAAGGACTACCTGGTCAACCCCCAGGTCAGCCTGACGGTCATCGAATATGCCAAAAAGCGGTTCACTGTCCTGGGCCAGGTCAACCGGCCCGGCACCTACGACATGCCCAGCGACGAGCCAACCAACTTGCTTCAGGCCATCGCCACCGCTGGCGGTTACACCCGCATCGGGAACCCCAAGAAGATCACCGTGCAACGCATGGTCGGGGAGGAGAAGAAGGTTTTCCGGCTCGATGCTGACGCCATGGCCAAGGAGAAGGGCGGCGCCAAGCCGTTTGAGATTCAGCCTGACGACGTGATCACCGTCGGAGAGAAATGGATATAGACCTCTTTGCCCCCTGCCTCAGATTTGTCCCATGCCCAACGAACCAAAACCTGCCGCCCAGACGCTGATCCACCCGCGTGCCTCCACCTCGCATCGCCAGGGCATGGACGCGCTGGCGGTCTTTCATGCCATCACGGAACGACTGTGGTTGGTGTTCCTCTTTATCGTCTTTGGCATTCTCGCCGCTCTCGGCTACATCCGCCGCGCCCCGGTCCTCTACGCCTCCACCGCCACGATCCAGGTCGAGCAGGTCGAGCGCAAGATCATCAATGTGGACAAGTCCGGTTACCCGGAGGATCTCCGCAATCTGGATGTGGTGCCCACGATTGCCCAAAGCCTCAAGAGCCGGGCTCTGCTCGAGCGCGTGATTGATACCAACCGCCTCAGCTCCGACCCGCGGTTTGTGGGCCTGATCGAGGAGGCTCCCACCCGGGAGCGGCTCTACCGCGCCCTGGCTGGAATGTTGGAGGTCCGCGTCCGGCGCGGCACACGGCTGATTGACATCACCGCCATCTCCCCCTTTCCCGAGATGACGGACACCATCGTCAACTCCCTCGTTGAGGAATACATGCGCTCCACCGGCGAAGAGCACGTGTCCTCGACCGAGGTAGCCACGGAATCCCTCGTCCAGGAAGCCCAACGCCTGAAAAAGAAGCTCACCGAGTCGGAGAACGCTCTTCAAGCCTATCGGGAGCAGACCGGCACCGTTTCACTGGATCAAAACAAAGACACGGTGGTCGCCAAGATGAAGGAACTCAGCACGCGGGTCACCGCCGCCAAGTCCGCGCGCATCAACGCCGAAAGCGACTACGCCCAGTTGCAAAAGCTCGGCAATGACGTGGAGGCCCTGCTGGTCCTGCCTGTGGTGGCCCGCGACCCCAAGGTCGTGGAAATCCAGATGACCATCAACAAACTGGAGAGCGATCTGGCCAATCTCCGCCAGCGTTACAAGGAGAAACACCCCAAATTCATTCAGGCCGTCAGCCAAATCGAGGAATGGAAGCAGACCTTTACCAACGCCGTCCGCAAGGTCCCCGAGACCGTCAAGGTCGCCCTTGAAAGCGCCCGTGCCGCGGAGAAGGCCCTCGAGGATGCCCTCAAAGCGCAGGAAACCGCTGCCATGGAGCTGGACAAGGCCGCCATTCAATACAACGTCCTCCTCCGCGAGGTGGATTCCGACCGCGCGCTCTACGAGGCCGTCCTCAACCAATTGAAGCAAACCACTGTGGACACCAAGGCGCAGCCCACGCGCGTCAAACTGGTGCAACCTGGTTATCGCCCCGAGGTGCCGTTCGCCCCCAACAAGCTGAAGATCGTCCTGATCAGCCTCGGATTTTCCATCCTGGCAGGCTGTTTCCTGGCGGTGGGGCTCCAGGCCATTGACCACTCCTACAAGACGGTGGACACGGTGGAATCGGAAACCGGGTTGCCGGTCCTGAGCGCCATCCCGATGCTTCGTGAACTGCGAACGTCCAAGACCAGGCTGGTCGTTTCCGACGATCCCAAAAGTCCCGGCGCCGAGGCCTTTCGCACCTTGCGCGTCTCCCTGAGCATGTTGGGCAAGGCTCAGGATCGTCGGACCTTCCTCATGTGCAGCGCCCTGCCTCAGGAGGGCAAGACCTTCACCTCCCTGAATTATGCCGCGGCCCTGGCCCAGCAGGGCCTGCGTACCGTCCTGATTGATTGCGACCTGCGCAAACCCTCCGTCGAGGAATACTTCGGCGAAAAGGAAAGCCAGAGGCCCGGTGTGACCGATTACCTCACAGGCCAAAAGACGATGGACGAAATCGTCGTCCAAAGCAAATTGGACAAGCTCTGTTACATTCCCGCTGGCACCACGGCTCCCAACCCGGCGGAACTGCTCGGGCAAGGAGGCTTCCCCGGCTTGCTGGCCGAGGCGCTGCAGCGTTTCGACCGCGTGGTCGTGGACACCGCCCCCGTGCACGCGGTGAGCGACACCCTTCTCATTGCTCCCCATGTGCAGACCGCCTGCCTGGTCACCCGCGCCGCCAAGACGCCTCGCAAAGCGGTCCTGCGGGCGCTCCAGATGCTTCGCACGGCGGGGGCACCCATCGCCGGTATTGTCTTCAACCAACTCCCCCGTCGCGGCGGCGCAGGCTACGGCTATTATTACAGTTCGTACTACGACTACGGCTACTACGGCAAATACGCCAAGAAAGGCGTTTACGGGGCCAAGTAGCCGCCGGGGTTCCAGGTCGCCTCAACCGGCCTGGTGGTTCGAGGACGGGGCGGCGCACGGGAACTCCCCGTTCCGGCGTGTGGTCCTGTGGCTTCCATAGGGCACGCGGTGGCGATAGTCTGGGCACAACCCAGTCCCGATCGGCGCCACACTCGAGGGCTCTCAGCGAGCCCAACCCTTACCAGCCGTAAACCCGCACGTAATCCACCTCGAAGTAATCCGGCAGGCGGGCCTTTGTAATGTCGCCGCCCCACTTTCCAATCTCCTCGGTCAGTTTCAGATACTCCGGCACCTGCGAAACGCCGCCCGCACGGGTGCGCCAGACCTCCCGTCCATCCACGTAAAAGACATACTCCTCTGGAGACCAAAGCAGGCCGTAATCGTGGAAACCCTCCGTGAGAGCGGTGATGGTCACGTTGGTGCCGGCGGATTGGTGGTCCTTTCCGTAGCCATCCCAGTGGAGGTTGAACGTGACTTTCCCGTTGCGCCACGGGCACTCCATGATATCAATCTCCGTCCCATCGCGGCCCTGGTTCCCCACGGCTCCCACGCCAGAACACATCATCCAGAAAGCGGGCCAATGGCCTGGTTCCTCGGGCAGTTTGCAGCGCGCCACAAAATATCCAAAGGCGCGCTCAAACTTGCCCCGCGTGTTGACGGCCCCGCTGGTGTAACGGTCGCCGTCTTTGCGCGTGCGCAACACCAGTGTGCCGCGTCCGCTCAGGTAGGCATCCTCCTTCACCCAGTAGCCGTCCCGCCGCTTCCAGTCGCCCAGGCGGTTCCACCTGGTTTCGTCGAGCGTGTCTCCCTCGAATTCATCCTGCCAAACCAGCTTCCATGGCCGCCCTGTTGGCGCGGGCGGAAGAAACATCTCAGGCGATGACTCGGGGCCGGTGGTCGCGGGCGCGGACGCACCCGCGAAACCCGTGATCGTCTCGGAGGGTGACGTCCAGCGCAGGTTCCGCCGCAGCGTGGCGATGTGTTGCCGGACCATGCCGGCAAGCGCTTCCCGATCCTGGGGAGCGCGCTGATACTGCTGAATGACCTCGGGGCGGTCGGCGATGACGACCACGAACCACTCGGGCGTATCTGCCAGGTCCAGGCTCAACTCGCCTTGGAGGTGATGGTGGGTAGCGATGATGCGGCAGACCCGCTCGGCCAACTCGGCGCCCCCTGGCTGCTCAGCCAACAGTTCCCGCGCCCGGGGTGGTCCGGTGATCTCGCCCTGCGGCCCCCCGCCGCCGATGTCATGCAGCAGCGCCGCCACCTGCGTCACGGCGGTGTCCGCCCTCTGAATCTCAGGAAGGGAATCGCGCAGCGCCAGGATAGCCTGGGCCACGGGCAGCACTACCAGTCCATGGCCGGGGTTCCACTGCCGGGCCGCACAAGAACGCTGCAGCCCCTCGAGCAAAACGGGCACGGCCGGCGCGGGAGGCGCAGCGCTCATGCTGCCGAAGACAGGAACCAGCGACAACACAACACCAAGGAAGAGATGGCGCGCGCGGGGTATGGCGTTCATGGCAATATCGTAAGCCCGACCGGCCTCCAAAGCAAAGAACCAAGAGTGTTCCCTGGAGGCGCTCCACAATGCGGCCTCGCGCGCGGCCACGGCCGGCCCCGCCCGTCCCGCACCCACGCCTGATCAGGTACGGCATGGTCAGTAACTCAGGCGCACCCTTTCCTGCTTCGCGGACCGCTGGAATCCGCGACAGCGGCAATCAGGCCTGTTGCGCGCCGGGCGTGCCGGCGCTTTCCAACTCCGGGTCTTTGCCGCCAAACCACAGGTAGATGACCGGCAAAAGCACGAGCGTGAGGAAGGTCGAACTAAGGATGCCCCCGATCACCACCGTGGCCAGAGGACGCTGCACCTCGGCGCCCGGTCCCGTCGCAATGGCCATGGGCAAGAAACCCAGGGCGGCCACAAACGCCGTCATCAACACGGGACGCAACCGCGTCACTGCCCCTTCGAAGACCGCATCGCGAATCGAACGCCCTTGCTCACGCAGTTCGTTGAAGTAGCTGATCATGACCACGCCATTGAGCACCGCCACACCGCTCAACGCAATGAACCCCACCGCCGCAGTGATGCTGAAAGGCATGCCTCGCAACCACAAGGCCAGCACCCCGCCCGTGGCTGCCAACGGGATGCCCGTGTAAACCAAGAAGGCCTGCCGCAGGCTCCCAAAGGCGGTGAAAATCAACAAAAAGATCAACACCAGCGCGGCCGGCACCACCACCATCAACCGCAGCCGCGCCTCCTGAAGGTTCTGAAACTGCCCGCCGAACTCGAGGCTGTATCCCTCGGGCAATTTCACCGCCGCGGCAATCTTTTGACGCGCCTCGTTGACAAAGCTTTCCACGTCCCGACCGCGAAGATTCACCATGATGGCTACCCGCCGGTGACCGTCCTCGCGCACGATCGGGTCCACGCTGGCGACCCGCCGGAACTCCGCCACCCGCCCCAGCGGGATCAGGCCATGATCGCCCACGCGAATGGGCAGGTTCCGGATCTCCTCGAGCCGCTCGCGCAAATCGCCGCGCAAGCGGACAACAATCTGGTGGCGGCGGTTGCCCTCATAAATCAGGCCCACCGGCCGGCCGGCCAGCGCAGTGTTAATCGCGTTGTTCAGGTCGGCCGCGTGCAGGTTGAACCGCCGCATGGCCTCGCGGTTCGGGACGATCTCCAGCACCGGCGCCCGGCCCTGCGCCTCGAACTCGACCTCGCCTGCCCCCGGCACCTGGTCCAGCACAGCCTTCACCCGCGCCGCCAGGTCTTCCATCACATCGTAATCCGTGCCAATGATCTTCACCGAAAGGTCCGAACGAACTCCCTCCAACAATTCGTTGAAACGCATCTCGATCGGTTGCGCGAACAACAAAGTCTGGTCGGGCAGCCTGGCCGCCAGTTCTTTGTCAATCAGCTCTGCCAGTTCCGCCTTGGTGATGGGTTTGCCATTCACCTTCCTCCATGTGCTGCGCGGCTTATAAAAGATGTAGAGATCGTTCTGACTGGGCGGCATGGGATCGGTGGCCACCTCGGAGGTGCCCAGCCGGCAGAAAACACGCTCCACTTCGGGGATGCCCAGCAGAATGCGCTCGGTTTCGATCTCCATGGCCAGCGAGGTCTCAAGGTTCATCGAATTGGTGCGATAGACCATGACCGTGTGCGAGCCCTCATCCAGCTTGGGGACGAACTCCGCCCCCAACCGCAGAAAGGCTAACACCGAAAGGGTGGTCCAGATGACCGTACTCACCACCACCAGCCACGGCTGCGCCAGGGCCAGTCGCAGCGAGGGCTGATAGAGGGTCTTGAAGCCCCGCGCCAGCCAGTTGTCGCCCTCGCGCACCCGGCCCCGCAAAAGCAAGGAACACAACACCGGCATCAGCGTCACCGCCATGACCAGCGCTCCGCCCAGCGCCAACATGACCGTAATGGCCATGGGGCGGAACATTTTGCCTTCCACGCCGCTCAGAGCAAGGATGGGCACGTAAACGATAATAATGATCAAGACCCCGAAGAACATCGGATTGGCCACCTGCTTGCTGGCTGAGGCCACCGTTTGAAGCCGTTCCACCGGCGTAAGCGTCCGCCCCAGTTTGTGCTGGCGCTCGCCCAACTGGCGCACGATGTTCTCCACCATCACCACGGCTCCATCTATGATCAGCCCGAAATC
>Ga0073934_10010362_pt1 | contig 11606 bp, 9 predicted proteins | sample LarsenN4metaG_FD_76834 | JGI IMG/M metagenome (GOLD analysis project Ga0073934, IMG submission 76834) | Hot spring sediment bacterial and archeal communities from British Columbia, Canada, to study Microbial Dark Matter (Phase II) - Larsen... ...
GCGAGCATCTACATGCTGGGCTGGGGCGTGCCGACCTTCGACGCGCTGTATTCGCTGCAGTCGCTGGTACGCTCGGTGGGCGCGCAGGGCGACGGCAACTACAACGTCGGCCGCTACAGCAACCCGCAGATGGACGCGCTGATCGAGCGCATCAAGAAGGAAGTCGACCAGAAGGTGCGCAACCAGCTCATCGAGCAGGCGCTCGTGCTCTCGCACCAGGACGTGTCGCACATCCCGCTGCACAACCAGGTCATCCCGTGGGCGATGAAAAAGAACATCGACATGTACCACCGGGCGGACAATCGCATCGACATGCGGGCGGTGAAGGTCAACTAACCTGAACCGTCCGGCGCCAGCGCGACGGACCGACTCTCCCTCCCATGCTTGCCTTCATCCTCCGTCGCCTGGCGCAGGCCGTGGTCGTGATGCTCACCGTCGCCTTCATCGCCTTCATGCTGTTCCAGTACGTCGGCGATCCGGTGACCAACCTCCTCGGGCAGGACGCCACGCCCGAGCAGCGCGACCAGCTGCGCAAGGACCTCGGCCTCGACGACCCGTTCCCGGTGCAGTTCGCCGCCTTCGTGGGCAACGCGGTGCGCGGCGAGTTCGGGCTGTCGCTGCGCCAGGGCCGCAAGGTCTCGTCGCTGATCGCCGAGCGGCTGCCGGCGACCATCGAGCTGGCCACCACCGCGGCGATCATCGCGCTGGTGGTCGGCATCCCGATGGGGGTCTACGCGGCGCTCAAGCGAGGCAACTTCCTGTCGCAGGTCTTCATGACCTTCTCGCTGCTCGGCGTGTCGCTGCCGACCTTCCTGATCGGCATCCTGCTGATCCTGCTGTTCGCGGTCACCTTGAAATGGCTGCCGAGCTTCGGCCGCGGCGACGTGATCGCGCTCGGCGCGTGGAGCACCGGCTGGCTCACCGTCGACGGCTGGAAGCACCTGGTGCTGCCGGCCATCACGCTGTCGGTGTTCCAGCTCACCCTGATCATGCGGCTCGTGCGCGCCGAGATGCTCGAGGTGCTGCGCGCCGACTACATCAAGTTCGCCAAGGCGCGCGGGCTGCCCGACCGCGCGGTGTACTTCGGCCACGCGCTGAAGAACACCCTGGTGCCGGTCATCACGATCACCGGCTTGCAGCTCGGCTCGCTGATCGCCTTCGCGATCATCACCGAGACGGTGTTCCAGTGGCCCGGCATGGGGCTGCTGTTCATCCAGGCGGTGCAGTTCGCCGACATCCCGGTGATGGCGGCCTACCTGTGCCTGATCGCGCTGATCTTCGTGCTGATCAACCTGATCGTGGACCTGCTGTACTTCGCGGTCGATCCGCGGCTGCGCATCGAGAAGCCCGCCGGAGGCCACTGATGCTGCGGGCGACTCGCGCCGTCTCGTCGGGTGCGTACCAGCGACTCGTCGGCTGGCACGGCGAGCTCACTGCGCTGCGGCGCGACCTGCACGCGCACCCCGAACTCGGCTTCGAGGAACACCGCACCGCCGCGCGCGTGGCCGAGGCGCTGCGCGTGGCCGGCGTCGACGAGGTGCACACCGGCATCGGGCGCACCGGCGTGGTGGGGGTCGTGCGCGGGCGCCGGCACGACTCGGGCCGCGCGATCGGCCTGCGCGCCGACATGGACGCGCTGCCCATGCGCGAGGAGAACGACTTCGCGTGGCGCTCCACCAAGGCCGGCCTGATGCACGGCTGCGGTCACGACGGCCACGTCGCCATGCTCGTCGGCGCCGCACGCGCGCTGGCCGCGAGCCGCGACTTCGACGGCTCGGCCGTGCTGATCTTCCAGCCCGGCGAGGAAGGCTTCGCCGGTGCCAAGGCGATGATCGACGACGGGCTGTTCGACCGCTTCCCGGTCGACGCGGTGTTCGCCATGCACAACTGGCCCAGCCTGCCGCCGGGCACGATCGGCGTGAACGACAACGCCATGATGGCGGCGGCCGACCGCATCGAGATCGCCGTGAGCGGACGCGGCGGCCACGGCGCGCATCCCGACATGGCGATCGACCCCGTGCTCGTGGCGGCGCACATCGTCACCGCCGCGCAGAGCCTGGTGTCGCGCAACGTCGACCCGATCGACAGCGCCGTGGTGAGCCTGTGCGGCATCCAGGCCGGCGACCTCGGCGCGATGAGCGTGATCCCGCGCCAGGCGAAGATGGTCGGCACCGTGCGCACCTTCCGCCGCGAAGTGCAGGACATGATCGAGGAGCGTCTCGGCCGGCTGGTCGAGTCGGTCGCCATCGGCTTCGGCGCCACCGCCTCCTTGACCTACCAGCGCATCTACCCGGCCACCGTCAACACGCGCGACGAGGCGCGCTTCGCCGGCGACGTGGCCGCCTCGCTGGTGGGCGAGGACCGCGTGATCCGCGACCTGCGGCCGAGCATGGGCGCCGAGGACTTCGCCTTCATGCTGCAGATGAAGCCCGGCGCCTACCTGCGCATCGGCCAGGGCGGCGAGGGCGGCTGCTTCCTGCACAGCAGCCGCTACGATTTCAACGACGACATCCTGCCGCTCGGCGCGGCGCTGTTCGCGTCGCTCGTCGAGCGCGCGATGCCCCTGAACTGACCCGACCTTCACTCAAGGAGACGCCATGAAGTTCAAGCCCACGCTCCTCGCCGCCGCCCTCGCGCTGGCCTGCGGGCTGACTCAGGCCGCCACGCTGCGCGTGGCCAACCAGGGCGACGCGCTGTCGATGGACCCGCACTCGCTGAACGAGTCGCTGCAGCTGTCGTTCCTGAGCAATGTGTACGAGCCGCTGGTCGGGCGCGACAAGAAGCTCGGCCTCACGCCGGCGCTGGCCACGAAGTGGAGCCAGACCTCGCCGACGGTCTGGCGCTTCGAGCTGCGCAAGGGCGTGACCTTCCACGACGGCACGCCGCTGAGCGCCGACGACGTGGTGTTCAGCTTCAAGCGCGCGGCCGGCGACGGCTCCGACATGAAGGGCTACACCTCGTCGATCAAGGACGTGCGCGCGGTCGGCAAGGACGTGGTCGAGATCGAGACCACGGCGCCGTTCCCGATCCTGCCCGACGTGATCTCGCTGGTCTTCGTGATGAGCAAGAAGTGGTGCGAGGACAACAAGGCCGAGAAGCCGGTCGACCGCCGCAAGGGCATCGAGAACGCCGCGTCGTTCCGCGCCAACGGCACCGGTCCGTACCGCGTCAAGGAGCGCCAGCCGTCGGCCAAGACGGTGCTGGTGCGCAACTTCAACTACTGGGAAAAGATCGAGGGCAACGTCGACGAGGTCGTCTTCACGCCCATCGGCAACGACGCCACGCGCGTGGCCGCCATGCTGTCCGGCGAGGTCGACGTGATGGAGCCGGTGCCGCTGCAGGACGTCGACCGCCTGAAGTCCAACCCGAACTTGAAGGTGATGCAGGGCCCCGAGCTGCGCACCATCTTCCTCGGCATGGACCAGAAGCGCGACGAGCTGCTCAGCTCCAGCGTGAAGGGCAAGAACCCGTTCAAGGACGTGCGGGTGCGCAAGGCGTTCTACCAGGCCATCGACATCGAGACCATCCGCACGCGCGTGATGCGCGGCGCGGCCACGCCGACCGGGCTGATGGTCGCACCCGGCATCAAGGGCTTCGTGCCCGAGCTGAACAAGCGCCTGCCGTACGACCCCGAGGCGGCGAAGAAGCTGCTGGCCGAGGCCGGCTACCCGAACGGCTTCGAGGTCGGCATGAACTGCCCGAACGACCGCTACGTCAACGACGGCGAGATCTGCCAGGCGGTGGCGGCCAACCTGGCGCGCATCGGCGTCAAGGTGAACCTGCAGGCCGAGAGCAAGGCCACCTACTTCCCGAAGATCCTGCGCCGCGACACGAGCTTCTACCTGCTCGGCTGGACGCCCGGCACCTACGACTCGCACAACCCGCTGAGCTCGCTGATGGCCACGCCGAACGACAAGGGCCAAGGCCAGTTCAACCTCGGCAGCTACAGCAATCCCAAGGTCGACGAGCTGACGGCGAAGATCCAGAGCGAGACCGACCAGGCCAAGCGCAACGCGATGATCGCCGAGGCGTTCAAGATCCACCAGGACGACGTCGGCCACATCCCGCTGCACCAGCAGGCGCTGGCGTGGGCGATGAAGAAGAACGTCGACCTGGTGCAGCTGCCCGACAACTTCATGCCCTTCAAGTGGGTCACGGTGAAGGGGCAGCCGTGACGGTCTCGACGACGACGGCCGCCGCGCCGGGCGCGCTGCAGCGATTCTTCGACAGCGACGTCTGGTACAGCTTCCGCACCTCGCCGGTGGCCATCGGCGCGGCGCTGGTGGCCTTCGTCTGCATCTTCTGCGCGCTGTTCGCCGACTGGGTGGCGCCGCACGACCCGTTCAACCTCGCGACCTTGGAGCTGTCGGACGCCCGGCTGCCGCCGGCCTGGGAAGACGAGGGCAAGGCGAAGTACCTGCTCGGCACCGACGACCAGGGCCGCGACATCCTGTCGGCGCTGATGTACGGCGCGCGCATCTCGCTGTTCGTGGGCTTCGCGTCGGTGCTGCTGTCGGTGCTGGTCGGCGTGTCGCTCGGCCTGCTGTCCGGCTTCGTCGGCGGCAAGACCGACGCGATCATCATGCGCATCTGCGACGTGATGCTGTCGTTCCCGTCGATCCTGATCGCGCTGCTGATCGACGGCGTCGGCCGCGCGATGTTCCCCAACGCGCACGAGACCCTGGCCTTCGCGGTGCTCATCATCGCCATCTCGCTGACCGGCTGGGTGCAGTACGCGCGCACCGTGCGCGGCTCCACGCTGGTCGAGCGCAACAAGGAATACGTGCAGGCCGCGCGCGTGATCGGCGTGGCGCCGCTGCGCATCATGGCGCGCCACGTGCTGCCCAACGTGCTCGGGCCCGTGCTGGTGCTGGCGACCATCCAGGTGGCCTCGGCGATCATCATCGAGGCGACCTTGTCCTTCCTCGGCGTCGGCGTGCCGCCCACGTCGCCGTCGCTGGGCACCCTGATCCGCGTGGGCAACGACTTCCTGTTCTCCGGCGAGTGGTGGATCACGATCTTCCCGGGGCTGATGCTGATCCTGATCGCCCTGTCGGTGAACCTGCTCGGCGACTGGCTGCGCGACGCGCTCAACCCGCGCCTGCGCTGACGGTCCCGCTGGCCCCGGATGCGTCCGCGGAGGTTCCCATGAGACCCGTACTGACTGCCGCCTCGTGTGCCGCCGCGCTGCTCGCCGGCGCGTGCTCGACCACGACCTACTCGCAGCTCGACGGCCGCCGCTACCACCGCGCGCCGATCGACACCTACCCGGTGGCGATCGTGCGCGTCGACGGCACGAGCGAGCTGCGCAATCCCGTGCTCGTCGAGCCCGGCGTGCGCAAGATCACCGTGCAGGCGCTGCCCGGCGGCGCGTTGCGCTACGGCCCCGAGCAGACCCTCACGCTCGACGTCAAGCCGTGCACGCGCTACTGGCTGGTGGCGGTGAAGGAGACGGCGCTCGCGAGCCGCTTCACCGTCAAGGTCGACCACGAGGAACCCATCGGCGGCTGCACGCCGCCCGCCTGAAAGGACCCCATGCCCGTCACGCCCCCGCTGCTCGAAGTCCGGCACCTGCGCGTCGAGTTCCCCACGCGCCGCGGCACCCTGCTCGCGCTGGACGACATCTCGTTCGACATCGCGCCGGGCGAGATCCTCGGCGTGGTGGGCGAGTCCGGCGCCGGCAAGTCGCTCACCGGCGCGGCCATCATCGGCCTGCTCGAGCCGCCGGGGCGCATCGCCGCCGGCGAGATCCGCCTCGAGGGCCAGCGCATCGACAACCTGCCGTACGAGCAGATGCGCCGCATCCGCGGCCGCAAGATCGGCGCGATCTTCCAGGACCCGCTGACCTCGCTGAACCCGCTGTACACGATCGGGCGGCAGCTCACCGAGACCATCCAGACGCACCTGCCGGTCAGCGCCGACGAGGCGCGCCGGCGCGCGATCCAGCTGCTGCAGGAGACCGGCATCCAGGCGGCCGAGCAGCGCATCGACCAGTACCCGCACCAGTTCTCCGGCGGCATGCGCCAGCGCGTGGTCATCGCGCTGGCGCTGGCGGCCGAGCCCAAGCTGATCGTCGCCGACGAGCCGACCACGGCGCTCGACGTGTCGATCCAGGCGCAGATCATTTCGCTGCTCAAGCGCCTGTGCAAGGAGCACGGCGCGGCGGTCATGCTGGTCACGCACGACATGGGCGTGATCGCCGAGACCTGCGACCGCGTCGCGGTGATGTACGCCGGGCGCATCGCCGAGATCGGCCCGGTGCACCACGTGATCAACGAGCCCAGGCATCCGTACACGGTCGGTCTGATGGGCTCGATCCCGGCGATGGACGAGGAGCGCGAGCGCCTGCAGCAGATCGACGGCGCGATGCCGCGCCTGACCGCCATCCCGAAAGGCTGCGCGTTCAATCCGCGCTGCCCGCAGGTCTTCGACCGCTGCCGCAGCGAACGGCCCGACCTCATGCCCGCCGGCGCCACGCGTGCCGCCTGCTGGCTGCACGCCACCACCGAATCCGTCCGACAGGCCGCCTGATGAGCGCAGCACTCGTGGAGGTCCGCGACCTCGCCAAGATCTTCGACGTCTCCGCGCCCTGGCTGAACCGCGTGGTCGAACGCAAGCCGCGCCAGTTCGTGCACGCGGTCGACGGCGTGAGCTTCGCCATCCCGAAGGGCCGCACCCTGGCGCTGGTGGGCGAGTCGGGCTGCGGCAAGAGCACCGTGGCGCGACTGCTGGTGGGGCTGTACGCGCCGACGCGCGGGCAGGTGAGGTTCGACGGGGTCGACACCGCCGACGCGCGCGACCGCGCGCAGGAGCGTGCGCTGCGCCGGCGCATGCAGATGATCTTCCAGGACCCGTACGCCAGCCTGAACCCGCGCTGGAAGGTGCTCGACATCGTGGCCGAGCCGCTGCGCGAGCACGGCCTCGTCAGCGGTGCCGACGCGCTGAAGGCGCGCGTGGGCGAGCTGCTGCAGTCGGTGGGCCTCGCGGCGGCGGACATGGAGAAGTTCCCGCACCAGTTCTCCGGCGGCCAGCGCCAGCGCATCTCGATCGCGCGCGCGCTGGCCACGCAGCCGGAGTTCCTCGTGTGCGACGAGCCGACCTCGGCGCTCGACGTGAGCGTGCAGGCGCAGGTGCTCAACATCATGAAGGACCTGCAGCGCGAGCGCGGCCTGACCTACCTGTTCATCTCGCACAACCTCGCGGTCGTGCGCCACGTGTCCGACCAGGTGGGTGTCATGTACCTCGGCCGCCTGGTCGAGCTGGCCGACAAGCGCGATCTCTTCGGCCACCCGCGGCATCCGTACACGCGCATGCTGCTCGACGCGATCCCGGACATCCACATGACCGGCCGTGCGCGCACGCCGGTGCAGGGCGAGGTGCCGAACCCGCTGAGTCCGCCGAGCGGCTGCGCGTTCCATCCGCGCTGCCCGCACGCCAACGAGCGCTGCTCGAACGAGCGGCCGGCGCTCACCGAGTTCAAGGGCATCCAGGTGGCCTGCCACGCGGTGACCGAAGGACGGCTGTAGCGCGCCGCGCGGCGCGCGACGTCGCGTCGCCGGCGGGCCCGGCGACGGTTGCGGGTCAGCCGCCGAGCAGCCGCTCGCCGCGCATCAGGTCGGCCATCGTCTCGCGCTCGCGCACCACGTGCGCCGCGCCGTCGGCGATCAGCACCTCGGCCGCGCGCGGGCGGCTGTTGTAGTTGCTGGCCATGCCCATGCCGTAGGCGCCGGCCGACAGCACGGCCACCACGTCGCCCGGCGTCACCGCGAGCAGGCGGTCGCGGCCGAGCCAGTCGCTCGACTCGCACACCGGGCCGACCACGTCGTACAGCAGCGGCGGCGCGTCGCGCAGCCGGCACGGCACGATGGCCATGGTCGCGTCGTACATCGCCGGGCGCACGAGGTCGTTCATCGCCGCGTCGACGATGCAGAAGTTCTTGTGCTCGCCCGGCTTGAGGTACAGCACGCGCGCCAGCAGCACGCCGGCGTTGCCCACCAGCGAGCGGCCGGGCTCGAACAGCAGCTCGCGCTGCCCGTGGCCGCGCGCATCGAGCCGCGCGAGCAGCGCGCCGACCAGCGCGTCGGCGGCCGGCGGCGACTCGTCGGTGTAGGTGATGCCGAGACCGCCGCCGAGGTCGAGGTGGCGGATCGTCGCGATGCCGCGCGACTCGATCGCCTCCACCAGGTCGAGCACGCGCTCGAGCGCGTCGAGATAGGGCGCGACCTCGGTGACCTGCGATCCGATGTGGCAGTCGATGCCCACCACGTGCAGCCCCGGCCGCGACGCCGCGTGCGCGTAGGCGGCGAGCGCGCGCTCGTGCGCGATGCCGAACTTGTTGGCCTTGAGCCCGGTGGAGATGTACGGATGCGTGCGCGCGTCGACGTCGGGATTGACGCGCAGGCTCACCGGCGCGCGCCGGCGCGTCGACTGCGCCACCGTGTCGAGCAGGTCGAGCTCGGCCTCGCTTTCCACGTTGAAGCACTTCACGCCGGCCTCGAGCGCGCGGCGCATCTCGGCCGCGGTCTTGCCCACGCCGGAGAACACCACGCGCGACGGGTCGCCGCCGGCGGCGAGCACGCGCTCGAGCTCGCCGCCCGAGACGATGTCGAATCCGCAGCCGGCGCGGGCGAAAGCCTGCAGCACGGCGAGATTGGAGTTCGCCTTCGCGGCGTAGCAGATCAGGTGCCGGCGGCCCGCCAGCGCGCGCTGCCAGGCGCCGAGCGCGTCGAGCATGGCGGCGCGCGAGTACACGTACAGCGGGCTGCCGAAGCGCTCGGCCAGCGCGGCGAGCTCGACCCCGTCGAGCTCGAGGTGCTCGCCGACCCGGCGCAGGTGGGGAGCGCCGGGCAGCGTCATCGCGCGGCCGGTGCCGAGGCGGCGGAGGCCGCGGGCGGCAAGGTCAGCGGACCCTTCTGGCCGCAGCCCGCGAGCGGGCCGGCCGTCAGCGCGACGGCGGCGCACACGGCGGCGGAGCGTCGCCACAACCCTGCGCGCGTCGAGGGCAGGCGGGCCGCGCCGCGACCGGCCACTACACTGCGGCTGCTCCTTGAACCCATGCGAACGATTGTAGCGACGGCCCCTTCAGCGATGACCTCTGCGCCGACCCCTCTGACCGACCTCGAATACCACGCGAAGACCGACGCGGTGCTCGCCGCCGTCGAGGCAGCGGTCGATCGCTGGCTGCAGGACGACGTGATCGACGTCGACGCGCATCGCGTCGGCGGCATGCTCGAGCTCGGCTTTCCCGACGGCAGCAAGATCGTCGTCAACACGCAGCCGCCGCTGCACGAGCTGTGGCTGGCCAGCCGGCGCGCCGGCCACCACTTCCACCATGCCGACGGCCGCTGGCTCGACCGCGAAGGCGCGGAGTTCTTCGACGTGCTCTCGCGCGCCGCGAGCGAGCAGGGCGGCAAGCCGCTGCGCGTGGACCCGCCGACCGGCGGCTGAGGCGGGACGCCGCGCTCAGCGGCGGAACAGATCGAGGATGCTGCTGCGCTCGTCTTCGCTGGGCGGCGCGGGCGGCAGCTTGTCTTCGAGGCCGAGCGACGCGACGCCGCCGCCGTGCGCGTACTCTTCGTAGTACCACTCGCCGCCGATGTTCACGACACCCTCGGGCGCGGCCGGCTCCTCGACCGGCACGCCCTTGAGCGCGGCGCTCATGTAGTCGATCCACACGGGCAGCGACAGGCCGCCGCCGGTCTCGCGGTCGCCCAGCTTGCGCGGCTGGTCGTAGCCGATCCACACCACCGCCACCACGTTGCGCTGCCAGCCGGCGAACCACGCGTCCATCGAGTCGTTGGTGGTGCCGGTCTTGCCGTAGATGTCGGGCCGCTTCAGCAGGGACTGCGCGCGCGCGGCCGTGCCCGAGCGCGTGACCTCCTGCAGCAGGCTGGTCATCACGAACGCGTTGCGCGCGTCGAGCATGCGGCGCGACGCGTCGGGCGGCTGCAGGTCGGCCTGCACCAGCACGCGGCCGCGCGTGTCGGTCACCTTGGCGATGAGCGCCGGCTCGATGTGGTAGCCGCCGTTGGCGAACACCGCGTACGCGCCGGCCATCTGCAGCGGCGTGACCGAGCCCGCGCCCAGCGCCATGGTCAGGAAGGCCGGGTGCTTGTCGCCGTCGAAGCCGAAGCGCTGGATCCACTGCTGCGCGTAGTCGGGGCCGATCGCCTGCAGGATGCGGATCGAGACCATGTTCTTCGACTTGGCCAGCGCGCGCCGCATCGACATCGGGCCTTCGAACTGGCCGTCGTAGTTCTTCGGCTCCCACGGCTGGCTGCCGGTGGCGCCGGCATCGAAGAACAGCGGCGCGTCGTTGATGACCGTGGCCGGCGTGAAGCCCTTCTCCAGCGCGGCCGAGTAGATGAACGGCTTGAAGCTCGAGCCCGGCTGGCGCCACGCCTGCGTGACGTGGTTGAACTTGCTCTTGGAGTAGTCGAAGCCGCCGACGAGCGCGCGGATCGCGCCGGTGCGCGGGTCGAGCGCGACGAACGCGCCTTCGACCTCGGGCAACTGCGTGATCGACCAGTCGCCCTTGGGCCCCTTGACGAGGCGGATCACCGCGCCGCGGCGGATCTGCGTCTTCGGGTTCGCCTTGGGCGACAGCCCCGACGTGGCCGGCCGCAGTCCCTCGCCGGTGACCGTGACCGTCTCGCCGCTGACGAGCACCGCGACCACCTTCTTCGGGCCGGCTTCGAGCGCCACGCCGGCCTTGAGCTCGTCGTTGTCGGGGTGGTCGACCAGGGCCTCGGCGACGCGCGCGTCGATCGCCGCCGGGTCGGCCGGAAGATCGACGTAGGCCTCGGGTCCGCGATAGACCTGCCGCCGCTCGTAGTCGAGGATGCCCTTGCGCAGCGCGCGGTACGCGACCATCTGTTCGGCCGAGTGGATCGACAGGTGCACGTTCAGGCCGCGCGAGTAGGTGTCCTCGCCGTAGTGGCTGAACACAAGCTGGCGCGCCGTCTCGGCCACGAACTCCGCGTGCACCGCGACCTCGGAGACCTGCCGGTAGCGCAGCTTCTCCTGTCGCGCCTGCGCGTGCTGGGCCTCGGTGATGAAGCCGTTGTCCAGCATGCGGTCGATGATGTACTGCTGGCGCACCGTGGCGCGCCGCGGGTTGGTGATGGGGTTGTAGGCCGACGGCGCCTTGGGCAGGCCGGCCAGCATGGCGGCCTCGGCGACCGTCACGTCCTTCAGCGGCTTGCCGAAGTAGATCTCGCTCGCCGCCGCGAAGCCGTAGGCGCGCTGGCCGAGGAAGATCTGGTTCATGTACAGCTCGAGGATCTGGTCCTTCGTCAGCTGGCTCTCGATCTTCAGCGCGAGCAGGATCTCGTAGATCTTGCGGGTGAACGTCTTCTCGGTCGACAGGTAGAAGTTGCGCGCGACCTGCATGGTGATGGTCGAGGCGCCCTGGCTCTTGGCCTCGGAGAACTGCGCCAGGCCGGCGCGGATCACGCCCAGGTAGTCGACGCCGCTGTGCTGGTAGAAGCGCGCGTCCTCGATGGCCAGCACGGCGTCGCGCATGACCTTCGGGATCTCGCCGATCGGCACGAACTGCCGCCGTTCCTCGCCGAACTCGCCGAGCAGCACGTTGTCGGCCGAGTACA
>Ga0073934_10010365_pt1 | contig 11603 bp, 8 predicted proteins | sample LarsenN4metaG_FD_76834 | JGI IMG/M metagenome (GOLD analysis project Ga0073934, IMG submission 76834) | Hot spring sediment bacterial and archeal communities from British Columbia, Canada, to study Microbial Dark Matter (Phase II) - Larsen... ...
GAACGCTCGACCAAGGCGGCGATCGACGCCATCTTCGACGGCCTCACCTGGCTTGGCCTGCAATGGGACGGCGAGCCCGTCTACCAGTTCTCCCGCGCCGCGCGGCATCGCGAAGTGGCGGAGCAATTGCTCGCCAAGGGCAACGCCTACCGCTGCTATGCCACGCCCGAGGAGCTTGCCGAGATGCGCGAACGCGCGCGCGCGGAGGGCCGCACCCGCCTCTACGACGGCCGCTGGCGCGACCGCGATCCGGCGCAGGCCCCGCCGGGCATGCCGGCGACCATCCGCCTCAAGGCGCCGCAGACCGGCGAAACCGTGATCGAGGATCAGGTGCAGGGGCGCGTGGTCTGGCAGAACGAGAATCTGGACGATTTTGTGCTGCTGCGATCCGACGGTACGCCAACCTACATGCTGGCGGTGGTGGTGGACGACCACGACATGGGCGTCACCCATATCATCCGCGGCGACGACCACCTCAACAACGCCGCAAGGCAAAAGCTGATCTACGAAGCCATGGGCTGGACGGTGCCGGTGATGGCGCATGTGCCGCTCATTCACGGACCCGACGGCTCCAAACTGTCGAAACGCCACGGCGCGCTTGGCGTGGACGCCTACCGCGCCATGGGCTATCTGCCGGCCGCCATGCGCAACTACCTTGTGCGGCTGGGCTGGAGTCATGGCGACCAGGAGATTTTTTCCACCGAGGAGATGATCGCCGCTTTCGATCTTCCTCAGATCGGCCGCTCACCCGCCCGCTTCGATTTCGCCAAGCTGGAAAGTCTCAACGGCCACTACATCCGTACCAGCCGCGAGGCCGATCTGATGGCCGCGATCGACGCCGTGCTGCCGCATATCGCCAACGGCGAGGAGATTCGCGCCAAGCTCACGCCCGCAGTTCGGGAAAAGCTGCTCGCCGCCATGCCGGAACTGAAGGAACGCGCCAAGACCCTGGTCGAGCTGATCGACGCGGCAGGCTTCATCTGGGCCGCGCGCCCGCTTGCGCTCGACGACAAGGCCAAGGCGCTGCTCACGCCGGCCGCCCGCGAAATGCTGGGCGAACTGATCCCGGCGCTGGAGGCGGTCGAGCCGTGGACGGCGCAGACGACGGAACTGGCGCTGCGCAGCTTCGCCGAGCGCAAGGGCATCAAGCTCGGGGCGGTCGCCCAGCCGCTTCGCGCCGCGCTCACCGGGCGGACCACCTCGCCCGGGATTTTCAACGTGCTCGCGGTGCTTGGACGTCGTGAAAGCCTGGAGCGGCTGCGCGACCAGGCGGCGAGGCGCTGAACGCCGGGGCCGGCTTGCCGGCGCGCCTTGCAGGCCCCAACTGAATGCGATACCCAGGCCTTCCGGGCGTTCGCGCGGTTGCGCACGCCCAGAATGGCGTTCCAACCGTCCGGTCGTCGGGGCTCGACCGCAGCAAGGGTGCCACTATGGACGCAAAAACCGGTGCCAACATCAAGACCGGCACATTGACCGTCGGCGACAAGAGCTGGACGTTTCCGATCTATCGGGGGACGATCGGGCCGGAAGTCATCGACATCAGCAGGCTCTATGCCGAGACCGGGATGTTCACCCACGACCCGGGCTTCACCTCGACCAGCGCCTGCGAGTCCAAGATCACCTACATCGACGGCGACGAGGGCGTGCTGCTGTACCGCGGCGTGCCGATCGAACAGCTCGCCGAACACGGCGATTTCCTGGAGACCTGCTACCTGCTGCTCTACGGCGAGCTGCCGACGGCGGCGCAGAAGGCCGATTTCGACTACCGCGTCACGCGCCACACCATGGTGCACGAGCAGATGAGCCGCTTCTTCCAGGGCTTCCGGCGCGATGCGCATCCGATGGCGGTGATGACGGGTTGCGTCGGCGCGCTGTCGGCCTTCTATCACGACTCCACCGACATTTCCGACCCGCATCAGCGCATGGTCGCCTCGATCCGCATGATCGCCAAGATGCCGACGCTGGCGGCGATGGCCTACAAGTACTCGATCGGCCAGCCCTTCATCTATCCCAAGAACGACCTCGACTACGCCACCAACTTCCTGCGCATGTGCTTTGCGGTTCCGTGCGAGGAGTACAAGCCCAATCCGGTGCTCGCGCGCGCGATGGATCGCATCTTCATCCTGCATGCCGACCACGAGCAGAATGCATCGACCTCGACCGTGCGGCTTGCCGGCTCGACCGGGGCCAACCCGTTTGCCTGCATCGCCGCCGGCATCGCTGCACTCTGGGGCCCCGCGCACGGCGGCGCCAACGAGGCCGCGCTCAAGATGCTGAGCGACATCGGCACGCCCGAACGGATCCCGGAGTTCATCCGCCGCGCCAAGGACAAGAATTCCGGCTTCCGCCTGATGGGCTTCGGCCACCGCGTCTACAAGAACTACGACCCGCGCGCCAAGATCATGCAAAAGACCGCGCACGAGGTCTTGAGCGAGCTTGGCCACCGCGACGACCCGCTGCTGCAGGTGGCCATGGAGCTCGAACGCGTGGCGCTGAGCGACGAATACTTCATCGAGAAGAAGCTCTATCCCAACGTCGACTTCTACTCGGGCATCACGCTCAAGGCGATGGGCTTCCCCACCACGATGTTCACCGTGCTGTTCGCGCTCGCGCGCACGGTCGGCTGGATCGCGCAGTGGAAGGAGATGATCGAGGATCCGAGCCAGCGCATCGGTCGGCCGCGCCAGCTCTACACCGGGTCGCCGCGGCGCGACTATGTGCCGATCTCGCGCCGCAAGTGATGCGGCGCGACCCGCCCCGGCGCGGGTCTTTAGGGCGCCGGCCGCTCTCCGGCCTTGGCCGGGTCGGGCCTGCGGATCGAGCCCAGCACGATATCGGCTGCGCGCGCGGCGGGGGCGCGCGAGCCGATCTCCATGATCGCATCGAGCCAGGAAAACGCGTCGAGCTGACGCCGCCGCTGCGGTGTCGGGCCGATCAACGGGACGAGCGCATCCGCCAGCCGTTCGGGCGTGCAGTCCTGCTGCACGAATTCCGGTACCACGTTCTGGCCGATCACCAGATTGACCAGGAGGATCGACGGAACCCGCACCAGCCGACGCGCGATGGCCGCCTCCAGGCGCGACACCCTGTAGGCGCCGACCATCGGGACCCCGGCAAGCGCAAGCTCGAGCGTCACGGTGCCCGACTTGGCGAGAGCCGCCCGCGCGATCCGCATCGCGGCGCGCTTTTCCGCCTCGTCGACCACGATGCGCGGCTTCACCACCCAGCCCGCGGTCGCCGCGGTGACCTGATCGAGGCGCGCCGGCACGGTCGGCAGCACGAGGTCGATCGGCCCCACGCGATCGCGCACCAGCGCGAGAGCCTGGCCGAACACGTCGCTTAACTGCTCGATCTCGCTGCGGCGGCTGCCGGGCAGCACCAGCACCACCGGCGGGTCGGCGTCGCGGCGTTGCGCTTCGGTCGCGCTGGGCCGCAGCAGCCCCACCTCCTCGATCAGCGGATGGCCGACATAGCTGCAGGGCGGCCCGCCGAGCCTGCGGTGCACGCCGGGCTCAAACGGCAGGAGCGCCAGCACGTGATCGACGAAGCGGCGCATCCAGCGCGCACGCCCCGGCCGCCAGGCCCACACTGAAGGCGACACGTAGTCGATGATCGGGATCGCGGGATTGGCGCGGCGTACGCGCTTGGCCAGGCGCAGCGTGAACGCGGGGCTGTCGATGATCACCAGCGCATGCGGTTTCTGCTCCAGCACCGCGCGCACGGTGGCGCGCAGCCGCATGATCAAGCGCGGCAGCCGCAGCGGCACGGCGGCAAAGCCGATGATGGCGAAATGATCGATCGGGTAGAGACTGTCGAGGCCGGCTTTGGTCATCTCCCGGCCGCCGACGCCGGAAAAGCGCACCGGCACGCTGGCGCGCTGGCGCAGCGCGCGCATCAGCGCGGCGCCGAGCCGGTCCCCGGACTCCTCGGTGGCCACGAGGAAGATGTCGAGTTCGCCGACTTTGGTCGAGGACACGCGGGGTGCGGCGGCGTTCGTGGCGCGGGGACTCATTGCGCTTGCTCTAGGGCATCCGTCCGTCGGCGGTCACGCCGACGACGAACAGACCGGCATCCGCGGCTGCGGCCGCCGTCTGTTCCGGCTCGGCCACAAGGGTTGCGCCGGCGACCGCGGCAATCCCTGACAGCCCGGCTGCGGCCGCCCCGGCGACCGTCTGCGGACCGATCGAGGGCAGATCGATGCGCTGGTCCTGACCGGGCTTGGGCGCCTTGACCAGGACGCCGGCGCCGGACGAAGCGTGCAAGCGCCCGAGCCTGCGCCATTCGGCGAGCTTGGCCAGCATCTGATCGGTGCCCTCGGCGGCCTCGATCGCCAGCACCCGGTTGTCGGCAACGACCACGGCCTGACCCACGTCGAAGGGGCCGATCGCCCGCAGCAGCGCAAGCCCGCGCGCGATGTCGGCGTCGTCCCGGGCACCGGGCCTGATGCGGCCGAGCGCTCCCTGCGGCAACAGAATCGCGGGTGCCACGTCGTGGGCAGCGAGCAGCCGGAATCCGGCCCGCTCGAACACGTGCGCGATGCCGGCCAACAGATGCGCGTCGCCGCCGCGAAACGAGCGCAGCAGCAGCGGCAGGTTGCGCAGCGCGCCGAAGTCGGGCCAGAGCTGGAACGGGGTGGGCCGCAGCACGCTGCCGATGAAGACCACGTCACGGCATCCTTCCGCGCGCAACAGCCGCAGGCAGCGCCCGACCTCGCCAAGCCGGATCCAATGGTGCGGATAGGCCGCGACCGCGCGGCCGTCGGCGGCGTTGCGCAGCGCCAAGAGCACGACGCGACGGCCGCGGGTGCGTGCCGCCTCGGCGACGGCAAACGGCAGGCTGCCGCCGCCGCAGACGATGCCGAGCGGCCCGCCGTCGCGGTCGCGCATGGTCGCCTGCGAATCGTCCGCGACCGTCATGGCGCCTTATGTCCCCGACGCCCCGCCGGGCAAACAGAGCGGCCGGTCGCGCCCGCTGCGGATGAAAGCGATGATCTGCGCCACCGCCGGCACGTCGCCCCATTGCGCCTCGGCGGCCGCGATCCGCTCCGCCATCGTGCCCTTGCCCAAGAACAGCTGCCGGTAGACGCTGCGCACGGCGCGAATGGTCGAGCTGTCGAAGTTGCGCCGGCGCATGCCGAGGGTGTTGACCCCGCGCAGCCGGGCAAACACGCCGGCGGCGACCCCGAACGGAATCACGTCCGAGCGCAGACCGGTCACGCCTGCGATCATGGCATGCGCGCCGATGCGCCCGAACTGATGCACCGCCGCCAGTCCGCCGATGAAGACGTGGTCGCCGATGACGCAATGACCGCCCAGGGTTGCGCTGTTGGCGAAGATCACGTCGTTGCCGACCTGGCAGTCGTGGCCGACATGGCTATAGGCCATGAACAGGCCGCGATCGCCGACGCGGGTGACGCCGCCGCCGCCTTTGGTGCCCGTGTTCATGGTGACGCTTTCGCGGATGGTGCAGTCGGCGCCGATCTCGAGACGGGTCGGCTCGCCGCGGTAGGCGGTCGATTGCGGCGCGGTGCCGAGCGAAGCGAACGGATAGACGACCGTTCGCTCGCCGACGACGGTGATGCCGGCGACGTTGACATGGGCGTGCAGCCGCACGCCCGCGCGCAGTTCGACGTCGGGTCCGACGATGCAGTAGGGCCCGATTTCGACCTCATCGGCGATCCGCGCCCCATCCGCCACGCGCGCGGTTGGATCGATCCGCGGCACGTTCAGGGCTCCGCGATCATAGCGCCGATCTCGGCCTCGGCCACGATCTCGCCGCGCACCTTGGCCTCGCCGCGAAACCACCACATGGTGCGGCGCCGCTTGAGGCGCTGCATGTGGTATTCGATGGTGTCGCCGGGCACGATCGGCTTGCGAAACTTGGCCTTGTCGATGGTCAGGAGGTAGACGAGGTTCGGCCTGGTCTGCTGCGCGAGCGAGCGCACGCAAAGCGTGCCGGCGGTCTGCGCCATCCCCTCGAGGACGAGCACGCCCGGCATGACCGGGTTGTGCGGGAAATGTCCGAGGAACTGCGGCTCGTTCACGGTCACGTTCTTGATGCCGATGCAGAATTCGTCCCCGCGGATGGCGACGATACGGTCGACCATGAGAAACGGATAGCGGTGCGGAAGCGCGCCAAGGATCTCCTGGATGCCGATGGCATCAAGCGTTTCGCCCTGCATGGCCGTCTCCTTCGATCGCCGGCCCGGCCGCCCTGCGCCGGCATGCCTCGCCGTCCCCCGCCGCGCGTGTTCCCCTGCCGTGCCGGCGGCGCGGCGATGGCACAATCGGGTCGGCAGAGGAGCACGACGGGCGCGTGCCTGGCCATCGCGGTCCGATTAGCATGGTCGCGGCGATGCGGGCCAGCGGTCGGGCGGCCGAGGCGGGATCGATCAGAAGCGCGTCCCGCCGCTGAAGCGGAACTGCTGCACGCGATCGTAGCCCGTCTTCAGCACCGGATAGGCGTAGTCGAAGCGCAGCGGTCCGAACGGCGAATTCCAGATCAGGCCGGCGCCGACCGAGGCGCGCACGCTTGCGTCGTCGACCGGCGTGAGCGTCTCTCCGGTCACGCTCCACGACGTCGGTCCGCGGTAGCCCCACAGCGATCCGGCGTCGGCGAACACCGCCCACTTGATCCCGACGTCCTTGGGGATGAAATGGATCGGCGCCTGCGCTTCGACGCTCGCGCCCCAGTACATGGTGCCGCCAAGCGAATCGCCGCCGGTCGGTGAGTAGGTGACGTCGCGCGGGCCAAGACCCGCCGGGGCGAAGCCGCGCACGAGGTTGGGCCCCATCTGGAAATGGTCGAGCATGCGCAGGTCCTTGCCGCCCCAGCCGGCGATATGGCCGGCCTGCAGCCGCAGCACCGCCACGATGTCGTTGACCACCTCGTAGTAGCTGCGCGCTTCAACCTGCGAGCGGATGAAGTTGACGTCGCCGCCGACGCCGGCGAGGTCCTGCTTGAATTCGGCGTAGATGCCGCTGGTCGGATTGAGGTTGTTGTCGAGCGTGCTGTAGGCGAGCGTATAGCCGATCAACGAGGCGAGCACAGGCCCGTCGGCCAGTTCCTTTCGCACCGCAAGCGAAGCCTCGCCGTCATTGTAGCAGGGATCGGAAAGCAGGGGCGGCGTCGTCAGACGAACACTCGGGTCCCGACAGTTGTTGTAGGCTTCGGGCAGCGTGATCTGCTGCCGGTAGATGTTGTAGCGCAGTTGCATGCCGAGCTCTTCGCTCAAGGCAAAGCCCGTGCGCACGCCGCCGCCGACGGTCTCGCTGTCGTAGGGGACGTAGTTCGACGCAAGACTCTGCTTGGAGTAGAGGTCGAAGCCGACCGACAGCCGATAACCCATGAAATAGGGTTCGGCATAGGACAGTTCGAAGCCGCGGGTGCGTTCGCCGTATTGCACCGCGAGCTTGGCGAACTGGCCCTGGCCCAGCAGGTTGCGCTCGGAAATGCTGAATTCGGCCATGAAGCCGTCGGCCGTGGAGTAGCCGCCGGCCACCGAAATCTGGCCGGTTGCCTGCTCCTCCACGTCGACATTGAGCACGATCCGGTCGGGCGCCGAGCCCGGCTCGTTGGTGATCTTGACGCTCTTGAAATAGTTGAGGTTCTTGAGCCGCCGCTCGGCGCGATCCACGAGCGCGCGGTTGTAGGCATCGCCCTCGGCGAGGTCGAACTCGCGGCGGATCACGTAGTCGCGGGTGCGCGTGTTGCCGCGGATGTTGATGCGCTCGATATAGATGCGCGGCCCGTCGTCGACGTTGAAAACGACGTCGATGGTGGCGGCCGCCTGGTTGCGCTCGCCGGCCGGGCGAACCACGGCGAAGGGATAGCCGCGCCGCGCCACTTCGATCGACAGGTTTTCGACCGATTTCTCCACCGCCTCCGCGTTGTAATAGGTCCCTGAGCTCGCACGCAGTTCGCCGTAGAGGGAGCGCGCATCGACCTGGGCGACGCTGGAGCGGATCTCCACCTTGCCGAAGCGGTAGCGCTGGCCTTCCTCGATGGTGAAGGTGACGATGAAGCCCTTCTGCTCCGGATCGTAGACGGCCACCGCCGATACAATGCGCACGTCGGCGTAGCCGTGCTTGAGATAGAAGCGCCGCAACAGATCGCGGTCGGCTTCGATGCGATCCGGGTCGTAGATGTCGGTCGTCTGCAGGAAGCCGAAGATCGGCATGGTCTGCGCGGTCTTGATCTCGTCGCGCAGCCTTTGGTCGCCGAAGCTGTTGTTGCCGACGAACTGGATTTTCTTGACGCCGGTCTTCTCGCCTTCGTTGATCTCGAACACGAGATCGACGCGGTTGTTGGGCAGTTCGATGATCTTCGGCACCACCTGCACGTCGAAGCGGCCGTTGCGACGGTAGATTTCGACGATGCGCTGCACGTCGGCCTGGACTGTCGGGCGCGACAGCGTGCCGCGCGGCTTCGACTGCACTTCGTTGGAAAGCTGCTCGTCCTTGATCTTCTTGTTGCCTTCGAAGGCAACGCGGTTGAGCACGGGGTTCTCGACCACGCTGACGATCAGCCGGCCACCCGACTGATTGATGCGGATGTCCTGAAACAGGCCGGTGGCGTAGAGCGCCTTCAGCGCCTGGTCGATCTTGCGGTTGTCGAGCCGCTCGCCGGGCCCGGGCCGGAAATAGGAGCGGATCGTTTCCGCCTCGACCCGCCGGTTGCCTTCGACCACGATGCTCTGGGCGGGCTGTGCCACGGCCGTGCCGGCCGCCCCGATTGCTCCTGCGGCAACGCCGAAAAACATCCCGGCGAGGACTGCGCCCGCCAGACCCAGCCCCCGGAGCAACCGCACCCACAACATCATGCGCAATGCGCCCTTTTCGACCCTTCTTGGCAGTTCGGCGTTATTGCGGGACCCCACCGACCACATGTTTGTACAAGCTTTTCCCGGCACTTCAACTCGACCGCATGCCTTCGGACCCCTGTTTCCCGCAGGAATGTCCAAAAAGACACGCCACTTAAGAGGCGGCAAGGTGAAGAATGTCATTAAAAGTTGCAAAGATCATCAACATGACCACCAGCGCCAGACCGATGCGGAAGCCGATTTCCTGGGCGCGTTCCGACAGCGGGCGGCCGCGGACGGCCTCGATCGCATAGAACAAAAGGTGGCCGCCATCGAGCAGCGGGATCGGGAACAGGTTGAGTAGACCGATGGAGATCGACAGGACCGCGGCAAGATCGAGGATCGGCGCAAACCCGAGGGTCGCGACCTGGCCGGAGATTTGGGCGATCCGGATCGGGCCCCCCACCTGATCGGCGCAGCCGCGGCCGGCAAACAGGCTCACGATATAGGCGACCGTGCCGTCGACGATGGACCAGCTGCGCACCACGCCCTGCCAGACGGCGGAGAGCGGGTCGAACGTCTCGATCTTCACGTCCGACGGAGCGATCGAGCGCTTCACGCCGAGCACGGCGCCGCAGGTCTTGTTGCCGAGCGTATCCTTGCTGCGAACCAGCGTCGGCGTGGCAACGAGCGTCATGATCACTCCGCCGCGGTCGATACGGAACTCCAGCGCCTTGCTGCCGGTGGTGCCGACGATGCGCTGCATGTCGGCGAAACTCTCGATCTTGCGGCCGTCGATCTCCAGCACCAGATCGCCCGGCCGGAATCCGGCGGCGGCGGCGGCGGAGTCGGGCATCACCTCGTCGATTCGCGCCGCCGTCGTCTGCTTGCCGTAAAGCGCTGCAAGCGTGGCAAAGATGGCGATCGCCAGGATGAAGTTGGCCGCCGGCCCCGCGGCGACGATGGCCGCCCGGCGGCCAAGGGGCTGGAACGGAAAACTTTCGCGGCGCTCGGCTGCGCTCATCGTGGCGAGCGCGTTCGCATCGGGAACGCTGGCGGCGTTTTCATCTCCGAGAAACTTTACGTAGCCGCCGAGCGGAATCGCCGACACCTTCCAGCGCGTGCCGCGCCGGTCGGTGAAGCCGAACAGCTCCGGTCCGAAACCGACCGAGAACACCAGCACCCGCACACCGCACCAGCGCGCGACAAGGAAATGGCCAAGTTCGTGAAAGAACACGACAATGCTGAGCCCGAACAGGAAGGGAACGATCCATCCCGTCCAGCCGCCGCCCCAGAGAGCGAAGTTGTCCATCAAGGTCATCGTGCCTGATCCCCACCGGACCCGTCCCCGGGACCGGGCATGCTCCTAGGATGACTTTGCGGCGATTTCGGGCAAGAGCTCGCGCGCGAGCGATCGCGCCATACGGTCAACGGCGAGCGCCTCCTCCACGCTTTGCGGTTCGCCGAAGGCATTGCGTCGATCGGCGGCATCCATCGTCGCTCGCACGAGTTCGGCGATGCCACCGAAACCGAGCCTGCGCTCGACGAAGGCGGCCACGGCGATCTCGTTGGCGGCGTTGAGCACCGTCGGCGCGGCGCCGCCGCTCTCGAGGGCGCGGCGTCCGAGCGCCAGCGCCGGAAAGCGATCCGGATCGGGCGCCTCGAAGCTAAGCGTGCCGATTTGCGCAAGGTCAAGTCGTGCCGCGGGCCCGTCGATGCGCGCGGGCCACGCGAGACAGTGCGCGATCGGAATGCGCATGTCCGGCGAACCGAGCTGCGCTACCACCGAGCCGTCGCGGTATTCGACCATGCCGTGCACGATGGACTGCGGATGCACGAGAACGGCGAGCCGCGCTGGCTCGATCGCGAACAGATGATGCGCCTCGATCAACTCCAGACACTTGTTCATCATGGTCGCGGAATCGATGGTGATCTTCGGCCCCATCGACCAATTGGGATGCTTGAGCGCCTGCTCCACCGTGGCCGCGCGCATGGCCTCGCGCGTCCAGGTGCGGAACGGTCCACCGGAAGCGGTGATGACAATGCGGCTGACGTCCTCCCGGCGCCCCGCGCTCAGCGCCTGAAAGATGGCGTTGTGCTCCGAATCCACCGGCAGCACGCTTGCGCCCGCGGCCGCGGCCTGGCGCATGAACATCGCGCCGGCGCAGACGAGGCATTCCTTGTTGGCAAGCGCCACGGTCGCACCGCGCCTTGCGGCGGCAAGGGTCGGCATCAGCCCGACCGAGCCGGTGATGGCGGCCATGACCCACTCGGCCGGCCGCTCGGCCGCTTCCACCAGAGCCGCCTCCCCGCTTGCCGCCTCGATGCCCGAGCCGGAGAGCGCGTCCTTGAGTTCGCGATAGGCGGCGGGATCGGCGACGGCGGCAAAGCGCGCGCCGAGTTCGCGCGCGAGCTTGGCGAGCGCCGGCGCATTGCGGTGAGCGGTGACCGCCTCGACCCGGTAGCGGCCGTTTCCGCGCTTGAGCAGGTCCACGGTGCTTGAGCCGATCGAGCCCGTGGCACCGAGCAGCGTCACGCTGCGCGGCAACGGCGCGGGTTTGGGGACAGGTCTGGTTTGCGGGCTGCTCAATTGCATTCGTTACCATACCATGAGACCGCGTCCGGGGGCGGAGGTTCCCCCGTGCGCAAGGCCGATCAGGAGCGCGGCCGTGGCGGCGGCGACGAAGCCGTCAAGGCGGTCCATCAGGCCGCCGTGGCCCGGGATCAGGGCGCTCGAATCCTTGGCACCGAACCGGCGCTTGACCGCCGACTCCAGGAGATCGCCGGCCTGGGAGACGATCGA
>Ga0073934_10010366_pt1 | contig 11602 bp, 7 predicted proteins | sample LarsenN4metaG_FD_76834 | JGI IMG/M metagenome (GOLD analysis project Ga0073934, IMG submission 76834) | Hot spring sediment bacterial and archeal communities from British Columbia, Canada, to study Microbial Dark Matter (Phase II) - Larsen... ...
GTACAAGTTCGTCACCTCCTTCCATTAAAGCTTCAGCCGCCATAAATTCTTGAAGTGATCGAATCTCAAAGCCGATTTCATTGTCCTCCACCTCTACCAGAAACACCAATCGATTTGTGGCAGCTTCGATAATTTTATTTTTCAAATCTGCCAGATCTTTTCCTTCATGGCCTTCTTCTTTGAGGCGTTGTTCTACTAATGTAGCAAAGCGAGTTAGGGCAAGACGTGCTCCCGTTTGTCCAGCATGTTCACTTTCAACTTGAAGAAGCAGACCAACACGATAGTGAATAGCGTTGATATCAGGTTCATAATTACGCAGAATAGTCGCCGCTGGGATGTCACGTTCCGTTTCTCGCGAGAATATTACGCTGTAATATTTCTGGAAAAGACTCCAACGTTCTTGTGGGGGTTTTCCTATGCGCTCAACCAGAGCAGTCATAATCGTTATTTGAAGTGGGCTTCGCATCAAACGAGCTGTTGCGTCATCGTCGAGGGAACTTTGAAGACGATCAATAATTTTCTTTTGACGATCCTGGTCTTGACGGTAGCGAACATTAACTAAGCGGTTAGCATAATGTAGCGCTCTTGTTTTTGATAGTGGGGTGAGCCATTTATGTTGATATATATCAGGCGAAAATTCTTTATTATAACCCTGTGGACGAGTTGTCGCCACAACTAAAACATCGGCATTGCTGCCCGTAACATCAATCAAAAAATTATCCACTGCTGAGAGGACATCATCACGATTACTAGAAGGTGGCACTTCATCTAAGCCATCCAAGATAATTATCCAAGGATATTCAGCTAGCCATTGGCGAAGGTGATCGGTTGTTATCTGTTGATCTGTTCTTATCCGGATTCGATCAACAATGTATGAAAGTAAAGAATTTATATGAGAGCTTTTCTCGGAAGCAAGTTTTGCCGCAAAGTCATTTAACACAATCCGAACAGGAAAACGTGGTATAGCGGGAGGATCAATTTTATCTTGGTTACATAAAGTTACAAGTTCACTTAAAGCTCTACTTACCTTGTCAAATAGGAGATGGTTCGGTCTGTTTCTTAAGATAGCTGCCCGAAAAAGTTGACTAATGAATTGACCAACTGTTGTTTTCCCTTGACCTGGGCCACCAATGACAACAAATCGTCCAGATCTACGTTTAGTAAGAATAGATGATTCTTCATTATGCTCCCGGTCAATTTCAATACTTAAGGATTCAGGATCAAGATGTTTATTAGCAGCATCTAAAACCTCAATAACAATGCCAGAGGAAAAGACTCTTAACGACTCAACTTCATCTTCATCAGGTGGATCAGCATGATAATCATCGGATACAGGTAAGTCTACAAATACTTTTGCCAAGGATATATCTTCATCTTCAGTATGGTGGCCTGCTTGCTCAAGATTGACGTATTGATCACCAAGTAATTCCTTTTGTAAGAAGTTGGCCATAACTTGCTCAACGTCTAATTTGTTAAATCGGTCACTGAGCAAGTTAATAATAAGTTCGGTATCTTCTTTGACTGCATTCACTTTGTTGTTAAATGCCTCAAGATGAACACGAAATACCTGATCCAAAGCCTCCCCTCCTGTAGAGTCACGTTGTGTTTTGGGTAAGGCTACCAATTGGCGGTTCCATTCATCCAACCAGCTTGAAATTTTAACCATTTCCTGTTGAATTTGAGTAACATTATCTCGGATTTCCAAGGTCGTCAGCTGCAATTGAGTTACACCTGTCATTAAACTGGTTTGCCACAATTGCTGACAGACTCGCCAGGCAGGTGTTCCTTCTTCGCTTTTTATGATCTCACCAAAGCGGAATAACCACTTATCTGCTAAATGTCTTTTAGCAAATTTTGCCAGGGGTTCAACAATACCCAAGTACTGATCTAGCCTTTCCTCTAAGAAATGGCGAATAATATTTTCGTTAACTTTATCTTGGCTGATTAATTTAATTACAATTTCCTGCTTTAATACCTCAGCAAAATCATCTTCATTTTGAAAGAATTTATCAATATTTTCACGAAGTTCACGAAGCAAGGTCAGCGATAACTTTGCTCTTTCATGTTGTTTCGTATAAATCAAGTAATGATATTGATTATCTTTTTGCCAATCGATTTCTAACTGCCGGATAGCATCAGTGAAAGCTTTCCGCAATGCTTTGTGAATATGCTCATTAAATACACCTTCTGGACTAAACCAATTTCTATGCCAATTTTCAATAGCTCTGTCTGCCACATTTGCCAGTAAATTGCCTCCCACACCCACAGCAGTACCTATCAGTAGTGTGAATAGTGGTCCACTACCAGTAGTGAGCCCGATCAGCGTCAAACTACCAGCAATCATTCCTTTGGTTAGATCAGCACGGTGTTCTGGATTTTCTAACATTATGCGGTTTCCCTTTATAAATTAATTGAAGTTGCTACTTTTCAAGAGATTATCAAGATTAAGAACTAATGATAGCTAGATGAAATCAGTATAACAAAAAACCTCTTCTAAGTGAAGGTACAAAATTGGCACTAAACTGGTACAGAGTCAATTTTTACACAATTTTAAGGACTCAGGAACTAAAGAGGAGATTACAACCAATTTAGATCTCAATGAAAATCAGTAGAAATAAAATTGGAGTAGGAAGGATTGGTCAAAAAGGTTATATTCTATCGAAAAATTAGGCATAATGTCTTTAAGATTAGAGTTAAAAGTAATCTTTATCCTCTTTTGTATTTCCAATATAAACCATGCGGCAATAAGTCTACTATAAAAATCAAAAACCTTCTCCAAAACGGCTTGACCGTGGGCATTACCAGACAATGATTAGGTTCCAGCCACGGCCAACTCCGCCCGGCGGTACTGGCTCATATACAGTTCGTAATAAAAGCCGCGCTGGGCCAGTAACTCCTCGTGCGTGCCCCGCTCGATGATGCGGCGGTCGTTGACCACCAGAACCTGGTCGGCCTTGCGGATGGTGCTCAGGCGGTGGGCGATGACAAAGGCGGTCCGGCCCTCCATCAAGCGCAGCAGGGCCTCCTGGATTTGGAGCTCGGTCCGGGTATCGACGCTGCTGGTCGCCTCGTCCAGGATCAGGATGCGGGGGTCGGCCAGGATGGCCCGGGCAATCGCCAGCAACTGGCGCTGGCCCTGGCTAAAGTTATGGCCCTGCTCCGAAACGTGGGCCTGGTAGCCGCCGGGCAGCAGCCGGATAAAGCGGTCGGCGTTGGCTAACTGGGCCGCCGCGATCACCTCCTCATCCGTGGCGTCCAGCCGGCCGTAGCGAATATTCTCCATCACCGTGTCCGAAAACAGAAAGGTATCCTGCAAAACGATCCCCAACTGCTCCCGCAGCGACGCCTGCTGGATGGTCCGGATATCGTGGCCGTCGATATAGATCGCGCCGCGGCTGGCGTCATAAAAGCGGCTCAGCAGGCTGATGATGGTCGTCTTGCCGGCCCCGGTTGGCCCGACCAGGGCGATGGTCTGGCCGGGCGCGGCTTCCAGGTTGATGTCGAGCAGCACCGGCTTGCCGGCCTCATACTCAAAGCTGACCTGCTCAAAGTTGACCTCGCCCTTGATCCGGGGCAAGGGCCGGGCGCCGGGCCGGTCCTGGACCGTCGGCGCTTCATCCAGCACGGCAAAGATCCGCTCGGCCCCGGCCAGGGCCGACTGGACCTGGTTGTAAACCATGGCAATCGCCCGCATCGGCCGGAAGAAGTTCATAATATAGATCACAAAGGTGGCGATCACCCCAATCGAAACCAGGCCGCGCAGGGCCAGCCAACTGCCCAGCCAGGCCGTCACCCCAATCGTCAAAATGCTCATGGTCGTAAACATCGGCCCCAGGGCGGCGGTGATAATATCAGCCTTGATTCCGGCCTGCCGGTTGGTGGCGTTGACCTGCTTGAACTCGGCCAGCGTGCCGGCCTCCCTGGCAAAGGCTTTGACGATGCGGATGCCGGCGATATTCTCCTCCATCACCGCGTTGAGCGTCCCCAGGTTCCGCTGCACGTTCCGGTAGGCCGAGCGGCTGCGCCGGGTAATCTGGCCGGTAATAAAGAGCATCAGCGGGATGACCACCAATGTGCCCGAGGCCAGCGGCCAGTTGAGAAAGAACATCGCGATCATAATCCCGCCCAGCAGCAAGATGTTGGTCGTAAAATCGGTCAGCCCGTTGGACAGGACCTGGTTGATGGCCTCGGTATCGTTCGAGACCCGGCTCATCACGTCGCCGACCCGGTGGCGGTCGTGGTAGGCCATCGACAGGCGCTGGATATGGCTAAACAAGGCGGCCCGGATATCGGCCACAAAGCGCTGGCCCAGCCCGATCATCACCAGTCCTTGGCTCAGCGTGGCCAGCCCGCCGCCCAGGTAGACGCCCAGCATCAGCAGCGCCGTTTGGGCCAGGCCGGCCTCATTGCCCGTGGCAATATATTGGTCGATGGCCCGGCCCAACAAGATCGGCCCGGCCAGGTTCATCAGGGTGCCGATAATGACCAGCACGGCGACGGTTAGCAGCCGCCAGCGGTAAGGCTTGAGATAACTCAACAGCCGGATGATGGTCGCGCGGGTATCTTTGGCTGTTTCGCCGGTCGGCCGCCCGCCGCCAAACCCCAGGCCCATCCGGGGCGGCGTTTGGGAATTGGGTGAGGTCGTCATAAGGCTGCTCCATTCCGCTGCGGCTCGCCAAGCTGCGAGCGATAGATATCTTGATAGATCGGGCTGCTGTGCAGCAGTTCGGCGTGGCTGCCCTGGGCGGCAATCCGGCCCGCCTCCAGCACGATGATCTGATCGGCCTTGAGCACGCTGCTGATCCGCTGGGCGACAATAAAGGTGGTCCGGCCCTGCATCAGCCCCTCCAGGGCTTGCTGGATTTTGAACTCGGTCTCCATATCGACGGCGCTGGTGCTGTCGTCCAGGACCAGGATGGCGGGCGAGATCAGCAACGCCCTGGCGATGGCGATCCGCTGCCGCTGCCCACCTGAGAGGTTGACGCCTCTGGCCTCGACCGTGCTGTCGTAGCCGTCGGGCATGGCCATAATAAAGTCGTGGGCCTGGGCCGCTTGGGCGGCGGCGATGACCGCTTCCAGGGGTGCATCGGGCCGGCCATAAGCGATATTTTGGCGGATCGTCCCACTGAAGAGGGTGGTCTGCTGCAAGACCATGCCGACCTGAGAACGCAGCGCCGCCGGTTCCCAGTCGCGCACATCCACCCCATCGACCCGTATCCGCCCGCCGGTCACGTCGTAAAAGCGGGGGATCAGGTTGACCAAGGTGCTTTTGCCGGAGCCGGTCGCGCCCAGCAGGGCCACTTGCTGCCCCGGCTCAACCCCAAGGCTAACCCCGTTGAGGACCTCCCGGCTGCCATTCTCCCGGCCGTTGGCCCGGCCGGGATCGACCTGATGTTCGACGGTAGCGGCCCAGGGATCCGCGCTATTTCGCCCGTTGGTCGAGGCCCGGACCGGGTAGTGAAAGGAGACATTCTCAAACTCAACCCGCCCCTGCACCCGCTCCGGCCGGTAAGGCGACGGCGCGGCCTGGATCATCGGGCGGGTAAATAAAACCTCCAGAATCCGGCCCGCCGAAACCTCGGCCCGCGAGACCATGGTCAGCACGTTGCCCAACAGCAGCAGCGGCGCCATGCCGATCATCAGGTAGTTGTTAAAGGCGATCAGCTCGCCAATCGACAGCCGGTTGCCGATCACGCTCAGCCCGCCCCACCAGATAATCGCGACCGTGCCCAGGTTGGTCAGCAGGACCAGCAGCGGCATCGCAATCGCCAGCAGCCGGCCGACCTTGATATTCTGTTCGCGGTAATCAAAGTTTTGCCGCTCAAAGCGGTCGATCTCAAACCGCTCCCGGACAAAGGCCTTGACCACCTGGACCCCGGCCAGGTTCTCCTGGACAATCGTGTTCAGCCGGGCCAGCTCCCGCTGGACGATGACAAAGAGCGGCCCGGCCGCCCGCATCACGCTCCAGATAATGACCGCCGTGACCGGCAGGACCACCAGCATCACCAGGGAAAGCTGCCAGTCGGTGATCACCAGCAGGACCACGCTGCCGCTGATCATCAACAGCGCCCGCAGCAGCAGCGACAGCCCGGCGCTCAAAAAGAGCCGGACGACATCGACATCGTTGGACAGCCGGGTCATCAACTGGCCGGTCTGCAACTGGTCCAGGTTGCCAAAGGAGAGGGCCTGGATGTGGGTGAACAGTTCGTTGCGCAGGTCAAAGGCGATGCCCTGCGACAGTTGGGCCCGGAAGTAGCCCTGGCCGACCGTCGCCAGCGCCCCGACCAGGGCCGCGCCCAGCATCACCAGCGAGCCGCGAATAATTACCTCCATATTGGCCGCCCGGATGCCCTGGTCGATGACATATTGGAGCATCCGGGGCACCACCAACTCCATCGCTACCGGCAGGATGGTGGTAAACAAGACCATGCCTAATATGCCCCGGTAGGGCTGCATAAAGCGTCCCATTCTCTTGAGAGATTTCATTCGTCCGTATCTGGAACCTCCATCAATCCCATAATTTCCGCCAGCGCCTCGTCCAGCAGCCGCAGCCGTTCATCCGGCAGGCCGCCCAGCCGCCGGCGCAGCAAAGCTATTCCGCCCAGCGGCGTGTGTTGGCTGATCTCCCGCCCGGCAGGGGTCAGCTCAACCATCACCACCCGGTTATCCTCCTCGGAGCGGGTCCGGGTGACATAACCGGCCTCCTCCAATTGGCTGATCACCATCGAGGTAGTGCTGGCGCTCAGGTAAAGATAAGCCTGCACCTGCCCGACCGTGGCCGGCCCCGAGGCCAGCAAAAAGCGCAGCACGGCCAACTGCCGGGGCCGGATGCCCTGGCTGTCCATCTGCCGGGCATACTGCCGCAAAAAGCGGTTCAGCCGCAAAAATTTATGAATGACTTCCTCGGCCAGCGTCTGGCTGTTATTTTCCACAGTTTTATCCTATAAAACATTTCTCTAACGAATGTTTCGTTGAAGAAATAAATTTTAAGCAGACAGGGGCTTGGTGTCAAGATTTGAGGGGAAATTTGGACCACGAAAATACGAAAAAGACGAAAGCCACGAAACTCCTTTATCTCTGCCCACTGATATTTAGTTGTTACTCCTTTCGCGCCTTTCGTCCCTTTCGCGCCCTTCGCGGTCCAAACCCTCTCCGCTTTAAACAAAATCCATCTATAATTACGACAGAAATTGACGTATATCTATTGTAAGATAAGCTTATTGATAATTAGTAATTGGTAATTGGTTATTAGTTTCCAATCTCCAATTACTAATTACCAATTACCTAGAACAAGGAAGAAACCCAATGGCCAACACAGCCACCCGGCTAATTACCTTAATTATGCTGCTCCAGCGCCAGCCCAACCAGAGCGCGGCCCAACTGGCCCGGGAGCTCGAGGTCTCGGTGCGGACGGTCCAGCGCTATATGAATATGCTGGATGAGATGGGCATTCCGATCTATGCCGAGCGCGGGCCTTATGGCGGTTATGCCCTGGTGCGCGGCTACAAGATGCCACCGCTGCTCTTTACGCCGGAGGAAGCGGTTGCCGTTTATCTGGGCGCCACCTTGCTCGAACAGGTCTGGGGACGGCTGTACCAGGAGGCGGCCCGCGGCGCCCTGGCCAAGCTGGATAATGTCCTGCCCGACGAGCAGCGGCGCGAAGTGGCCTGGGCCCGCCAAACCCTGCTGGCGATGGGCATGCACCAAACCGACCCGGCGCGCTTCGCGCCTCACCTGGAGAAGTTGTGGCAGGCCGTTCACCAGCGGCGGCGGGTGCGCATGCTTTACCGGGGCCGCAGCCAGCCGGGATCGAGGCAGCGCGACTTTGACCCTTACGTGCTGTTCCACGGCTGGGGCCGGCAATATTGTCTCGGCTACTGCCATCTGCGCCAGGGGATCCGCTCCTTCCGGCTCGACCGCATCCTCGAGGTGGAGCTGCTGGCAGAAAATTTTGAGATAGCGGCCGATTTCGATCTCGAACGTTATGTGGAATCAGATCCTTACTTTCATCGCCAGATCGAGGTGCGGCTATCTTTTGCCCCGGAGGCGGCGCTCCAGGCTCTAGATAACCAGGCCCACTGGGGTCGGCTGGAGGAGCAGCCGGATGGCTCGATCATTACCAGCTTTGCCATACCCGACGTAGAAGCGGCTGCCGGTATTGTGATGAATTATGGCTATCAGGCCGTGGTCCTGGAACCGGCGGAGCTGCGGGAGTTGGTGCGAGAGCGGGCCAGGGCCATCGCCGCCCGGCAGGCTTCCGCCGATAAATCTACAACTGACTAAATAGTAAAAAAGGAGCTATTATAATGAAAGCACAAACAGTCCATCTCTTCGTTTTTGAGACCCTGGCCGATTGGGAGCCAGGTTTTGCGGTTGCCGGGATCAATAAACCGGCATTCCAAACGCAGCCGGGACGGTACAGAGTTAAGACCGTTGGCCTGCGTCCAACCCCGGTCAAGACCATGGGCGGCGTTACCCTGCTGCCCGATCTGACGCTCGACCAACTGGAGCCGGCCCAGAGCGCGATGCTGATTTTGCCCGGCGGCGATCGCTGGGATAAAGGTCAAAATCTTGAAGCGGCGCAAAAGGCCAAAGATTTTTTGGCGGCCGGTGTGCCCGTGGCGGCCATTTGCGGCGCGACCTTCGGCTTGGCCCAGGTTGGCCTCCTCGACGATAAACCACACACCAGCAACGCGCTCGAATATTTACAGGCCACAAATTATCAAGGCGCGGCGCTCTACCGGAACGAGCCGGCCGTGACCGGCGGTAATCTGATCACAGCCGGGTCCACGGCTCCGCTCGATTTTGCTTACCATATCTTCAAAAAGCTCGATCTTTACCCAGCTGAAACGCTCGAAGCCTGGTACGGGCTGTTCAAAACCGGCGATCCCTCTTACTTTTTTAAGCTGATGGCTGCAGCGGCGCAATAATGTGACCGACGACATAACGCTCAGTGGAGCGACAAAGCTATGCTTTGTCAGGTCAAGCCGGCGACGTAACGGGCAATGGATCAATGGAGCGACAAAGCTATGCTTTGTCAGGTCAAAGCAAGCTTTGACGCTCCTCCAAAGCTCCTCCAAAGCTTTATTTATAAAACAGATGGAGGTTCTCAAATGAGTATACAACCCTTTACGATCCAAATTCCCCAGGCGGAACTGGACGAATTGCAGGCGCGGCTGGAGCGGACCCGCTGGCCCGATGAGCTGCCCGGCGTCGGCTGGGATTACGGCGTGCCGCTTGACTATGTGAAGGAGCTGGCCGCGTACTGGCGCGGCGGCTACGACTGGCGCACGTGGGAGGCCAGGCTCAACCAGTACCCGCAGTTTACCACCACCATCGACGGGCAGAATATCCACTTCCTGCACGTCCGCTCGCCCGAACCAAACGCCCTGCCTTTGATCCTGACCCACGGCTGGCCCGGCTCGATTGTGGAGTACCTGGATATCATCGAGCCATTGACCAACCCCAGGGCGCATGGCGGCGACCCGGCCGACGCCTTCCACCTGGTCATTCCTTCCATCCCCGGCTTCGCCTTCTCCGGCCCCACCCGCGAAACCGGCTGGAATCGCTACCGCACCGCCAGGGCCTGGGCCGAGCTGATGAGCCGCCTGGGCTACGACCGCTACGGCGCGGTCGGCAACGACGCCGGCTCATTCATCTCCCCGGAACTGGGCCGGCACGCCCCGGACCATGTCGTTGGCGTCCACGTCACCCAAATCTTCTCCTTTCCCTCCGGCGACCCGGCCGAGTTTGAGGGCCTCAGCGAGAAGGACCAGGCCGCCCTGGAGCACCTGCAGTGGTTCTGGCAGAAGATGTCGGCCTTTAACCAACTCCAGTCCACCCAACCCCAGACGCTGGCCTTTGCCCTGCTTGACTCGCCCACCGGCCAGCTCGCCTGGAACGCCCAGTTGTTCAGGGAGCTCGACCCCGACTTTATCCTGACCAACGTCATGCTCTACTGGCTGACCGGCGCCGCCGCCTCTTCGGCCCGCTTCTACTACGAAGACGCCCACGCCGAGCACCCGACCGAACCGACCACGACCCCGATTGGCGTCGCCATCTGCGCCGGCGACTTCCAGAGCATCCGCCGCTTCGCCGAACGGGATCACAAAAACCTGATCCACTGGTCCGAGTTCGACCGCGGCGGCCACTATGCCGCCCACCAGGCCCCCGATCTGCTCACCGGCGACGTGCGAAAATTTTTCCGTAATTTTCGCTGAGGTGAGTTGATGATGCCGACAATCACTGGCTGGAGAGACCTTGTAGTGCAACGACTCCATAACCAACAGCTCAGCCGGCCAATGTTCGACAAGCCGGACGAGCTGGTGCGCTGGATGGGCGCGGTCCAGGCCCAGGATTTTCTCTATTCGCTCTGGGCGCTGGGGCTGCGCCTGCCCCATACGACCGAAGCCGATATCGAGCAGGCGATTGCTAACCGGACCATCCTCAGAACCTGGCCGATGCGGGGGACCGTTCATTTCGTCCCGGCTGAGGATGCGGCCTGGATGTTGGCGCTGTTGGGGCAGCGGGTGATCAACATGTATCAAACGCCGCGCCGCAAGGCTGGACTTGATGAGGAACTCTTGGCGAAGAGCAGGAACGTTCTGACCCAGGCCCTGGCCGGTAAACAGCTAACCCGCAAAGAAGTGTATGCCGCTTTGGAGGCCGCCGGCATTGCCGCCAATCAGAACACGCCTATCGGTACACGAGGTCTTCACATTATTGGCCAGCTCGCGCTGGAGGGCCTGCTCTGTTTTGGCCCCCGCCGGGGCAAACAGCCCACCTTCGTCTTGCTGGACGAGTGGGTTCCGAATCCCCGAAAACTGGCCGGCGACGAAGCAGTGGCGGAACTGGCCAGCCGCTACTTTAGAAGTCACGGTCCAGCCACCGTATACGACTTTGCCTGGTGGGCCGGGCTGCCGCTCACCAGCGCCAGATTGGCGATTGAACTGGTCAAACCGCAGCTCGAACGTGAAACCATCGCTGACCGGACCTATTGGTTTACCGGTGAACTGGCTGTTCCCCAAGAGCCGGCGGCTGACGCCTACCTATTGCCCTATTTAGATGAGTACACTGTGGCCTACCAGGACCGCAGCGCCCTGGTCGATCCGGACTATGTTGAAGCGATCAATGCCAGCAGCCAGTTTGGTATATTGGGACCGGTGATCGTGATCGGCGGCCGGGTGGCCGGGGCCTGGAAACGAACGCTCCGGAAAGACAAGGTTATCGTAGAAACCAACCCGGTTATTCCGTTAACCCCAACCGAGGAAGCGGCCATCACTGCTGCCGTGCAGCGCTTTGCCAATTTTGTTGGATTGCCGGTTGAATATTGAGCGGCACAAGCTGCCACTGAGACCGCACATTATGCGACTTGCCCGATTTACCCCATCTTGCAGAATTAGGACCTAGTTTTCGCACAGATAAACTATAAGTCATCGCAAAGCGCATCATTAAACCACGAATTACACGGATTTCACAGATTTTTTGTAGTGGTCAGTGAGATGTCGCACAAAACAGACAACAACGGATTTAAGAAAGGAACGGATTTTGGCTTCTTTTATCCGTTTATTTCGGCAATCCGTTGTTGTTTTGTTGTCTAACA
>Ga0073934_10010367_pt1 | contig 11601 bp, 9 predicted proteins | sample LarsenN4metaG_FD_76834 | JGI IMG/M metagenome (GOLD analysis project Ga0073934, IMG submission 76834) | Hot spring sediment bacterial and archeal communities from British Columbia, Canada, to study Microbial Dark Matter (Phase II) - Larsen... ...
AGCGCGTCGACGACCTCGTCGTGGCGGCGTTCACTGACCAGAATCCGGGTCTGTGCAACGCAGGCCTGCCCGTTGTTCATCATCGCCGCCGGCAGCAGCCCCGGGATCGTCATGTTCAGGTCGGCGTCGTCGAGGACGATGGCGGCGGACTTACCGCCCAGCTCGAGGGTGACGCGCTTGAGCTGCTCGCCGCAGATCGAGGCGATGCGCCGGCCCGCCGCGGTGCTTCCCGTGAAGCTCACCTTGTCCACCTGCGGGTGGCGCACCAGATACTCGCCCACCTCGCGCCCGGCCGGCAGAATGCTCACCACGCCCTTCGGCAACCCCGCCTCGAGCACCGCGTCGGCGAGCAGCACCGCGTCGAGCGGCGTTTCCGGCGAGGGCTTGAGGATGATGGTCGCGCCCGCCGCCAGAGCGGGGCCGAGCTTCAGCATCGAGATGAACAGCGGCACGTTCCACGGCACGATGCCCACCGCCACGCCGACCGGCTCGCGGCGCACCAGCGCCGGACCGAGCATGCCCGGACGCACCTCCTCGAAGGCGTACTCGGCGGCAAGCCGCGCGTAGTAGTCGAAGACCATCAGCGCCGCGCCCACCTGTCCCATGTGGGAGAACGAGATCGGCGAGCCCATCTCGGTGGTGATGGTGGTGGCGAGCTCGGCCGAGCGCGACTGCAGCGCCGCCAGCAGCCGCCCCATCGCCGCCGATCGCTCGGCCGGCTTCATGCGCGGCCAGGGACCGCTGTCGAACGCCGCCCGCGCCGCCGCAACGGCACGATCCACGTCCGCCTCGCGCGCCTCGGCGACGCGCGCCACCAGCTCCTCCGAGTGCGGCGAAACGACGTCGAAGGTGGCCGCCGTCGCCGGCGCCACCCACTCTCCTCCGATGAACAACCGGCCGTACGTCTGCATGGAAAACCTCTCCTCTTCGCTATCGATGCCGCCCACGCCTATAGGACAAACGACCGTTTGTCTACTGGTTTTCAGCCGCGAAAAGGCACAAGATTCGCAAACGGCCAAGTTTTCTCTTGCGCTGTTTGCGCCTTTTTGCGGCCAATTCCTCCTCGGCCGAGGAGACACCTTCCGAGTTGCCCGCCGTCGCCGATCGGCGTAACAATCAACTTCGCACAAGTCCCCGCTTGCCGGCTCTGAAAAGGGAGGGAATCACGATGCTCCGCATCTCGCCAATGTCCTCGCACGTCGTTCGTGCGTTTCGTGTGTTGCGCGGTGTCGCGTTGTGCGCAGCGGCACTGCAATTCGTCGCCGCGTCCGCCGCACTGGGCGGACCACCGCTCTGGACTCCGCCCTCCGACATCAAGTTCAAGGACGAGACCGGCGCGCAGCAGAACGGCTCGCGCTGCGCCGTACCGCCGGTGCCCAAGGCGACCAAGGACAAGGTCGAAGGCGAGTTGAGGGCGTTCCGCCAGAGCCGCAGGGGCGGCAGCGGCCCGCAGCCGACCGCAACACCCGGCGCGCGCCCGACCATCATTCCCGGCCCGAGCGGGTCGATCCCGGTGTTCTTCCACGTCATCTACGCCGATGGGAAGTTCGGCGTCACCGAAGGCAACGTCCCGCAGTGGCAGCTCGACACGCAGATCGACGTCCTGAACGCCGCCTTCCACGGCAGCGGCTTCTCGTTCTACCTTGCCGGCGTCGACCGCACGAAGAACAAGAACTGGTTCACCGGCTGCTACGGCACCAGCAACGAGGCGGCGATGAAACAGGCGCTCGCGGTGGACGTTCCGAACGTGCTGAACATCTACACCTGCAAGCCGCGCAACGGCATCCTCGGATACTCGTACCTGCCCTTCGACTTTCCCGAGGGCGACTGGCACCACGGCGTGGTGATGCTCTACTCCTCGCTGCCCGGCGGAACCGCCGCGCCCTACAACGAGGGCGACACCGCCACCCACGAGGTCGGCCACTACCTCGGGTTGTACCACACCTTCGACGGCGGCTGCCTGCCGCCGGGCGACCTGGTTGCCGACACGCCGCCGGAAGCACTCGCCGCCTACAACTGCCCGGTCGGACGCGACACCTGCGGCGGCGACGGACCCGACCCGATCCACAACTTCATGGACTACACCGACGACGCCTGCATGACGCAGTTCACCTCGCAGCAGGGCAGCCGGATGGTGGACCTGACGACTCTCTACAAGCCCAGCCTGACGCACTGAGAACGCCTTTGGAGTGCGGAACCAGCGGTTCCGCTTTGGACCGGTCGTTACAAGCCAGGCGCCTCGCGCCTTACGACCGGTCCGAAGCGGCGCTTGAACGTCCGCCGCGGGTTGACCGCCTCGCCCCATGCGAACGGTCCAAAGCGGGACCGGCGGTCCCGCACTCCAAATATCTCTCACTCCACCACGCGGACCACGATCTCGCGTTCGGGGCTCAGGCGCACCGAACGGTCGCGCACGCGGGCCTTCACGATCGTGTCGCCGGGCGGGAAACCCCAGGCGCGCGCAATCAGCAGGCAGAACTGGATCTCGCTGTCGGGATTGACGAAGTCGAAGCCGAACGTCATTCCGGTGCCGTCGCGCTGCACGCGCGTACAGGCGAGGTTGCCGGTGTTGCGGCCGAGGGGGTTGCCGTTGCCGTCGTCAACGCGGCAGCCGAGGTCGTTGATCGCCGCCGCCACCTGATCGTTCACCCGAAAGGAAAACGGGGAGACGGCGGGAACGCCCCCGGCGTCGGGCGCGAACTTGTCGCAGACGATGTCGCTGCCGTTGCCGAGCGGGCGCGAGACGATGATTTGCAGGTCGGGCAGCACCGTCGGGTCGGAGTCGTCGTAGTTCTCGGCCTCGGCCCCGATCTTGTTCGTCTCGCCCGGAGCCGCGCCGCGCCCCTCGATGATCAGCGAGAAGCCGGCGCCGCTCGGACGTTCGAACACGGGGCGTCCGAGACCGTCGTGGAAGCTCGGCTCGAGCGGGCGGTCGTCGCCGCTGCTGAGGCCGAAGTAGCTGATGTTGGGCAAGCCCGGCACCGGCGTGACCGTCGGTGCCGGTGTGCTGGTGCGTGTCGGAGTGGCGGTGGGCCGCGGCGGAGTGGTCGGCGAAGGCGTCGCGGTCGGCCGCGTCGCCGTGCGCGTGCGGGTCACGCTGGGAGACGGCGTGTGGGTCGAACTGGAGGTCGGGGTCAGCGTTGGAGTCCGCGTCGGACTTGGCTTGAAGCTGCAGCCGTTCAGGGCCGCGCCGACCGCGGCGACCAACTCGTTGACGGTCACGCTGCCGTCGCCCTCGACGTCGAAGGCGGCGCATTCGGCACTGCCGCCGAGGGCCAGGTTCACGCCCTGCACCAGCTCGGCGATGCTCACCGCGCCGTCGCCGTCGCAGTCGCCGGGACAGAAGCTCGCGCCCGGCAGCTCGAGGGAATCGGCGGTCGCGCGCTCGCCGATCAGCAGCGGTAACGCCGCCACCACGCTCGAGCGCGCCTCGTCGGCGAGCGCCTCGTGGCGTTCGAGCAGCAGCGCCAGAACGCCGTGGCGCGGGTCGGCCGAAGTCACGATCAGCTGCCCGGCGGGCGTTCCCGCCAGTGCCGCCGAAAACACCGACGAGCCCGGCTGCGCCGTGTCGATGCTCGACAGGGCCCGCACCGTGTGGCCGGCAAACGGCAGCGGCCGGTCGATGCGCTGGCCGAACTCGTTCACCACGCTGATGGCCGCCTCGCCGGTCAGCTCGCTGCCGTCGCCCTCGCTGCCGCACGGCAGCACGACGAGTCGGCTCGAGACCGCACGCGCGACGCCGTTCAACTCGACCACCGCGCCATCGAAGAGGTTCGCAAAGACCATGCGCTGGGCACACGCCGCATATTCGCCGGAGGCGCCGCCGAGCAGTAGCCGGTCGTCGCGGTCGAGCATCCCTGCCCGCGCTGCGAACCCCACCGCGCCGTAGCGGAAGCTGCCGATCCGCTCGGGGGCCTGCTCGGGCAGCGTGACCACCGTGGCGCCTCCGGCCAGGGCCTCGAGCGCGCGCGGGCGGCGGTCCTCGCCGACCACCACGCAGCGCAACGCGCCCAGGTAGGCCTCTCCGCCCAGTCCCGGCACGCTGCTGCCGCTGTTGCCGAGCTCGCCGCTGTCCGGATCCTCCCCGATCGGAAACAGGCCGCGGCCGCGCATCGCCGACCAGCCGAGCGGCTGGCGCGGCGTGAGGCGTACGAAGAAGCCGCGCGCGCAATCGGCCGTGCAGGCGGCGCCGGTGCGCTCGTAGAAGCAGCGCACCGCCACGGGCTCGTTGGCGGTGTTCACCAACTCGACGAAGGTGTCGATGCCCGCCGCCGCGTCGATCTCGATGTGCGGAAAGACCACGAGCGAGGCCGGCGCGTGGCTGCTCACCTGCGCGGCGGCGGGCGGCGGCGGGCCGAGCAGGCCAAGTGCCATGGCCGCGAGCGCGACCGCCCGCGCGGCCGCACGCTTCGGCCGGCGGCGAACGCCCGCGGCAGACGGCGGGCGGCGGCGTTCGTCGAGCGGACTGCGCATCAGCGGCTCTCGCTGGCAGGCGGAAGCCGCAGCACGTCGCCGCCGGATTGGCTGCCTTGCCGCAGCGGCTGCAGCGCGCTGCGCGCCGTGCCGTCGCCGTTGTCGCGTACCACCTCGGCCGCCACGATCAGGCCGCTGGCGGCGCCGCCGGCGCTGCGGATGCGGGTGAACACCTGGTCGGTGCCGGCGACTTCGCGCCGGAACACGCTGCCCGCCGCGGCGAGCCCGAAACTCGACCAGCCCGGCACCGTGGTGGCGGCCGAAAAACTCTCCTCGAGCTCGTTGGTCAGCGCGAAGGTGAGGCGCGCCTCGGACCCCGACGCGGCGAGGTCCTGCGAACACAGCGCCAGGCTCATCTCGACGCCGACGGTGCCGTCGCGGGTGGCGGGCTCGATCGTGCCGTCGGCCAAATGCGGCAGCAGCCAGGTGTCCGGACAGCCCTCGTACTCGGCGCCGCTCGGACAATCGGGACGCGGTTCTCCGCCCAGGCACAGTGCTTCGTCGCCGTCGTTCGGACCGGCGGCCGCCAATCCGATGGCGCCGTGCCGGGCGATGTCTCCGCTATCGCGCTCCTCGATGGTCGCCTGACCGCTCAGGGCATCGCCGCCACTCGGCCGTCCCTCGGCGTCGGTCTGCACGCACCAGAGCGCGCCTTCGAACCCGTCGATCAGGGCCGGAATTTCTCCGGGGTCGTTGCCGGCCCCGACACAGCTCAGGTTTCCCGCGCCGCAACGCAGGTCCGACGAATCCACCGCCCGTCCCTGCCGCGCGCTCCACATGGTCGGCTGCAGGCGGCCGAGCTCGAGCCGGAACGCCACCACCGGGGGCCCGTTGCCCGCGTAGAAGCAACGCACGTGGGCGGTGGATTCGGTCAGGTTCGCCAGCTGAACGAGCGTGTCACGGTCCTCCGCCGCCGCCACACGCGGGAAGACCAGCACCGAGGCCCCCTGCTCGGCCCCCGCCCGCATCACGACGAGCAGCGCCAGGCCGACCAGCAGCGGGCACAGCCTGCCCCGTCTCTCTCCTCTCACCGTCGCACCCCGCACACGAAAGATGACCGCCACTGGCCGGTTATTGCATCCGGTCACGGTTGCGACAACGCGCCCCTGCGCGCGCCCTCGGCCTTTGCATTCTTGACAATGACACCGCGCAACACTTAATGCGGTGCGTCGAGAAGTTGGTCGTAGAGGCAACCGCGGCCGCCCGGTCCTTGCCGCTCGGGCGTTATCAGGCGTTAGAGGAGGTCGTTGCGATGGACACCGTCATGAACCTGATCGAGTCGATCTTTCGTTGGCTGCACGTCTTCTTCGGCGTCATCTGGATCGGTCACCTGTATTTCTTCAACTGGGTCAACGCCAACTTCAATCCGACGATGGACGCGGAGACGAAGAAGAAGGTGGTGCCCGAGCTCATGCCGAGGGCGCTGTACTGGTTCCGTTGGGGCGCCGCCGTCACATGGATCACCGGATTCTTCCTGCTCGGGATGGTCTACTACATGAACAAGATGGTGATGTTCGGCCCCAACGGCAGCTGGGGCGCCGGCGCCGGCATCATGGTCATCCTCACCTTCGCCGCGCCGTTCCTCTACGACATCCTCTACTCGAGCGCTCTCAAGGATCCGCAGCAGGGCTTCTTCGGCGGTATCGTGATCGCAACGGTGATGCTGCTGCTCTTCTACTATGTCGGCGGCATGGAGTTCCGCGCTTACACCATCCATCTGGGCGCGATGTTCGGCACGACGATGGCCTTCAACGTGTGGTTCCGCATCTGGCCGGCGCAGCAGAAGATCATCACCGCCACCAAGAACGGCGAGGCGCCCGATGCGGCGCTGGTGGCGCTGGCGGGGGCCCGCTCGAAGCACAACACCTACATGTCCGTGCCGCTGCTGTTCACCATGATCGGGCAGCACTCGACCTGGGCCGCCGTGCACCCCCTGCTGGTGGCGGTGATCGTCGCGGTTGGCTTCGGGATGGTCTACCACATCTACGAGCGCGCCAAGGGCGTGAAGGGGTTCTGACGCAGCGCCTCGGCGACGCGCACCGCGTCGCGCGTGGCGCCGACGTCGTGGGTGCGGACGATGCAGGCGCCGTTGTAGACGGCCACGGCGCTGGCGGCGAGCGAGCCGGCGAGGCGTTCGGCCGGGTCGATGCGCCCGGTGAGCTTGCCGATGAAGGACTTGCGCGAGACGCCGACCAGGAGCGGCTGGCCGAGCGGTTCGAGCTCGCGCAGGGCGCGCAGGACGCCGCAGTTGAACTCGACGGCGGGCTGCCTCAGGTGGGTGAAGAAGCCGATGCCGGGATCGAGCACGATGCGCTGGCGTGAAATCCCCGCGGTGTCGGCCAAAGCCAGCGAGTGCTCGAGGGCTGCGCGCGCCACCTCGTGCGGGGCCGCCGTGGAAGGAAACGCCGGCAAGCCGATCTCCGAGGCCATGAGCACCACGCCTTCCGCCGCGCGCGCCACCGCGGCCATGCCCGGATCACCGCGCAAGCCGGCCACGTCGTTGAGGATGCGCGCGCCGCAGCCGAGCGCCGCGGCGGCCACGTCGGCGCGCTGCGTGTCGGCCGACAACGGCACGCGCACGACGCCCGCGAGCTTCTCGATCGCCCACGTCATCCGGCGCAGCTCCTCTTCGGGCGGGACGACGGTCGCCAGGTAAGGCGCGGTCGACATGGCGCCGATGTCGATGAAGTCCGCGCCCTCGCTCTCGAGGCGTACCGCCGCCTCGGTGAGCGCCGCCGCATCCTCCCACACCGAGTCGCGATAGAATGACTCCGGGCTCACGTTGATCACGCCCATGAGGCGCACCGGCTGATCGGGCCCGACCGCAATGCCCGCGATGTCGACCTGCCGCGTCAGGATCCCCCCCCCGGGGCAGGCGGCGCCTTGTTTGCGTCTGCCAGCCGGCGGGCGTCGAGCTCCGCCACCCGCCAACCACCGGCGACCCGGTTGAGCGTCAGCCGTAGCTCGCCGACGTCCACGCCGTTCGCCCCTTCCTGCTGTACGGTGACGCGGTATTCCACCTGCATGCGGTCGCCGTCCGTCGAACGCGACACCTCGTGGAAGCGGACACCGGCACGGTGGCGTTCGGCGGCACTGCCCAACCCGAGCGGATCGTCGCCGCTGTCCACGCGGGCGCGGGCGGCACCGGTGCTCAGGCCCGCCGCCTCGATCCGATCCGCCCGCACCGCCCACGCATCGACGAAGTGCCGGGCGACGGCGGCCGGATTTTGCTGTTGGCACCCGGCCAGCAGCAAAAACGCGAGGGGAACGAGCCGCGTGGCGCCATGCACAACGCTCGAGGTCGCGCGAGCTTTCATCCTCCGCTCCATACTACAAACCTCTTCATTCCGCTCCCCCGATTCGTTACAAGCCGCCCATGGCAAAAGTCCTGATCACCGGTATCAGCGGCTCCCTGGGGCGCCTCCTCACGAAGCACCTCCTCGGCCGCGGCCACGCCGTCTGCGGCATCGACCGCAAGCCGTGGAAGAACCGGCCCGCGGCGGTGAACGTGTACGAGGCGGACGTCCGCAAGAAGAAGACGGAGGACGTGATTCGCAAGGAGCGACCCGATTCGATCGTCCACCTCGCTTTCATCCGCCACTTCGCCGCCAACCCCGCCCTCCGCCACGAAACCAACGTCAACGGCACGCGACACCTGATCGAGTTCGCCGTCGGCCACGGCGTCGAGAGCATCGTGGTCTTCTCGAGTTCGTACGTGTACGGAGCGCTGCCGGAGAATCCGTTCTACATGGACGAGACGTTCCCGCTGAGCGTGAGCCGCACTTATCCGGACATCCGCGACCTCGCCGAGCTCGACATGCTGACCACCGCCTACATCTGGCAGCATCCCGAAACGGCGATCGCGGTGCTGCGGCCCGTGAGCATTCTCGGCAAGCAGGTGCGCAGCGCGCTCGGCCGCTACCTGGTGCACGACTACGTGCCGACCGTGCTGGGCTTCAACCCGATGGCGCAGTTCATCCACGAGGACGACATGGCCACCGCGCTGGTGCTCGCGGTCGAGCAGCACCTGCGCGGCGTGTTCAACGTGGTCGGGCCCGGGGCGGTGCCGCTCGACGTCGCCATCCGCGAGGTGGGCGGAACGCCGGTGCCGCTGCCGGAGGCGCTGATCCGGCTTGTCGTCACCCGCCTCTTCCGCTGGGGCCTCTACCCGTTTCCGATCGGCGCGATCGACTTCACCAAGTACCAGTGCACGCTCAACGGCGAGCGTTTTTCGGCCGCGACCGGCTTCCAGCCGGCGAACTCGCTCGAGGCGATCTTCGCCTCGGTGCGCAAGAAGTGAGCGGGGAACACAATGGCAGCGCGACGCGATCCCGAGGCACGCAAAGACGAGGCGAACCACGACCCGGCGCAACAGGGTTTCGAGCCCCTCGAGCTGGCCGTGCAGGTGGGGCAGAAGATTGCGGATCTGCTCGGCGACAACGCCGTGGCGCGGATCCGCGAAGAGATCGCCGAGCGCATGACGCGCATCCCCACCGAGCTCAACGCGTACGGCTACGATCCGTGGGGCTTCAACGTGGAGACCGCCAAGAACGCGCTGCTCGTCTGCGCGTTGATCTATCGGTACTACTTCCGCTGCCAGACCTACGGCGTCGCCAACCTGCCGGAAGGACGCGTGCTGCTCATCGGCAACCATGCCGGGCAGATCGCCCTCGACGGCGCAATGATCGGCACCGCCGCCTTCCTCGAAGGCGAGCCGCCGCGCATCATCCGCGGCATGGGCGAGTACTGGCTGCCGACGGTGCCTTTCGTCAACGAGATCATGGTCCGCACCGGCTCGGTGGTCGGCACGCCGAAGAGCTGCGTGGACCTCCTGCACAAGGGCGAGGCGGTGATCGCCTTTCCGGAAGGCGTGCGCGGGATGAACAAGCTCTTCTCGCAACGCTACCGGCTGCAGCGGTTCGGGTTCGGCTTCATGCGCCTCGCTCTGCAGACCAGGACACCGATCGTACCGGTGGCGGTGGTGGGCTCCGAAGAGCAGGCCCCCGGCATCGCCAACCTGACCTCGCTCGGTCGCCTGCTCGGCATGCCCGCCTTCCCCATCACCCTCACCTTCCCCTGGCTCGGGCCTCTCGGGATGCTGCCGCTGCCGGTGAAGTACCGCATCTACTTCGGCAAGCCGATGCACTTCGACGGGCACCCGGATGAAGAAGACGCCCTGATCGAGAAGAAGGTGGAGAAGGTCAAGGACACGATCCAGGGCATGCTCGACCGCGGGCGCAAGGAACGGGCGGGGATATTCTGGTGAAGGGGGAAAGGTGAAAAATTCCGCCTTTCACATTCACCTTTCCCCTTTCACCCTCCCTCTGCTACATCGTTTCCGTGCACCTGCACCGGCCAAAGGACGCCGAACGGACCAACGGTTCGTTCGATGAGGAGCGCGCGCTTCGCTACGAAGATTGGTTCGACAGCCCCGCCGGGGTGCTGGCGCGCCAGCTGCAGCAGCGGCTGATGCGGAACTTGATCGACCCGCAGCCGGGCGAATCGGCGCTCGACGTGGGCTGCGGCACGGGCGAAACACTCGCATTCCTCGCCTCGCTCGACGTTCGCATCGCCGGCATCGATCGTTCGCCGGCGATGCTGGCGATGGCGGCGGCCAAGGCGGGGCACGGGCCGCTGGTGCTCGGCGACGCGGCGGCGTTGCCGTTTGCGGACCGCTCCTTCGACGTCGTGGTGCTCAACACGACGCTGGAGTTCGTCGCCGATCCGGGCCGCGCGGTGCAGGAGGCGGCGCGGGTGGCACGTCGATGCATCTACATCGGCGCCCTCAACCGTTGGTCGGTGCTGGGACTGCACCGCCGCATCGAATCGCGCCTGACCGACACGCTGTACGCGCACGCGCAGTTCTTCACCTTCGGTGAAATCATGAACCTGCTCGACGTGTGCGGGGTCTTCAACGTCCGTTGGGCGGGCGTCCCCTTCGTGCCCGATCCGTTGAGCCGCTGGCCGCTGATGCGGCAGGCAGCGCGTGCCGCGGGTCAGCTGCCGAACCCGTTCGCCGCCTACCTCGGCTGCGCGGCTGACGTCGCCGCGATGCGCGTCATGCGGGTGGTGAGCGGACACGCCGCGGTGGTACCGCCGCAGGCGGCGGTGGCGGGCTGCTCGTTCACGCAGCGCAAGTCGGCGGCCTGACGCGAGATCGGGCGCCCGGGCCGCGCTCAGTCCAGCAGCGGCAACTCGCGCCTCGCGACGCGGTCCATGTTGGTACGGATGCCTTCGTCCCGCGGCGACTGCCGGAATGCCATTTCGAGCTCCGCGGCGGCCCTGTCCCACTCGCCCTGCTGCGCGAGCACGGCTGCCAGCCCCTGGTGGGCACGGGCGGAGTGGGGAGCCATGCGCACGGCGAACTCGAACGCTTGCGCGGCCGCCACGATCCCGCCGTCGGTGTAGTGCTGGGTACCGGAGGCGACGGCGATCTCCGCCAGCTGTCGCGACAGCGAGTCGCGGTATCCTGGCTTGTTCAGCGACGCCGTGCGGTAGTGGAACTCCGCCCGCGTCCAGCGGTTCGTGTACGCCGAGGCGAGGGCGAGTTGCGCGTGCGTCACCGCCCACCCGCCCATGAGCCGGATGCTCTCCTCCAGCGCCACCGCCGCCTCGCCGTACCTCCGCATGGCCAGGTAGACGGTGCCGAGGTTCAGGTAGGCGGCCGCCACGATGCTGCGCTCCTGGCCTTTGGTGGCCGGCAGCAGCACGGCCTCCGCTTCCTGTAGCCGGCCTTGCCGCAGGTAGATGCCGCCCAGGTGAACCCGCGGCTGGCCGTGGCGGCTTCTCTTGTCGAGGGCCACGGCTGCTTCCAGCTCGCGCTGTGCCTCTTCCTGGCGGCCCTGTGCCTCGAGATGTGTCGAGTATTCGAAGCGCGCCCGCCAGTTGCCCGGCGCCTTGCGCGCCGTGTCTTCCGCCAGCCGCGCCTTGTCCTGCAGCACTTCGTTGCGGGCGAGCGTGGCGGCGCCGAGCAGGGCGACGCAGACCGCCGCGACGAAGCCGCTCAGCTCGATCCACATGCGCCGCTGCGCCGCGTCGCGTTCACGGGTGAACCGCACCAGCAGGTCGTAGCCGCCGGCGACGGTGAGCATCGCCGGGCCGACCAGAGCGAGGTACATGCGGTGCTCG
>Ga0073934_10010368_pt1 | contig 11600 bp, 10 predicted proteins | sample LarsenN4metaG_FD_76834 | JGI IMG/M metagenome (GOLD analysis project Ga0073934, IMG submission 76834) | Hot spring sediment bacterial and archeal communities from British Columbia, Canada, to study Microbial Dark Matter (Phase II) - Larsen... ...
CTGTAGCAGTTTATTCAGAGAAAGCATCATTTGCAATGAACAAAGTTACGCTTGGTATGAATTGAGTAGAGATATGATGAACATTGTGTTTGATACAGATATCATACTCTTCCCTCCCAGGGCTGTTTCATTCTGTGAAGGAAAATGGTTGAATCAAATTATAAACGCGTTTTTTGAGTTTTTGAAATGATTCAAGAAGAATACGCAGAACAAGAATGAGTTTAACGAACTGCGGTAAATCGTGCGATCGCACTCCCAATTGCTCAATAAATACTCAACTCTCCTTCTGCTGAAACTGACTCATTAATCAAGTTCCAACTTCAGATTGGCTCGTTTATCGACATACAATGTAAGGCTTGCTCTAAAATAGCGAGCAAATTTCCCTTCCCTGGTAGCAAAAGGGGAGAATTCTCCTCCCAGGGGAGGGGTTGAGGGAGAGGTCACATCAACACCTCTTTTCCATAGCAATCAAAGACAACCACGAACCTAGCATTAGAGAGCGATCGCACTTTTACATTCACAAGTGCGATCGCTGTTTGATAAACACAAGCAATTATTTTATTTGCTGGAAATATGAATTATTTGGTGATAGTTGGGGATGTTTGATACCAAAAAATTTTGAACAAATCTGGCGTAATTTTTGAGAAAATAACTCAGTGAGGGCGATCGCTAAAGGTAATCAAAAACTAAAAAGAATAGTGAATCGCACCTCTATTTTGAGAGGTGCGATCGCTTTTCCATAACTTTAATTCAAACTTTCATCAGCTTGACAATCAAACATAACCACAAAGTTATCTTCAGGTGATATCTGGCGCAAACGCTGCATGTGTCCATCGGCGTCAGAACGACTGCGGAAGCGGGCAATAATCTGACGCTGCGTGTCAGGGAGTAAACGAGCTATTACCCACGAATTTAGACGATTTTTGTAGGTAACAGTCTGGGTACTGGTCTTATGTTCGTTGCATTGTGTATTTTGTGTCATGATTAAGTTATCGATAATGTGTTTGACAAAGGGCGTTAGTGACTCTCTTGACGGGGATACACTGACGCCTTACCTCATTGAAAGATTTAACTCCATATCACAATATTTGTCAATTGTCAATTGAATACCATTGATTAAGGCTATACATACAGCCAGGGAAAACCACAGGAGCAACTAAGTCTTAAAGTAGCACTTAGACTAAGTACACCTGCTATTGAAAATAGGGTTTGAGTGTGCAGGGCTTACAGAATAAGCAAAAGAGACTTTTATACAATGTTTGTGTGATGTATCACATAGTTATTCGTCTTTAATACATAGCAAAGAATTATGAGACAAATGGAAAAATAAGGAAGAAAAAATTCCACCTATATTTTGTGAGCTTAATTTGTGGGCGTCCACTTTTATATTCCTATTTGGGAAGAAGATTCAGGAACACCCAAGCAGAAGATTTAATTCGTATTTCCGCTTACGTGATTTGTATCAAAGCACAGAATTTGAACTAGTGCAAGTAGTAAATGAGTCATTATCAACTAAAAATATGCTATGAATATGCCACTTTGTAAACTGCCCTTTTTCGCGTAGATATATGGCCAGCCTTTCAAAATTATCATTACACCTCCTATGTAAATAGGCGAAAAAGGCAATTGCTCGATATCATCAAGTTTTAAAATAACCACAGCAATTCCTACAAATGTGTCTTTAATCCATAAAGATAAGGCTCATATTCACAGTTTTGGCAAAATGGCAACTCAATAACTTTCATGCCACTTATCATATAACGAAACGTTCTAGTGAAATGGAAACGCAGGCTCAAACAAGCTTCCACAAGCATGATTAAATCATGCTGTGGAATTTTTAAGAATTGCAAGCAAAAATCAATATGGGAGAAGAAATAGCAATTTCTCTAAAAAATATCTCCAAGTGCTTTAAATGCTATACTCATCCTGTCGATAGGCTCAAAGAAATTTTTTTACCTGCTAGAAGTAGAGCTAATGAATTTTGGGCATTAAGAGACATCAATTTAGAGATTCCAAAGGGCGAAACAGTAGGAATCGTTGGTAAAAATGGCTCTGGAAAAAGTACCTTACTACAAATTATCGCTGGGACTTTAACACCAACTACTGGTGATGTGACAGTAAATGGTCGTGTGTCAGCATTATTAGAGTTAGGAAGTGGATTTAATCCAGAATTTACTGGTAGACAAAATGTATTTTTTAATGGCAGATTGCTAGGATTAAGCCAGAAAGAAATCGAAGATAGATTTGAAGCAATAGCGAGTTTTGCTGATATTGGAGATTTTATTGACCAACCAGTTAAAACTTATTCGAGTGGAATGTTTGTCCGCTTAGCTTTTGCGGTTGCAGTAAATGTTGATCCAGAAATTTTAATTGTTGATGAAGCGCTAGCAGTAGGAGATATAGTATTTCAACATCGCTGTATGCGCCGGATGCGAAGTTTGATGGATTCTGGAGTTACAACATTGTTTGTATCTCATGACTCTGGAGCAGTAAAAACATTGTGTAATTCAGCAGTGATGATTCATGAAGGTAAAATTTACTTTTCAGGAGTACCTAATGCTGTAATCATCAAATATATGAAGCTGGTTACAGAAACAGAGTTAGAAACAGTAACTATAAAAGAAAATTTACCTGAAAAACAAATTCATCGTCAAAATTTAGTAACAGATCAGCCTACTCGTAGAGGTAATAGTAAAGCATTAATCAAAAACATCCGGTTACTGAATCAGCAAGGAGAAGAATTAGCAGAAACACCAACTCTCGGGTTTAATGAACAAGTTACCTTAATTCTTGAACTCCATGTTTATGAGGAATTACAAGCATGTATAGTTGGTTTTTTTATTTGTGATAAAAATGGTAATGAATTAATTGGTAGTAACACTTTTGAAGAAAATCATTCTATTGGTAAATTAGAGCCAGGAGAGCAGTTAAAAATAGAATTTAAATTTCACCTGCCATTACGTCCAGGCTCTTATAGTTTAACTGTAGCAGGTGCAGAAAATTATACAGCAATATCATTTGATTGGATCGATAATGCAAAGGTTTTTCAAGTGCTTCCTCCTGACACAGGTAAACGTATACATGCTTTGGTAGATGTACCTATAAGTGTCCAAGTATCATCACCAAAACTAACAGCAATCAAAAAATAAAAAGTATATTTTTATGGTTACTAAATTGGAGAAAGATTATCCTTTATTACCAAATATTACTGTAGAAGATTTAGATGAAAATAGTAGTTTAAAAAAAATGCTCCGTTGGGTAGGAGAAAATAAGCATGTCATTGATTTTGGCTGTGCTACAGGTTATTTTGCTCGGTTGGCTAGTAGTAAAGGTTGCCGAATCACAGGTATTGAAATTAATGCAAAAGCTGCCAAAATAGCCGAGAAATATTGTGAAAAAGTTATTGTTGCGGATTTAGATTTTGTTAATTTAAAAGATGTTTTAGCAGAAACAAAATTTGATATAGCTGTATTTGGAGATGTTTTAGAACATTTGCGAAACCCTTGGAGAGTACTAGAAGAGACTAGGGAACTATTACAGCCAGGAGGATACGTAATAGCCTCTATTCCTAACATTGCTCATGGAGCGATCCGTTTAGCTTTATTACAAGGAAAGTTTGAATATACAGAACTTGGTATTTTAGACAATACACATTTAAGATTTTTTACGCGTCAAACTGTTACAGAATTATTCGAGCGTTCTGGATATTTTGTTGATACTTGTGAACAAATCAAGTTACCAATTTTTTCTGGTTCAGATTGGATACCTCATATAGATAAAAATCAGGTTGATATTAACATCATTAATGCAATTGAACAAGACGAAGATGCAGATACATTACAGTTTGTTTTGCGGGCATTTCCTTTAAGTTTACAGGGTAAATATTCAGCCTTGTATCAACAATATTCTCAATTATCTGAAGAATATCAGAATTGCCAAAATCAGATCAAAGAAATGTATGCTGAGTTGAAGCGATCGCACCTTGCTTTAGAAGAAAAAGAAATTCAGCTAGAAAAAACTCAAATACAATTAGAAGAAGTACAAAACCAACTGCAACAAGCACAATCTCACTTACAAGAAATTCAGCAACAATGGCAAATTATACAAACTCAGTTACAGCAAGCTCATACAGCCTGGGAAGATTGCCAAAACATTATCAAAGGTATAGAAAGTAGTAAATTTTGGAAACTTCGTCAAGTTTGGTTTCAACTCAAAAAAGCTTTTATTTCATCAAGATAAACTTAGCTATGATTAAGACGGAACAACAATCTCAATTGCTATTAAAACAAGCTAAACTCAACTCACGACACTCAGAATTATTGGCAAATCAAACAGAATTAAATACTAAGCATTTACAAAAAAATCTGGTATTAGAGCATCATAAAATTAAGTCGGGAAAAAACTTTTATATATCAACGCAATTAGAACCAAAACCAATCAAAATAAAAGATACGAATTTAACTATAGATGAAAAAAGATTATTATATATATCTCGTTTAAAATCAGCACAATTATGTGACAAAATGGGTTCTCCACCCTGGAATTTAAAATCAAATTCTGCATATGAACTGTGCGATAATCCATCTGTATCAGTGATAATTACACTATATAACTACTCAGAATATATTTATGAATGCTTAGAAAGTGTTTCTCAGACAGATATCACTAATATACCAGGAGGTATTGAAGTATTAGTTATTGACGATTGTTCGACAGATAACTCAGCTAATTTAGTCTTAAAATATTTGCAAACATCTCAATTACCAATCTGTTTAGTTAGCAAATGGTTTAATACTGGCTTAGCAGATGCTAGAAACGTAGGATTGAAATTAGCTCGTTCTCCCTATGTTTTTATATTAGATGCTGATAACTGGATTTATCCAAATTGCTTATCTGTGCTTTTTGAAAATATTCAATCTTCTCGATATGCTGCGGTTTATGGTGAAATCCAAAAATTTGATAATCAAACAAAACAAGAAATGAATCGGATTTCCTGCTATGAGTGGGATATACATAAGTTAGTGAAACAGCCATATATAGATGCTATGGCTATGTTTGATAAAAACATCTTACTAAAACTCGGTGGATATTCTACAGAGTTAATTGAATACGGCTGGTTTGGATGGGATGACTATGATCTCTGGCTCAAAATAGCACAATCAAACTACTCATGTAAACTTATTCCTAAAGTACTCAGTTTTTATAGAGTACATGCTGAGTCAATGATTAATACCACTAACAAGTATGCACTTAATATAGCTAAATATTTTTGTCATAAATTTGTCAAATTAGTTAATAAATATCATGCATCAGATATGTTGTTTGGTTTTCCTAAAAGTGAAATTTATCTTGAACTAAATCTCTGTTCTCAGCAAACTCAAAATAATTTCATCCTCCAAGAACTGCAATCTGCTTATGCTCAAATTGCAGCTATGGAATCAAGTAAGTTTTGGAAATTAAGAAATCAGTGGTTAAAATTGAAAAAGCTTTTAGGTTTAGCGAAAGATGCTGAAATTGTTTAGATGTTGCTTCAATACTTCTATAAGTTTAGAAATTAACTTGTAGTTAAATACAATTCAGTTAAGGCTAGCATTTTTTGTCAAAGTCATTGTTTATAACGAACCGCAGAGGCGCAGAGGACACAGAGAAAAAAAAGAGAAGGAAAAAAAATTGCTTAACTGAACTGTATTAATTTATCATTAAGCATATTTTGTAATTTAAATGTCACACTATAAAGTAGCAGCTTACATAACTGCTTATCAAGAAATAGCAGCATTGAATAAAACTATCACAGCCATCACAAAACAGTCATATCCAATTGAAAAAATCTTGATAATTGATAATTCTCAAAATCAAATCATCACTGATAATAGCTATGAGAAGATTATTGTAGATTTTCATCCTGAAAATATTGGTGTTGCTGGAGGATTAAAAATTGCTGTTGACTGGGCGATCCAAGAAGGTTATGATTTTCTTTGGTTGTTTGATCAAGATAGTGAACCAAATTCTGATGTTTTAGAAAAACTGTTAGCTTATTACCAATGGTTATCTAAAGATAAAAATATAGGAATTATTGCTCCAGCAATATTTGATATTAATACAAAGCAAGAATTTCCAGGCTGTGTATTTCAAGATTATAAGCTTGTGCCTTTCCCTGGAGTTGCTACTATCCGGAGTTTCTATCAATGTGATGCTGTCATTACTTCTGGTTCTCTTATAAATATTAATGTAGCTAAATGTATTGAACTGCCAAGAGCAGATTTATTTTTGGATGCGGTAGATTATGCCTACTGTATGAACTTCCGCAATCATGGATATGAAATAATTGTTGTCAAAAGTGCGATGATGAAACATCGTATAGGAAATTACTCTCTAGTCAAAGATAGATTTAAAAAACATATAAATACATTCAGCACTTTTATTTGTTCTCCCTCTCGCTATTACTATGCTTGTAGAAATCATACGTTTTTGGAAACAAGGCTTGTAGCAAAAATTAAGTTGTATCGCTCTATAGCGTACAGGATAAAATTTTTAATCATGATGATGCAGAGAATTATTCGTTACGAAGCAGATTTAGTATTATTGAAACTATGGGCTTGTATCGTGGGAACTTTTGATGGTTTTCGTGGCAAATTGGGTAAAACTTGGTAAACAATCTGTGTTCATCTGTGTTCCATGAGTGTTCGTTTTTCTCTACCCAACTCCATTGTCAACCTACCATATCTTTTATTAATCGACCACCGTGCAAGGCGATACACACAGATGGATTATTCGTGTGGATTGAGTTTTTTGTTCGTATCGTTTCTCTAACAACAATGATTAATTCACATTATATATAAGTGCAGTCTATAAACTCAATTTATAAAACTGTCTGTAAAATAAATACAGCGATCGCACTTAATCCATCACCAAACTCAGGAATCAAAAATAGCATCATTAAAGCAAACAATCCAAAGTAGGTATATTGCAGTGGTTTTAAGATTGGGAATATTTCGCTGAAGATATAGAAACCGTCTAAGGGTGGAATAGGTAAGAGATTAAACAAGAACAGCATCAAGTTTATGTGTGCTGACATGTAAAAGAATTGGAAACTAAAAAATTCTGCGTATGTAGAATCAGCAAGTAATTTTAGCAGTCCCATACATAAAAAAGCTAAAACTAAATTGCACAATGGCCCTGCTGTGGATACTAAAATATTACCTAATCTTTGTGAACGAAAATTAGAGGCATTAATTGGCATTTTTCCCCAAGCAATACCAGCTACACACAGAAATATCAGTGATTCCCAACCCATGTGCACTAGAGGATTAAGAGTAATATGTCCTTGTTTACAGGGAGTGTCGTCTCCTTGACTCAAAGCAACTAAGCCATGAGCAATTTCATGTAAACTAATTGAGATGATGACAATGATCACCACTCTCAAAAAAACTATTGGACTAACAATTAGTGTTTCGATAAACATAGTTTCAAGCAGCTACTGATTAGCTGGTTTTTGAGAGTTTAAATTAGCAGGGTTAATATTAATTAATGGCAAGCTGCCATTACCACCCATGACTGTGGGAAAATGTCCATCCCATTTTTCTATTGCTTGCTTTTGCAGCAACTCTGGAGTTAAAGTTAGTCTTAATAATTTTTGTGCTTCTGCTTGACCTTTAGCACGGTTAATGTCTGCTTGTGCTTCTTGGGTTGCTCTTTTCGCGATAAATTCTGCTTGCTTAGCTTCTTGTTCAGCTATTTGTTTAGCTTCAATCGCCCGACTAAATTCTGGAGAAAAAGCAAAATCGACTAAAGATACATCATCAACAATTACACCATAAGCAGCAAGACGAGTTTTTAAATCATTATCAATTTCTTGTTTTAATTCTGTTCTCTTGGTGATGATTTCTTCTGCTGTTTTTTTAGCAGTAGCTGCTTTCAAAACTTCAGAAACTGCGGGAGTCATAATTCCCAAAACAATTTGTTCATTATCTCCAACTTTTTGGAAAACTTTATTTATCCGTGTTGGATCTATATGCCAATTGACAGCAAGTTCGGTTGTAACTTTTTGCAAATCACGAGAAGCAGCATCAGCTTTAAAACTATTTTTAGCAACTCTAACATTCAATTTTCTTACAGATGTGATTACTGGCATATAATACCCTGTCTTGAACTTTGCCAAATTGCATGACAACACCCCTTTCTCCGGCGTTTACAATCGTAAAGGGGCGGAAAATAAATGCCAATATGAATACCATCACTCCTCCACCCAAATAAAAACCAAGTGGAAAGTTTATTTCTATGTTTCTTCTGTTGCTATGCATACTTGTGTTATTCCCAGTAAAGTATATTGAAATAATGGGAAATATTTAGTCAATGAGTAGTGCAGTACTCACAACACACATTGCTAAATTTATGTGGCTAATTACTAATCTGGTAAAAATAAATTCGCTATCTGCTCTTTAACAAAAAGTTACAATATTTCTAACATTAATGAATGATATTGTTAGATACACAATTTCCTTTAGTGATTTCGGAAAAATCATTTTCTAGCGGGTAGTAGTCATTCACCACCCGGAAAATTAGATATGAAAATTAGTCAACGTCATGCTTGGACTTTGAGTGTAGAGGAAGCGATCGCTATTCAAGAACAAATGCAGGCTGAAGTAATTACCTCAGATCAACTCCAGCAACCTGTACAATACGTTGCTGGTGTCGATATGGGTTTTGAAGCTGATGGTACTATTAGCAGAGCAGCAGTAGCGGTACTGAGTTTTCCGGAATTGGAATTACAAGAAACGAGCTTAGCACGTCGTCCGACATCTTTTCCCTACATTCCTGGCTTCCTTTCATTTCGGGAAATACCTGCTGTCTTAGATGCCTTAGAAAAGATAAAAATTACACCAGATTTAATTTTATGTGATGGTCAAGGAATAGCCCATCCTCGACGATTTGGTATAGCTTGCCATCTAGGAGTCATCGTAAATATACCTAGTATTGGTGTAGCTAAATCATTACTGGTTGGGAAACATCAAGAATTACCAGACACACGAGGTAGTTGGCAACCCTTAATACATAAAGGTGAAATAGTCGGGGCTGTGTTGCGAACCCGTGTTGGAGTCAAGCCTGTATATGTTTCTAGTGGACATCGCATTAGTCTACCTACAGCAATTGACTATGTATTACGCTGTACACCAAAATATCGCTTACCAGAGACTACACGAATTGCTGACAAACTGGCAAGCGATCGCTAAGGACAAAATTCCACAAACTCATAACGAATTAAATTTGTAAATACTCCGTGAACCCCCGCGCTACCTTTGCGTCCCTTTGCGTTTACAAACACCATAATTTTACGCAAAGTAACACTAATACCATTTCATGTTAATCACGGTACATTAAATCCTGTAGAGACGTGCCATGGCACGTCTCTACAACTATCAAAATAAATTACTTTCTAAAGTTTCATCTAAATTATGTTGTGATTAGTTGCTTACACCTGCCTTATCGTGTTAGGAATCGCACAGGGAGGAATTGTATATAAGATATGAGTTTTGCGGGGAGAAGAATGAACGTACTAACTTTACAGTGGCAAGACGCCGGTCAAATAAAAATTCAGAAAATCCACGAAAAACAACCAAGTAAAAATCCTGGCACTATCCGTATTGGTCGCGATCCAGTCCGGTGTGATATTGTTTTGAGTCATCCTACAGTGTCAGGCTTACATGTAGAAATATTTTTTAACGCCCAGCAGCAGCGTTTTTTGATGAAAAATTTGCGTGAACAAAATCCTCCCCTTGTAGATGGACAGAAACTCGTTCAAGGTGAGATACCTCTGCGTGAAGGCAGCATTATTTATTTAGGACAGCAACTACTCAAAGTCACAGAAATTTCTGTACCAGGAGGTAGCACTGTACCACCAACCATTTTGACACCGCCACAACCACAAGCTACCAATCCTCCGCCAGTACCAGTAGCACAACCACAGGTACATCCCAATTATCACCAACCTACACCACCCCGGCAACCACAACCACAAGCAGCACATCATCCCGTCACTCCCGCCGTGCAACAGCAACCACAACCACAAGGCGTTTATGGTTTGCAATGTCCTAGATGTAAAAAACTTTCTTCCTATCAAAACTTGCTACTAGGTTGTCAGCACTGTGGTCATTCTTTACAAGATGCCCTCAGCGTCTTAGTACCACCGAGTCATTAGGGGTTTGCAAATAACAAGGAGACACGGGGGACAAGGAAGACAAGGAGGACAAGGGAGAAAATAAACACTAACGCCCAATAACTACTAACTAATAACAACCATTACATAATCTATATTTACTTAACTTATCAACAGAAATACTTATGAATAACGGTTCTTTTGAAATTCAATTATTCTGGCAAGATCCAGTTACAGGAGAACGACGAGAACCAAGGTTGAGAGTACCTATTGCCTTCGGTAGAGAATTTGCCCGAATGCCTGCCGAACTTAGGGGACAACCAGTAGCCCGGATGCTATTAAATCATGACCAAGTTTCTCGCTTCCATGCCTTGATTGAATGGGAACAAAACCAACTGGTGGTGAAAGACCAAGGTAGTGTCAATGGTATCTATGTTAACGCTCAACACCAAACACGGGCTGCACTCAATAGTGGCGATATTTTACAAATAGGACCTTACGTCATTTCTGTAACCTTTGCCGCCTCTGTTCCAGCTACTCCACCCATACCACCCATACCACCTAGTCCTCCTATTTCTTCCCCACCAGCCCCCAGTGGAAATTCTGTCATTATCTTCAACCCCAACACTAACCTCCCAGACCCTACTTTAGCTCCACAAGTGGTAACACCACTAGGTAGTAATTTCCCGCCACCAGTCTTTCAGCAAGAACTTGTCCCTGTCCAGGCACTTCATGCAACCGGTATGCCTGTAGATGAAACTTATTATTTAACTGTGGGAGCAGGATTAGGTAGTTTTATCTGGGTAGATTTACTAAGATTATGTGGTGTAAAGACTGACAAAATAGTAGCGCTGGGTATAGATAAAGAACCCTATGCCCGTTACAAACTTCTATGTATGAATTCCCAAATTCCTTTACACGAAAGATTGCGTTCCAATTCTGACTCTTGTCCTGATAATATTTGGGGTTGGCCTAGCTATGCTTTGCGAGAAGCTTGGCATGACTTTGGCAAAGGCAGAATTGATCAGTCTATCAAACATCTATGGAAAGTTTTTGCTGAACCTACTTTTGCTGAAACCTATACACCCCGTTCAGGTAATGTATTTGATTCCATCGACCGAGAAGCAAGACGCATCGGTTGGGACAAGATTTATCGTTTTGGACGAGTCTTGGCAATTAGGAAAACAGATGATGGCAGGTATTGTGTAGCCTATTCTCGTGGACGCGGGAATCATGCCTTTTTTGTCAGCCGTTATTTGCACTTGGCGACTGGTTATCCAGCACTGCAATTTCTTCCCCATTTACAAGCTTATCGGGAGAGATACAAAGATTTTAGGTCGGTTGTGAATGCTTACGAAGACCACAACCATGTCTACGAACTATTGGAACGCCAGGGTGGTAGAGTCTTAATTCAAGGACGAGGAATTGTTGCTTCTCGAATTGTGCA
>Ga0073934_10010369_pt1 | contig 11599 bp, 9 predicted proteins | sample LarsenN4metaG_FD_76834 | JGI IMG/M metagenome (GOLD analysis project Ga0073934, IMG submission 76834) | Hot spring sediment bacterial and archeal communities from British Columbia, Canada, to study Microbial Dark Matter (Phase II) - Larsen... ...
GACCACGAGATCCGGGGGGTCCGGATCGAGGACGACTTTCGCGCCGAATGGACACAGCTCCGCACCTCGCGGACCAACGTCGTTCAGAATCCGCCGGGTGCGGACTCGGTGTATCTTGATCGCGTCCGGGAAGCACAGGAAAGCTTCAACGCGGCCAACGCCCTGCGTTTGGAGCGGCAGTTCACCCCGTGGTTGTTCGCCTCCGGCGGCTACCTTTACAGCTACTACGACGCCGACGCCAGCTTCAGCCTCGACGAAACCTTTGTCGGCGGCACGGAGGGGGTTGGCCGGCGGTGGCGCAGTCCCAGCATCGTCCTCGAGCGCAAAGCGAATGTGGGCAATCTGAACGGACAGTTCGGGCCTTGGGAAGGTCTGACCACGACAGTCGGCGCGCAGGTGGAGTGGAATCAGCAGCGAGGCTTTGGTGACGCCTCCTTTGATTTCGCGTTGCCCGACGGAGAGTATTTCCTGCGGCCGGCGACCCAGGAATCGACAATCGATCGTGTCACCGTGACCGAGCACGCGGGCGTGCGCTTCGCCAGGATTCCCAAGACCGTCCTGTTCGCTGAAGGCCGGCTGCAACAGGAGAACCTCGATCAGGCCGAAGACCAACTTGGCGGCGACTACCCGATGCGCCGCGATACGGATACCAGCACCTACGGGAGCGATTTTCGCGGCGGCTTTAACACCTCCCCGTGGCGAAAGGTGTCGCTCTCCGCCAGCTATCGCTGGACCGAGAAAGAGACCAGCTACGACCATCTCATGGACGTGATCCCCACTGCGGCTGGCGACTTTCCGGGCGAAGGTTATTCCGCGTTCATTCACGATCGCGATACCGTTACGGACGAGGTCGAAGCGCGGCTGGCGTACCATTGGTCTGCCCGGTTCAAGACGATTCTGTCCTTCCGCCTGGTGTCGAGCGATTACTGGACCGCAACCGATCCCGTCACCGGCTTTGACCCGGATACATTTGAACCGATTCCCGGCTACATTTCCTCCGGCACTCGCCTGCTGTCCGGAACTTACGATGCCCACATTTACAGCCTCAACTTTGTCATGCGACCCGCTAACCGGCTGAGCCTGAACGCGACGTTTTCGTTGCGCGACTCCCGCTCGACCAGTGCCGCGAACGATTCCCCCGCTGTCACCGGGTATCAGGGGGACACGTACAGCGTGCTGGCCAGCGGCAGCTATGCCTGGACTGCGAAGACCGATCTCCTCATGAACTATGGTTTCTCACACGCCGACTTCGATCAGGGGCGGACGGTGGACGGTTTGCCTCTGGGGATTGTCTATGAACAGCACGGCTTGACGGCTGGTTTGCGCCACCGCTTCTCGGAACGCCTGAGCACTACTCTGCGCTACGGTTTCTACTTCTACGACGAATCCAGCAGCGGCGGCTTCAACGACTACACGGCTCACTCCGTGTTCGCCACCCTGACGCTGCGGCTTCCCTGACCGTGCGCCAACCGGCACTTCTGCTCGCACCGTTTTTAGGATTTGAGGTTTGTGCGTTTTCTCCCATGCTTCGGAGATGCTGAGTTCCTGGAAACGTGCCGCTGGTTGCCTGGTCGCGATCGCCTGGGTGCTGAGTGAGCCCATGGCCGCGGCGGCGGCCGAGTACCTCAACAACGACGCGTTGGACTCGCGACTGCAAGCCCTCGCCAGGGAGAACTCCGAGCTGTTTCACGTTCAGCCGCTCGGGACCAACGGGTCGGCAGCGGAGGTCCTCTTGCTCGAAATTGGTCCGCAAGCGAAGACCCGGAAACTGAAGATCGGCGACTCCGGCGACTCCGGCGAGTTGACGGTTGCCTTCCCCGCAATGCTGGCCGTCGCCGGATTGGAAGGCAATGATCTCGCCGGCAGCGCCGTGCTGGTGTTTTGGGCGGAGCAGTTGGCCCGGGACTGGCGAACCAACGCCACGATCAAGAAGCTGCTCGACTCGACGACAATCTACCTGCTGCCGCGCCTGAACCGCGAAGGCGCGGCGGCCTATTTCAGCCAGCCGCGGCGTGAGTCCGGGTCGAATCTCGCGCCGGTGGATGACGATCACGACGGAATGCTGGACGAGGACGGGCCGGAAGACCTCGACGGGGATGGCCAGATCACCTGGATGCGTGTCGAGGATCCCGAAGGCGAGTACCTCCTCGACCCTGTGGATCCGCGCCTCATGCTCAAAGCCGATCGTTCACGCGGGGAAGTGGGCAACTGGAAGCTGTTGCCGGAAGGCGCCGACAACGACCAGGACGAAGCCTGGAACGAGGACGGTCCCGGCGGGGTGAATCTCAACCGGAACTTCCCATATCAATTCCGGTTCTTTGCGACGAATGCCGGCGTTCACCCCATGAGCGAAACGTTGACGCGGGCTTTGGCTGATTTCGTTGTTGCGCGCCCGGAAATCGGGCTCGTGTTTTCCTTCGGCGCCGCGGACAACCTGTCGCAAACGCCCAAAGGGGAGGCTCCCAAGCGTCCGCCAACCGCCCTCCATGAAGAAGATGTTCCGTTTTATCGCGAACTGGGCAAAGCGTGGCGCGACGCCATGGGGCTGGGCAAAGAACTGACTGTTGCCGCCGAACCGGGCACCTTTTCCGATTGGATGTACTACCACCGCGGCCGAGTGTCGCTCGCCACGCGCCCATGGAGCCCCGCGATGCAGTTGGAATTGGCCAAACCGAAAGGCAAACCGGGTGAGAAGCCGGGCAGCACGGAATCAAAGCCGGGGCAGACGAGCCAGGCGGCGCAGGCTGAAGGGGGCACGACACCCGGAAAAGATGCCAAGACGCCTTCCGAGAAAGGGGAAGGCAAGCGCGGTCCGTCGGAGAAGGACGACAAGCGAAACGAGGAAGAGCGTGCCTTTCTGAAATGGCTGGATACCAACAGTCCCGGCTCGTTTGTCAGTTGGAAATCATATCAGCACCCTGATTTCCCGGGAAAACGCGTGGAAATTGGTGGCCTTGCACCCTTTTCGACGTCCAACCCACCCGGGCAACTCCTGGAAAGTATCGCCTCCCGGCACGCTGCTTTTCTCAGCCAACTCCCAGGCAAGCTCCCCCGGATCGAAGTGCGCGGGACTAAAGTGAAGGATCTCGGAAACGGCGTATTCGATGTCACTGTAAAAGTGGTCAACTCGGGTTACCTGCCCACAGTATCCGCGCAGGGGAACCTCACGCGGGAGTATCTTCCCACCCAACTGATCCTCGACATTGACAAGAAAGACCTCTTGTCCGGGGAAGTCCGGACCAGGCTGGACACGATCCCCGGGAGTGGTGGCGTGAAAGAGACGCGGCACGTTGTCTACGCGCGCGGACGCAGCGAAATCCAGGCGCACGTCATTTCGTCGCTTGCTGGATGGGCGAGCACGAAGATCCAATTAAAGGGGGAATAGACACGCGCCCGGAACCCGCAACAAGCAAGCATCTGATGAATGAGCTATTCCGGAGGAACAGGATGAAAGGTGAGGTTACTGCACGGGCCGTGGGATATGCGAACCGCCCGCATGGCATCGTTTCCCATTTCCCATCTCTCATTTCCCATTGCAGCCCAACCTCTGGACCCCTCCGCGGGTGGGCGTTTTGGCTGATCCTCGGGTGCCTCACGGCCATGGGCGGTGAGGAAGCGGCCAAGCCGGCTGGCCGGCCCTTGCCAGCCTTGGGAAGCGCGTACGAAAGGAGAGTGGACGTGGCCTGGAATCAGTACTATGACACCGCGGCCCTGACGGACGTCCTCAAGCGGTTGACCAACGCCTTCCCGGAACTGGCAAAGCTCTATTCGGTTGGAAAATCATACGAAGGCCGCGATCTCTGGTGCCTCGAAGTGACCTCCAGGCAGGGGGGACCTGCGGACCGGAAACCTGGGATGTATATCGACGGCAACATCCATGGAAACGAAGTGCAGGGAAGCGAAGTGGTCGCCTACACCGCCTGGTACCTGCTTCACCAGTACGGCCGGTTGGCGGAAGTAACGGATCTGCTCGACCACATTGTCTTCTACCTGATCCCGACAACCAACCCGGACGGACGCGACCGGTGGATGCACGGGGCGCATACGGCTTCCAGTTCTCGATCCGGAGTTGTGCCCGAAGACAATGACCGGGACGGCTTGACCGATGAAGATGATAGCGATGACCTCGACGGGGATGGCGCTATTACGCAGATGCGCATCAAAGACCCCAACGGGCGGTGGAAAGCCCATCCTGATTTCCCGGAGTACCTCGTGGTGCGCGCCGCACCGGATGAGCCGGGGCAATACACTCTGCTCGGCTTCGAGGGCATCGATAACGACGGTGACGGCCAGGTAAACGAGGATCCGGTGGGAGGCTACGATGCCAATCGGAATTGGGCGTGGGACTGGCAGCCGAATTATCTCCAGTACGGCGCCATGGACTACCCCTTCTCCCTCCCGGAGACCCGGGCAATTTCAGACTTCGTGCTCAAGCATCCAAACATCGGAGCCGCACAGTCGTACCACAACAACGGCGGCATGATCCTGCGCAACCCCGGTCGCGAGGGAGGCGTTTTCAACGCAGCCGACGATGAAGTTCTGTCCAGCATCGCCCGGCGCGGCGAGAAGATTCTCCCGTTCTACCGTTCCATGGTGATTTGGAAGGACCTGTATACCGTTTGGGGAGGGCAGGTGGATTGGTTGTATGGCGCTCGCGGCATCCTCACTTTCACCTGCGAAATCTGGAATTCGCGCAGCCTCTCGAAGACCAACGCGCCGACGCGCGAGGAGGAAATCGAGTTTCTAAAATATGTGCTGCTGAAGGAAGGACTCGTCGCCTGGCATGAAGTGGATCATCCCACCTACGGGAAAGTGGAGATCGGCGGTCGCGCCAAGACGTGGGGGCGCACTCCGGTGTCGTTTTTGCTTGAGGAGGAATGCCACCGGAACATGGCATTCACGTTGTACCATGCCGCGCAGTTGCCGAGAGTGACCTTGGGACCGGTAAAGATCGAAACCATCGATCCCGGCCTGTACCGGGTATGGGTCACCCTGGCGAATTCCCGGATGATCCCGAGCCGCACGGAACAGGATGTTAGAAACCGGATCAATTCTCCCGACATCCTGACGCTGGAGGGTGCCGGCGTGAAGGTGCTCTCTTCCGGACTGGTCACCGACCCTTACTTTCGCAAAGTAGAAGCCGTCAAGCGCCGGCCCGAGCGGATCGAAATCAACAGCATTCCCGGCATGGGTGAGCGGCGTGTTCAGTTCGTGATCACCGGGCAGGGAGATTTCACGCTCCGGCTGGATTCGGTCAAGGGAGGCCTTGTGAGCGGGACATACAAGGTTCCCTAAGCAGCCGAACGGTTTCCCGCTCGCTGTGATGAAGGACCTTTTTCAGGACCAACAGAATTCCAGCGGGGCGACTCACGCCTTTGCTGCTTTGAGGTGGCGTCGAATCCAGGAAGGCTTCTTGCGGCAGTCCACTACGGCTCTGATCCGGACGGTTTCCTCTTCAACGGTGTAGTAGATCGCGAATGGAAATCTCTTGGAAAGGGCGCGCTGGAATTTACGGTACGCTTTCCGATGGACGCCCCCGAAAACCTTGAGGCTCTCGATGTCGGCATAAAGATTCACCAGGAAGTAGTCGCCAAGCCCTTTCTCCTTTTTCTCGTAGAAACGAAAGCCCTCGATAAGGTCGTCCTTGGCGCGGTCAAGAATCTGGAGCCTCATTGAATAGCTTTTTTGATCTGCCTTTTGGCCTCCTCCCAGTCAAGGAATTGAGCTTTGCCTTCGGCAATCAGCCGTTCACGCTCATCGAGTGTGTCTTTGTGCCATTGAGGAACCTCCAAACCCTCCTCTGCTCGAGAAATGTCCTCCCAGATTCCTTCCATAACGAGAAGCTTCTCGTGAAGAGGTAGTTGACGGATTCTTTCCAGCACAGTCATGCTTAAACTTACACTCATTTGCGGATAGCGTGCAACCCATCCCATCCATGGAATCCATGGATCCATGGACAATGCGGACAATGACAGCAATTCTCATTATTCCGCCTGACGGTAGGGCGCATCTGTCCGAGCCCGCCGAACTGAGCGAGACGGTAGGGCGCGTCTCTCCGAGCGCGCCGAACAGCGCTGCAACCTTGCCTGAAAAATCCACCATGAGAATCGCTGCCCACCCCAACCCGTCCGCCCCATCCGCATAGCTGCCAAATCGCGCCAGGCCGTCAGGGTTTGGCTCAGAAGCGATGAACCCGAGGGGATTGGAAAGCCGCAAGGGACACGGATAAGTCGCCTTAGCCGCAGGGTTGCCACAGAGGTCACGGTTCGAAGCGCGTGCCCGCGGGCAAGGGATGCCCGGACAGGAACTCCGCGACGCCGAGGCGGCGGCCGCCTTCGCGCTGAAGGCTGGTGATCAGCAGAGCATCCGAGCCGCAGGCCACCAGCACTCCATGTTTGTCCGCTGCCAGCACGGTTCCGGGCACGCCCGAACCTGCCTGCACCTCGGCCCGCCATATTTTCAGCAGAACTCTGGCGTCCGCTTTGTCGGAAGGAAGGTGAGTGAACAGCCCCGGCCACGGCGTCAGGCCGCGCAGGCGGCGCCACAGCGCCCTGGCGGGTTGCGCCCAATCCGCCAATCCATCTTCCTTGCGGATTTTCGGCGCGTGACTGACCCCTTCCGCGGGTTGAGGAACGGGTTTGATCGTCCCGGACACGTAGCCCGGGAGGGTGCGGACCAGGAGACTGGCGCCCATGCGTGCCAGCCGGTCGTGAAGTGTTCCGGCGTCGTCCTCAGCCCAAATGGGCGTGGATTCCTGGGTCAGTATATCGCCGGTGTCGAGCCCCCGATCCATCTTCATGATCGTCACCCCGGTCTGCTCTTCGCCGTTGATGATGGCCCATTGGATCGGGGCCGCGCCACGGTATTTCGGCAGCAGCGACGTGTGAACGTTCACGCATCCGTAGCGCGGCAAGTCGAGGATTTCAGGGGGAAGAATATGGCCGTAGGCGGCCACGGCGATGAGGTCCGGGTTGAAGGCGCGCAAGGCGGCGATGAATTCCGGCTGCCTGGCCTTTTGCGGCTGCAGCACTGGAAGCGAATGCCGCAGGGCCACCTCCTTCACTGGTGTCGGCTGGACCTTCAAGTCCCGCCCTCTCGCGCGGTCAGGCTGGGTGACAACGGATAGAACTTCGAAATCAGCGGCTGCAAGGAGAGCTTCCAGAATCGGGCACGACAACTCCGCTGAGCCCATGAAGATGACGCGCAACCGGGCCATGCGCGCTATCGCAACAGGCGGCGCCGGGGTGCCGGGGCGCGTCGCGGTTGCGGAACAACCGGCGTGGCGACCTGGGGCCCCGTGACCGTTCGCTTTCCCAGCGAGGAGGCGCAGCGGCTGCAGAGAAACTCGTGCAGTTCGCCGGTGGGCAGCACCAGCAGCAGCCGCTCACGAACCGGTTGCGCGCTCCCGCACTTGGGGCAGTAAAGCTCGCTGGCAGTGAATGAGCCGAACTGTTGTGACATGCTGTATGTTGCGTCTCTTATCTCCTCGAGGCAGCCAAGGTCCGGCGCTTATTGCACGCTCTTGTGCTGCACCCGGATCTCCTGGATCTCAACAAACGGGATCATAATCTCTTCTGACGCCGCTCCGTGGTGCACTTCCACGTGGAAGTCGTTCGCCGCGATCCGGCTGATCCTCTGGGCTGTGTATGTGCCGCGAGCGGACTTGACCACCAGAACCATGTCCTTGTCCGCGTCGCGCCTGACGACCCCAAAGAAGTTGGCGAACTTGGTTTCGATGAAACGACGGTTGAACGTGTATTGCCCGCGCTGATAGACCACGGTCTGCGGAAGTTTGGCCGATTCCTTTTTTTCCTCGTGGGCAATATGCAGGGCCGCCGGGTGGGCAGCCCCTTCGGCCTGCATCGGGTTGACCGCTTCCGGCGTGCCTTCGGCGGCGACGGCTTCGCTTCGTGCCGCAGTGATTTCTTCCGGCTTCAGCCGTGTGGGCATGGAGAGGAAGATGATCGGAACCACAAACCCCAGAAACGGAATGGCGGACAAACCCGCGACCAGGAGCGGGGGTTGGCCGCGAAAGATCGCCACCTCGTACCCGGCGTAAATCGTGGCCGCGTATACCAGCAAGACGACGAACAGACCGACCCCGGAACTGAACATGGCGCCGATCACGGAGCCGGGCGCTTCCCTGGCAATTCTGGGAGGCGGCTTAATGGTAACTTCTGTTTGCTTCAGCTTCTCTTCCTGCGTGATCTCGATAAACGGCTCAACCAGGGGCTGCAGCCTGGGGTTTTGCGCCAGCGTCCGCAGATCCTCCTGGGACATATTGGCCCACAGCACGCGCTCGTACTGTCCCTCCCCTACCTTGACTTGCACGCCGGTCTCGTTCGCGGAGGTGGGCAACAATTCCCCGGTGATTTCCTTCCCGTTCGCAAGCTTGTACGTTGCCGCACTGACACTCAGGGCCAGAATACACGTCAGGGCAATACCCAGGTTCCTGATTAATCTCACAATGAAAATCCTCTACCAGATCCTCGAGCGCGGATAAAGGGGAATCTCCCTTCCAGCTTCCCTTCCGCCACGCATTACACCGGCTTCGATTGGGCCAAAGACCCCCCTTGTGTGGCGATTGGGGATGGCGAAGGCCACCTCGCGGCGGACTTCGAATTCCCTCGCTCCCTGGAAGGGTGGAAAACTTTTGCCGACAAGCCTGCGCCTGGGCCCCACTTGGGGGTGGCCATCGAGACCAGACAGGGCGCGGCGGTCGATCCGCTCCTGCAGCGGGACCACACCGTGTTCCCCGTCCACCCGGTGACGGCCCACAGCTACCGCCAACGCAAGGCGCCGAACGGCACACAACCGCGGCTGAGTGTTGATGAGCGGATGGAGATGTTCGTGACAGTGTGTCAGATTAAATCAACTAGCGGTGCCCTAACGGACCAGCGGCGCAAGAGACCAGAGAAACTGCGGATGAAGGCAAGGATACAATTCACTAATGAGTCTAAACTCAAGTCCCAATCCACTCAGCGCCTCCACACGGTGGGCGGTTTTGTCGCTTTCGCCGTCGCAGGAATCGCGTTGGTGCTCGGGGCGGCGGGTGTGGTACTTGGCGTTACCGGCATGGCTCTAGGCACTGCGACTCACGACCCACTCGCTCCTCTGGGTGCAGTATTAGCAGGTGGCTGTTTGATCGTTGGCGTGCTGACGCTTGGCTCAAGCCTGGCGTTCTTTCGCTCCCAACCTTCGGCTCGGCGTCCCGGCCTTGAGGCCCCGCCTGGCGCCTATCTGTTCGCCGGAATCGCATTGCTCTTCGGCTCGTTCATGGGATTCGTGACTGTTGGAGGGCTTCTTGAAGGGCTATTCGTTGATACACTCCCCGCTCTCGGAAAGCTCCCGGATCCGGAAATTTCTCCGTGGGCGTGCATGCTGGCAGTGCTAACCTTGGGACCCAGCCTTGCGTTCTTTCGCTTCCAGCACAACTCTCGGAGGACCACCGTCTGGCAACCCGACCCCGTGGGACGCGCCATCGGCTCGGTTCTCACGACACTCTTCTGCGTTGCCATGTTGTTTGTCGCCGCAGTCGGCATCGCGGCGGCGTTCCTTCCGGAGTTGCTGCCCCATGTCAAACCGCTCCCTGCGTTAGGGATGTCTGCCAGTGCGCTCGTGCTCGTCATCCTCCTCTTGGCCCCAATCTGCGCCAGAAAGGAACCGCCGCAGACCGTCACCGATTCGCCATATGCTGACGAAACGGAATGATCCGTCTGGGCGTCAAAGTCTGCTGTCGCCATTGGAACTTACCGTGCTCAACGGGTGCGGCGGGTGTTTTTCCGGAGGGCCAATGGGAAAACTGCGGCCAGGTCTCCAGGCTGTTCCAGGCGGAAATTCCATTGACGTGGCTGAGTCAGTGCGGTTCGCTAACGCGCATGAAATCTCGCGTTTTTCGTTTCCTTTTGACCTCAGCAATCCTGGCGAGCTGCACGGCGGTCCATGCGGACGTCCGGCTGCCGGCTCTCTTTTCGGACAACATGGTCTTGCAACAGGGAATGCGAGTTCCCGTGTGGGGCTGGGCGGACAACGATGAGGAGGTGACGGTTGCCTTTCGGGGCAAAGAGGTCAGGACGACGGCCAAAGACGGAAAATGGATGGTTCGGCTGCCGGCGCAAAAGGCGGGCGGTCCCGAGACGTTGGAAGCGCGGGGAAGAAACACGGTCAAGATCAGCAACGTTCTCGTCGGGGAAGTGTGGGTGTGCAGCGGCCAATCCAACATGGAATGGCCACTGAATCGGTCCTGGCAGCCTGAGCCCGACATCGCCGCCTCGGCCAATCCGAACCTGCGCCTGTTTCTCGTGCCAAAGCTCAAGTCGAACACGCCAAAGGATGATGTGCAGGCCGCCTGGAAAGCCGCTTCGCCCGAGACCACCCGCGGTTTTTCCGCCGTCGCCTATTACTTTGCGCGTGATCTCCAAAAGGCGCTTGGCGGGGTCCCTGTGGGGCTGATTGGCACGTATTGGGGCGGCTCTCCGGCCGAAGTCTGGATGAGCCAGGCGTTTCTCGAGTCCAGGCCAGGATACAAGCAGGATATATTGGGTGGCTATGAGGCCGCCTTGCGCAAGGCGCAGGCTTCGACTGATGGCAAGATCAAGCCGCCGGGCTGGAAGCCGGCAGAGCTCTATAACGGCATGATCGCCCCCCTGATCCCTTTCGCCATCAAAGGCGCCATTTGGTACCAAGGCGAATCCAATGCCGGGCGCGCGGAGCAGTATCGCGACCTTTTCCCGGACATGATCCGCAACTGGCGGGAGGATTGGAAGCAGGGCGACTTCACCTTCCTGGCGGTCCAACTGGCGCCCTGGGACAGAAACAGGAAGCGCCCGCTGGAAGAAATCACCGCCACTCCGGTGGAAAGCGACTGGGCCGAACTGCGCGAAGCACAGTGGCTCGCCACGCGACTGCTTCCGAATGTGGGCATGGCCGTGATAACGGACGTGGGCGATAAAGACGACATTCACCCCACGAAGAAACAACCTGTGGGCGCGCGCCTCGCGCTCGCGGCGCAAGGAATTGCTTACAAGAAGAAGATTGAATACTCCGGCCCGATTTACCGGAAGATGACCGTCAAGGGCGGCAAAGCGATTGTCTCCTTCGATCACGCCCGCTCGGGGCTGGAGGCCCGTGACGGCAAACTGCAAGGCTTCGCGATCTGCGGGCCGGACCGCAAGTTCGTCTGGGCGGATGCCGCCATTGAAGGCGGCCGGGTTGTGGTGAGCAGCCCTTCGGTGAGCGAGCCCGTGGCCGTTCGATACGGCTGGGCAGATTACCCGGTGGTCAACCTCTACAACAAAGAGGGCCTTCCCGCCTCGCCGTTCCGCACGGACGATTTTCCGATGGTCAGCGCGGGAAAAAGGTAACCGTCTGCTCGCGAGGACAAGCTAGCCCGATGGCCGGCGGTGCACCTTGTACACCGCGGCCTGGTCGACGGGTTTGACCACCAACTCGTCTATGTTGACGTGGTTTGGGCGGGTGGCAACCCAGACGATGATTTCGGCAATGTCTTCGGCCGTGAGCGGCTTCAAGCCGGCGTAGACTTTCCTGGCGCGCTCTTCGTCCCCCTTGAAGCGGACGATCGAGAACTCCGTTTCGGCCA
>Ga0073934_10010370_pt1 | contig 11596 bp, 10 predicted proteins | sample LarsenN4metaG_FD_76834 | JGI IMG/M metagenome (GOLD analysis project Ga0073934, IMG submission 76834) | Hot spring sediment bacterial and archeal communities from British Columbia, Canada, to study Microbial Dark Matter (Phase II) - Larsen... ...
CGCGGTCCGAACCCAGGCGGTCCAGGTTCCGGCGCCTGAGCCAGTTCGTCCAGCCGCTGCTCGTTATAGCGGGAAAACAGCGCCTGATCCTGTGGACGAATATCCCGGGGAGCCGTGGTCAGCACGATTCTGCCCTTGAGCTTGCCTTTCCACTTCTCGATATCGGCGTCTGTTGTGAACACCTGATAAACAGGCTCGCCGCTGATTACCCCATCGGTCGAGGGTGTCCAGGCCACGGGAAAACCATAGACCGGCTGATAGCTTGGCTCGGTGATATGCGCCGAGAATCGATCGTTCTTCCAGCCCTTGCCGAACGGCCCCCACTTTTCGAGTCGCGCCGTCTCAATTCCCATCTCCTTCAGAACTTTCACGCACCATTCAGCGGCGGCGCGATAGTTCGGAGAGTTGGTCAACCTGGGTCCATGGACATCCGTGAGCCAGAACATATGGTCCATAACTTTCGACCGGTTGAATGCTTCGTCTTTGATCTTGTAAACAACGCCAAGATCGGCCTTCTCCTGCGCTACCAAAAACAAGGGCAGGAGCACCACAGCGGCAGTGCGTAACACCTGTTGCATAGTCAAGAAAAGACTAGCAAAATGCCTCCCGCGTTACAATTTGAAAGCGTGAAGATCACCATCTCGAAAGAAAACTACCTGAAAGCCATCGCCGAAGCCGAATCTGAAGGCGAGACGGTGATCGCAGCCACGCTCGCCCGCTGGGTGAACGTGTCCCCACCCGCCGTGACCATGGCAATGCGCCGCTTAAAGCGCGATGGGCTGATTGAGGTGGGTAAGGACGGGGTCGTGACTCTTACGGACGAAGGCCGCGAAATCGCCAGCCGGCTGCTGACCCGCCACCACCTGATCGAGCGTATGCTGACCGAGATCTTCGGCATGGAATGGTACAAGGTCCACGAAGAGGCGGAGGCGCTCGAACACGCCGTCTCGAGTGACTTTGAACAGAAGTTGGTCGAGAAACTCGGGCTTAGCGGCCCATGCCCACATGGCAACATCGTCGAGATGGACACGCCGCAGGCACGGCGCGAGCGCGGCCTGAAACCGCTCGACGAGCTTGCGCCCGACACCCTGGGCCGTGTGGTTAGTGTCTACGAACGGGATCGCAGGCTGCTTGAATACCTGGACCGGCTTGGTATCCATCCCGGGGCCGAAGTCCGCATGCTCCAGCGGAACTACGATGACACCGTGACGTTGAGCATAGGCGGTGAGACGAAACCGCTCGGCAGAGCGGCAGCCATCAAGGTCTGGGTGGAGTGAGTCGCTGCCGCCAGGGTGAGAGAGAGCGCGCTGGCTGTTTCCACGCTTCGCGGCGCAGCACCTGCGGATGCAGGGGTCGGCCAACCCTCGCAGCAGTGGTTCAAGGCGTAACCAGGTCTCCAGAGCCGGCGCACGCCGTAATTATCGAATACTTCGTCGCAGCTGGCGAATGGGTATCCAGCAAGATCTGCAAATCAGGTCTACTCCCAGCGCGCCAGCTCTTCTTTCGGCAATGGCTCAAAAAACTCGTCACCCACTACGAGTTTGCCCTTGAGAGCGCCTGGCTGACGCCTGTCCTTGGCCCCGCCAATCGGAACCAGGCGGGCTACTGGCTTGTTCCCTCTGGAAATGATGATCTCCTCTCCGTTTGCCGCCTTCTGCAGCAAGCGCGAGAGATTCGTTTTGGCTTCGTGGATGGTTACCACTGTAGCCTTCATACTTAGCCAGTGAAGCTTAGCTAAGCACCGTGTCCCAACCGCGGGGGTCGCGTTTGAGCGGCGGGGCTGCGTTAGGAAGCTGCGTTAGGAAAACGTACGAAATCTCACCTAAACAGTCGGATCCACAATACGTGCCATGCGAATTGCGGGATTCTCCAGCAGTTCCGCAAGCACGCTATCCGGCACCGCGTCATCCGTTTCCACTACCGCGACCGCACGCAACTGTTTGCCCGGCTCAGGCGGAGTATCCTGCCGGCCGAGCGCAAAGTTCGCGATGTTGATCTTGTTCCTGCCGAGTACGGTGCCAACGTGGCCAATCACTCCGGGCACGTCGTAGTTGCGTAGGTAGATCAGCCGGCCGGACAACGTCGCTTCGCAGTAAATTCCATCCACCTGCACAAGCCGCGGTTTGTCGAGCACCACAGCCCCGGCTACCGTTATCGTTCCCGCATCCGTTTCCAGCTCCACGCGCACCGAATCGGTGTGGCCGCCGCGCTGCTCATGCACTTCCGAGACAGTCAGGCTGCGCTGCGACGCCATCTGCATCGCGTTTACCAGATTGGCGCGGTTCGACAGCCAGCGATTCATGACGCCCGCCAGCGCTGCGTTGCGCACCAGAGTGGTGTTCATGTCGGCGATGCGGCCGTAGTAGGCCAGCCGCACACCGCGTGGGTTGCCCGTTGCAATATGGGCAGCAAAATTACCCAGCCGTTCAGCCAGCGTGACATAAGGACCGATCGCCTTGTACTGCTCGGGCGAAACTGCCGGCATGTTCACAGCGTTGATTGCGATCCCGTTGCGCAGATACTCGATCATTTGCTCGACAATGCGCATGCCAACGATCTCTTGCGCTTCTTCGGTCGAGCCCGCAATGTGCGGTGTCGCGATCAGGTTCGGTGTCGACAGCAGCGGATCGTCCGGTTTGGGCGGCTCTGGATCGAAAACGTCCAATCCCGCTCCGCCGACTTTGCCCGCAACCATTGCCTCCCGCAGCGCTTCCTGATCGATCAACTCGCCGCGCGCGCAGTTCACGATCCGAACGCCATTCTTCATCTTGGCGAAGGCATCTGCGTTCAACATCTGCTTCGTTTCCGAAGTCAGCGCGACATGCAGACTGATGTAATCGGCCTGCGCATACAGGTCGTCTAGACCAAGCAACTCGACGCCGAGGTCTTCAGCCGTCTGAGAACTGATATAGGGGTCGGACGCGACGATTCGCATTTCGAGCGCACGCGCCCGCCGCACCACTTCTTGTCCGATATTGCCCAAGCCGAGAATGCCGAGCGTTTTACCTCTGAGTTCGCTCCCCAGGAAACGCTTCTTTTCCCATTTGCCGGCGGTTGTGGATGCTGTCGCTTCGGGAATAGCGCGCGCCAGTCCCAGCATCAACGCGAGTGTGTGCTCGGCAACCGACACCGCGTTCCCGCCAGGAGTATTCATCACGAGTACGCCGGCCGCCGTCGCCGCGGAGAGGTCCACGTTGTCGACCCCCACACCTGCCCGGCCGATAGCGCGCAATTTCGGCGCCTGCGACAGCACCGCGGAATTCACCTTCACTGCGCTGCGCACGATCAGGGCATCGGCATCGGCAAGGTGTTGCGCGTACTCTTTCGGATTCGAAACGACGATGTTCCAGCCATCCTGCCGCTGCAGGCGCTCCACCGCCGCCGGCGACATGGGTTCAGCAATCAGTATTTTCATTTTCAGCAGCTACTCAATAAATCAGGCGGTTACAGCTTCCTTGGCCAGCGTTGCTTCCACGTACACCTGCTGCACTGCGGCCACGCCGGAACCGAACTTCACAGGGATCCCCTTCGAATGCAGGATCAACTCGAGCGCCGCAATCACGGCAAACAAGTCGGGGAAGTCGAAATAGCCAAGATGCGCGATGCGGAAGATCTGCCCCTCCATGGAACCCTGGCCATTCGCAATGATGGCCCCAAACTCAGTCCTGAAACCTTTGACAATCTCCTTGGAATTCATGCCTTTCGGAGCACGTACCGCCGTCACCGAAGCGCTCGGCGACTTCGGAGCGAACAATTCCAGCCCCAACTCGGTCACTGCTGCGCGAGTGGCAGCCGCAAGCACCTGTGCGTTCTCAATCAACTTCGGCATGCCAAGCTGCTTGATGTACTGCAGGGCCTCGCCGAGCGCAAGAATCAGGGACGTGTTCGGCGTCCAACTGGAATCTCCTTTGTCGGCGCTCTTCTTTTCCTTACGCAAGTCGAAATACAGCCGCGGAAGGTCCGCCTTCTCGTTGCGCGCCCACGCTTTCTGACTCACCGAAACGAATGCCAGCCCCGGCGGGATCATGAACGCTTTCTGGCTGCCGCCAATCACCACGTCCAAGCCCCAGCCATCGATATCGAGAGGCATCGTTCCCAGCCCGGTGATCGCGTCCACCACACAGAGCGCGCCACTCTCGCGGGTTACTTCAGCGATTCCCTGCACGTCAAACGCGGCGCCGGTCGAAGTTTCCGACGCCTGGAAGAACACGCCCTTCGCGTCCGGATTCGCGCGCAGCGCTTCCGCGACTTGAGCTGCCGGGACGACATCGCCGTATTCGGCCTTGAGCACCACCGCGTCGAGGGAGTACGACTTCGCCAGTTCTACCCATCGCTCGCCGAACTTGCCGGCAGAAAGCACGATCACCTTCTCGCCACGGCTGAAAAAGTTGCTGACAGCCGATTCCAAGCCGCCGGTGCCCGAGGAAACCGTGATAAGCACATCGTTTTGCGTGCCGAAGACTTCCTTGAGGTCCTTCAAGACCGCGGGATAAAGCTTCTTGAAGTCCTCAGTACGGTGATGAATGTCGCTCGCCATCATGGCGTGCAAAGCACGCGGCAAAAGGGGAGTTGGACCAGGGGTAAGTAGACGTTGCTTCTTTACGTACATAGCTGTGGGAAGATGTTCGAGGAGAACTCCTAGGATACCAAACCGATGCCGCTCCTAGACCAGATGCAGAAGGACCTCGTGGTCGCGATGAAAGCCAAGGATGAGGCTCGCTTGAGCGCCATCCGCATGATCAAGGCTGCGTTGATGAAAGAGAAAGTCGATTCAATGAAGGAGTTGGACGAAGCGGCCGAGATGAAAGTGCTCAATTCGCTGATCAAGCAACGCCGCGAAGCCGCCGACATGTTCCGCAAAGGCGGGCGCGCCGACCAGGCTGAAAAAGAGGAAGCCGAACTGCGGCTGATTGAAACTTACATGCCTGCGCTCGCAACACCTGAAGAAATGGGCGCTGCGCTCGATGCCGCAATCGCCGAAACCGGCATCACGAGCTTGAAGCAGATGGGCCACGTCATGAAGGCGGCGCAGGCGAAACTAGCTGGTAAGCGCGTCGACGGTAAAGCGCTCAGCGAGCTGGCTCGCACTAAACTGAGCTAATGACAGGCCGCCGCTCTTTCCTGTTTTTCTGCGCCACCGCGATCCGGTCCCTGGCGCAACCCGGTCCGCAGCGCGAGCTCGCGGCGAAACTCCAGCCGCTGATTGACCAGTTCCAGGGCAAGGTTTGGCTGTTTGCCAAGAACCTCGATTCCGGCGCAACGTTCGGCATCCGCGAAGACGAGAAGGTGCGCACAGCCAGTACAATCAAGCTCCCGATTCTTTGCGCCCTCGCCGATCTGGTCGCCGCCGGCAAGGTGCGCTGGGAGGAGCCGCTAACGTTGACGGCCGATGACAAGGTCTCCGGCTCAGGAGTCGTCCGCGAACTGTCGAACGGAATCAAGCTGCCAATCCGGGATCACGCCAATCTCATGATCGTTGTCAGCGATAACACGTCCACCAACCTGATCCTGGACCGCATCACAGCGGACGCTGTCAACGACTACATGGATAAGCTCGGCTTGCCGGCAACGCGCGTCATGCGCAAGATCCGCGGTGATGGCAACAATCTAAAACCGGTCGAAACTGGCCACAGCCGCGCGGGCAAACTCGAAGAAAACCGCCGCTTCGGCATTGGCAGCAGCACCAGCCGGGAGATGGTGATGCTCCTGGAGAAGCTCGAACGCGGGCAGGTGGTTAGCCCGGATGCATCCAAGGACATCCTTGCCACCCTGCGCCGCCAGCAGTACAAGGACGGCATCGGCCGCCACATCAGCTTCCCTGTCGCGAGCAAGTCAGGCAGCCTGGATCGTCTGCGCAGCGACGTGGGCATCGTTTACGCCAAGGCCGGCCGCATCGCCATGGCGATCACAGTGGACGACATGCCCGTCACCGACTACTCAGAAGACAACGCCGGGCTGAAGCTGATCTCCGACTTGGCCCAGATGCTGGTAGGCTCCCTGGCGCGCTAATCTGTAGACAGCTCTTTCCGAAACGGATATCTATGTGGCGGCTTTTTCCCGCACTTGCGTCGTTGACGCTAACCCTGACGGTCCCCCTCGTGGCCGCCGAGCCCGCGGACCCGCGCATCAAGCGCCTTCAGAAGCAGTTAATGGCGCCCTGTTGCTACACGCAGAACCTTGCTGACCATCGCAGTGAAGCCGCGCTCGCAATGAACAAAGAGATTGAGTCGCTCGTTCAGAGCGGCATGTCGGACCGCGCGATTCTGGATCTCTTCAAGCAGCGCTATGGCGCCCGTATTCTCGTGGAACCCGAAGGCCCCGCGGGCTCAGCCCTCACCATCGTTCCGGTTGTCATCACGGCAGTGGGACTCGCGGCCCTTGTTTTGATCCTCCACCGCATGCGTGCCCGAACTCCGTTGGCTTCTGCAAATGGCGCCCCTTTGCCCGATCTTCCCGAAGATGGCTCCTGATCCGCTATCCACAGATAGTTAAAGCATTAGACAGTTTGTTACATCGATAACTTAGCCGTGGCTTCTCTGTAAACTCCGCAATAACTCCCTATCAACCAGTTCCCATTGGACGTTTCAATGGATGCAACGGCCGCGTGTGCATTTCACCGCGGCCTATTTCTGCTTATAGGGGTGCTGGATGCGGGGTTCTATTTCCCTGTTTACTCTACTTGTGCTTGCCCTCACCGGGGCTTTTGCGCAAACCACCACCGGCGACATTCTCGGCATCGTGGTCGATGCCAGCGGCGGCGTGATTGCCGGCGCGAAAGTCACGGTTCGCAACCTGGAAACCAATGAACGTAAAGAGACGACGAGCAGCGCGGAAGGCTCGTTCCGCGTACCGCTGCTACCCGCCGGTACGTACGAGATTGAAGTTGAGAAATCCGGTTTCGCGCGATTCAAACAAGGCCCGATCTCTCTGCGCTTGAACCAGTCCGCCGACCTGCGCGTGTCATTGTCGGTGGCTGGAACTACGGAAACCGTCAGCATTGCCGCCGACGCTCCATTGATCAACACAACGAATGCGGAAGTCTCGACCAGTTTTGACGCCAAACGCGTCGCCGAACTTCCGCTTTCCAGTAACAGAAATCTCCTCAACCTGGCCGCTTCCGTCCCTGGCGTTGCACAAATTTCTGCCGGCAACTCGAACTTCGGCAACAACGGCAACCAGGGAACAGAGACGGGCAGCCTGATGTTCTCGGCCAACGGGATGCGGCTCCGCTCCAATTCCTTCCTCATTGACGGGCAGGACTCCTACTGGCCGTCAACGGGCGGGTTGCTTCAGCCGATGAATAATCCCGACATCGTCGGCGAAGTGCGCATTATCACCAACCAGTTCCTTCCCGAGTTTGGCCGCGCAGCGGGCTCCGTCATGAGCGTGATCACGAAAAGCGGCACGAACGCGTTCCACGGAACCGCGTTCTGGTTCCATAACAGCAACCGGCTCAACGCTCTCTCGAACACAGATAAGCGGTTGACGCCCCGGCCCACACGGGCACTCTATCGCGTGGAAAATCAATTCGGCGGTACCATCGGCGGTCCGATCGTCAGAGACCGCACGTTCTTCTTTGGCTCTGCACTCCGCTGGACGGACCGGCGCGTCGGCTCCGGCAGTACCATCAACGGCGCACCGACGGAAGAAGGACGCCGGCTGCTGCAGGAAGTCGCTGGAGACCGGCCGACTGTCCGCGCATTGCTCGAAAACCTTCCGGCGGGCGCGCCTAACGGACAGTCCCGCAGCATCACTGCCAACGGCCGCACGGTTTCGATTCCGCTAGGCAGTCTGACCGGCGCAGGAGGACAGCGCTTCGACGACTGGCAGTGGTCTCTCAAAGGCGACCACCGCTTCAACGAGAAACACAACCTCAGCCTGCGCTACATGCAAGATGATTCGATCACCACTGGCAGCGGCCAGTTGACTCCGGCCGGCCTGACAAACGTCGTGCCCGGAATTTCCCATTCGGCCACCGCCAATTTGGGCTCGACGTTCAATTCGCGCATGTTCAACGAATTCCGCGTCAGCTACGGCCGTGTAAACAGCTCTACGAACGCCCAAAACCCGGAAGTGGCCGAACGCATCCCGTCCATCGAAGTTCCAGACCTTGGACTGCGCGGCTTCAATGCGGCCTCCACGCGCACCGGCATCGGCCTGGGAGCCAACCTGCCTTCGTTTACTATCTACAACAACTACCAGTTGCAGAACTCGTTCGCCTGGATTCAGGGCAGCCACTCGATGAAGTTCGGCATCGACTTCCGTCGCGTTGAGCAAAGCTCGCAGTTCCTGCCCAACCTGCGCGGAAGACTGGAATACGCAACTCTTCAGCGGCTGGTTGACGATCTCGCCACCATCGCACAGATGAACACGCCTCTCCGCGGCGGGGAACCGATTCTGCACTTGAAGTACAACGATTACTTCTTCTTCCTGCAGGACGAATGGCGCGTAAAGCCCAACTTCACGCTGACCTATGGAATTCGCTACGAGTCGCCTGGCAACTCGATCGAACCGCTGCGTCAGTTGAACGAACGTGTTCTCGCCGCCAACGGCAACGATCCGCGCTACAGGCTCTATCCGGTCCCGGCTCGCGATACGAATAACTGGGCGCCCCGCGTCGGTTTCAATTACCGCTTTGGAACGGCGCCCGGCATCTTGAACTGGCTCACCGGAGAGGGCAAGCTCGTGATGCGCGGCGGCTACTCACGGACATACGATGTCGCGTTCAACAACATCGCTCTCAATGTCTTCAGTTCGTTCCCGCTGGTGCTCGCCTACAACGTGCCGACGAACGCCCAAAGCCTTTCGCCGAACGCGTTCGCTGAAATGCAGAGTATCCGCGCCGGTAATCTGCCCGCGGTTGCCAACCCCGATCTGCTGATCCGAACTATCGTTTCCGAAGACTTCCGCGCGCCGCTGGCCGAGCAGTATTCGTTCCAGTTGCAGCGCGAACTCACAAATTCCTGGGCCCTATCGGTAGGTTATGTCGCAACCAAGGGCACCGCCCTGTTCATGTCCGTGGACGGTAATCCCACTGTGCCGGTAGCCAACGGTGTGCGCAGCACGCGCGTGAATCCGAACCGCGGAGTCATTCGTGAGCGCTGCAACTGCGGCAGTTCGACCTACCACTCTCTGCAGACCAGCCTGGAAAAGCGGCTTTCGCGCAACTTCTCCATGGGCGCTCACTACACCTGGAGTTCCTTTATCGACGACGCATCCGAGATTTTCAACCCCTCCACCAGTGGAGAGATTGCATTCTCGCAGGATCCCTATAACCGCAAGGCCGAGCGCGCCCGTTCCACCTACGACCGCCCGCACCGCTTCACCATCAACGGAGTCTGGGAAATCCCGTTCATGCGCGAGCAGCAGGGTCTGCTGGGCCGGATTCTCGGCGGCTGGCAGGCAAATGGCTTCCTGACGTTGCAGTCCGGAGCGCCGTTTACTGCCTTGAATGGGGCCGACCCGGGTGCCGTAGTGCTTGCCAACCTGGTCGGCACTTCTATTCGCCCGTTCCTGAACACTAACCTGGATCTGTCGAGCATGAAAGTGCGCGATATTCAGGCAGCAGGCGGTCGCTCGCTCTTTACTCCCGCTTCTGTCGCCAATCCGCTGGGCAACGCCGGGCGCAATATCCTGCGCGCCGACGGCATCAACCGGCTGGATTTCGGGTTGATCAAGAATGTGCGCGTTCGTGAAGGCCATTCGATGCAGGTGCACGCGAACTTCTTCAACGCCACCAATACTCGCGACTGGAGCATCCCGGAAGGAGCTATCACTTCCCCCAACTTCCTCAACGAAGGTGCGGCGGAAGTGCCGGCGCGCAAGATCCAACTCGGACTTCGCTACGTGTTTTAAACGTGAATGGAGCCAGGCTGCACGTCGGGCCTGGCTCCTCTCCTTCCAGTTACTGTCCCGCCCGGTAACGATCCCTCATAGCTCGTATTTTCGAGAGTTCGTCCTCGCCCCAGTTCTGTTGCTCGGCCACGGCCACCGCTTTCTCCATGGTTGCTTTGGCCGCGTTGCGATCGCCTTTCGCCCACTCGATGGACGCCAGGGTCTGCAGCGCCACGGGTCCAGTTGCCCCATCAACTCGGTTGATCTTCCGGCACAGCTTAGGGCCAGTTCGAAGTCGGAAGGCTCCGCGCCGGAATGCGGTATGTCCGTGGTATTCGGCCGGATCACGATCGGCTGTGCCAGGATCGCCAGCGGCCACGCAAAGCGCTGATCCGTCCCTTTGAAATGCTGGTTCAGCAACTCCCTCGCCCACGCGTTCGCCTTGGCCTTTCCCAAGTCGCGCCGCAGGTGTTCGTATACGCCGGATGCCGGGAGCGCGAATAATCCCGAGTCCATGGCGAGCAACTGCCGGTCGTCAGCAAGCGTACCTTCGTAGTCTTTCGTCTTCGCCGTATTCCCGTTTGGGTTACACAGGCAAAACAACTACCCAACCCGAAGTCGCGATAAGCTGGTCGGTTCTCACCATGCAACGCGAGATTCTCCAACTGCCGCCGCCCCCCGCCGACGAGCGCATCCCCTACGGAGACGACCCCAACCACTTCGCCGATATCCGCGTTCCCGAGGGAAAAGGCCCCCATCCGGTCGCCATCGTCATCCACGGCGGATTCTGGCGCGCCGCCTTCAACCTGGAGCACGCCGGCCACATGTGCCAGGCGTTCCGTTTCACTGGAGTTGCCACCTGGAGCCTGGAATACCGGCGCATTGGACAGCCCGGCGGAGGATACCCGGGTACTCTCGAAGATGTCGCTCAGGGTGCGGCCCACCTGCGCAAAATCGCGGACCGGTTTCGTTTGGATCTGTCACGCACCGCCGCCATCGGACATTCCGCCGGAGGCCACCTCGCACTTTGGTTGGCAGCCGAGAAACCGCTGCCCTTGCGCGGAGCGGTGGCCTTGGGAGGCGTGTGTGATCTCCGCCGCGCCTACGAACTAAAGCTCGGGAATCTCGTCGTGAACGACTTCATTGGGGCCGGGCCCGACACCGCGCCCGACCGTTACCGGCGCGCCTCTCCCATCGAACGCCTGCCTCTGCGCGTCCCGTCACGTCTTGTTCACGGCGCTGACGATAACATCGTCCCGCTCGAGATCGGCAGGCGCTTCGAAGAGGCCGCGCGCAAAGCGGGAGACGACTGCCGCTTGATTCCTCTTCCCGGCGCGGGCCATTTTGAAGTCATCGACCCGCGCAAGAAGGAGTTCACCGTGGTGCGCGAAACCTTGCTCGAACTGCTGCGCTGAGCTATTTCGTTTTCACCGGCGCCGGCGGACGTGGGGGCAGTTTCACCGGGCTCTTCTGCATCAGAGCCATCACCTCAGCGATGCCACGTTCGAGTTGCGGATCCTTGCCCTCCAGCACCGACCTCGGATCGTTCTCCACCACAATATCCGGATCCACACCGTGACCCTCGATGATCCACTTCCCATCCGGCGAACTGAACCCGAACTCGGGCACGTTCACCTGGCCGCCGTCGATCAGATCGCCGCGATTGGTAATCCCGATCACGCCGCCCCAGGAACGCTTTCCGATCAGCGGACCGAGCTTCGCCTGCTTGAACATCGCCGGGAAGATATCGCCGTCCGAGGCC
>Ga0073934_10010371_pt1 | contig 11594 bp, 8 predicted proteins | sample LarsenN4metaG_FD_76834 | JGI IMG/M metagenome (GOLD analysis project Ga0073934, IMG submission 76834) | Hot spring sediment bacterial and archeal communities from British Columbia, Canada, to study Microbial Dark Matter (Phase II) - Larsen... ...
CTTCGCGCCGGTGGCGCTGCCGCCGGCAAACGGCTCGCCGTTGCGCGTGCCGACGAAATCAACCTCGAGGACGTCGCCCATCACGGCCGCGCGACTGACTTCCTGCGGCTTCGCACGCTGGCGGCGCAATGTCAGGATCATTTCCTCGACGTCGGCGTCGGTCACTTCGCCGGTCGGGCGTTCGACACGCACCGAGGAGAAGCCCGACAGCGTGACTTCCGGGTACACCTCGAAAACCGCGACGAACTGCAGGTCCTTGCCCGGCTCGCTGCTCATCGGCTCGATGCGCGGATTACCGGCCGGGTTGAGCTTGTGCTCGCGCACTGCCTCGATGTAGCTGTGACGCATGACCTCACCGAGGACTTCCTGGCGCACTGAACCCGCGTAGCGGCGGCGGACCTCGTTCATCGGGACCTTGCCGGGGCGGAAGCCGGGCAGCCGCACCTTGCGGGCTGCGTCCTTGAGTCGCTCTTCGACAGCACCCTCGATGCGCTCTGCGGGCACACCGACGGTCAGGCGACGCTCAAGGCCGGAAGTCACTTCGACGGAAGCTTGCATGGGAATCCTCTCTTGCTCGCGTGTTCATTATTTTGGGGAACCGGCAACGCAGGGCGCCGGGGGAAAGCATGCCGGGCAGCCACTCGCTGCCAAAGGCGCGGGAGTATAGAGGAAGCGCCGGATACCCGGTACACGGCGCTCACCCCGGGCAGCCGCTACCTGCGCCCGAAAAACAGAAAACCCCCGGCGCGAAACGCCGGGGGTTGCCTGAGATGGGGTGGCTGACGGGACTCGAACCCGCGACAACCGGAATCACAATCCGGGGCTCTACCAACTGAACTACAGCCACCACAAGCCTTGAAACTGTTTCCGCCTGACCGACCGGCTGGCGCGCCCGGCAGGAGTCGAACCTGCGACCTACGGCTTAGAAGGCCGTTGCTCTATCCAGCTGAGCTACGGGCGCTTGTTGGTCGGTGTTGAGGGATTTGAACCCCCGACCCTCTGCTCCCAAAGCAGATGCTCTACCAGACTGAGCTAAACACCGGAATCTACCGGCCGGACCCTCCCGCGAGGGAGGGGGCGCATGATACTGATGCCTTCACCGGCCGTCAATTTGGATGCACACTGAAAACAGGCGGCTTGCGGGATGACGCCGGCATGCTTTTTCGCTGCGATAGCGGGTGCGAGAATGCGCCCCCCATTTTCAGCCGGTTGGACAACCCCCATGAGCGCGATCGTTCTCGACGGCAAGTCCGTTGCCCAGAAAAGTGAAGCCGAGATCGCCGCGCGCACGGCTTCCCTGAAGGCGCGCAGCGGCGGCCGCACACCGATCCTGGCCACCATACTGGTCGGCGACGACCCCGCCTCCGCCACCTACGTCAGGATGAAGGGCAACGCGTGCCGCCGCGTCGGCATGGAGTCGCGCGCGATCACGCTGCCGGCAAGCACCACCACTGCGCAGTTGCTCGCCGCCATCGCCGAACTCAACGCCAACCCCGATGTCCACGGCATCCTGCTGCAGCATCCGGTGCCGGATCAGATCGACGAACGCGCCTGCTTCGACGCGATTGCACTGGGCAAGGACGTGGATGGCGTGACCTGCCTCGGCTTCGGGCGCATGAGCATGGGCGAAGCTGCCTACGGCTCGGCAACGCCGCAGGGCATCATGCGCCTGCTCGCCGACTACAACATTCCGCTGGCCGGCAAGCACGCCGTGGTCGTCGGCCGCAGCCCCATCCTCGGCAAGCCGATGGCCATGATGCTGCTGGCCGCCAACGCCACCGTCACCATCTGCCACTCGCGTACCCGCGACCTCGCGGAACACATACGCCGTGCCGACGTCGTCGTCGGCGCCGTCGGCAAGCCGGAGTTCATCCGGGCGGAATGGATCCGGGACGGTGCCGTCGTGGTCGATGCCGGTTACCACCCGGGCGGCGTTGGCGACATCGAACTGGGCCCGCTGGCCGCGCGCGTCGCCGCCTACACGCCGGTTCCCGGCGGCGTCGGCCCGATGACCATCAACACGCTGATCCTGCAGACGCTGGAAGCCGGCGAGAAGGCCCTCGCCGGCTGACGCGTTCACATCGCCGGGCCGCCGCGCTCAGACGTATTCACCCACCGCCAGCGGCGTACCGGGTTGCACCTGGGCGCCCGCCGCGACCAGCACGCGCTTGATGCGCAGGCGTTTCGGGCTGGCCACCGGGATTTCCATCTTCATGGACTCGACAATGACCACGGGCATGCCGTCGTCGAGCACGTCGCCGGCACGCGCCGTCACTTGCCAGACGCTGCCCGGCACGTGCGACTGCAGCAGCACCTCGTTCTCGGCCAGCTGCACGTCCTTGTCCTCGCCGGTCTCCGCTTCCAGCGGCAGCATCAGATCACCGTGACCCAGGCTCTTCCAGCGCTCGCGCTCGGCGTCGAACGCCGCCTGTTGCGTCGCCTTGAACGTGGCGATCGCGCCGCTGTTTTCCGCCAGGAAGCCGTTGTACTTGCGCAGGCTGAACGTCGACTCCTCGATGCGCAGCGAATAACCGCCGCGCGGGAACGCGGCGCGCATTTCCAGCAGTTCCTCGGCGCCCACCGGGAAGAAACGAATGCGGTCGAAAAAGCGCAGCAACCATGGCTGCGCGAATTCCGGCGTCTTGCGCCAGCGGTTCCACATCTGCACGGTGCGGCCGACGAACTGGTAGCCGCCGGGCCCCTCCATGCCGTATACGCACAGGTAGGAACCGCCAATGCCAACGGCATTTTCCGGCGTCCAGGTGCGTGCCGGGTTGTACTTGGTGGTGACCAGACGATGGCGCGGATCCATCGGTGTCGCCACCGGTGCGCCGAGGTAGACGTCGCCGAGGCCCATCACCAGGTACTCGGCATCGAACACGATGCGCTTCACCGCCGACTCGTCGGCCAGGCCGTTGATGCGGCGGATGAACTCGATGTTCGACGGGCACCAGGGTGCGTCCTTGCGCACCGACTGCATGTACTTCTCGATCGCCAGCCGGGTCTGCGGGTCATCCCAGCTCAGCGGCAGCCAGACGGTGCGCGCCGGCACCGTCATGTCGGCGACGCCGGCGAGTTCGCTCTCGGCATGGGTGAGGATGTCGAGCAGGCGCGCGCGTGACAGCACGCGGCTGTCGTAGTGCACCTGCAGCGAGCGGATGCCCGGCGTCAGGTCGATGACGCCGCGCACGTTGGCTGCCCGCAGCCACTGCCAGAGCGCATGCACGCGGAAACGCAGGTTGATGTCGAGGACCAGCGGGCCGTACTCGACCAGCAGGTACTTGTCGCCGGCCGCGCGGTAGGTGACGCCGGTGGCGTGGGCGGCGGTGTCGAGCGCGCGCACGATCGCCGGCGCCGGCAGCACGATTCCTGCTTCGTCCGCTACCGGCATGACAACGCGCGCGGGCGTTGCCGCGACGCCGGGATCGCGCACCAGCGCATCCTGTTCCTGCTCGATCTGCAGCGCGGCCTCGGGCGACACCGCCACGAAGCGGATGCGGTCGCCCGGGCGCAACTGCCCGAGTTTCCAGCGATCAGCCGCGATCACCGTCGCCGGGCAGACGAAGCCGCCGAGCGATGGCCCGTCCGGCCCGAGGATCACCGGCATGTCGCCGGTGAAATCGACGGCGCCAATGGCGTACGCGTTGTCGTGGATGTTGGACGGGTGCAGGCCGGCCTCGCCGCCGTCTGCCCTCGCCCACTGCGGCTTCGGCCCGATCAGCCGCACGCCGGTGCGGCTCGAGTTGTAGTGCACCTCCCAGGCCGTGGCAAAAAACGTGTCGATGTCCGGCGCGGTGAAGAAATCCGGGGCGCCGTGCGGGCCGTAAAGACAGCGCAGCTGCCAGTCGTTGCCGATGGACGGGCGCAACGCAGCAGGCAAGCTCACGCCCGCCGTGCCGCTGACGGCGGTGTCGCTGCCCATGTGCAGCACATCGCCGACGCGCAGCGCGCGGCCACCGTGGCCGCCGAACTGGCCCAGCGTGAACGTCGACTTGCTGCCCAGGTAATCGGGCACGTCGATGCCGCCGCGCACGCAGAGGAACGCGCGCGCACCGCAGCTGCCGGCACGCCCGATGCGCAACACCGCGCCGGCGGGCACGTCGACGCAGCTCCAGTACGGCACCGGCACGTCATCGAGCGTCGCCGGCAACTCGGCGCCGGCCAGCACCACCGTCGCCGCGCGACGGAAGCGCAGCGTCGGGCCGTTCAGCGTGATCTCCAGCCCGGCCGCGCCCTCGGCATTGCCCAGCAGGCGATTGGCGAGGCGGAACGAAAGATCGTCGAAAGGCCCCGACGGCGGCACGCCGACATCCCAGTAGCCAAGCCGCCCGGGCACGTCCTGCACGGTCGTGTGCGTACCACCGTCGAGCACGTCGATGGTGTCCGGCCGGTATTCGAAGCTGGCCAGATAGCGCGTCGTCATGTCGCCGCGGGCGAACACCGCGTCATCACACAACTGGCGCAGATAATCGCGGTTGGTCTCGATGCCGGCAACGCGCGTCTCCGCCAGTGCCGACCCGAGCGCGCGAATGGCTTCGTCGCGCGTCGGTGCCCAGGCAATCACCTTCGCCAGCATCGGGTCATAGAACGGCGGCACCACGACGCCGGCCTCGATCCAGTGATCGATGCGCAAGGCGTCGTCCGCCGGTGCCGGGAAATGCACGTGCGTCAGCAAGCCGGACTGCGGCTGGAAGTCCTTGCCGGGGTCCTCGGCATACAGCCGCGCCTGCACGGCATGGCCGCGCGTCCCGATGCGCAACCCGGCGAGCGGCGGCAACTCGCCCGCCGCCTGCAGCAGCATCAACTCGACGATGTCGATGCCGGTCACCATCTCGGTGACACCATGCTCCACCTGCAGGCGCGTGTTCACCTCGAGGAAATAGAACTCTTGCGTCAGGGCGTCGTAGATGAACTCGACGGTGCCGGCATTCGCGTAGTTGACGGCGGCGCAGAGTCGGACCGCAGTGGCGTGCAGCGCCTGGCGCACCGCATCCGGCAGGCCCGGTGCCGGCGTTTCCTCGATCACTTTCTGGTTGCGCCGCTGCAGCGAACAATCGCGCTCGCCCAGCGCCACCACGCCGCCCTCGCCGTCACCGAACACCTGCACCTCGACGTGGCGGGCGCGCTCGATGTACTTCTCGATGAACAACCCGGCGTTGCCGAAATTGTTGCTGGACAGGCGCTGCACCGAGGCAAACGCGCCGGCGAGTTCATCGGCATCGCGGCATACCTGCATGCCGATGCCACCGCCGCCGGCCGTGCTCTTGAGCATCACCGGGTAACCGATGCCCTCGGCGGCTCGCACCGCCGCCCCGGCGTCCGCAAGCAGGCCGGTGCCGGGTGACAACGGGATCCCGTTGGCAGTGGCGAGCGCGCGCGCCTCGTGCTTGAGGCCGAACGCGCGCACATGCTCCGGCCGCGGCCCGACGAAGGCGATGCCGCGGTCGGCGCAGGCGGCGGCGAATTCCGTGTTCTCGGACAGGAAGCCGTAACCGGGGTGCACCGCCTCCACGCCGTAGCGCGCGCACACTTCCAGGATGCGCGCGCCATCGAGATAGGAAGAGGATGCCGGGCCCTCGCCGATGCATTCGGCATGGTCGGCCAACTTGACGTGCAGCGAATCGGCATCGGCCTTGGTATAGACGACGACCGGCGAGATGCCCAGCCGCCGCAACGTCCGGATGATGCGCACGGCGATGGCGCCACGGTTGGCAATCAGCACTTTCCTGAACATGTCACTCCTCGGGCGCAGGCCGTCCTGCCAGGAAGCAGCACGGACGGGTCGTCCCGCCCGCGTGAACACGGATAAGGGTCAGTCCCAGACCACGACCTCGATCGGCGTCGGGTTGTAGTCGTTGCACGGGTTGTTCAGCTGCGGGCAGTTCGACAGCAGCACGATCACGTCCATCAGCGCCTTCATCTCGACGTACTTGCCGGGGCCGGAAACGCCATCGGCGAAGGTGAGGCCGCCGTCGGGCGTCACCGGCACGTTCATGAAGAAATTGATGTTGTGGGTGATGTCGCGCTTGCCCATGCCGAAGTGGTCGTTCTCGGTAACCGCCAGCAGGTAGCTGTCGCGGCAGGCATGCATGCACTTCTTCTCGAGCGCATAGCGCACCGTGTTGCTCTCGGTGGCGCAGGCGCCGCCCAGCGTGTCGTGGCGCCCGCAGGTATCGGCAACGATCTCCAGCATCGCGCGGCCCTCGGTCGAGACGAGTTGCGTGCCGACGCCGAGGTAGAGCCTGCGCTGCCGCTGGATCGTGTCGACTGCGCTGTAGCGCTCGACGGGGTTCGCCGCGTTGTAGAACAGCGTGTCGGCAGCCTGGTTGCCCTCCACATCCACGAAGCGCAGGGTCTGGCCGGCCTTCACCACCTTCATCCAGTAGTCGCCGGCGCGGACGGTTTCCCGCAGCGTGGCGTTGGCCGGGTCGCGCGGGCTGGTTTGCAGGTGCATGTCAGTGACTCCCGCAGGCGGCGCTGCTGCAGCCGAGGTGATAGAGACGGTTGTTGAGCAGGCCGCGGCCGTTTTCGGCGCGCGTGAGCACCGCCTCGTCGGCATCCGCGTCCGCAGCGGCGGTGCGGATCTCGTAGCGGACCGGCTTTGCCGGCCACGCCGCCGACAGGTCGAGCGGGTGCGGCGCCGTATGCAGCACCACCAGCGTGTCCATCTCGAAGCGCAACTCGATGCGACTGCCGGCGGCTGCCTTGCCCGCGAGCACGATGTTGCCCTCGGCATCGGCGACCACGCGGCTGAACAGGTTCAGGTTGGCAGCCAGGTCACGCTTGCCCATGCCGTATTTCGCCAGCTCGATCAGGAAGCCGTCGCGGCCGTTGCGGTGCATGCCGTTGCGCGCCTGCTGGTAATCGAGTTTGCCCCAGCGTTCCTCCACCAGCGCGCGGTCGCAGGTGCCGCAGACGCTGTCATGCCAGCCGAAGTCGTCATGCACGATGCTGCAGAAGACACGGCCCATGTCCGAGTACAGGCAGTGCCCGCGCGTCAGGCGGAAGGTGTGCTGGCACTTCAGCGTGTCGGGAATATTCAGGCGCTCGAGATGGTCGAGCGGGTTGTACATCAACATCCCCACGTTGGCGCCGCCGTGGATGTCCGTCAGCCGCAGGACATGCCCCTTCGGCATCACCAGCGACCAGTGGCAACCGGCGCCGAGCGTGTCGGCGTAGACCAGTTCGCCGTGGCTTGCGTCACTCATGGGTGTCCTCCTCATTCGCTCTTCAGCGGCAGGTCATAGGTGATGCGCGCGCCGTAGCGCTGCGGCTCGTGCGGATCGTTGCGCACGCGATCGAATACCAGCAGGCGCGAGCCGAGGCTGAAGCCCTCCTCGATGTCGTGCGTGACCATGAACACCGTGAAGCGCTGCGCCAGCCACAGCGACTTCATCAGGGCATGCATGTCGGCGCGGATGCCCGGGTCGAGGGCACCGAAAGGCTCGTCGAGCAACAGGATCTTCGGCGCCGCCGCCAGCGACTGCGCCAGCGCCAGGCGCTGCTGCATGCCGCCGGACAGTTCGTGGGGAAACTTGCCAGCACTGCCGTCCAGGCCGACGCGCGCCAGCCACTCGCGTGCCTTGTCGTCGGCCTCACGCGCGGCGCTGCCGAACAGGCGGCCGAGCAGGCGCGCGCGCGGCGTCTCCAGCGCGATGCGCACGTTGGCCAGCGCGGTGAGGTGCGGGAACACCGAGTAACGCTGGAACACCACGCCGCGATCGGCATCGGGTTCCTGTGGCCATGGCCTGCCCTCGAGCAGCATCTCGCCACGCGAGGGCTGTTCCTCGCCGAGCAGCATGCGGAAGAACGTGGTCTTGCCGCAGCCGGACGCCCCGACGATGGAGACGAACTCGCCGGCCTGGATATCGAGCGAGATGTTTTCCAGGACGACGCGGTCGCCGTAGGACTTCCACAGCTTGCGTATGCGGATCTGCGGCTCACGCACGGCGGCGACGCCGGCCTCTGGCACTGCCGGATTCATGCTGCCTCCTCGGCCTTGCGGCCGTTGTAGAGCCAGGGAAAGGCACGGCGGTTCAGCGCGAACAGCGCGCGGTCCATCAGGAACGCCAGCAGCGTGATCCAGGCGACGTACGGCAGGATGGTGTCCATGGCCATGTAGCGGCGCACGAGGAAGATGCGGTAGCCCAGCCCCTGCTCCGCGGCAATCGCCTCGGCCGAAATCAGGAAGATCCAGGCGGCGCCCAGCGAGAGACGCACGGAATCGGTCAGGCGCGGCAGCACCTGCGGCAGCACCACGCGCAACGCGATCTGCCAGCTCGTCATGCCCAGCGATTGCGCCTTCACCAGTTGCTCGGCAGGGATTTCCATCACGCGCTGCTGCAGGTCACGCATGATGAAGGGCGCCACGCCGAGCACGATCAGCACGATCTTCGACAGCTCGTCGAGGCCGAAGGCGATGAACAGGATCGGCAGGATGGCCATCGGCGGCACCAGCGACAGCACCGAGATGAACGGTGACAGCGGCGCGCGTGCCAGCGGCAGCATGCCGGTGGCAACGCCGAAGGCGAGCCCGAGCAGCGCTGACAAGCCCACGCCCCAGGCCAGGCGTTCGAGGCTGGCGGCCGTGTCCATCCAGAGAATGACGTCGCCGGTGCGCGGGTCCTCCTCGAAAGCGGCCGCCTGGATGCCGTCGATCAGCTGTGCAATGGACGGCAGCAGTCGGTCGTCGGGGTTCTCCGCGAGGCGCTCGGTGGACGCCGTGAAGTACAGGATCGCGATGACGATGAACGGAATCGTCGCCAGCAACAATGCGCCGATGCGCGAGGGGTGCTGGTTGATCAGGCGTTTCATGCAGCCTCCGGTGGACACGGTTTGCGCGGGCGGCGACGGGGACACGCGCAGCCCCTGCGCGTGTTGTCTCCCGGGCTTTTGTCCCTCCGTGTCACCTTCATCGCGTCGCGCGGCGAGCGCGCAATGCGTGTTCGAAGGCCGGCCACTCTCGGACCAGTCACCCGCCGGCGACAGCCGGCAGGCCGGAACCCTAGTGGCCTGTTTGCGCCTCGGCTGTCCGGCATGACCGGGAAGCCGCAATCGCCACCGGAGTTACAGCAGGATGCGTGCCAACCTCACGCGCGGACGGTCTTGCCCTGCGCAAACCGCCGCCGGCCGCGGGCAACGCGCGTGCGCCGACCTTGTGCATGCCGGCCTGCAACGGTGCAGGTGCCGCGACAAACGCGTGCGCACCGCCGGCACCGCGATGCAGCCGGCGCTGCCACGCGCGGCCTCATCGTGAAGCAGTGCGCAACCACAATGCACCGCAGCGGTGCGCAACGCGCGTCGGCTGCCGCCATGGGCGGGTGACGGGCTGCGGCGAGCGTGGCGCGCAGCACCGGCAGCGTGCTGCCGACCGCTTCTGGCGGGTTTCTTGCAGCGCGAATGAGGCAACTGATGACCCGGAAACCACGGCCGCCATCAGCATGAAAAGCGCCGCCGGACGACCGGCACCTTGCGCCTGACCTCGCGGGACGACCCGCCATGGAACCGACATGCTGCCTGCCCCACTGCCTGCCTTCCGCTTCAAGTACGCCGACGGACGCCTGCCGAACCTGCTCGCCCTCGCCTGGGCCACCGGCGGCTGGTGCCTCGGGCTCTGGCTGATCAGCCGCGACGCCCTGGCAGCGAACGCCGCCGGCGTGCTGCTGCTCGCGCACGCGATGATCATTGCCGCCTACCTCGTGCACGAGTGCGCGCACAACACGATCTTCGACAGCAACGAGGCCAACGCCGCCTGCGGCAAGGTGCTGCTGTGGCTGTGCGGCGGTTGTTACGCCACCTACGAGGACATCCGCCACAAGCATTTCCGCCACCACATCGACCGCGCCGACGTCGTCGCCTTCGACTACCGGCCGATACTCGCGCGCTACCCGCGGCTGGTGCGCGTACTCGAGGCGCTGGAATGGTGCTACGTGCCGGCGTTCGAGGTGCTCAGCCACCTGCTGTTGATCGTGCTGCCGTTCACCTGGGCGCCGCGCCGGGACCGGCGCGCCCATGTGCTGGCCACGCTGGCGGTGCGCCTGCCGCTGTTCGCGTTGCTGGCATGGCACGCACCGCAGGTGCTGATCGGCTATCCGCTCGCCTACATGCTGATGCTTCACGTGCTGCGCTTCATGGACGCCTTCCAGCACACCTACGACGTCGACGACCGCCTGGAGCAGCCGCGCCCGGTCCCGCAACCGCATGACGCGGACTATGAACACCGCAACACGTTCACCAACCTGCATTCGACGCGCCACCCCTGGCTGAACCTGCTGACACTCAATTTCGGCTACCACAACGTGCACCACGACAAGCCCAACCAGGCCTGGCACCGCCTGCCGGCACTGCAGCGCGAACTCTACGGCACCGCGGAAGACGCCACCGGCCAGGGGCTGCCCTTCGCCAACCAGCTGCGCGCCTATCACCGCTACCGCACGCACCGCCTGCTGCACGCCGATCCCGCGGATGCCGGCATCCAGCGCATCGCCTATGCCGAACGCGGGCGCGACTTCGTCGGCGTCGACGGCGTCTCGTTCCTGGTCACGCACTGACCGCCGCCACGCCGGAGCGCAGCCATGACTGCAGTCACCACATTCCGACCACTGCTGGTGGGGACGCATCGCTACGACAAGTCACTGTCCACGCGTGGGCGTGGCGCCGGCACGATCATCGAGGCGCCGGTGCTCGCCTACCTGATCGAGACCACGCAGGGCCGCATCCTGTACGACGTCGGCTGCGACCACCGCAAACTCACGGACCCGCGGCTGCGTGCGCGTTTCTACGAATCGCCTTCGTTCGCCTTCGGGCCGCCGCAGGTCAGCGAGGAGCAACGCCTGCCGAACCGGCTGGCGCAGCTCGGCCTCTCGCCGCGCGACATCGACTGCGTCATCTGCAGCCACCTGCATTTCGACCATGCCGGCGGCCTGCACGAGTTCGCGCACTGCGACGTGCACGTGCACGAACGTGAACTCGCCGCCGCGCGCGAACTGGCCGACGACGCCTATTTCGCCAGCGACTTCCGGGCGGACGGCGACGCCGAAGGCGGGCCTGGCCATGCGCCGCACTGGCGCGTGCAGCCGCGGGAATATGCGCTTGTCGAGGGTGTGCACGCGGTGGAGAGCCCGGGCCACACCGCCGGTCATCTCTCCTTGCTGGTGACGCTGCCGCAAGGCGCCCCGATCCTGCTGTGCGGCGATGCCGCCGACCTGCAGGAAAACCTCGATGACGAAGTGGCGCCCGGCCTGTGCCAGGGCGATCGCGCGGCGACGGCGATCGCCAGCATCCGCAAGCTGAAACAGATCGCGGCCGACACCGGCGGCGAAGCCTGGCCCAACCACGACATGCCGTTTTTCCTCGCGAAGGACCGCTTTCCCGGCTACTACCGCTGACCCCGGAGACCGCCATGCCTTCCGCACCCGCGCTGCAGTTGTTCCGCACCCTGTGGGGATTCGACGGCGATTACGCCCGCGCCGCGCGCGAGGCTGCCGAGGCCGGTTTCGACGGCCTCGAGGGCCAGGTGCCGGTCGACGACGGGCAGCGCGCGGCTCTCGCGCAGGCGCTCGCGGAGCACGGCCTTGCGTTCATTGCCGAGATCA
>Ga0073934_10010372_pt1 | contig 11593 bp, 13 predicted proteins | sample LarsenN4metaG_FD_76834 | JGI IMG/M metagenome (GOLD analysis project Ga0073934, IMG submission 76834) | Hot spring sediment bacterial and archeal communities from British Columbia, Canada, to study Microbial Dark Matter (Phase II) - Larsen... ...
AAGATCAACGTCGACGAGCACCAGCAGCTCGCCATGCAGTTCCGCGTCCAGTCCATTCCCGCCGTCTACGCCTTCAAAGGCGGCCGGCCGGTGGACGGTTTCATGGGCGCCATGGGCGAAAGCCAGGTCAAGCAGTTCATCGAGAAGCTGACCGGCCGCGGCGGCAACCCGGTCGACGAGGCGCTGAAGGAGGCCGAGGAGTTCCTGGCGCAGAATCAGGCCGACGTGGCGCTCGAGATCTATCAGGAAGTCCTGGCCCAGGACCCGGCCCATGCCAAGGCCCTGGGCGGCGCGCTCAAGTGCTACCTCGCGCTCGGACAGGAGGACGTGGCCCGTGCGCTGCTGGCCAAGCTGCCCGAGCAGCTTAAGTCCAACGCCGACATCGCCGCGGTGCGTACGGCGCTAGAGCTAAAGGACCAGGCCAAGGGCGCCGCCGCCGAGGTGGAGGCACTGGCCGCCAAGGCGGCTGCCGACCCCAAGGACATGCAGACCCGGCTCGACCTCGCCATGGCGCGCTTCGGCGCCGGCGACAAGGAAGGCGCGATGAACGAGCTGTTGGAGATGATCCGCGCCGACCGCAAGTGGAACGACGAGGCCGCGCGCAAGCAGCTGGTGAAGTTCTTCGAGGCCTTCGGCCCCACCGATCCCCTGACGATCCAGGGCCGCCGCAAGCTCTCGTCCATTCTCTTCGCCTAGCCTAGACTACGCCGGCCATGCGCAGCCCCATCCACACCCGCTACGAGGACCTGCCGGCCGAGATCGCGGTGTTTCCGCTGTCGGGCGCGCTGCTGCTGCCGTGGGGCCGGCTGCCGCTCAATATCTTCGAGCCGCGCTACCTCAACATGGTGCTGGATGCGCTGCAGAACCGGCGCATCTTCGGCATGATCCAGCCCGACCAGACGCGGCTGGCCCGGGCGCGGGCCGCCGCCGAGGTGGCGGGCTCGGACAGCAACATCATCACCCTGCCGACCGAGCCGCCGATCTACTCGGTCGGCTGTGCCGGCCGCATCGCCTCGTTCGAGGAGACCGACGACGGCCGCATCCTCATCTCGCTTAAGGGCCTCGCCCGCTTCCGCGTCGTCGAGGAGATCGAGGGCCGCAAGGGCTATCGCCGGGTGCGCGCGGCCTACGACGACTTCAAGGCCGACATGGAGCCGCCGCCCAAGATCGACCTCGACCGCGAGGCGCTGATCGACGTGCTGAAGCCCTACCTCGACGCGCAGGGGATGAAGGTCAATCTCGACGTCATCCGCAACCTGTCCGACGCGACGCTCGTCACCTCGCTGTGTATGATCTGCCCGTTCGATCCGCGCGAGAAGCAGGCCCTGTTGGAAAGCCCGACGCTGCAGGCCCGCGCCGAGGCGTTGGCGACGCTGCTGCGCATGGGCGCCTTCGACGCCGGCGGCAAGCCCGACGGCCCCCGCCAATAACGCTAACGCCCCGCCATGGCCCCCGCCGAGATCGACCCCAAGCTGCTCGAGATTCTGGTCTGCCCGCTGACCAAGGGCCCGCTCGACTACGACCGCGAGAAGCAGGAGTTGATCAGCCGGAAGGCGGGGCTGGCCTATCCGGTGCGCGACGGCATCCCGATCATGCTGGTCGACGAAGCGCGCAAGCTGGATTCCTAGTCGCATCTTCCCGACACGCGGAGACCGGCTGGCGTGGAAAACGCGATCCCCCATAGCGACCCCTGGCCCCGGTCCCTCGAGTACGATCCGGCGGCGAAGGTCCTGCGCGTCGCCTTCGACGACGGCCGCACGTTCGACCTGCCGGCCGAATACCTGCGCGTCGAAAGCCCCTCGGCCGAGGTGCAGGGCCACAACCCGGCCGAGCGGCAGATCGTGCCGGGGCGCCGGCACGTCGGCATCATCGCCATCGAGCCCGTGGGCAACTACGCGGTGCGCCTGGTCTTTGACGACCTGCACGACACCGGCATCTATTCCTGGCGCTACCTGTACGAGCTGGGGCGCGACCGCGCCGCGCGCTGGGCGGCCTATCTCGCCGCCCTCGCCGCCCGCGGCCTCAGCCGCGAGCCGTCGTCATCGTCATAACGCTGCGCCGCGCATCAGCTTCGGCAGCTCGCCGACCGTGCCCATGGCATGGCGCATGAAGAACCGTTTCAGCGGGGCGATGCGGTTGACGATGTCCAGGCCCAAGTCGCGCGCCAGCCGCACCGGCGCGACGTTGTTGGAGAACAGCCGGTTCAGCACGTCGGTCACGCCGGCCATCAGCAGGTTGTCGGCGCGCCGCCAGCGCTCGTAGCGGTCAAGCCCGGCCGGGTGCGCGGGGTCGAGGCCCAGGCGCACGTTGTCGACCACGATCTCGGTCAGCGCCGCCACGTCACGCAGGCCGAGGTTCAGGCCCTGGCCGGCGATGGGGTGAATGCCGTGCGCCGTGTCGCCGATCAGCGCCAGCCGGCCCTTCACGTAGCTCGCAGCGTACTGCAGCCCTAAGGGATAGCTGAAGCGCGGGCCGATCAGGTGCAGCTCGCCCAGAAAGCCGCCCACGCGCTCGGCGATCTCGGCCAGGATGTCCGCGTCGGGCAGCGCCAGGTAGCGCGGCGCATGGGCTGCGGTCTCGGTCCAGACCAGCGAGGCGCTGTGCCCGCCCGCCAGCGGCAGAATGGCGAAGGGCCCCGCCGGCAGAAAGCGCTCATGGGCGATGCCGTGGTGGGGGCGCTCGTGCCCGATGGTGGCGACGATGGCGGTCTGGTCGTAGCTCCAGCCCGTCAGCGCGATGCCCGCCGCCGCGCGCAGGGCCGAGATGCGGCCCTCGGCGGCCACCACCAGGGGCGCGGCCAGTTCGCGCCCGTCGTCAAGCCGCACCGCCGCCCGGTCGGCGTCCTGCCGCAAACCTGTCGCCGCCGCCGGGGCGATCACGTCGATCAGCGCCGCGTGGGCGACCATCTCTGCGGCGATGGCCTGGCGCAGGTGGCGGTTCTCGACCATGTAGCCCAGGGGGCCTTCGCCCAGGTCGCGGTGGTCGTAATGCAGGAACAGCAGCGAAGGCCCGTCCGAGACGCGGATCTCCAGGATCGGCTGGGCGCGCGCCGCCAGGTGGCGCCACAGGCCCACCGCCTCCAGCAGCGTCTGCCCCGCCGCCGAGATGGCCGAGGCGCGTCCGTCGAACGTGGGGCTGATGCCCTGGTGCGGCGCCAGGCGGTCGATCACGGCGCTGCGCACGCCGTGCCGGGCCAAGCCCAGGGCCAGGCAGCCGCCCACCAGCCCGCCGCCGGCGATGACGACGGCCGGGGCGGCGCGCGCGCGGGCAGGGGTTTGCGGGGCTCGGGTCATGGGCCGACCTTAGCCCAACTCCCGGCCCCGCCCAACGCCGCCGCGCCCGGGCCCGCGGCGGCGCGTTCGGCTTGCGCTTTGCCGGCGTTACGCCTATTTTCCCGCACCTTTTTATATGGGTTTATATAGGGGCGTCGCTCGCGCGGACCCACGGTCCGCCCCGCCCATGGTTCAAGCCGACGTAGCTCAGCGGTAGAGCAACTGATTCGTAATCAGTAGGCCGCCAGTTCGATCCTGGCCGTCGGCACCATTTTATCAAACAAAATCAATATCTTGTTTCGTTCTCGCAACGCACTGTGATTTCACATGCGCAAACTTGTAAGCATTTTGTAAGCAGTTGGATACGAGTGAAAACTCGCCGCCACTGAACTTCGCTACTTCAATTCAAGCCAAAGTTAATAACTATTCCATCCACCCGACAGACAAGTAGCGTAAGCCTTCCAAGCCGTCCCAAGGCCCGAAAAGTTATATGAAGAGAAGTCAAGAATGGACGACCAGACAAAGAGGGGTTTCGACCTCATAAAGCGCCGCAAGAACCAGTGCACCAACGAAGAGGAAGTGCGCCATGCTTAAATGAAGGGCCTCGAAGAGGCCTTGCAGATCGACCTCGACGCGGAGCGCGCTAAACGTGACTCCAGCTATAACAATGTTGTTATCGAGTTCAAAGGCCCCGGTCTGTTCAAGGGTAGTGCCAAGAGCGCCAAGTTTGTTGAGGCTACCAAAGGCCGTTTGCTCAAATACATTCAGGCTCAAGCCGCCGCCCAGGGCCTGGAAGAAGAGGACTACATCGGCGTAGCAATTGATGGCGACCACATCGCCTTTGCCCAGGTGCAGGCCGGGGCAATCGTTCATCAGCCGTTGATGCCTTTCGCGCCTACCGCCTTTCAGATGGTGGTTGACGCCCTCAAGGCTAACTATCGCCGCGCCATCACTGCCGAAAACCTGGCTGAAGACTTCGGCCACCAATCGCAGACAGGTCGCGAGTTCATGCAGGAACTCGCGGACGCCCTGGCAGACGCCTTGGCGGTGCCAGGCAATCGAAAAATCAAGATGCTTTTTGAGGAATGGGCCACCCTGTACGGTCAGGCCGCTGACCTAAGCATCCAACAGCGCAAGAAGATAAACGGCTCGCTGGGCTTCGACTTCTCCGGCCCGGCCTTGGTTGAGCTGCCCGCCAAGCTCTTTGTAACCCATACGTTTCACTCGCTGCTGATGAAGCTCATAGCAGCGGAAATCGTGGCTGCACATGGCATGGCGTCCAGTAGTTCACTTATTCATGAGCTCCTGGCCATTGATAAGGACGAAGACTTAGTAGCGGCACTTCGTGCTGACGTCGAGAACGGCGGCTTCTTCAACGCCGTGGGCCTACACGGCTTTGTCGAGGAAGCCATCTTCAGTTGGTATCTGGACGCCGCCAGCAAGAAGCCCATACGGACCGCGCTGTGCGCCGCCATTCGCAACTTACTGGCGCAATTGTCGGTCTATCGCTTCGACACCATCAAGAAGACGGGCCGCTCCCGCGACGTGCTGCGGGACTTCTACCAAGATCTTGTGCCAGAGGAACTGCGCAAGAGCCTAGGCGAGTTCTACACCCCGGATTGGCTGGTTGAGCACTCAGTAGCCTAGCTCGGCTACACCGATGCGAAGTGGCTCAATGCTAGGCTGCTTGACCCGACTTGCGGCTCAGGCTCGTTCTTGCTGGAAGCTATCGAGCAGAAGCGCCGCGCAGCCAACGCGGCAGGATGGGATGCCCGGCGCACTGTGGACATGCTCATCACCACCGTTTGGGGCTTTGACCTCAACCCGCTGGCTGTGCAGTCCTCGCGCGTCAATTTCTTAATTGCCATCGCCGACCTGCTACAGCTCTGCAAGGGCAAGGATATTGAAATCCCGGTATTACTGGCTGATGCCGTTTACTCGCCCGCGCCGAACCCAAAGGGTGACGCGCAGGTGATCGAGTACAGCATCGGAAGCCAGCAAGCCAACCTCAACGTTATTCTTCCCGCTGCGCTGGCGCGCAATCGCGCGCTGCTTGACCAGGTGTTCCAAGTGATGGGCCTACAGGTCGAGATGAATGCCGAGTACCCGGCAGTGACCAAGGAACTGACTAGCACCAATGTGCTGACCAGTGCCCAGGCCTCTGAGTGGCAGAAGCACCTGAAGACCACCTATGACCAGGTGCTAGCGCTTCACCGGGAGAACTGGAACGGCATTTGGTTTCGCATTGTTCGCAACTTCTTCTGGTCAGCGACTGCAGGCGCGTTTGATGCAATCGTTGGCAACCCGCCTTGGGTCCGCTGGTCGAATTTGCCCGAGGCCTACCGGGAGCGAGCCAAGCCCACGTGCGAACAGTATGAGATTTTCTCAGACACCAAGTTTCACGGCGGCAACGAGCTGGATATCTCGGCCATTATCACCTACACCACCGCTGACAAGTGGCTAGTGCAGGGCGGGCGCTTGGTGTTCCTCATCACGCAGACCGTCTTTCAGTCGCCCTCATCGCAGGGTTTCCGGCGCTTCCGCGTCAATGCCACTGATCGGCTTGTGCCGCTCTCTGTGGACGACATGAAGGAGCTCAAGCCATTCCCTGACGCAGCAAACAAGACCGCCGTAGTGATGTTCACCAAGAAGGTGAACGCCGAGGCGACCTATCCGCTCGACTACAAGGTATGGCAAGGAAAGCCCAAGAGCGACCTTGCCGGGAATCCGAAACGGGGTAGGGGAGGGCAGGCCCAGCGTCTTAAGGCGATAAACCCCCGCCTGCCGCGTGCGGACGTGCTAACGCTGGTGGATGTGGTGCAGATGGAAGCTAACCCTGTATCGACCACCATGGAGGGCGCGCCTTGGGCTGTCATGAAGCCGGGGCACTTCGCAGCCTACAAAACGCTCTTCGGCCCCTCAACTTGGGTTAATGGTCGAAAGGGTATTACCACCGACCTTAACGGGGTTTACTTCGTTGATATTGTTGAAACCAATCCAGCGGATTCAACCGTCAAAATTCGAACCAGACCGCATGAGGGAAAAACAGACCTCGGCAACCCGCGCGAGTTTTGGGTAGAAGCGGCCAGCCTTTATCCACTCGCTAAGGGGGCGGGCGACCTTCACGCTTGTTACTTTCTCCCGGAGAGCGAGCTATATGCCTTAGTACCGAACAAAGGTATTGATAAGGCATCGCTTAAAGCAGCTGAAGCTAATTACACAACGACCACCAACTCAAAGACGTTCAAGTATTTTCGCGCCTTTAAAACAAAACTTCAGTCACGCTCGACCTTTAAAACCCGCATGAAGGGCGCGCCTTTCTTCTCCATATAAAGTTATTTGGGCAGAAATGACGGGGGATTTTTGCGCGGCTGTAGTATCTAGCGGTGCTGTGCCAACTATTGGCAAGCGACCATATATCGCCGACCATAAGCTATATTTTGCAGACTTCAAGAAGCCGGAGCCTGCTTACTACCTCTGCGGCTTACTGCACTCAGAAATCGTCAAAGAAATGATCGAAGCGCACAACGTTGCTACCAACATGGGCGACATCTTTAAGCACGTCAGCTTGCCTCCCTACAGCGCATCTGATTCTAAGCACGCAAAGTTGGTCGAGCTGGTGAAGACAGCGCACGGGCAGCACGACGAGAAGGCCAGGGCTAAGACAGTGGGTCAGGTACGCACGCTGGCGGCAGAAATCATCGTGGCTGAGATAGCCGCGAGGGGCGGAAACGCGGCAGCGGTGAGCTGAGGACGAAGGGCAACTTGTCGCCCAAAGTCTGTGGATTCGCGGACTTATCCTCTGGACAACAGGTACCGTTAAGGCCGGTTGAATAACCAACCAGTGAGTCGAAAATCATGGCAACAACATTGAAGCTGGCCTAACAGGGCTCGTATTTGGCCTCACTCAAATTGACGCTTCTCATACACAGTTGTGATTTTCTCCCCATCCCACACATAACATAAGTGCCGTTCTTGGCGGCAGTTCGATAAGACGGGCGCGCGGAAAATCGCGGCGCATTCACCACCCTTGCGCCTCACGCTTTTGTAAGCGATGCCGAGACTCCCAAGTTGCCGAAGATCGCGGGCGAGTCTTTGGCTATGTGCATAGCTATTTCGCTCATAAACCCGCGCCAAGCTGCTTTGCAGTTGCCGAACGTCGTGCAGCTTGCCCGACAGGTCGAGCGCATACACCCGCATATCCAATTCCATGGGCGGTTGGCGTGTCGCCGCCATAAACGCCGCGCGGTGGTGCTTCGTTTCCGCCACGGCTGTATCAACGTCGTGGGCGGCGTAGAAAACGCCGTAACTGCCATCGCTGAATCGGCTGCCCTCGGGATTTGAATGCGTGAAGGCGGCCATGATGATGCTTGCCCCGGGTCCACTTACCCGATCCGCCGGGGGCACAAGCTGGATTTGCCCGGCCTCGTCGCGGATGCGGTCATTGGTCAGGGATTCGATTTCGATAATCGCCTCCCAATCCTCGGGGTCGGCGACACGCTCAAATAGGTTGATCGGAGGAAAGCGGCTTGGGACGATACGGTAGCAGGGCCGCCACGTGACGCGGCGAACGGGGATTTTCACGCCCAACCGCCCCGTTGCGCGTCGAGGTACTGCCGCACTACGTAGAGGTCCGCGACGTTGCCCGACAACATACGCTCAAGAGCGGGCTTGCCGCCGAACGGTGTTGCGGTGTTGGGCCGCTTTACCCAAGCGTCGGCAGCCTCGGACTTTGGCAGTAGGACTTGCAAGGCCTTGTAGATGCCAAGCACATAAGACAGGCGCTCCATGGTGTCGCGGGACAGGGCTACGTCGGGGTCTTTTCGCCAGTTATAGAACGTGGACTTTGCGCCCACGCCCAGCAGCGTCATTTGGTCTTCCGGCGAAAGTTCCCAATCCTCGGCGATGCGGAAAAACGCCCGCAGCGCGGGGCCGGACAAGGCCTTGCGGCTAGCTTCGGTTTCAAGTTTCGGGGAGGCTTTCATGGTCGCGTTCCATATGTGAAACACAAAGCTAATTTAGTCCATTTTTGGAAAAACACAACCCCACCTACCCGCCCAGTATCCGGGGCCGTCAGCCGCGATTTGTCGAGAAACGGAGCCTTTCCGAATTCTTTTGCAGCTTGTCGGCAAAGCTCTTTTGGTCACGGTCAATTTGACGTTTAAGCCTCGCCGACACCACACCGGGCAGTTGATCGGCGGCACGTTCCGCCGTCATGCCATCCAAGGCCGCCATGCCCGCCGCATTCCCGAGAATATTTTGCATGTAGATAGCCTTTTGCTTGTCGCGTTCAATTTCTAGGATGCGTCCGGGCAACAGGCCGCTTTCGTGCTCGGCAAGCGCGTCGGCAAGACCATTGTTCACGGCCCGCCACAAGGCATGGAGTTCCGCCCGGGTGACATTCGTATCGGTCTGGCGTGCCGCAATGTAGCGAATATCCTGCGCCATGCGTTTGAACAGGTCGCAAATGGAGTCTTCCAGGTCTTGCATGGTGGTCAGGCCATAGTCCTGCTTAAGGTGCTTTTTCCCGGCCCGCAGCTCCACACGCCACACCTGAATAGACTTATCCTTGGGGTCGATGCCCCATTTCTCGAACCAATGTAGATTGCGCTTGTGGATAGCCTCTGTGCGCTTGTCGTACACGATGACTTGGCGGCCCGGCATCATGCCGATGGTCACGCTCTGCAAGCGGCGGCCTGATCCGACAATCGTGGGTGTGAGGTCATCCTTGGCCGCGCCCTCCCATTCCCCGAAATGCTGCTTCACCCGGCATTTGGGCGGCGCGACAAACAGCTCATGCGACAACTCGAAATTTTTGGTCACAAAGTCCATGGCAAAATCGACGCGATTCAGGCTTTCACGCCCGACAATCGCGCCCATGGCTTCCAGGGTTTCCACCAATCGCCGCCAATAGTCGCGGAATCCATAGGCCAGCAAACCCGTCGATTGAGACGCGACAAAGAAATTCCATTCACTCGGAAGCGGACATTCCTTGATAAAGAAATTCGCGCCAAGCGGGCCGGTATTGAGGCGTAAAGCGTAGCCGCCGCGCATCCCTCGGTCGAAAACATGCGCCTCGACGTTTCCAGGGCCGATGGTCACAAGCTGCGGCTCGTCGTGTTTCTGCGCTCGTTCTTTCGCGGCCTTGAGCATGTCGATGGTTTCTTGCGGAAGCGCACCCTGCGCCGCGACATCAAGCTTATCGAATCCGCTATGGATCAACTTGAATTCACTCATGGCCGCTCTTTCTTGTAATCGTAGAGGGGGGTGCTACATGCGACCCCCCTCTTAGATTTCACGCGCTATGCGCCGCCGGCGCTTCGGCCTGGCGTCTACGCCACGTAACCGCGAAGCCGTTGCCCTCGGTCCTGCGGAAGGCCGCCACGTTCAAGGAATGGGGCAGGCCAGGATCATCCAGGGTGATGGAAAAGAACGCCTCCCCCTTCCGGTCGCCGCGCTGCATGGTCCGAAGCCATGCCGCGCCGACGCCGACCCAAGTTCCCGACTTGGTTTTCGCCAGAACGTCATGTGTCGGGGCGGTCGGGTGCGCGGATCGGGATTGCGGGACAAAGCGAATGAACAAGTCGAGGTCCAAGGTCTGGATGCGTCCGACGTATTCGCCCATTTCATCGTTACTCAGGGGATTCAACACTCCAACTTCACTCATGGTCAGTTCCTTTCAACAGGCAGGGGGATGCGCGCTTCGCGCTGAGACCGCCTGGATTTTGGGACCGGGGAGGAGCGAACCAGCGGCGCACTCCTCCCCGGTGGAGCCAACCGGCCCCAAAAGTCCCCTGAGCGCGGTCAGCTCTCCGGGGCAAAAACTCATGATCGATCATGCTGCGACACAGGGTTGCGAGGTGTGCTTGCACAGCCGGGCCTCGGCCCATTTGATGAGGTCGCAGCGGCGATAGCGGATGGAACGTCCGGACACGCGCACGTATTGCGGCCCGCCTCCACGATGACGCCAGTTCTGCAAGGCGCGGACGGTGTAACCGAGAAACGTCGCCGCCGCCTGCTCGTCGATCATGCCAAGCAGATAGTCGCGCTCTTCGCTGGATTGGGTTTTGGGCTGCATCGCCGACGCCTTTCGCTCAAATTCAACTCTGAGCGGGAAGGTGGGCGCGGCGAGCGAATGAAAATAGACGCCACGATTATTTTTATTCGGAGCGGTTTTGCACGGACTACCGAATCAATTATTTTCGCGGAAATTGGCCGAATATCCGTGGCGGGAAAATAATCGGATCGCCACAACGTATGCAGCGGATCAATTATTTCTTTCTTTTTGCCCCCGCCTTTTTCCAACTATCCGGCGCGAATCGGCCCCAAACCTGATTCTTTGCCGCCCGCATACTCAGGCCGGGAAAGAGCTTCATCATTTCGGCAACATATTCATCACGTGTCATTCGCGGTCTGGCATTTTTAGCAATTTCATCTTGTAGCCAAATAGCTGCTTGCTCGGCGGGCGATAGTTTTTTTATCGCGTCAGCATTTATCGGCTGAATTGTTTTTACCCACTCATCAAATGATTTTCGATAAATGCGGACAAATTGACGGCGGCAACCGTGAATACGCTTATTCCACCAAACCAAAGATAGCTCGATGCTATAGCCATAACCCGGTCGGCGTTCCCATGGTCCAATGTCCCCGGGTGTACCGAATGGACTCCACCATGCCAACTCGCGTTTCGCCAATGCGCTAATCAAAATCTTTTCTGTTTCGACTCTCCGATTATACGCGGCCCATTCCGCATCTAGAGATTCGCCTAACGTCGGAAGTGAGTTTAATCCCGCGTGAATCTTGGATAGCTGATTCCAAAACTCGGCTTTGGTAATTTCCGCTGCTTTAATTTCATTTTCGCTCGTTGATTTTGAGATTTTTAATTCTTCGATTTTTATTAAATCCATTAATCGGGATTTTTCAGCTTCCAGCTTGTCGTGGTTTTCCTTTACCTCAGCAGGATTAGGCGGCTTCCGGCGACTTGCCAGTTCTCGAAAATTCAAATTCCATTCGCTGCCGTAAAGGTGCATCCCAAGGCGGATGAAGGCCTGGGTTAAATCGTAATCTTGAAGAATGTCGGCGATTAGGTCTGCTAAAGATACCGGCATTGAAGATCCGTGCGATCATATATGCGCTACGTTACCTAACGTAACGTAACGCGCCACTCCCGGCACTCTGCCCTATATATACGTAACGTTAGGTTACGTTACGTAGGTGACCTGCCCTGTTTCTTCGGACCAGTTATTAAGTTGAGAGGACGGCCTCTGGCTGCTGTTGTTGTGCAACGGGCCGGGGCGCGAAGGCCACCAGTACCGCAGCGT
>Ga0073934_10010373_pt1 | contig 11593 bp, 11 predicted proteins | sample LarsenN4metaG_FD_76834 | JGI IMG/M metagenome (GOLD analysis project Ga0073934, IMG submission 76834) | Hot spring sediment bacterial and archeal communities from British Columbia, Canada, to study Microbial Dark Matter (Phase II) - Larsen... ...
ATCTTGAGAGTGCGCGGTTCGTGGCGAAAGCACGCGCCGCGTTCCTCTCTGACCAGTGGGACGGGTTGGCGGCACGCCGGACTCATCTCTACCGTGCCGCCTGACAACTCGTTCGTGGACCCGCTTTTGCTAGCCAGAAGCCAGAAATAGGAGCAGCACGATCCACAGTGTGCTGTAAACCAACGGGCGACGGAGTTTATAGTGTGCAGCATATAGCAGCACCGTCAGCACCAGCCCTGGAATAAACCGAAGGATGCCCAAAAATTCGCGGTAGGTTGAAAACGGCACAAACGGCATGATCGCTGCGTTTGCGAACAGAAGGCAGGCATATCCGCTCCATTCCCGGTGTTTCAGATCGCGCAGGGTGCGCCACAGTGCCCACACACTTGGCAGTACTGCCGTAGGGATCACCAGGATTCCCAGCACCAGAAACACGATAACCCCACCTTCGACAGCAATGCGCCACACACCGTTATAAGGAATGATCTCAAAGGGGGTTGCCAGTGCCCCGCCTGAACTTACACCGAACTGACCCAGCCACGCATAGAGGATGGTCTGCCATCCCACAAATGGTATACCAACAATCAATCCCAGGCGGATCGCATCCCACCAACGGCGGTTCAACACAAAATATAATAGATATCCTGCGACAAACAGTCCGATCATCTCTTTGGCGAAGGCTGCCAGCATCAACATGATTGCCGATCCAGTGAGATGATTCCGCCGTTCGAACCAGATACCTGCAACAACCAACCCATAGGCCAGAGTTTCGGCGGTGCTAAGCCGCACTGCCATAAACACACCGATATATAATCCATAAACCAATGCAAACCAGCGGCTGACTCTCTCGGTGATCAGCAGTTGTTCTAGCAGGGCCGTGCTGATCACCAGTGCAGTCAGATTGATGATTACGAACGCCCAGGGAATCAGCGTCTCCTGTCCCAGACTGAGTATACGTCCGAGGATGGGCAGCAAAATGCGCTGCATTCGATAAGCGGGAACATCCAGACAGTCCACCGATCCTATCGGATCGCGGGCAATATAATAGGCGAACTGACCATCATAACCCTCGGTTCCCTCAGTGCAATGACTACCATCTAGTCCCTCACATTGCCTAGGTTCTGTTGACATGTGACGTAAGGGGCGGATAATAGCGCCTCATGAGACCAATAGCCTTAACGGACGAACCGTGGACAAAGATCCTCGGATTTCTACGGACGTGTTCGCGGATCTATATCGGGCCAGAGGACGAGTGCCGTCGCTTTGTGGAAGGCGTGTTGTGGAGGTTGCGCAGCGGTGCCCAGTGGCGCTTGCTTCCGGCTGAATACGGCAACTGGAACAGTGTCTACAAACGCTTTGCACGCTGGTGCGATCACGGGGTTTGGGAACAGATGATGGGCAATTTTGCCGACGACCCCGACATGGAAAATGTGATGCTGGATGGGACGATTGTTCGGGCGCATCCTTGCGCGGCGGGAGCGTCAAAAAAACGGTGGACAGGAAGCGCAAGCGTTGGGACGGAGTCGGGGGGGGTTAGCACCAAAATCCATGCCAAAGTCGATGGGTTGGGCAATCCCCTGCGTTTCATCGTAACGGGCGGCGAACGCCATGAGAGTACGCAAGGCGAAGCCTTGCTGGGTGAGCAGGTCGGGGAGTATGGCTTGGCGGACCGCGCCTTGGACAGTGATGATTTTATTGCCTTCCTCATTGACCACGGCGCGATCCCGGTTATCCCGTCGCGCAAGAATCGCAAGCAGCCGCGTGAATATGACACCTGGCGCTACCGTGAGCGCGCTTTGGTCGAGTGTTTTTTTAACAAGATCAAGCATTTTCGTCACATCTTCTCACGCTTTGACAAGCTCGCCAGCCGTTTCCTTGGCTTTTTGCATTTGGCTGGCACTTTGATTTGGTTACGATGAAATGTCAACAGAACCTAAAACATTCGCCAAGTGTCACAAATGCTTTTGGGTCAGCATCATGCGCGGCCAGGAAGACTGCCAGGTAGACGACATTTAAGATTAGAACAAGTGTATAAGGGCGCAAAAAGCGCGTATAATAATCAGGCATAAGAAAATAAATCCAGGGTATACGATGACAGAGATTTCATTCAACGAACTGGTGTATGCGCTAGTGGAGCATATCCCCTATGGCAAAGTGCTGAGTTATGGGCGCATCGCCCAAATGTTGGGTGTGCCGCATGGCGCAAGAGCCGTTGGTTGGGCCATGCACGCTCTGGTCTATCAGAATCGCCGCGTCCCCTGGCATCGCGTCGTGAATTCAAAAGGGCGTATCAGCATTAAAGGATCGCCGGAAGGAGCCGCCGCACAACGCGCGCTGCTGGAATCTGAAGGCGTGGTGTTTGACGACAAAGGCTACCTGGATATCGCCTACTATATCTGGGACCCCTCACCCGTTGAGATTGAAAAGATCATCCGCGAAGCACGAGGAGAATAACCTCAGCGGTGCGGTGCATGGGCCAGGGTGTCTCCTGCATGTCCTCGTCCACCAATGCGTGCTTCACCAAATGGCTTGACGATGAATTCAACCATTCCGCCTTCATAGTACCAGACTGGCGCGGCCTGTCCGTCCATTTCGACGCTTTCCGGCTCACTGGGAATGCCTACGACTTCCACACGCATCTGCGGATAGGGAGGTTCATATTTTCCTGCCCGCCGCCATTCAATTGCAAACTGCCCCGTAGACAGGAACTTACAGGTAAAGTACGACCAGCGATATTCCCCACGCTGATAGGCCATGCCCTCACCGGCGTCTTCATAGACCGAACTCTCGCCGCTGCCAGCGTATACACGCAGTCGGGATTCTTCGAGTCGGCGCTCGCCCACATACTGCATGACAGGCCACATCGGGATCACACGCCCGGCCCGGATATAGATCGGCATTCGTTCCAGCGGCGCTGCAATGGTGACCTCCTGCGCGCCGTCGATCAACCGGCCTGTGTCGTATTCGTACCAGACTCCCCGTGGCAAATACACCTGTCGCTGAGTGGCTTTCGGTTCCAACACAGGCGCAACCAGAATCGAATCACCAAGCAGAAATTCATCGTCTATCGTGCGGGCATCAGGATTATCCGGCTCGATCATAAACACAGGCCGGATGATCGGAAGGCCTTCCTGCGCGCACTGGGCAAAGGTCGAATAAATATAGGGCAACAGCTGGTAGCGCAGTTCAAGATAGTGCCGGATGATATGTTCATACCGTTCGCCGAAAGCCCAGGGTTCCTGCGGAGGCGACCACTGCATACTATGGACACGGAAAAACGGCAGCATACTGCCCAATTGCATCCACCGCGTATACAGTTCACCGTCTGGCTCACCCCAAAAACCGCCGATATCCGGCCCGGTGAATGGCGCACCCGACAGACCCATATTCAGAACCATGCTGATGCTGAGCCGCAGATGGTCCCAGCTCGAGACATTGTCCCCGGTCCACGATGAGGCATAGCGCTGCATTCCGGCGTAGCCAGCACGGGTAATTACAAATGGTCGCTTATCGGGGCGGTATTTGATCAGTCCCTCACGCGTGGCACGGGCCATCAACATCCCATACACGTTATGTCCGCCCTGGACATGAGTTTGTCCCAGCCCGTCCCAGTCGTGCCGCACATAGTCTGGCAGTGTTTCGCCTGGTTTGGTCGTCATCAAGGCCGGTTCGTTCATGTCAGTCCAGATTCCAGCAAATCCAGCCTGGACCAGCGTATTGATCCGGTCAGCCCACCATGCCCGTACCCGCGCACAGGTAAAGTCGGGAAAGTAACACTGGCTGGGCCACACGGGACCAGCTACCCAGGTTCCATCCGGGTACTTCAAAAAGACATCTTCCTGCACGCCTTCTTCGTAGACAGGATCGCCTGTTTTGACACCGATACCCGGATTAAGGATGGTTACCGATTTGAAGCCCTGGCGCTCTAGATCAGAGAGCAGCCCCGGCAGCAGCGCAAAATTTTTCCGATCCCAGGTGAAACATTGATAATCGTCCATGTACTCGATGTCGAAGTACAGGGCATCACATGGCAGTCTACGCTGGCGAAATTCATTCGCCAGGGAGCGGAAAACAGCGTCCGATTTGTAGCTCGAACGTGATTGGTGAAAACCCAGCGCCCACATCGGCGGCAGCGGCATTCGCCCGGTCAATTCGGTATAAAGAGCCAGAACTGTCTGAGCCGTAGACCCTGCCATCAGGTAAAAACGCAGTTCGCCATCTTCGGCGAAAAACGTCATTTCATTTGATTTTCCTGCGCCAACATCTACATACCCACGCGCCGGGTTATCCCAAAAAATGCCATAAGCCAGATCAGCCCGTACACCGAGATAAAAGGGGATGCTGCAATAAACCGGATCAGTTCCCCGGCTGTAAGGGCGAGGATCGGCGTTCCAGAGCGCGAGACGTTTCCCGCGCAGATTCAGACTGCTGGCGCGCTGCCCCAACCCGTAAGACCATTCCTGTTCTGGCAGGCGGCGGTTCCATTGGACCTCGTGTTCGCGCCAGGCCAATCCATCAGCATCTTCACTGATCACCTGACCTTCAGCCGTCTCGAATATCAATCGGCAGGGTGTGCGGTGAACACGACAGACCAGATGCTCGGTTCGGATCGTAAAAACGGCCATTTCTTCTTCGTAGGTCACCAGGGTCGAAGGCCAGTCTACTTTTTCTACTGCATAGGAGAAGGGAGGCAAAAAATCGTTATCTCTGCGCATCCGCACCCGCACGATATCGGGTGATAAAAAATAGATTTCCACCGATCCCTGTTCGGCTTGCAGCACTGCTCCTCGCGGGCGGCGTTCTATTTCGTGCACCTTGCCGAGTGTTTGGAATCGTCCACGAGCCTTTTTCTGACTGAAGCGGCGATTTTTCCCTCGGATAGAAGCGCGGTAGCGGATCGTGTCTTTCACGATCTTCGTGATCTGCGGCAGGCGGTGAATAAGTTGACGTGCAACTTTAGCGTTCAGTTGTCCCATGCGTGATAGTCCATCGTTGTCCCCTGATGCACAGCACCTATCTTAGCGTAGGCGGGCAAAATAGGAAAACCCAGGCGGCCCATCTAAAATATGAGGAATGACACCCACTACAGCCTGTAGGGGCATGATATAATGTGCCCGCAGAACAGTTTTCTTTCAAAGGATGTTTTCAAGATGGACTTTACACTTACCGAAGAACATGTGATGGCGCAGCAGATGGTTCGCGATTTCGCTCAGCGCGAAATTTATCCCACCATTAAAGAGTGGGATCGCCGTCAAGAAGTAAACCCGGCCATTCTGCCCCGGATGGCCGAGTTGGGGATTTTGGGAATCAATATCCCGGTGCGTTACGGCGGGCAGGGCTTTGATTATCTGACCCTGGCGCTGGTCTGTGAAGAGTTGGAACGGGTGGATACCAGCCTGCGCGTGATCATGTCAGTCCATATGGGGCTGAACAGTATGGCTCTTTTGCAGTGGGGCACAGAAGAACAAAAACAGCGATTTCTTGTTCCGCAAGCCGTTGGGGAAAAATATGGTGCGTTTGGTCTGACCGAGGCCGACGCAGGCAGCGATCCGGTCAGCCTGCGCTCCACAGCTCGCCGTGACGGTGATTGTTACATCCTCAACGGTGAGAAAATGTGGATCAGCCTTGCCTCGAAAGCACATCACATTCTCGTATTTGCCAAGACCGATCCTCATGCCCAGCCTGCCTATAAGGGCATCACGGCCTTTATGATCACATCGGATATGAAAGGCGTGACTACAGGCGATATTCACGGCAAACTCGGCGTTCGGGCTGGCTCGACGGGCTGGGTCGCTATGCAGGATGTTCAGGTCCCTGTCGAAAACCGTATTGGCGAAGAAGGGGAAGGCTTCTACATTGCGATGAGCTGCCTGGACAATGGGCGTTATACTGTCGGCGCGGGCGCAGTTGGTCTGATCCGGGCTTGCCTGGAAGACAGCATCAAGTATGCCAATACCCGACATACTTTTGGTGACCCGATTGGACATCACCAACTGATCAAGCAGAAGATCGCCTATATGCAGCAGTGGTACGATGCCGCCAGGCTGCTGGTGCTGCGGGCAGGGTGGATGAAAAACCAGGGCCAGCGCAACACCCGCGAGACAGCCGTTGCCAAGTGGTTTGCCACTGATATGAGTGTTAAGGCGGCATTGGAAGCGGTCCAGGTTTACGGTGCATATGGTTTTAGCGATGAATACGACGTAGAGCGCTACCTGCGCAATGCGAAAGGTGCGGTTATCTATGAAGGCGCGAGCGAGATTCAGCAGTTGATCCAGGCCGACTATGCGCTTGGCTATCGCCATGATCGCCCGCTGCGCTGCGAACTTCCGGCCTACGATGCTGACTATTGGCAGAATGAAGGTTAACACACTCATGGGCGGGTTTTGCCCCGCCCTGATGCCTATTACTGTGCATATTATTACAATCTGGGTGCAGAAAAATTATTTTCAAGGAGGAAACCTTGCACGTCGTTGTCGTAACCAAAAATACGCCGGATACGGAAGCCGCGGTGACGGTGGATGCTGCCGGAAATGTGAGTTGGGGGGATAAGCTGGTTGTCAATCCCTGGGACGAATACGCCATTACTGAAGCCGTTCTGCTCAAAGGCGCGCACAATGTCCAGGCAACCATTCTCGCTGTTGGCCCTGAAGAGCACCAGGAATCTCTTAAGCATGGGTTGGCAATTGGCTGCGATCAGGCTATTCGTATCTGGCATGACTCACTGGCCGGGTATGACAGTCTGGTATATGCCAATGCTGTCGCCGCCGCAATCCGTAAGCTCGGCGATGTAGACCTTGTAATCTTCGGGAAAGAACTGGCCGATATCGCTTCGGATGCGCATATTTACCAGACCGCCCGCAAGCTTGGCTGGACGATGCTTGGTTTTGTCGCCAGAATCGAAGCTGTTGATTTTGGAGGCAAAACTATCCGAGTCACCCGGTTGGTTGAACAGGGCACGCAGATCGTCAGCAGCCGTCTGCCTGCCGTGATCAGCGTGGTCAAAGACATCAACGAACCCAAATATCCCACCTTTATCGGTATACGTAAGGCTGCCAAAGCAGAGATCCCTGTCTGGGGGCCGGCTGAGCTTGGCCTGGACGCTGCGAATCTGACTCCTCGAACCAGAGTGGTTGGTTACCAGAACCTACCCAAACGGGAAGGCACCGTGCAGATCATTGAAGGCGCAACAGCCCAGGAAAAAGCTGCCACATTGGTTGAAAAGCTCTTGCAGGAGAAAGTGATATGAGTGTCTTTGTATGGGTCGAGCAGTTTGAAGGTACACCCATTTCAGCGTCGTGGGAAGCGTTGGGACTGGCTCGCCAATTTGCTGATCAGTTGGGCAGCACGGTGACGGCCCTGATGTTCGGGCAGAATGTGGATAGTGTGGTTCAGTCGGCCTTTCATTATGGCGCGGATGCAGTCATCAAAGCCGATGATCGATCGCTCCAATATTACCGTTTTAGCCCCTATGTTGCCCTGTTGGCGAAGATCGTGCAGGAGCACAATCCAGCTATCGTTCTTGCGGCAGCGACTACTTCTGGACGTGAATTGTTGGCCGGGGCTGCTGCTGACCTGAATGCGGGCATCCTGACCGATGTCACTGATCTTAGCCTCGAAAACGGTAAACTCAAGGCTGTTCGTCCCGTGTTAGGAGGCAAAGTGTTGAGTGTCGAAGTCATGGCCGGTGATGGTCCGCAGTTCGCCACCCTGCGGAACCGGGCGTTTAAGGCACTGGAACCTGATACCAGCCGAACAGGAACAGTAACAACTCTAACTTCCACAGCCACCGAAAACGATGCTGATACCCAGATCGAAGGTTTCCAGAAGACTACCGGCAAGGTCAGCCTTTCGGATGCCACTATTATTGTGTCGGGTGGGCGCGGCGTCGGTGGGCCAGAAGGTTTCGGTCCTGTGCGCGAGCTGGCCGAAGTGCTGGGCGCTGCGGTAGGCGCCAGCCGTGCAGCAGTCGATGCTGGGTGGATTCCGTATGAGCATCAGGTCGGCCAGACGGGTAAAGTTGTCTCGCCAGATCTATACATTGCCTGCGGTATCTCCGGCGCGATTCAGCATCAGGCCGGGATGCGAACCGCCAAAGTGATCGTTGCCATCAACAAAGACCCCGAAGCGCCGATCTTCAAGCTTGCTCAATATGGCATTATCGGCGATGTGTTCGAAGTGTTGCCTGCGCTGACTCAGGCATTCCGGCAGCGTTTAGGCTGATCTTACTTCTGTTCTCATACAGGGGCGCAGCAAGCAAGCGCCCCTGCAAGGAAAATTCAGGGCGGAGGTTTTGGGGAATCAAACTATGCCTCAAGAACGTATCACCCTGCTCGAAAACAAACGGATCATCCTGGGAGTCACGGGCAGTATTGCCGTTTACAAGGCGGTAGACCTTGCCAGCAAACTGACTCAGGCGGGAGCACTGGTAGATGTCATCATGACTGAGGCAGCGATGCAGTTTGTCACGCCGCTGACCTTTCAATCTGTCACGGGCCGTCCAGTTTATACCACCATGTGGATGAACGATAGTTCTGGCGGCCTGCCCACACATGTCGCGCACGTCGGGCTAGGGGAAGAAGCCGATCTGTTTATCATTGCGCCGATTACTGCCAACACGATAGCGAAACTGGCACATGGACTGGCTGACGATCTGCTCTCGGTTACAGTGTTGGCGGCCCGATGTCCACTCATCATCGCGCCTGCGATGGACGGCGGCATGTATGCGCATCCGGCTACACAGGCCAATCTGCGTATTTTGCAGGAACGAGGAGTGATCGTGATTGAGCCGGAAGAAGGGCGTTTTGCTTCCGGGTTCATCGGCAAGGGCCGATTCCCCGAAACTCCAGCTTTGATTGGCAGAGTCCGCCAGGTATTGGGGCGAGACGGTGTGCTCGCCCGGCGGCATATCGTCGTCACAGCCGGTGGTACACGGGAACCAATCGACCCGGTGCGTTACATCACCAACCGTTCTAGCGGCAAACAGGGTTATGCGGTGGCCCAGGCCGCATTGGATGCCGGGGCCGACGTTACTCTGATTACCACTACTCATGATCTTCCTGTGCCTGAGGGGGCCAGAGTGATCCCGGTTGGTACTGCTGAGGAGATGCTTCAGGCAGTGGTGGCCTGCGTGGATGGTGCGGATGCGCTGATCATGGCGGCAGCGGTGGCTGATTTTCGCCCTGCGGTAACGGCTACTCAGAAAATCAAAAAGTCCGATGATCCCAACGAAGGGATTCAACTATCCCTCAGCCGCAACTCCGATATTCTGTTGGCCGTAAAAGCCCGGCGTGTCGAAACGGGCTGGCCGCGTGTGGTAGTCGGGTTCACGGCCGAGAGTCAGGACTTGCTGGCCAATGCCCAATCGAAACTGGCACGTAAGGGCCTCGATCTAAACGTGGCTAATGATATCACTGCGCCGGATGCGGGCTTCGAAGTTGACACGAACCGAGTGATTTTGTTGGACGCGGGCGGCGGTCAGCAGGAACTTGGTTTAATGAGCAAGGCACAGGTCGGCGAAATTCTGATCCAACGGGTGGCCGACCTGCTGAGCGAAAAAAAGTAGAGTCGCTGGACACGTTATCGGCGCGGGTTGCGCTCGGCGATCAGGCGCAGTCCGTCGAGTGTCAACCAGGGATCAACCGCGTCAAACCGATCTGTGAGGGGAGCCAATACGCTGGACAGCCCGCCGGTAGCGATTACTTTGGCTCCGCCGATTTGTTTGCGTATGCGATCCACGATACCCTCAACCATTGCCACATGTCCTACGACCAGTCCCGCTTGCATGGCGTGGATGGTATTCGCGCCGACAATCGTCGGGGGTGCAACTAGTTCAACATGCGGAAGCTGAGCAGTCCGGCGCACCAGGGCATCTTCAGTAGCGCGCAGCCCGGCGGCAATTACCGCGCCGATCATTTCGCCCGGCTCGATCACCACTGAAAACGTCGTTGCTGTGCCGAAATCCACCACAATACTGTTGGACTGAAAACGGTCATAAGCAGCAACCGCATTAGAGATCAGATCACCGCCGAGGCGTTCCGGCTGCTCCGTGCGGATGCGGATTCCCGTGTTCAGCGCCGCACTCACGATCACCGGGCGATAGCCGGTGTGATTCGACACCATCTCCGCGATTCCGTGCGTTAACTGGGGAACCACACTGCTCAAGACCGTGTTCTGGAAGGATTGCAGTTCCAGCCCGGCGCTGCTGAAAAAGTTGCGGAACATGACAGCATATTCATCCGGCATCCGTTCTCGGACGGTCTGCGCTCGCCATTGGTGGGACCACCGCACGCCGTCATGCACGCCAAACACGATATTGGTGTTTCCGATATCAATTGCGAGTAAGCGAGCCTGGTCGCTGTGTTCAGACATCGTTTTATATCCTGGGTGCAGAAAAAAGGCCCCGGAAGTATAACATGGTTTTTATTCCTCGACCTTTCCAGCTTCCTCTAATTTCAGCAGCACGCGAGCCTCAGTGTGTTGAATGGCCTGATGCAAAGCGTCGAACTCAGGGCGCAGCATTTGAAGAATCTGCGCTTCGGGCACAGGCTTGACTTCCACAATCAAAGCTTGAACCAAAGACTGCATCAACGCCGCCGTCGCCTGATCCTGATCGGCTTCCTGCGCAGCGCTGCGGGTGAGTATGCCAAATACATCCTGAAGCACATCATTGATCAGATAAAGTAGGAGGATCGAAGTGCCAGCGCCAAAGATCGCCATGAGGGTTTCAGGCGTATGTTCCTGAAACAGTTTTCCCAATGCTCGTAGGATTTCCATGATAATTCCCCTCCCATCTTTATTTTTGTTATCTTCATTTTAGAACAAATATTCTAATCTGTCTTGGCCTTCCCGGTTCAACTTTCTGGTTCAACCACAATGACTAACAAAGTAAAGATAAAGTTAGAATAAAGACAGGAGATCGTTATATTTCCCTGTTTTGGTGCTTTCCGGGTTGACACCTGTTCTCGCCTACCTTTATACTTAGCGCAGGAACAGAACTAATGTTCGAAGCCTGCGCATTGATGCAGTAATGTGGGGAGCTATATGATGGGGAGTCCATGAGGTGGGAGATGCCAACATGCACACTGACGACGATCCTGGCAAAAGCATTTCAACTCGCGAATTAATCTACCGCTTTTTGCTGGATTATAAGCGGCAGCATGATGGCAACACCCCTTCTACCCGTGAAATCGCTGAAGGCTGCTCTGTGGGGCTATCAACGGCCAAGTATCACCTGTTGATGTTGGAACTCGAAGGCCGGATTCGCATCTGGCGAGAGCGCCCGCGCCGGATTGAAATTGTCGGCGGGCAGTGGGGTATTGAATCAGCAGCCGATGAGCACGGTCCAGATTTCCTGGATGGCTAGTTGATATCAGGCTTTCCCTCCTCCAGAAGAAACGCTACATTATCTGCTCTAGATTTTGGGCCGCCAATGGAGATGTGATATGTCCATCGATAATTCTACCCTTACAGCCATTGATGGTATCCGCGTCGGCCATGCTGACAACCTGAATGGACCTACCGGGTGTACAGTGATTTTGTGCCCGCCTAATACCGTCGGCGGCGTGGATCAACGCGGTGGTGCGCCGGGAACGCG
>Ga0073934_10010374_pt1 | contig 11592 bp, 5 predicted proteins | sample LarsenN4metaG_FD_76834 | JGI IMG/M metagenome (GOLD analysis project Ga0073934, IMG submission 76834) | Hot spring sediment bacterial and archeal communities from British Columbia, Canada, to study Microbial Dark Matter (Phase II) - Larsen... ...
GACCCGGCGCAAAGGGCTGGTGATTCTGATCAGTGACTTGTTCGACGACGAGGGGCAGGTCCTGAGCGGGCTGCAACACTTGCGTTTTGATGGCCACGAGGTGCTGGTCTTTCACGTGATGGACCCGTGGGAACTCGAGTTTCCCTTTGCCGGCCTGGTCGAGTTCGAGGGGCTCGAGGGGGGCTCCCGGCTGTTGACCCGCCCGGCGGAAATCCGGCGCAGTTACCTCCGGGAAGTCGAGGCCTTTCGAGCCCGCCTCAAAGACGGCTGCGAACGCAACCAATGCCATTACGTGCCCATCCACACCGCTCAGCCCCTGCACGAGGTTCTGAGCGGCTACCTCGCCTTCCGCCTGAAGACAACTGCGCGATGAGGAGTGAAAGCCTGAGCTCGTTTTCGGAGCGAGATCCGGGGGACGGATCGAGGGCCAGGCCTCGGACCGCCGGCGCGTTTGAGGGTGTCTCTGGCGGCGGTCGGTCATCGGCCCGGCGCCCCAGGGGGTGGGGCGCGATGGGATTTCGAGGGACGAGTATCTTCGGCTTTTCGGATTTGCTGCGGGCCGCATGAGCTTCCTGAACCCCATCTTGCTCTATTTGGGCCTGGCCGGTGTGAGCGTGCCCATTCTTATTCATCTGCTGAACCGGCGGAAGTTCCAGAAGGTGGTGTGGGCAGCGATGCGGTTTTTGAGGATCAGCGTCGAGCAAAACCAGCGCCGGCTGAAAATCGAGGACCTGGTTTTGCTGGTGGCGCGGTGTCTTTTGGCGCTTCTGCTGGGACTGACCCTGGCCCGTCCGGCGCTCAAGCACCTGGCCGCCGGCTGGCCGGGCTCGCAGGTGACGGCGGTTTTGATCCTCGATCACTCCTACAGCATGGGTTTGAACGACGGGACCGGGACTTGTTTCGAGAAAGCCCGTCAGGCGGCCCTGCGGGTGCTGGACACTTTGCGGTCCGGTTCGTCGGTGGCCGTGCTGCTGGCGTCGGACATTCCCCAGCCGCTGGTGCCTGAGCCGACCTATGATTTGAACCTGGTCCGCCGCGTGGTGCGCAACGCGACCTTGAGCGATCGGCCCACCGAGCTGGGGGCGTCGTTCGAGGCGGCTCTAAACATTTTGCGCAAGCGCCCCTTGCTGCGCGGAGAGATCTACCTGTTCACCGATGGCCAGGCGCTGGGCTGGCGCCGCCTGGGGCGTGTTCGGCAACTGCTGGACGAAGCGCGGGGCAACATTCGCGCCTACATCATGCTCGTGGGCCATCACGAGGAGGAGAACCTCGGCCTCAGCGACCTGCGGCTGGCCAGCGGGCTGGCCCCGGCGCGGCAGCCGCTGCGCTTCGAGGCGCGCGTGAGCAACTACGGACGCGAGGAAGCCCGCCAGGTGCGGGTCAGCCTGCGGGTAAATAGCGATCCCGCTTGCGATGAATTCACCCTGGATTCGCTGCCGCCCGGGGAAAGCCGCGGGGTCAGCCTCTTTGCCCGTCTCAAGAGCGAGGGCTTTCATAGCGTCACGGCGCGCCTGGGCGGCGACCGCCTGGGGGCTGACGACAGCCGGACCCTGGTGGTGCGCGCGCTGAAGGAACTGCGGGTGCTGCTGGTGGATGGCGACCCGGGGACCGAGCCGCGCGAGGCGGAGACGTTCTTCCTCCGGCACGCTCTTCAGCCCGTGCCGCCCGAGGCGCGGCCGAATTATTTTATTCGGACGACTGTCGTGCCGCCCGGCCAGCTCGAGGGGGCGCGGCTGGCCGACTACGACGTGGTGGTGCTGGCCAACGTCGCCGAGCTGGCCCGCCCCGTGATCGAGCCGTTGCGGCGGTATGTGGACGCAGGGGGCGGACTGATGGTGTTTCCCGGGGACCGGGTTCGCACCAACTTTTACAACGGCGTTTTGTGGGCCGACGCCGGGCTGCTGCCCGCCGTCCTCGGCCCCGTGCGCGGTCAGGCCGACCAGGACACCAACTATTTCTCGCTCCAGGCGCGCGATTACCAGCACCCCATCGTGTCGCTCTGGAACGATCCTGCCAGCGGCTCGCTGGGTTCCGCGCGCTTTTACAGGGCGTATGAGCTGCTCCTGGAGTTGCCCAGGCCCGCCCGAACGAACGCTCCGGCGGGTGTGGCGCCCGGAGCGTCCAGCCCGGGCCCTGCCGGTGATCCGCGTGTGATCCTGCGTTTTGCTGACGAACGGCCTGCCGTGATGGAACGGGACTTTGGGCGGGGCCGAGTGCTCTTGTTTGCCAGCACGGCGGACACTGGTTGGAATGACCTCGCGGTCCGGCCCGCGTTTGTGCCCCTGGTGCATCGTGCTCTGGGCTGGCTGGCGCAGCGTCAGGACGAGGAATTGAATGTGTGGGTCGGCGCGCCCCTGGTGCGGCGGGTCCCGACCGAAGCTCTCGGCCAGGAGGCGCTCATCCTCAGACCTGGCCGGACCGACGAAGTTCTCCGCGAGGCCCGGCGAGTCGAGTCGGTGGACGGCTGGCCGGTGATTCGTTACGAGGAAACCGATCTGGGCGGGCTTTACACGGTGCGGCTGGGCCAGCAGGACGGGCCTCCCGCTGTGCTGTTTGCCGCTCAGCCCGACCCGGGCGAGTCGGTATTGGACGAGTTGTCGCCCGAGCAAAAACGGCTCCTGGCGGACGTGGCCCGGGTGGTGGAGTGGAGTCCGCAATTTGACTGGCGCCCGGTGGTCGAGCGGGAACGCCATGGCGCTGAATTGTGGTGGCCCCTGCTGGTCGCCGTCCTGGCGCTGGCCACGCTGGAGATGGTCCTGGCGCAATGGTTCAGCGCGAGCAAATGAGGGCCTTCCTCCTCCAACTGCTCGGGGCACGGATCGAAAACGCTTCTGGTTTTTCGGACTTGTCGGTGGCGCTGCGAGGCAGCGCCAGCCCGGCCCTCGTCGCTCTGCTGCTGGCGGCGCTGGGCGCACTGGCGTGGTGGCTTTACCGCCAGAGTCCGCGGGCGCTTCCCGCCTCGCGCCGCCGTCTGTTGACCGGGCTGCGGATTCTGTTCCTGGTCCTGCTGGGGCTGGTCTTTCTCCGGCCGGTGCTGGCGTTCACCGTCGAGGGCAGCGTTCGCCGTCTCCTGGTGGTGTTGCTCGACCAGAGCGCCTCGATGGGGATTGCGGACGCCCGCACCGAGGTCGAGGACCGCAAGCGGGCCGCGCTCGCCCTGGGCGCGCTTGACCCGACCAACGGCCTGAGCCAGCCGTTGGCGGGGGAGGTGAGCCGGTTTGATGGGCTGCCGCGGTTGGGCGTCGCCCGGGCCGCTCTCGAGAATCGGCGGTTGAACCTGCTCCCACGTCTCGAGCGCGATTACACGTTGGCGCCTTTCGCCTTTGGACAAAGCCTGGTCGAACCGGATGGCGCGACGGTCAGCAACCGGACTTCGGGCGCCGCAGCCGGCCCCACGTGGCTGGCGGACTGGAAGAGCGCCAGTGCCCACACCGCCCTGGGCGACGCGTTACGGGCGCTGCTCATCCGGCAGCGCGGCCAGCCGCTGGCCGGGGTGTTCGTGGTCACTGACGGCGCGAACAACGCCGGCGCTCCTCCGCGAGACGTGGCCGAGATGCTCAAGCGTGAGGGCGTGCCGCTCTATCTTTACGGTGTGGGGGTGGCCTCTCCACGGGATGTGATTGTGGCCAGCCTGCTGGCTCCCGAAGTGGCGTTCGCCCGGGATGAAGTGCCGGTGGCCGTGCGGGTTCGCAGCCAGAGCATGAATGGACGCTCCGCAGTCCTGCGGTTGCTGCTCAACGACCAGGCCGTCGCCGAGCAGCCCATGCAATTCGGGGCCGATGGCGAGCAGGTGGTCACCCTGAGTTTCATTCCCCCTGCGCGGGGCGATTATACCCTGGCGGCTCATATCGAGCCGGGAGGCGATGAAACCGTGCGCGACAATAACAGCGTCAGCCAGTCGCTCAAAGTGGTGGACACGCGGGTGAAGGTGTTGATGGTGGAGCAGGCGCCGCGGTGGGAGTTCCGCTACCTCCAGGCCATGTTGCAGCGCGACCGCCGCGTCGAGTTGCGTTGTCTGCTCTTCGAGGCCGACCCGGCCCTGGCCCGCGCAAGCAACTCTCCCTATCTTGCCCAGTTCCCGGCCCGGAAGGAGGATTTGTTCTCCTACGACCTGGTGATGCTGGGCGACGTGGAACCCCGGCACCTCACGCCCTCGAACCTGGAGAATCTCCACGAGTGGGTGGGCAAATTTGGCGGCGCCCTCATCACCATCGCCGGGCGGCGGGCCATGCCGGCGGCTTACCGGCGAACCCTGCTTGAGGCCATGCTTCCGGTGGAACTGGATGCGTTAAGTCCCATTGAACCGGTTGGTGACCCACCGCACGAGCGCCCAATCCGCCTCGAGCTCACGGCCAACGGGCGCCGCAGCCCGATGCTGCGCCTGAGCGACCGCGAGGACGAGAGCGCGGACCTCTGGCGGGAGATGCCGCCGGTTTATTGGGTGGCCCGGGTAGCCCGCGCGAAACCCGCCGCCGAGGTGTTGCTGGTGGATCCCGACCCGGCCCGTGAGTCGCGCTTTGGCAAGATGCCGGCGCTGGCTCTGCAACCTTACGGGCTCGGGCAGGTCCTCTATGTCGGCACCGACAACACCTGGCGCTGGCGGCGCAACGGCGGCGATGTTTACCACAGCACCCTGTGGGCGCAGATGATCCACCGCCTGACCGTCCAGCGGCTCCTGGGCGGCAGCAAACGCACCCAGTTGACTTGCGACCGGCAGAATTACATGACCGGCGAGCGTGTGACCGTGTTCGCCCGTCTCTACACGCCGGCCTACGAGCCTTTGGAGGAACCCACCGTGCGGGGCATTTACGGCCCGCGCGAGGGGGACACAACCCGGCGCGGCGAGGTGACTCTCCGGGCTCTGCCGGACCAGCCGGGCCTCTACCGCGGTGAGTTTGCTGCGCCTGCCCCCGGCCATTACCAGCTATTCACCGAGCATGACGTCAACACACCTCTTGAGTTCCATGTGAACGAGCCGCGCGCGGAATGGATGGACACGGCCCTGAACCAGGGCCTGCTCAACGAACTGGCCCGCGTGACCGGCGGCGCTTTCCTCCGCGAGGAAGACCTCTTTCGCCTGCCGGATCTGCTGGCCGCCCGCGCGCAAACGGTGAAGTCGCCGCTGGAAATTGAGCTGTGGTGCTCGCCGCTTTACTATTTATTGATGCTTGGCGCGCTGGCCGCCGAGTGGACACTGCGCAAACGCTCACAACTCAAATGAACCGTTTTTCCATCGCATCGTAAAACCATGCCCGAGCTTTGCCCCATCGCCACGCCGAGCCAGGAACTGGCCCCGAGCACCCTCCTGGGGGAGAAGCTGGGCCGCCTGGGGCGGCGTCAGGCCGGTGTGAAGGCGGCCACCAGTGCGGCCCGTGCCGTGTGCTGGGCTTTCTTGTGGCTGGGGATCGAGATGGTGGTGGATTATTGGCTGGACTTGCCACGAGCCATCCGTGCGGCCTGGTTGGGTGTGGGGGTGGCCGCCCTGGTGGTGTTCATGGTGCAGCGCGTGCTTCGCCCGTGGTTCCAGCGACCTGACCTCGACACGCTTGCTTTGCTGGTCGAGAAGCACCGGCCCGAGTTTTGCGGGCGGCTGATTTCGGCGGTGCAGCTTGCGCGGCCAGGCGGCCTGCCTCCGGGTGCTTCACCCGCGCTGGTGCGGGCGTTGGTGGAGGAGACCGAAACTCTGGCGCATCCCCTGGAGTTCCATTCTATCATCACGACCGGGGCGCTTCGCCGTTACGCCGGGGGCGCGGTTTTGGGGTTTCTGACTGTCGTCGGGGTGTTGCTTTGGGGGGGACAGGACGCTCGCGACCTGGGACGGCGCGTTTTTCTCTCGAGCGTGCCGGTGCCTCGCAAGACCCGGGTGGTGATGGTCAGCGGTGATTTGAAAGTAGGCCGGGGCGACCCGGTGCTCATCCAAGCCCGGGCGGGCGGTGTGCTGCCGCGCGAGGGCACGTTGCTGATCCGCTCTTTGGTGCGCCGGGATCAGCGGTTCGTCATGGAACGCGCGACTGATGATCCGGCGCTCTACTCCCGCATGCTGGAGAACGCGCAGCGCGATTTTAGTTACGTGGTGCGCCTGGGGGACGGGTCGAGCCGCACCCACCACGTCACGGTCCTGCCGCGCCCCACCGTGGTGTCTCTCCGTTGCGAACAGGAATTTCCGGCGTACACCGGCCTGCCGCCGACGCGGCGGGCGCCGGGGGACCTGACCTTGCTGGCCGGCAGCACGCTCCGTCTCTCCGCCCAGGCCAGCAAACCTCTGCGCCAGGCTCAGGCCCGCCTCGAGGGCCTGGACCGCGTGATTCCCCTGGTGGTGGCCTCGAATCAGCCGCGCGAAATCGTCGGCGCCATTCCCATCCCTGCCGCCGGACTGACCGGGTTCCTGATTGAAATGGTGGACAGCGACGGCATGAGCTCGCGCGACCCGGTGGTCTATCCTGTCGAGACGGTGCTGGACAAGCCCCCCACCATCCGCCTGCTGGCGCCCGTTCGCAAAGAGGAACTGGTCACCCGGGCGGCCACGGTGCGCCTCGGGTTTCTGGCCGAAGATGATCTTGGGGTGGCCCGGGTGTGGCTGCGTTACCGGGTGGGCAATCTTGAGACCGCACCCACGAACTCGGTGGAACTGGACCTTGGCGGGGTCAACACGGCGCGCCTCGAGCGCGATTACCCGTGGAAGATGGCCAGTCTTTCCCCGCCACCGGCTCTGGGCGAGCGTGTGGAGTACTGGCTGGAAGCGGCGGACCACAACAACGTGACCGGACCGGGGCTGGGAGCGAGCGAGCACCAGTTGCTCCGGGTGGTGACGCCCGAGGAAAAGCGCGCCGATCTGTTGACGCGCGCCGGGGACTATCTGGGAACGATCGGCGATATGGCCGGTGACCAGGAGCGCCTGAGCGAAAACGTCCGGGCGATTATCCTCGAGAAACGGCGGCAGTGACGTTGATGTTATCCATGGGATGAGCGAGGGATTCGTGAACGGGATCAAAGGCCGGATCGGCTGGGCGCTGACCGCACTGCTGACGGCGCTTTTGTGCGGGTGGGTGTGGCTGGCGGCTCGTGAGCCGGCGCTTTCTGTGGTTTCGGGCGCGGTTCCCGGCTACGTAATGAGCGGCCGGTTGTTCTCGGAGCGGTTCAACACCGTTCATGCGGGCTTTGCGTTGGACCAGCCGACCATTGGCAAGTGGTTGTTCTGGTTTTCGGTGATGAGCGCCACTTCCTTGCCTGCTCTGGCGCTGATCGGGTGGGCGGCCGACCGGAGCCGGGTGAGCACGCGGGTGGTGTTTGGCCTGGCCCGTGCTGTTCTGGGTTTCTTCCTCCTCAGCATGTTGAGCTGGCCGTTTCTGTGGCTCGTCCAATATGTCTGGTCCATGGGCTTCACCCCACTGCGGGTTTGTGGCTTGTGTTACGTTGCGGCAGGAGGACTGGGCGTCCTTGCTTTTGTGGTCTGGGCGGTTCGAAAACATTGAGGCAGGAACGCGCCGCCGATCACGATGGGTGTTTTGCCGTCCTCAGGTCCATGACTTCGGGAACTTTTTCAGGGCCAGCCATGCCTTGCCCGCCAGGACACCGCGAAGGCTTTCCGGGTTACTGAGGCTTTTCTACCCGTTCAAAGCGGCCGTAGCGCAAGGCCAGGGTGGGCAGCACCAGCAGGTTGAGCAGGGTGGAGGTGCACAGACCACCGAGGATCACCCAGGCCATCGGGCCTTCGATCTCGCGGCCTGGTTCTCCGGCACCGATGGCCAGCGGCAAGAGACCGAGGCCGGTGACGGTGGCGGTCATGAGGATCGGCAACAGTCGCTCGCCCGCGCCCCGCAAGGCGGCTTCGGGCCCCCACTGCAGGCCCTCCTCTTTGACCAGGTGCTCGTAGTGGGAGATGAGCATGATGGAGTTGCGCATGGTGATGCCGAAGAGGGTGACAAAGCCGACCAGGGTGCCAATGGACATGACGCCGCCCGAGGCAAAGACGGCCAGCACCCCACCCACGAGGGCAAAGGGCAGGTTGGCCAGCACCAGCAGCAGGTGGCGCCCTCGTCGGAACACGACCGAGAGCAGCAGGAGGATGCCCGCGCCAGCCAGGAGGAAATGGACCAGGAGCTCACGGCGGGCTCTGCCCTGCTCGACGGCCGAGCCAGCAAAGGTGGTGTACATGCCGGGCGGCAGCGTGAGCTCCGCCGCCACCCGGCGGCGGGCCTCGTCGAGAAACGAGGCGGTGTCGCGCCCTTCAACACCGCAGAGCACTTGCTGGCGGCGCCGCGCGCCGTCATGCACAATAATGTGGCGTCCGACATCCTGATAGATGTCCGCCAGGTCGCCCAGGCGCAGGCGGACGCCTTCGGGGCTGTTGAGCACCAGCGCGCCCACAGCCTCGGGGTCGCGGCGGACGGCGGGGTCAATCAGCACCACCACGTCAAAGACGCGGTTGCCCTCATACACTTCGGCTACGTGAGCCCCCTGGTAGGCGCTTTGCACGGCTTCGAGCACTTCGTCCGGGCGAAACCCGTGTTGGGCCAGCTTGTCGGGGCGCAGTCGCACGACCATCTCCGGGGCGCCGGCCTGGGCGTCGGTGCGGACATCCACCGCGCCACGAATGGACTGGATGATCCGTTCGGCTTCGCGCGCCTTCTGGTCGAGGACGTCGAGGTCATCGCCAAAGATGTTGAGGACGACCTCGGCGGTGGCGCCGGAAATGGTTTCCTCCATGCGCTCGGCCAGGAATGGGTGCAGGGCAAAGACCAGGCCGGGGAAACGGCCGAGGACTTCGCGGATGGACTCCTCGGCGTTTTCCGCCTCCTCGCCCTCGAGGGGGTGGAGGTCCACGTGGAGTTCGCTGTAGTTGGGGGCCCAGGTATCCTCGCCGAGTTCGGCGCGGCCGGCTTGCTGGGAGACCGACCGCACGCAGGGCAGGCGCAGGAGTTCGCGGGTGACTTCCCTGCCGACGCGAAGCGATTCTTCAAGGGCTGTGCCCGGGGCCGCCACCATGTGCAGCACATAGTGGCCCTCGCGGAACTCGGGCAGAAACTCACCGCCGAAAAAGGGAACGGTGGCGGCGCTGGCCGCGCAGACCAGGGCCGCGCCCGCCAGGACGGCGCGGGGATGGCGGCTGGCCGTCTGAAGCCAGTTCAGGTGCCAGCCTCGCAGCCAGGCCACATAGCGCGGCTCGGCGTGCGGCCCTACCCGCCGGAGCAGCAGGCAGCACAAGGCGGGCGTGACGGTGATCGCGACCAGCAGCGAGGCCAGGGTGGCCAGAATGAACGCCACCGCCAGGGGCGCAAAGAGGCGCCCTTGTACGCCGCTCATGGTCAGCACTGGCAGAAACACCAGGGCTACGATAAAGGTGGCGTAAACCACCGCGCCGCGGACTTCGATCGAGGCCCGCAGAATCACCGTCATGAACTCGTCGGCGGGCGGCATCAAACCCCTGGATGATGCGTCTCCCGGCTGGCGCTCGCGCAAGCGCCGGAGGATGTTTTCCACGTCAATGATGGCGTCATCCACCACCACCCCGATGGCGATGGCAAAGCCTCCCAGGGTCAGAGTGTTGATCGAAATGCCCCAATGATGGAGCACGATGACCGCGGCCAGGAGCGACAGGGGGATGGAGAGGAAGGAGATGAGGGCGGTGCGCAGGTCCAGCAGGAAGAGGAACAGAACCACCACCACCAGCGCGCCGCCGAGGAGGAGAGAGTGGTTGATGTTGCGCAGCGAAGCTTCGATGAAGTCGGCGGGGCGGAACAACGTGCGGTCCACGGCGATACCCTCGGCGGCAAGCGTGGGCGTCATTTCGTCCAGGGCGGCTTCGAGGGCTGCGGTGACCTCGATGGTGTTGGCGCCATACTGACAGTTGGCCAGCAGCACGACTCCGGGTGTGCCTTGAACGGCGGCGTCGCCAACTTTGGGTTCGGCCCCCTCGACAATCTCCGCCACGTCGCCGAGGCGGACGTTCTGGCCCTGCCGTTGTGTGACCACGACCTGGCCGATCTGTTCGGGGGTCATGGGCTGGCCGGTCAGGCGCACGGTCATCCGCTGGTTGGCGTTTTCGACAAAACCCGCCCCGTGCAGCGCGGTGACGTGGCGTGCGGCGGCCAGCACGTCATTCAAGGACAACCCGTAGGCGATCAGGCGGTCGGGTTTGACGCGGATTTGAATCTGCCGCACCTCGCCGCCGAAAATGTCCACCTTGCCCACGCCGGGCACGCCCAGCAGGCGTGGCCGCAGCGTCCAGTCGGCGAAGGTGCGCAGTTCCATCAGGGAACGGTTGGTCGAGGTCAGCCCCATGACCAGCGCGAGGCTGGTGGAGGAAGTCAATGGCCCCATTTTGGGCGCGCGGACCCCCAGGGGCAAATGGTCTGTCACCTCGATCAGACGCTCGCTGATCATCTGCCGCGCCTGAAATACATCCGCATTGTCCTCGAAAATGGCGGTCACCGCCGAATGCCCCTGGATGGATTGGGAGCGGATGCTCGCCAGCCTGGGCACGCCGTTGATGGCATTTTCGACCGGGCGGGTGACCAGCACCTCGACCTGCTCGGGCGAAAGACCGGGCGCCTCCGTCTGAATGACCACCATGGGTGGGGCGAACTCCGGGAAGACATCCATGCGGGTGTGGCCGGCGACATACACACCATAGGCCACGACCGCCAGGGCCAGGGCGGCGACGATGCCCCGATAGCGCAGCGAAAGGGAGACCAGGCGGTTGAGCATGATCTACTCCATGAGCCGGATCTGCGATTTGGACTCCTCGGAGAGCAGCATTTGCGCTCCGGTGGTGACCACTCGCTCATTCTCCGCCAGCCCGGTGCTCACCAGCCAACCGTCAGCCAGCGGATGGGTCAGGTTAACTTCGTGACGGCTGAAAGCGTCTTCGGCGGTCTGCACATAGACCCAGGCACGTCCGGCAGCGCGGACGACGGCGTTGCGCGGCACGCACACGCCGCTGAGGGGTTTGTCGTCCAAAGGCAGCCAGCCTACGAGCGCCACGCCCGGCACCAGCCGGGGCTGGGATTGTTCGACGCCGTAGAGCCAGCCCCGGCTTTGGGTCTGGGTGTCCGCCTGCGGCGCCCAGGCGAAGAACACGCCCGTCAGGACCTGCTCTTCGTCGGTGGCCGGCGCCAGCCGGACGCGGGCGGGTGGCGTTTTGAGACCGATGCCGCCGGGCAGGCTGAATTGCACGAGCGCGAGAGCCCGCGCGGATAGCTGGCGGGCCAGGCCGGGCAGATCGGAATGGGCGGCCATCTCCGCGCCCCATTGGAGGGTTAATCGTTCGCGCAGGGCTTCCAGCGCCACGCGGTCCTTGTGCATGGCCGTCTCGGCCGCTTCCACGGCGCGCGCTGGTGCGTTCTGCCCAGCCTCGAAGAGCTGCTTGAGCCGGGCGTGCTCGCGTTGGGACGCCTTGAACGCCACCTGGGCAGCGGCGATTTCCGCAACCAGCGCGGTGAGCGGCGCCGGGTCGAGCACCCGTCCGTAGACTTTCATTTCCGGAGTGAAGTTCGTGGCAGCGAGACTGGTGATTTCGAGCCCAATGCGCTTCTGCGCGGCGGCGTCGAGGCGCACGATGGTTTCGCCCCGCGGCCCGCGCTCCACGCGCGA
>Ga0073934_10010375_pt1 | contig 11592 bp, 12 predicted proteins | sample LarsenN4metaG_FD_76834 | JGI IMG/M metagenome (GOLD analysis project Ga0073934, IMG submission 76834) | Hot spring sediment bacterial and archeal communities from British Columbia, Canada, to study Microbial Dark Matter (Phase II) - Larsen... ...
AGGTGGGCGTGGACGAGCTCGAGCGCGCGAGCCCGATCCACCCCGTCGCCGCCGTCCAGTCCGAGCTGTCGCTGTGGACGCGCGACCCGCTCGGGGACGTCGTCCCCTGGTGCCGGGAGCGCGGGTCCGCCTTCGTCCCGTACGCCCCGCTCGGCCGCGGGTACCTCACCGGCGCGATCGCCGACGCCGCGTTCGACCCGATGGACTTCCGCGCGACGAACCCGCGGTTCACGCCCGAGGCGATCGCGGCGAACCGTAGGATCGTGGAGCTCGTGCGACGGGTGGCGGAGCGCCACGGCGCGACCCCGGCGCAGGTCGCGATCGCCTGGGCCCTCGCGCAGGGCGAGCACGTGGTCCCGATCCCGGGGACCAAGCAGGTCCGCTACCTGGAGGAGAACGTGGCGGCCGCCGACCTCGGGCTCACCCCCGAGGACCTCGCCGAGCTCGACGCCCTCCCGGCGTCCGTGGCCCCGCGCTACTGAGACCGGCCAGCGGGCGGACCCGGCCCACCAGCTCCTCGGCGGGTCGGCCCTCGAGAACCGCCCGCCACCCGACCAGGTCCGGACGCGCCCCGAACAGCACGATCACCCGCCCGTCCCGTCGGGGGCCGGGGCGGAGCCCGCCGTCGACCCGCCAGCCGTGCGCCCCGCCGGGGACCAGCGCCGCGGAACGCGCCACCAGTCCAGGCTCCCCCCGGGCGCGCAGCCGGGCGGCCTCGCGACGGCAGGCGGGGTAGCTCTCCGGGCCCCCGCGCTGCGTGGCGAGCGGGAGCCTCGAGCGCGCCCCCGGCGCCTCGGGGAGCTCGACGGCCCATAGCGAGCGGCGGATCTCGCGCACGTCGGCGGGATCGACGATCTCCTCGTGCCGGAGCAGCTCGGCCCACGCCCCCTCCGGGGTGTCGGCGAACGCGTTCGCCGGACCCTCGCCCTCGGCGTGCCATCGTCCGGGCGGCTGTTCCCGGGTCTCCCACAGGAACGGGAACCGCGGGTCGGCGTGGCGGTAGACGATCACGTCGCCGGCGACGCCGTGAGCGAGCGCGCGAGCTCGAGCACGGCCCTGGCCTCCTCGCCGTCGGGATCCCAGTCGCCGGACAGGACCTCACCCGGCGAGCGCCCGCCGAGCTGCGAGCGGCTCCGCAAGAACCAACGGCGCACGCCCACCTCCGAGTAGGCCCCGCTCAGGTCGGCCACGATCCTGGCGACCAGGTGCAGCCGCCCGGCCACGATGTCGGGCGTGATCCGCTCTCCCGACGCGTACCGACGGAGGCTCGCGACGGAGACGCCGACGAGCTCGGCGAGCCGCTCGGGACCGAACAGGTCGACCATCGCCGGCCACTCGAACCCGGGGATCGGCGAGCCCTCGAGGGCGAGATGGAGCTCCCGCAGGGCTGCCGCGACGCCGGAGGCGTCCAGGCTGGACTGGAGGCTCGCGGCCGCCGACTCGCCGACCCCGGCGTGGGCCGCCCGGCGGGCGGCCGAGCGCACCACGTCCAGGCTCAGCACCTCGATCTCCTCGTCCCCCAGCAGGCCCATCGCCTCCATCGCCTTCAGGACATCGACGGCGGCAGCCGTGGCCTCGGGCGAGGCCAGTGGCTCCTCGACGGATGTGATATGGAGTTCCACGCTGCTCCATATCGTATCCGGGACGCCTCCGATCGTCCTCCCGCGCACGGACGGCACCGTACCGCCGCCCACCGACGCCCCCGGACTTGCTCTCCCGTTGCATGCGTGGAACCCTCCGCGCATGCTGCTCGCCGCGCGCATCCGACGCGGAGCCGTCCTCGCGGCGCTCTCCCTGGCCCTGCCCGCGCTCGCGCCCGCCCCGCCCGCACGTCCGGCCGCCGGTGCGTCCCCGCCGGAACCCATCGAGCTGAGGGTCTCGACGTTCAACATCGAGTACGGGGGGCACCACGTCTCGTTCGACAAGACCGTGCAGGCGATCCACCGCGGCGGTGCCGACGTCGTGGGGATCGAGGAAGCTCAGACGCACGTCCCGCGCCTGGCCCGCGCGCTCGGGTGGCCGTACTTCAGCGAGCGTCTCCAGGTCATCTCGAAGTACCCGCTGATCGACCCGCCCGGCGGCGACGGCCGCTACCTGTTCGTGGAGGTGGCGCCCGGGCACGTGGTCGCCGTCCAGAACGTCCACCTTCCGTCGAACCCGTACGGACCGTTCAAGGCGAAGCAAGGCTGGACGCGCAGGGAGATCGTGGCGCTCGAGCGTCGGCTGCGCCTCCCCGCGATCCGGCCACACCTACGGGTGGCGAAGGTGCTCGTCGCCCAGGGCATCCCGACCTTCCTGGTCGGAGACTTCAACTCGCCGTCGTGGCGGGACTGGACCCCCGAGATGGTGGGCGTGCGTCCGCAGATCCGTTTCCCGGTGAAGTGGCCGGTGAGCGTGGCCGTCGAGCGCGCCGGCTTCGTCGACTCGTACCGAGCGGTCCATCCGGACCCTCGGCGCGACCCCGGCATCACGTGGCCGGCGGCGCGACCCGACCTTCCCGGATGGGACCCGGGGAAGACAGCGCCGCACGACCGGATCGACCTCGTGTTCGCCGCCGGTGACGCCTCGCCGACCGACAGCATCCTGGTCGGCGAGCGCGGCGTGCCGTTCGTCGATGTGAGCGTGCGACCGTGGCCGACCGACCACCGGGGAGTCGTCTCGACGTTCGTCGTGACACCGGCCGAGATGCCGGTGCTCGTCTCGGTCGAACAGCCGCTGCGGGAGGTCGGTCAGGACGTGCACGTGCGGTTCCACGCAACGGGGGCAGGCGGCGAGCGCCTGGTCATCGTCCCGGCGGGCGGCGATCCGGCGTTCGACGCGCTCGACCAGCAGCCGACCGGCGGAGCGACCGACGGAACGTTCGCGTTCTCGACGGACGGATGGGCCCCCGGCGCGTACGAGGCCGTGCTGGCCGAGGGTACGACCGAGCTCTCGCGGATCGCGTTCTGGTTGAAGGAGCCAGGGACGGGACCGATCGTCGTGACCGGGAAGGACGCGTACGAGGTCGGAGAGCCGATCGACGTTTCGTGGACGAACGCTCCGGGACGGCGGTGGGACTGGATCGGGATCTACCGGCGCGGCCGCGACCCCCACGTCGCGTGGTACCTGCTGTGGCTCTACACGGGCGCCACGATCGAGGGTTCCGCGACGCTCGACGCAGATGCGAACGGACCCTGGCCGCTGGTGACGGGGCGCTACAGCGTGTACCTCCTGACCGACGACGGCTACAAGCTGCTGGCCCGCGCCGACTTCGACATCGTGGACTGAGGACCGCGGAGCGCGGGACCATGGGCGCGTGAACGTCGACCTGTGGCTCGACCACGCGTCGGTGCAGGTGCCGGATCTGGCGGCCGCGATCGAGCACTGGACCGGGGGCTCGGCCTGCGGGCGACCGTGAGCCCCGCGGCGCCCGAGCGCCACAGCCGCGTGTACCTGGACCGCAGCTACCTGGAGGTCTCCGCCCGCCCCGGAGGGAGCGGATGGAGCGCGACGCTGTTCTTCCTGCGGTTTCGAGGACCCGGCGGCCATCCGAGCGCACCTGGGCGAGGCCGGGCTCGCGTACCGGTTCGGCCCGTACGAGGGCGTCGACGGGATCTGGGACGACGTCGGGATCGACGCGGGGGTGCCGCTCCCGATCCTCGTGCGCCGGACCGCGCCGCCGGAGGTGGCGCTGGACTGGCCGCCCGCGCTCGCCGAGCCCCACCGGTGCGGCGCGAGGACCCTCGCGGAGATCCACGTCGGCGTCCCGTCGCTCGACGTGCCCCTCGAGCGCTACCGCCGGCTGCTCGGGCTCCACGAGACCCCTGAACCGATCGCCGATCCGCGGTCGGGCCGCTCGCGTATCGCTCCCCGCCACCTCGGGCCGCATCGTCCTCCTCGAGAGCGGTACGGGCGAGATCGAGCGGATCCTGCTGGGCGTCGCCTCGTTCGAGGCCCCACGCAGCGTGCTCGGCGAACGCCTGACCGTGCTCGAGGACGACCCGGTCGCCTGGGCTCGACCCGGGCGAGACGTTCGGGCTGCAGCTCGGGTTCATCGAGGCGTAGCCGGCCCGCACCGACCCACGGAGGGACCCGTCCGGCCCAGCGCCGGAATGGTTCGCCGGCCTCAGGCGTTACCCTGCACAGACATGCCGGCCATCACCGTCGAGGACCTGACGAGGCTCGAGCGCGTCCCGCCCGTCGCCGAGTCTGTCAGGCAGCGCCGCGTCCGCAGCGTGACCTCGGCGCCGAGCGGCCTGGAGGGAGAGGGGTTCCCCGTCCGTCGGGCGTTCGCCGGCATCGACCTCGCGGACCTCGACCCGTTCGTCCACATGGACCAGATGGGCGAGGTGGAGTACGCGCCGGGCGAGCCGAAGGGCACCCCCTGGCACCCGCACCGGGGATTCGAGACCGTCACCTACATGATCGATGGGATCTTCGAGCACCAGGACTCGAACGGCGGCGGCGGCGTGATCACCAACGGCGACACGCAGTGGATGACCGCGGGCGCCGGGATCCTCCACATCGAGAAGCCGCCCGAGCACCTCGTCATGAGCGGCGGGCTGTTCCACGGCACCCAGCTCTGGGTGAACCTGCCGAAGGCGCGGAAGTGGGCGCCGCCGCGCTACCAGGACCTGCGCGCCACCGAGGTCGCCCTGCTCTCCACGCCCGATGCCGGAGCGCTCGTGCGCGTGATCGCCGGTGAGCTCGCCGGGCACCGCGGTCCCGGGCAGACCTACACGCCGATGACGTACCTGCACGCGAGCGTCTCGCCCGGCGCGAGGCTCGAGCTCCCCTGGCGCGAGGACTTCAACGCCCTCGCGTACGTGCTCGCGGGCGCGGGCATGGTCGGCCCCGAGAGGGTCCCCGTCACGACCGGGCAGCTCGTGGTCTTCGGCCCCGGCGAGGCGATCCGCCTTGACGCCGCGAAGGTCCAGGCGTCGCGCTCGCCCGTGCTGGAGGTCCTCCTGCTCGGCGGCAGGCCGATCCGCGAGCCCGTCGCGTGGTACGGCCCGTTCGTTATGAACACGCGGGACGAGCTCCTCCAGGCCTTCGAGGACTACCGGGCCGGCCGCCTGGGTCAGATCCCCGCCGCCCACCACACGCCGGACCACATCGTCGAGTCCGGACAGCCGGACGGGGACGGCGCGTGAACCCGGGACGGGGCCCTATCCGAAGACGATGTCGGCGAGCAGGTCCGCCTGATCCGCGTCCGGGACGGACGGGCTGAAGATCGGCTCGTCGACCTCCATCCGCGCGTAGGCCTCGAGGAGCGCGGCGATCATCCCGGCCGATCTCTTGCTACGGTTGGTACGAAGGACCGCTCGCATGGGGGATGTGACGTGGCGATGGGTCCGACGACGTACCTCGCGCGCCTGACCGAGCGCGACCTGGAGCTCCTGGTCTCGGCCACCGGCGGCCGGGCCGAGGAGGTGGCGCGTCTGCGCGCCGAGCCAGCTCGGATCGAGGAGCTGATCGGCAGCTCCGAGGTCTTCGACGCGCTGTTCGCACCGTGGTCGGAGCACCCCTTGGCGCTCGCCAGCCCGTTCCTCGCGTTCTCGGTGCTGCTCGCGGGCACCTCGAGGGAGCTCGGCTCGACCAGCTTCGTCCGCGAATGGGTCGGGCCCCGGCAGCGGATCCCGGTCTTCGATGTGGACGTGCTCCGGGAGTTCCTCGACGACCGGGCGCGCCGGGTGTTCCTGGCCGACCTGCTCGCCTCCTACACCCACGTCGTCTCGGGAACCGTGTGGATCCGCGACCGGAGGGGTTGGACGCGGCGCCGGTTCGACGACCTCGACCCGGTTCGGCTCGCGGGGCTGCTCGACGTGGTCCCGGAGGCGCAGCGGATCGCGGTGTACAAGCGCCTCGGCGACCTCGCGCTGTTCCTGACCGGCGTGTTCCCCGACGCGGCCGAGCGGCTGTTCCGCCCGGTCCAGGTCGAGCGCCTCGAGCGGACGCTCGCGCAGGTCTCCGGCTCGGGCGACGACGTGCCCGAGGAGCCGCCCGGCGCGGTGGGGCTGCTCCAGCGCCTGGGCCGCCGCTCCTACCGGGCCGTCGCCGAGGTGATCCGCGAGCCGGCGGTCGACACCGCCCGAGCCGTCGGGGAGGTTGCCGAGCGGTTCGGGGACGCCCGGCGCGTGCTGAACTTCCTCACGGACCGGCACCTGTTCCCGTTCCGGGACGAGTGGTTCCCGGTCGCCTGACCGCTCGCTCGAGATCGCCGATCGGCGTCCGGAACGGGTCGAGCACCCGCACCCCGTCCAGATCCATCCCGTGCTGGAGGTCCTCGCCGAGCAGCACCGCGCAGGCTGCGACGTACGCGGCGGCGGCGATGAGGGCGTCCCGGAAGGACACGCCGAAGCGGTCTTCGATCGACCAGGCGGCCTCCGCCACAGCGACATCGATCGTGATCGGACGCCAGGCGGAGAGGTCCTCGACGTCGGCGCGTGCGACCTCCGGCGGGGGGCCCGGCTCGAGCATGCGGGTCGCGGTCACGTAGACCTCCTGCACACCTGGACGCTCAGCCGCCCCTCCCCCATCTCCCGGAGGTGCCGCATCTACCCCAGCGCGAGCTCGTGCTTCCGGGCGTCCGACCGGTCTCGCGCGTAGACGAGAACGTTGGTGTCAACGAAGACCGGCACGGTCGCGGAGCTCCTCCCTCGAGGGGTAGGGGCGACCGCCGGAGAGATCCGCTGCGGGCCTGGAGAGGTACCGGCTCATCGCACCCGCGTACGCGACCTGCCCTCCCATCCGCTCCCGTAGGAGGAGGCGGATGGAGCTGGAGACGCTCATCTCGCGGCGAGCCGCCTCGATCCGGGCCCAGCGCGCGGTCTCCTCGTCCAACGTGACGGTGACGTTCCTCATCCGACACGAGTCTCGTGGAACACGGAACCCGTGTCACCCGCCCGATCGCGGTCAGGGCCAGAACGGCTCGAACCCGGGGGCCGACGGCGGCCACGGGTTGCCCCGCTCCCACGTCTCGGCGAGGTCCAGCAGCAGGTCGTCGCGGAAGCGCGGGGCGGTCGCCTGCAGGCCGAACGGCAGGCCGTTCGGCAGCGCGCCCGCGGGCAGGGACACCGCGGGGTGCCCGGTGATGTTCTGGACCGCGGTGTTGTAGACCTCGGCCGGCACCCCGGGCGCGCTCGCGCCGGGCATCGTGCCGTCGGCGCCCCATCCCTCGGAGGCCACCGTCGGCGAGAGGAGCACGGCGTCCTCGCCCAGCAGCTCGTCGAGCTCGCGGACGTGGTCGAACCGTCGGCGACGCACCGTGAGGTACCCATCCACCGTGGTGGCCAGCCCCTGCTCCATGAACGTCCGCGTGGTCGGGTGCATCCGCTCGAGGTTCGACGCGACGAGGTCCCGGCCGAGCTGCGCGACGTGCTCCGTGGTGGCGATCACGAACCAGTCAAGGTCGGGGTTGGCGCCGGCGAACAGCGCCTCGGGCTCGAGCCGCTCCACCGCGAGGCCGAAGGTCCGCTCCGCCGCCTCGAGCGCCCGGTCGAACGCGGCCGCCACCCCCTCGGGGAGCGGCCCCCACGGCGCGAACCGCGGGACCGCGAGGAGCCGACCCGGCGAGCCACCGGGGTCCGGCTCCCACCGGGGCAGCGCGGTGGGGTCCCCGGCCACCGGCCCCGCCTCGACCGAGAGCAGGAGCCGAAGGTCGTCCACGGTGGTCGCGAACGGGCCGTCGGTGGACAGGTCGATCCAGGATGGGATCGGGCGCCGGCCGATCACGCCGTTCGTCGGCTTGATCCCGACCAACCCGCAGAAGGAGGCGGGGATCCGGATCGAGCCGCCGCCGTCGGTGGCCGTCGCCACGGGGGCCAGGCCCGCCGCGACCGCCGCGGCCGAGCCGCCGCTCGAGCCGCCGGGCGACCAGGCCGGCGCCCACGGGTTCCGCGTCGGCCCGAACACCAGGTTGTCGGTGAACCCCTCGGTGGCGAGCTCGGGCGCGTTCGTCTTGCCCACCGGGATCGCGCCCGCGGCGCGGAGGCGACCGGGGACCAGGCCGTCGCGCTCGGCGGGCGGGGCGTCCCGGAACAGCACCGACCCGTGCGTCGTCGGGAGCCCCGCCAGGTCCTCGACGTCCTTCACGAGGAACGGGACCCCGGCGAGCGGCCCCGGGTCCTCGCCCCGGGCCACGCGCGCGTCGAGCGCCTCCGCCTCGGCGAGCGCGGCGTCGGCCCGCAGGGCCACGACGGCGTTCAGCTCGGCGTTCGCGGCGCCGATCCGGTCGAGCGAGCGCCGGATCAGCTCGCGCGCGGACACCTCCCGGCGGCGGACGGCGTCGGCGATCGCGCGGAGCACGGCGGCATCATCCCCGAAACCCTCGGCACGCGCCCCGGGACGCCGACCTCCTGGCCGCCGGAACCGGCAGCGCGCGCCCGGTACCATGCGCGCCATGCCGAACCTCCGACCCGCGGCCCGGACCGGCTCGTTCACCGAGTCCGTGATCCGCGAGATGACGCGCCTGGCCATGGAGCACGACGCGATCAACCTCGCGCAGGGGTTCCCCGACTTCCCGGCGCCCGAGGAGGTCAAGCGGGCGGCCGTGGCCGCGATCGAGGCCGACCTGAACCAGTACCCGATCACCTGGGGCGAGCCCGAGCTCCGCGAGGCGATCGCCGCGCGGTACCGCCGCCGCTACGGGATGGACGTGGACCCGGAGCGGCACCTGTGCGTCACCTGCGGCGCCACCGAGGCGATGATGGCCTCCCTCCTCGGGGTGATCGACCCCGGCGACGAGGTGGTGATCTTCGAGCCCTACTACGAGAACTACGGGCCCGACACCATCCTGTCGGGCGCCGTCCCCCGCTACGTCTCGCTCCGCGCGCCGGACTGGAGCTTCGACGAGGGCGAGCTGGCCGCCGCGTTCGGCCCGCGCACCCGCGGGATCGTCCTGAACACCCCGAACAACCCGACCGGCAAGGTCTTCTCCCGCGAGGAGCTCGAGGCGATCGCCGCGCTCTGCCAGCGGTGGGACGCGATCGCGTTCACCGACGAGATCTACGAGCACATCACCTACGACGGTGCCGTGCACGTGCCCCTGGCCACGGTCCCCGGCATGGAGGACCGCACGGTCACGATCAGCGCGCTCTCGAAGACCTACGCCGTGACCGGCTGGCGCGTCGGCTGGGCGATCGCGCCGGCCGAGCTCGTCGGCGGGATCCGCAAGGTCCACGACTTCCTCTCGGTCGGCGCGCCGACCCCGCTCCAGCACGCCGGCGTGACCGCGCTGACCCTGCCGGACGCCTACTACGCCCGCACCGCCGAGGAGTACGCCGAGCGCCGCGACCTCCTGATGAAGACCCTGTGGGACCACGGGTTCGAGGCCCGACCCCCGAGGGGCGCCTACTACGTGATGGCCGGCATCTCGCATCTCGGCCTCGGCGACGACACGCGGACGGCCGAGCACCTCACGCGCGAGGTGGGCGTCGCCGTCGTCCCCGGCTCGTCGTTCTACTCCCGGCCCGAGGACGGGCACGCCCTCGTGCGCTTCTCGTTCAGCAAGCGGCTCGAGACCCTCCGCGAAGCCGCCCGGCGCCTCGGCAAGCTCCGGACCTGACGCGCTACACCGCTGCGGGCACGCGCTCCGGGACCTCCTCCGCGGCTCGCGCCCGCGCCTCCGCCGCCGGCTCGCGCTCCAGGATCGACGGGTCGGCGCCGAGGAACCGAAGCAGGTTCCCGAACATCGCGGCGAGCGTGAACACGGTCCCGGCGACCGCGATGAACACCACCGTCACGGCCGCGATCGTCGGCGTGAACCCGTACCGCAGGCCGTTGAAGATCTTGATCGGCAGCGTCTCGACCGAGAACCCGGCCACGAGGAACGCGATGATGTACTCGTTCAGGCTGAGCACGAACGCGGCCGCGAACCCGGTCACCATCGAGGGCACGAGCAGCGGGAACGTGATCGTGCGGAACGTCGTTCGGGGGCTCGCGCCGAGCGTCTGCGCGGCCTCGCGGAGCGAGGGGTCCATCGTCTCCATCGCGAGGGAGATCGTGATGAGCGGCAGCGTGGAGAAGAAGATCGCGTGCGCGATCACGACGTTCTCGATCCTCCCCACGTGGCCGGTCGCGTTCCAGAAGACCTGCATGCCGAGCGCGCTGATCACCGGCGGCAGCATGAACGGGAGGATCCCGAGCGAGTACAGCAGCGGCGCCAGCCGGATCCGGTACGCGCGCAGCACGTAGGCGAGCGGGGTCGCGACCGCGACCGCGAGCGTCGCCCCGGCGAGCGCGATCGTGAGGCTCCGCCCGATCGACGCGCGCCACGCGGGGTCGGTCCACAGCGCCGTGTACCACGCGAGCGAGAAGCCCTCGGGCGGGAAGTCCATGTACCGGTTCTCGTTGATCGAGACGATCGCGACGACCAGGAGCGGCGCGAACAGGAACACGATCGTGAACGCCGTGACGAACCACTTCAGCGGCCGCATCAGGCGAGCCTCCGCGTGCGCGACTCGATCGCGACGACGAGGCCGACCACCGCGAGCGACAGGGCGGTGAGGAAGATCGCCATCGCCGCGGCGAACGGCACGTTGGCGTTGAACGACGCCTGGTCGGAGATGAACACCGACAGCGTCCAGTGCCCGGGGCGGCCGAGGATCGCCGCGATCAGGTAGCTCCCGAGCGTGAACACGAACACCAGCAGGAACCCGGCCATGATGATCGGCCGTGAGACCGGGACCACCACCGTCCAGAACGTCCGCCACGGCGAGGCCCCGAGCGTCTGCGCGGCCTCGGTCACCTCGCGGTCCAACCGCGTGAGCGACGGGTAGAGCGTCAGCACGCAGTACGGGAACGCGATGTAGGACAGGCCGAGCAGCACGGCCACGAACCCGGGCTGGTAGGCGGCCGCCTCGTCCATCAGCCCGAGCCAGACCAGGATGTTCGAGATCCCCGCGGCGCGGCCGAGCAGCACGCTCCACGTGAACCCGACGATCACCTCGGACAGCGAGAGCGCCGACAGGACCAGGATCAGCAGCGCGACGTGCGGTCGCCGCCGCATCCGCGTGAGGAAGTACGTGAACGGGAACGCGATCGCGATGCACAGCGCACCGGCCAGCAGCGAGATCCCGATCGAGAACGCCGCGCGCTCGATGAAGACCTCCGAGAACAGGCGCCGCCACGAGTCCAGCAGGAACGCCGGCTCGTAGAAGCCGCCCTCGATCCGGCGGTAGAAGGAGGCGGCGACCATCATGCCGAACGGCACGAGGAAGAAGACCGCGAGCACCGTCACCGGGATCGCCAGGACCCCGTAGGTCCGCGGGGTCGGCCGCCGGTCGCTCACGCCCTCACTCCCTCACGACGACGCACGCCGACGGTGGGAACCGCACCGTCACGCGGTCCCCCTGCCCCACCGGCACCCGGTCGCGGGGGCTGCCGGCCACGACCACGTTGCGGCCCAGGCCGCAGTCGACGTAGCACTCGAACAGCTCGCCGAGGTCGCGCACGAACACCACGGTCCCCGCGAGCGCGTTGCCGTCGGCGGGCTCCTCGAGCGACAGGTGCGCCTCCTCCGGCCGGACCGAGATCGTCACGCGGTCGCCCTCGTAGGCCGACACGCCGTCCGCGACCGCGAACGCCCGGTCCCCGACGCGCACGCGCCCGTCG
>Ga0073934_10010376_pt1 | contig 11592 bp, 17 predicted proteins | sample LarsenN4metaG_FD_76834 | JGI IMG/M metagenome (GOLD analysis project Ga0073934, IMG submission 76834) | Hot spring sediment bacterial and archeal communities from British Columbia, Canada, to study Microbial Dark Matter (Phase II) - Larsen... ...
AGTACGGCAAGTTTTGGCACCGCCGCTATTGAGAGCACGACGAAGCCACAGAAGTCCTATCCCGCCGCTGCCGCTATGGTAGGCGCGACTGGCAGCGCGACCCCATGGGCAAATTCGCCATGGACTCAACTTGTCGCAAGCACTGCTGCTGCAATTGTGTTAGGGGACGCTATTGTTGACACTCCGGGGGCAGCAGAGTATGAGATCGACATCGGCACCGGCGCGGCGACGTCCGAAGTGGTCGTGAGCACGAGCGGGGACAACCGGGAGACGGGCCTCGGGATCCCGCACTCGATGTCCGCAGAAGTCCTCGTCGACAACATCCCAGCCTCGACTCGCGTTGCCTACCGGTTCCGGGACTCTGACGCCTTGGCGAATGTTTGGGACGGCGGCGTGCACTACTACGAGAAGCCGCTCTAGGGCATGGCCTCCTACACCAACTACACGACGCAGGCCCCGAAGGTCGTCCCCTCGGCTGCGGCGGGCGTCTCAATCACCCCGAACGCCACCGCGTGGGCGAACAGCGCGTGGGTGCAATTGACCGCAGGTATCGCCAACCCCACGGTGTGCTGTGCGGTAATAGTGAATCCCTCGGCTGGTGTTGAATTTGAAATCGAAATTGGCAAAGGCGCTGCGACCTCTGAAGTCGTTGTCGGCACCGTACACGCACATGGAGAGGCACTCGGCGGTGGCTCGGAGCCCTGTCGATTCCGCATCCCCATCGAGGTCGCGGCAAATACCCGACTGGCCGTGCGGCTGCGCAAGTCGGATACTACTACCACCGCCTGGACTGCCAAGCTCCAGTATTACGAGGCACCGACAGCCGCGGCGGCGATGCCGCCTCCCAGCTCGATGTTTCGTGGCATGTTCGTGGGCATGAATCGACGCCTAACGCAGGTGTGACTGATGCCTTTTTACGGTATGCAATTCACGATTCCGTTTTTTATCGTCCAGTCATCCGACCACATCACCGGGGCCGCCGGGATCACCTGGACGACCTCCGACAGTCGAATCTCTAAGGACGGAGCCGCTTTCGCCCTGACGACCAACACCGTCACGGCTCTCCAGTCCGGGTGGTATGCTTTGACGGTGACGTCCGTCGAGGCTCAGGCGAACTTTCAGGGGATCAGTATCGTTCCGTCCGGCACGCGGTACGACCCGCAGAACCTCCTGATCCGACTAGATCCGGCCCCCCAGTCTTTCTATGCCTGGCCGCAGTCGCTGTACCAGGACGCGCCGGAGCGCAGCCTTGCCGCAGCCATCGGGATGCTGACCAACAAGACTGAGGTTACCTCTGCGCTGGCCGCCGCCGGGTCGATGCATGTGGCAGTGTACAAGGCGGATGACAGCACGTTGTGGTTCAAGATGACGTTGGTCCAGTCCGCCGGGTTTCTCCCCATCACGGCTCTTGATCCCTCATAGGCGTTTCCGATGATTGATCTTCTCTGGCGCCGTCGACGGTACCTCGGAGCGGTGTATGCTCCCGTCGTCAACGTCCATGTCGCCTCCGGAGGCGTGACGACGGCCGGGGCCGCAGGTGTCGCCGTGGCGTTCGCCACTCCCGCGGCCGGCGGCGTCGCGATTGGCGGAGTTGCCGGGCAAGCCATCACCGCGGTTGTAGCGGCCTCCGGAGGCGTGACGACGGCCGGGGCTGGTGGAGTCGTTCTCGTCGGGACCGTTCTGGCAGCGGGCGGCGCGACTGTCGGGGGAGCGGCCGGAGTCGTGCGCAGCGCGGTCGAGATCCTGACGGGCGGAGTCGCGGCGTCCGGCGTGGCCGGGACGGTCGCGTCGCTGGTGGAAGTAGCCGCCGGCGGAGCGGCTGCGGCCGGGGCTGCCGGCGTCGGAGTGTTGCTTGTCGAGACGACTGCTGGCGGTGCTGCGACCGGAGGCGAGACTGGTCAGGCTTTGACTGCCGTCATCACAGCGTCAGGCGGAGTCTCGACCGGAGGCGCAGCAAGCGTCACGTTCGTTCAGGCGGGTGGCACCAATGTTTTCACTCACACCGCCACGGGCGGCGCGGCTACGGGTGGCGAGTCCGGGGTTGTGTTCGCCGCTGCTTCGTTGGCCACGGGCGGAGTCTCGACCGGAGGCGCAGCAGGAGTCGTGTTCGCCGCTGCCTCATCGGCCGCTGGTGGCGCAACTACAGGAGGTGTGGCGGGCGTCGTTCGGGGGGCGGTTCATCCGGCGACGGGCGGGGCTGCGGCTGCTGGGGACGCGGGGATCGCGCTGCGAGCGGTCATCATCAGTGACGGCGGCATCGCGGGAGGCGGGACCGGGGCCGACACCGGGTCTCACGTCGGGCAGGCGAGCGGCGGAGCCACGGCAAGCGGAGTGGCCGCCGTCGCCGTGGCGTTCGCGCACCCGGCGCTCGGTGGATCGACAGCGGAGGGGGCCGCTGGCATCTCGATCCGGTTCGTCGTTCTCGGAGACGGCGGCATCACGGCGGCGGGAGCGGCGACCGTACAGCATATCGACGCGGCAGCGGCTGCTCTTCCCCCGCCCAGCATCCTGCTGGTTCGAGTGGACGCGGTAATGACTTATCTAGGAGCCGTGGTGGACGCCCGAGCCGTCGACGGGCAGGGCGCTTGGCAAGCGGACGTCAAACCGATCGGGCTGGGAGAGACAGTCGATGGGCAGGGCGCTTGGCAAGCGGACGTCAAACCGATCGGGCTGGGAGAGACAGTCGATGTCACGTAGGCTGCGTCTGGGCGACCGATGCCCCCGGTGCAGCAGGCTGCTCCACAAGTGGGGCGTAATGCTCCGGTGCGCCGTCTGCACTGATGTTTTTCGCCCCAGCGAAAAGAAAGGTTTAATCCCTCGCCCGGTGGCGGTATAATCGACTCTGAGAGCAAGGCGGGTCGTCCGGACCACGGAGCCCGGCTGGCTGAAGCGGCGCGTCGTTCGTTACGGCGAGACGGCGCGGCGCAAGCTGGCCGGGCTTTTTGCTTACTTATGACGGGAACAGCCAAGACGGTCAGGAAGCTCACAAGCCACGCGAGGACGTTCTTCGACGCGCGGCCCATTACTTCACTCCTGACGCTGGTCGGGATGATCGCTGGCGGAGTGTGGGCAGCGGAGTCTCGATGGGCGAACGCCGCGGCCACCAAGCAGCAGATCGCCGAAGTCCGGGTCGAGGCACAGCAGCAGATCGCCGGGGTCAAGGAGTTGTATCTTCGCTCTGAGCAGCGGTCGTTGCAGGCCCAGGAGTTCGAGCTGGAACGCGCGGCCCAGCGGCGCCGACTGACTCCCTTAGAGGAGAAGCGACTGAAGCAGGTGCGAGACGACCTCCAGCGGATCGAGCAGGACATTCAGAATGCGCAGCGCCAGCAGACGCCCCCGAGGCCACCGCGATGAGCGACCTCTTCAGCCTGCAGTCGGTGCCTATTTTCTCCGCCGGCACGTGGAACAACGACGTGTACCATGAGGCTGACCTGGACGCCATCGTGGCTGCCCACGGCCAGGTCGGGTTCAAACCGCCGCTCAAGCTGGGCCACGACGAGACCCAGCCCCTCGCCAAGTCCGACTCCATGCCGGCCCTGGGGTGGGTGACCAACCTCCGCCGGGTCGGCAAGACCCTCTACGCCGACTTCACCGACCTCCCGAAGCGGGTCTGGGAGGCCATCACCCGGAAGGCCTACGATCGGGTCTCCGCCGAGATCTACTGGGACTACGCGGAGTCCGGGCGGAAGTTTCCCCGGGTGCTCAAGGCCGTGGCCCTTCTCGGGGCGGAGATCCCCGCCGTGACGTCCCTCCAGGCGCTACAGTCGCTCTACGCCGCCCAGGGGCAGACCGTCAAGACCTACATGGAGGGGATGATGCCGATACCCAGCCCATCCGGTGGGATGGCTATCGCGACGCTCAGGAAGGCGAAGGCGGACGTCAACTACCGGGAGGCCGGGGAGGGTGGGTACGAGCGGTGCGGAGCCTGCCGGTTCTTCACCGGCCCGCCCGACCCCGAGGGGGAGCACGCGATGGTGGCCAACTGCTCGCTGGTCGAGGGGGAGATCGCCAGCTCCTTCGTCTGCGATCTGGTGGAAGTTCGGGATGCCTTTCAAACCTACAAGTTTGATGAGAGCAAGCATCCTCGAAAAGGGAAAGGAGATCCCGAGGGCGGACAGTTCGTGCCCGCCGGTGGAGATGGCGGGGAAGGGAAAGACGGGATGATCGCCGAGATGTCCCGATCCGGAGCCGTCAAGGCGTACGTCATTCGGAAGCGAGACGGCAAGTGGTGCCTCATGACCCAGGACGGGTCCGAGACGCTCGGCTGCCACGACACAGAGGAGGGCGCGATGGCCCAGGAGCGGGCGGTCCAGGCCGCGAAGCGCGGCGCCCAGGAGGAGACCGCGGTGAAAGAATACCGATACTCGGTCGACGAGGTCGCGGAGTTCTGCCCGGAGTGCGCCGAGAAGATGCGGTTCCTCAACCTCAAGGAGCTGAAGATCACCTACGACCCGGCGACGAAGACCTACGCTGGGTTCAACGAGGGACTCTGCAAGCGGTTCGGACCGTCCGAGGGGTTCCGCACCCGCTGCATGGAGTCCAGCCTCGGCGCGAACGCGGATGACCCAGGCGCGATGTGCAACGCCTTGAAGGAGTTTTGCTTCGGCACCACGAAGGAGACCGCCGAAGAGCAGTCCGCCAAGACCTACAGCGAGAACGGCGCCCGCTCGAAGGAGGGAGAGTCCATGACCGAGCAGGAGAAGCAGGAGCTGGAGGCCCTTCGGGCCAAGGTGGCGACCCTGGAGGCCGCCGGCGCCGCCCAGGCCGCAGCGCTGGAGACCGCCAACGCCCAGCTCAAGACCTACGAGCAGCAGATCGCGGCGTCCGAGTCAGAGAAAGCCGCGGCCGCGGAGACCGCCCGGCAGACCGGGAACAAGGCCTGGCTGGACGCTATGTGCCAGCCGTCGGCCCTCCGGATGGTCCCGGCGGAGCGGGAGTACGCTGCCTACCTCCTAGACGTCCTGACCGAGCCCGCCGGGATGAAGCTCAAGACTTACGCCCGGACGGTCAAAGACGGGGCGAAGGAAGAGCTTCCGGCGGTCGCAGTGTTCAAGCGGCTCTTCGAGATGCGGCAGCCCAACCAGCTGATCTTCCGGGAGCTGACCGCCGGCTCCGTGACCGCGGACGCCGGGAGGGCCCCGGTGCCGGAGAGCCTGGCCGAGGCGCGGGCGGTGGCGACCGGGCGGGCCAAGGAGTACATCGCGAAGCAGAAAGAAGCGGGGCAGAAGGTGGACTTCAAGACCGCCTATGCCCACGTGTTGGCGGAGGACCCGGAGCTGCGGCAGGCATGCAGCGGCGTGCGCCCCGAGGGGGTGCGGAAGGCCGCGGAGGGGATCACGAGCTACCGGCAGATGGTCGGGAAGGTGTCGGACGCGTCGGCCTAGCGGGGTATCCCCGCGCGAGGGAGCGACGGCGAACGGCGAGGGGATCGACGGAGCAGCTAACTAGACGCCCCTGGCGCCGCCTGAGCGCGCCAGCAACGAAGGGACAAAGAAGATCATGGCCGAGTTTGCGGACGGCATCGACTACACCCTGGTCGCTGCCGCGGACCTCAGCGGTATGCAGTACCGAGGCGTGCTTGTGGCCAGCGCGGCCAACGGCTCGACCTCGGGGCGGACTCTGGTCTGCTCGCAGGCTGGCGACCCCGTCATCGGGGTCCTGCAGAACAAGCCGTCGGCGGCAGGGCGGCCCGCGCGGGTCCGTGGCTGGGGAGAAAGCAAGGCGATCGCGGGCGGGCCGGTCACTGCGGGGGACATCCTCCGGGTGAACGCGGCAGGGTTCTTCGTGACGGGGAACAGCGGCTACGTCGCCGGGACGGCATTGACCGGGTGCGCGTCCGGCGGGCTGTTCTCCATGGCAGTGCACATCGGTCAGGCGACCGCTTAGGCGGGGAAAGGAGGTCAGGGACGTGAGCACGCAATACGCGAACGACCCCCGGCTGGCCGCCCGCACCTACGCGGGGGCCGACAAGGACTGGCACATCGACGCGGCGCTAACCGAGATCAGCATCCAGTTCGTGCTGGATCCGGCTACCTACATCGCGCCGCAGGTCCTCCCGGTGGTGCCGGTGGGGAAGCAGTACGATCGGTACTACATCTGGGACCGGGAGTACTGGTTCCGGATTCCGCGCACGAAGCGCGCGCCGGGGACCGAGCCGAACTACGTGGAGTTCGGGGTCAGCTCGGCGGCGTACCACTGCGACAACTACATGCTGGCGGGGCGGATCCCCTACGAGGACCTGTCCAACGCCGACGACGCGCTGGAGCTGGAGGCCAGCACGGCGCGGGGGCTCAACCAGCTGCTGGCCCTGGACTGGGAGAACCGGGTGGCCACCCTGCTCACCACCGCGGCCAACCAGGGGTCCGGCACGGCGCTGACCGGGACGAATCGGTGGGACGACTACGGGAACAGCAACCCCATCGCCGACGTCACGACCGGGAAGGCCTGGATGCGGCTGGAGACGGGCATCGAGCCGAACACCCTCGTCGTGGGGGCGCCGGTGCACGACGCGCTGCTGCAGCACCCCGACTTCATCGAGCGGGTCAAGTACACCGCCCGGGCGGACCAGGCGGCCATCGCCGGCGCGCTCGCCGACATCTTCGGTGTGGGGCGGTACCTGGTGGGCAAGGCCGTGGCCAACACCGCGGCGGAGGGCCTGCCGGCCTCGATGAGCTACGTCTGGGGGAAGAACGCGGTGCTGCTCTATGTCCCGCCGGCGCCGGGGCGCAACGTGCCCTCGGCCGGGTACTCGTTCCGGTGGCGGCCGGAGGGCTTCACCGATCTGGTCGTGGAGACCAAAGAGAACGACGACCGGAAGGCCCGGGAGAAGCGGGTCGGGTACTTCCAGGACGAGCGGATCACCGCCCCCCAGCTCCTCTACGGGATCTCGACGGCGGTCAACTAGTCTCCTAGCGACCTAGGAGGCCGGCAGGGGCGATCGGAGAGGCGCCGCTTCGGGCGTCCGGCGCCCTCCGATCCCTGTCGCGATCCTCGGCGCGGAAAGGAGGGCGGATGCCTATGGCGGTTGCGATGTCGGAGATGCAGCGGCTCGGGTCGGTCATCGGGCCGGGAGCGAGCGGAGAGTGGCGAGCCAACCGCGACTTCGCTCTGAAAAACCTCTCCTGCAAGAAGGGAGAGTTACTCCCGCCCAAGTGGCAGCACCACGAGCTGGTTCAGTACCTTCAGAAGACTTACGGTCCGGACTGCGTGGTCCAGGGCAACGAGAAAGGCCGACGATTCCGGAAGCTCAAGCCGACGGGAAAGCCGGGCAAGGCCGAGTAGCCCCGTAACGATGACGCCCGGGGTCCGCGTGGCCACCCACGGCGCGCGGAGGACAGGAGGTTGGGGTGGCGACTCTTCAGAAGCGCATCCGGGAGTTCCTGCGCAGCTCGTTCACGGTGACGGGATCCGTGTCCTTCCGGGGCCGGACCGACATCACGACGGCGGCGATCTTCGCCGGGCCGATGACGGTGAACGCCGTGATGACCGTCAACACGATCGCGACGTTCAAGGCGAGTTCGGACGTCGCCCAGTTCGCCGGGAAGACGACGGTCGGCTGCGGCGCCGCGACCTTCACCGCCAGCACCACGGCGGTCAAGTCGAACAGCCTGATTTTCTATTCGCTCGACAGTCGGGGCCAGGGGAACCTCGCGGCGTCGACGTCGCTGGGGTTCTTCACCACCCGGACGATCGCAGACAGCTTGTGGTTCACCGCAGGCTGGTCCACGGGAAACAACGCGATCCCGAACAACCAGGTCGACGTCAGCTGGTTCATCATCAACCAAGGCTAGGCCTGAGCGCGCGGTCGGGAGCTGACGTCCGGCTCCCGGCCGCCGGCGCGGGGAGGGTTAGGCATGCCGGCGCCGATCTACGTCAGGGTCAACAGCAACGCGCTCACGTCCGAGGCCTTCACCCTGGAGCGGCCGGACTACCGGCACGTCCTCCATGTCCCGTCCATCACGGCGGCGGCCGTCAGCCTCCAGTTCACGGCCACCTCCGGCACGGCGCCGTACCTCCCCTTCACCCGGCTGGACGGGACCGGGGCGCTCCATACGGTCCACTCCGGGGTCGGGATGGTCTGGGCGCCCCTGCCTCAGGCGCCGGTACCCTGGGGGCGGCTCAGCGTGACGACCGGGACGGCCAGTCAGGTGACGACCTTCACGCTCTATCCGACCACGGTGCGGTGGTGATGACGAAACGCGCCGCGGTCATCGGATGGGGGTTGCTGATCGCCGGCGTGGTTCTCTGGTTCGTCGCCGCGGCCGCGTGGTCAGATCCAGCTAATATGTCCATCAAGGATGCTCACCAGGACGCGATGATCGCGACGGCGCAGGTCGAGATCCGTGAACTGAGTCGACGGGTAACGGCCATCGAGGATCGGTTGTTCGCTGTTCTGCTTGCGGCAGGCGGGTCGGTTCTTGCGTCTGCCGCCTCCGCAGTCTTTTCATATCGGGGAAGGCATCATCATCTGAGCGCAGGGCAGGATTTGTGATTCTTGTGATAGGCGCACGGGGCCACTCGACGGCAAAGCGTTCCCTTTGCAAGGCGGCTTCTTCTCGGCTTACCACAGAGCGGGCTAGATCGACGAAAGTTTCCGGCCCGCCACCGGATGGTGGTTTGCGTTCTATTGTGAATATTCCGGGGAAGGACTTGGAGATTTCGCCGCCGATTGTCCGATTTGACTCCGTTTCGGTGGTGGATAGTTTCATGCGAAAGGAGTTTTCGTCCGAGCATTTTCTCGGCAACGACGCGGTGCTCGTATTTTCTCCCTTCCGGGGTCCAGACGGTCGCATAGCCGATGCGGGAGGAAACACTACGGCCCCCCTTCCAGTGGTTATGCTGAGGTCCAGTTCTCCCCGTACTTCCGCATCTGGGAGAACAGAATTTCGCTCTGTTGCGTCGGTAAGGCCAAACCCGAAACTCATTCCCGCACGTGCGGCATGTCTTGCGGATAGGGGGAGGTGAGGGCTCTTGAATCCGGAGTACATTGTTATTCATCATAGCTTGACCTCCGATGGTGATACAGTTTCCTGGGGAGCCATTCGCCGATATCACACCAGCGAGAACGGCTGGTCTGATATCGGCTATTGTATCATTTCGGGGTAGAAAAAATCGATAGTTTTTATGAGATTCTGATTGGCCGGACCCTCTCCCAGAACGGCGCCCACTGCCGCGAGGCCGAGATGAACCGCCGGAGCGTCGGGGTCTGCCTGGTGGGGAACTTCGATCTGGCCCCGCCCCCGGAGAAGCAGCTCCAGGCGACTGCCCGGATCGTAAGCTGGGCGATGCGAGAGTTCAAGATCCCACGGGAGCGCGTCATCGGCCACCGAGACGCCGGGCTCATGGTCGGCCTCGACTGGACGAAGGGGCAGTACAAATCCTGCCCGGGGAGGTATTTCTCGTTGGAGGCGTTCCGGGAGATGCTGCCGCCCTTTCTATGAGGTCGACATATGGCGCACGGGCTGGTTCTGGCCTCTGGGCTCGCGGTGGTGCTGGCCCTGATCCTGCGGTTGCTGGCGCAGGCGCCGCTGGACCCGCAAGAGTGCGTGGAGAAGTGCCGAGCCTGCATCTGTCGGTTCGACCGCGGCGTATGGGTTTGTGAGTGCGTGACGCCCCGATAAGGAAAGGGGGGATCGCGAATGACGTGGCAGACGATTGTTGCCGGGTTTATCAACAGTACCGTGGTCCTCACCGTGATCTACCTGTTCAACAAGTACGTCACCGACTGGATCCGGGAGAAGGCGCCCTGGGCTGTCCCGTTCCTGGCCGGAGCCCTCGGCCCGGCGGTCGTCCTGGCGCAGAACTGGCTGAGCGCCTGGCTCGGCCAGCCTATCGACCTCTCACCCTGGCTCGGCCTATTCACCGGGGCGAGCGCCGTCGCGATGCACCAGGTCTACAAACAGGTGAACAATTGAACGGAGGAGTGTCATGAGATACACACCTCGATGGCTTTCCTTTCCATTTCTGCTCGGGATTCTGCTGGTCCTGACGGCCTGCGCTGCGCTCACCATAACCAAGAGCGCCGAGACGCTGAGCGCGGTGGGCGAGCAGTTCCTCGCGTCGGCCAAGACCGTCGACGACGCCTACCGGGCCAAGCTGATCTCGGAGGCGGATTACCAGAAGTGGCGGGCTTTCGTGCCCCAGTTTAAGCTTGCCTACGCGCAGGCCGCCCAGGCGCTAGAGACGGCCAGGGTAGCTGGGGAAGTCACCACGCCTCAGCAAACGGCTGATCTCATTCGCCGGTTGAAGGACCAGCTTCTCACGTTCTTGCTCCAGGTCTACGCGCCGGCGGCGAAAGGGGTGCAGTGATGGACCCGGTGGCGATTCTGCTGATCGCGAACGGTCTGGTGGACCTCGCACTCAAGATCTATGGCGAGGTCCGGGACGATCCGGCGACCCCGGAGGAAGCCAAGGCTCGGGCGGACGCCGCGTTCACCCGGCTGGCTGCGGCGAAGGCGGCGATCGAAGCCTACCAGCCTGTCCCGCCGCCCGCGTAGGAACGCCAGAGAATCCGGACCAGGCGACGGTTGCCTGCCGGATCTGCGAGACATCGACGGGGATCGAGCGATGCCGTCAGCGAGGAAGATCCATGACGCCCTTGGTAATCAGTCACCGGGGAGCCTGGTGGCCTGACCGGGACAGAGAGAATACGCTGAGTGCGCTGGCCGCTGCCTTCGCCGCCGGGCAGGGGGTGGAAGTAGACGTCCGGCAATTCCGCGGCGATACTGCCCGGCTGGTCCTGTCCCACGATCCGCTCCCCGAGGGAAGCGAGTGGACAGACGGTGACGACGGGTCGCTCCCGTCCTGGGACGCGTTCCTCGATCTCGCCTACCAGACCGACCCCTCCCTCCCGATCCTCATCAACGTCAAGGAGCCCGGCACCGAGACGAGGCTCGCCTGGGACCTGCAAGCCTGGGGGCTCCAGACGCGGGCCTATCTCTTCGACTTCGAGCTCTGCGGAGCGGACCCGCTGAAGGCAAAGGCCACCGCTCCCGAGGTTCCCTGTCTTGTGCGGGTGTCCGACCAGGCAGGGACGGGAGTAGCTCCCGACGTCGTTCCGACGCTGCCTCACTGGGCGCGTGGGGCGTGGATCGACCCCTGGATCAGTTGCGAGTGGGCCACCGCTGAGTTGATCGCCCTCTGGCAAACGCTCGGGCCGGTCTTCATCGTCGCTCCAGATCTTCACGGACGACCCTTCGATTTCAAGCTGCTGGATCGGTGGAGGGGGGCCGACGGGGTCTGCACCGACCTGGGAAGCCTCGTCGGACCGTGGCTGGCCGGGCAGCCAGAGTTATTCCCGGCAAACGTCTGGTGGGGGGAATGACAACTATACCGCTCACCAGAAGGATGCGTTGTGTCGCCTAGACCGGAAGTCGTGAAGGGTCTGTTCCTGTTCGACGGCCAGACCGCCTACCGCTTGAAGTGCCCGGGCTGCGGGGTTGTCGGCATCGCGGACGACGACCAGTTCCACGAAACGCTCGGGTTTGGCGTGGACACGACATGGCGAACGGCCGCGGACACCACGACGATTTCCTGGAACCAGCACGCGGTAGGCAAGACGGGAGCCTGGTTGTGGGTACTGGCAACGAAAAG
>Ga0073934_10010378_pt1 | contig 11589 bp, 12 predicted proteins | sample LarsenN4metaG_FD_76834 | JGI IMG/M metagenome (GOLD analysis project Ga0073934, IMG submission 76834) | Hot spring sediment bacterial and archeal communities from British Columbia, Canada, to study Microbial Dark Matter (Phase II) - Larsen... ...
AATCTGTCCCCGGCGAAGGAACCTGTGTTCGACTGCGGGCGCCGCTGCACTTCTCTGTCAGAGCAGGCTAGTGGGTCCAGGCCACGAGGAGCGACCGCCTTCTCTTGGTTGAGCGCATGGGCCGGCAGGAATGCCGGCCGCAGCCAGGATTGGCTGCCCCACCTGCTTGGCCCGGTCGAGCGCGCTTCGAGCGTGCCGATGACCTTTTCGGAATCGTGCACGTTCATCTGGCAGCCGAACGTTTCCAGGTAAAAGCTCTTCATAAGGCGGGGGTTGCTTCTAATCTGTCCCCGGCGAAGGAACCTGTGTTCGACTGCGGGCGCCGCTGCACTTCTCTGTCAGAGCAGGCTAGTGGGTCCAGGCCACGAGGAGCGGCCGCCTTCTCTTGGTTGAGCGCATGGGCCGGCAGGAATGCCGGCCGCAGCCAGGATTGGCTGCCCCACCTGCTTGGCCCGGAATCTGTCCCCGGCGGCGGAGCTGAGCAGCAGGACGGCCGCCTTCTCTTGGTTGAGCGCATGGGCCGGCAGGAATGCCGGCCGCAGCCAGGATTGGCTGCCCCACTGGTTCACGCGATCGAGGCGGCTACTCACCAGGGCAGTTTGCCTGAGTAGACTTCCGGGCCGCTGTGGGCCAAAAGCCCGGTCAGTTCAGGACAACTGACGGCATAACCATGCCGGCGGCGAAAGGAGTTGCGCAGCTCCTTTTTGGGCAAGATCGATGGTCCGCAACCGTATGGGTCGGCGCGGAACTGATCGCGCGTCGCCGCTTCGTTGCGGGCGGCAGTCTCGTAGTTGGGAGGCTCGTTTACAGCGATGTAGTCGAACGGGCGGGTCCAGCGCAGCGCTGCACGGTGCAATTCTGCGATCCGCTGGCCTTTGAATCCCCATCCGGCGACAGTGATGCGCGACGGGTATCTGCCGGTGCATTCGTGAAAGCGGCAGATACTGAAGAGAACGTTCTCGAACGAGTCGCGAGAGTGGTCTTCGAGCGCTGTGCGGTCTCGAACTTCTTCGCGCCCCCACCAGTTATAGTGTTCGGCGAGCAGCCAGTAGGCGAAGGCTTCACTGCGCGGTCCAGCGAGCGGGTCGGTCTGCCCGCCGGCGATGAGCAACAGCGCGGACGGATCCAAGGCGGCGCGCTCCACGCCGGCGCGCAGGTGCTCGATCAGCAAGCGCGGTTCGTTGTTCTGAAACGGCTTCAGAAACCAGGTGCGCGAATCCAGCGGATCGCCCGAGCCCTTCCAGATGGCGTGTCCGGGCACGAGCAACAAATGATCCAACGAACTCCAGGCGGTCATCAGAACAGGGTTCGCTGCGATGCGCCGGGCATCTTGCGAGTGAGGCCAAAATACTCGAAGGCGCGGTCAGTGCCCATGCGCCCGCGCGGCGTGCGATCGAGAAAGCCCAATTGCAGCAAGTACGGTTCGTAGACTTCCTCGATGGTGTCTGGTTCTTCATCGATGGAGGCGGCGATTGTGTTCAGTCCAACAGGACCGCCGCCGTACTTCTCGAGAACGGTCAGCATGATCTTCTGATCGATTTCGTCCAAGCCGAAGCGGTCGACTTCGAGAAGGTCGAGCGCGGTCTGAGAGACAGCCAGATCGATATGTCCGGCTGCGCGGACCTGTGCGTAATCCCGGACGCGCCGCAGCAGGCGGTTTGCGATGCGGGGAGTGCCGCGGCTGCGGCGGGCGATTTCTTCGGCCGCATCGGGATCCACGGTGATACTGAGCAAGGCGGCGGACCGGAGGACGATGCGTGTCATTTCCGGAACTTCGTAGTGCTTCAGGTAGAGAACCAGCCCGAACCTTGCGCGGAGGGGGGCGGTGAGCAACCCCTGGCGTGTGGTCGCGCCGACCGCGGTGAACTTCGGCATCGGCAGCGAATGGGTACGCGCGCCCGGGCCCTGGCCGATGACGATGTCGACCCGGTAGTCTTCGAGCGCGGTGTAGAGCATCTCCTCGATATCCGGCATGAGGCGATGAATTTCGTCGATGAAGAACACCTGGCGGTGCCGCACATGGCTAAGGATTCCGGTGAGGTCGAGCTTCTTCTGCAAAACCGGTCCGGAGGTCTGGTCGAAGGCGACATCCAGTTCGCGCGCGATGATATTGGCGAGGGTGGTTTTGCCGAGACCCGGCGGTCCGATGAGGAGAACGTGATCCATCGCCTCTTCGCGCCGCTTAGCGGCTTCAATTGCGATGGCGAGATTCTCTTTCAACTTTGGCTGGCCGGTGAACTCGTCCAGGGCGCGAGGGCGCAGACTGGTCTCAAACAGGGTGTCTTCCGCGGTTGAGACGGCCGAGACGATGCGCTTGTCCTTCATGGGTGCGGCCAAATCCTGAGGTTACCGTACCAGTTGCAGCGCGTGGCGAAAGAGCACGTCGAACCCGGTGGCGGATGTGCCCTGGGCCACGGCTTTGCGAATCGCGGCCTCAGCGGCGGCGCGCTGGCAACCGAGATTGACCAGCGCCGAGAGCACGTCCTCTTCGAGCGGGGAGAGCTTGGGGGCTCCGGCGGGCGCCGTTTTGCCCGGCTGCGCGCCGGGATCGCCCATCAGGCCTTCCAGCTTGTCGCGAAGTTCGAGCACGATGCGTTCGGCTGTCTTCTTGCCGATGCCCGGAACGCGCACCAACTGGTTGACATCGCCGCTACGAATGATCGAAACCAGGTCGCCGGCCGCCAGTCCGGACAGAACCGTGATCGCGAGTTTGGGGCCGATGCCGCTGACCGAGATCAGCTTTTCGAAAAGGCCTTTTTCCTGGGCTGAAAGGAAACCGAACAAGGCAAGGGCATCCTCACGCACGTGCGTATAGATCCGCAGCGTGACGGCTGTACCGACATCGGGTAGAGCGCTATAGGTAGTAACCGAGATGGTGACGTCATAACCAACGCCGCCGCACTCGACCACCGCCTGGCCCGGGTGCTTTTCCAGCAGAACGCCGCGAAGATGCGCAATCATTTTCGGAAAGGAGTGTTTTTATTCTACATGGCGCGACGGATGTTCTATGTCGATCGCGTGCTGCATGGGCGGGCCGAGATTACCGGAGACACGGCCAGGCACCTGCGCAAGGTGCTGCGCGTGGAGGAAGGGTTTCGCTATGAGATTTCCGACAATGAGCAGCTTTATCTTGCCGAAGTCACCGGTTTCGGTAAGGATCTGGTGGCGTTCCAGGTCATCGAGAGCCTGGCAGCGCCTCAACCGGTGGTGCGGCTGCATCTGGCGCCGGCGCTGATCAAGTTTGATGCGTTTGAATGGATGCTGGAGAAGGCGACAGAACTGGGTGTCGAGCGCATCACGCCCGTATACGCCGCGCGGAGCGATAAGGGTTTGGACCAGGCCGCGCTGAAACGCCGCGAGCGGTGGGAACGGATCCTGCTTGAAAGCGGGCAGCAATCGCGCCGGGTGAGGCGCCCTTCGATGAGCGATCCGGTGCGGCTGCCGGCAGCGCTGGCCCTCGACGGCAGCGTCCGGCTGTGGCTGGAGGAGCAGCCGGGCCGGGCTCCGCTGCTCGCCGCGTTGCCGGACCAGCGTGACAGCAGCGACACGGTGGTCATTCTGGTGGGGCCTGAAGGCGGCTGGGAGGAGTCTGAGCGGGAGCACGCAATCACGGCGCAGTGGCGCCCCGTCTCACTCGGGCCACAAGTTTTGCGCGCGGAAACCGCGGCGATTTCGGCGCTCGCCGTAGTGAACGCGGCCTGGCAAACTCGCTGACGTGACATTGCGATGCGCGTTCCGGAGGCAAGGCTAGCAGCCCGATTCGTCAGGAGCGCCTTGTTAAGCGAGTTGCGAGCCTGGGGCCAGAGCGAATGCGTCAGGTCTGCGCGGCGCTTCGATTCGCACTTGAGTGCGGCTGAGACGGCGTCACTCTTCTTTGAGCGACCGGTCCATGAGCTCGCGTAACGCTTCGCGCGGAGGGCGGCCGTGTTTCAGCATGGCGTACACCTGGCGCACGATCGGCATCTCCACATTGAGACGCTCGGCGAGTTCCACGGCGGCGTAGGTCGTTTGCACGCCTTCGGCCACCATACGCATTCCGGCGAGAATCTCGGCCAGCGGCTTGTCCTGCGCTAATTGGATGCCGACCTGGCGATTGCGGGACAAGTCTCCCGTACATGTCAAAACGAGGTCGCCCAGGCCGGCGAGACCGGCAAGGGTGCGCGCTTTGCCGCCCGCAGCGAGACTGAGCCGGGTGATTTCGGCCAAGCCGCGCGTGATCAAAGCGGCCATGGTATTGGCGCCGAGGCCCAGGCCCTGGCAGACTCCCGCCGCGATGGCGATGACGTTCTTCAGCGCGGCTCCGAGTTCGACGCCGACGGGATCGGAATTTGTATAGAGGCGGAAGGTAGGGCCCGAGAATGCGGCTTGGATGAGCCTTGCGAGTTCGGCGTCCTGCGAAGAGATCACCAGAGCGGCTGGCTCGCCGCGGGCTACTTCTCTGGCGAAGGTCGGTCCGCTGAGGACGCCGACTCGCGGCAGAAAGCGCGCTCCGATAACATCCAGCATTACGTCGGAGACGCGCAAGAGGGTGCCATTTTCGAGGCCCTTTGTAGCGCTAACGAACAGCATGGAGGCGTTCAGGTGGGGCAGCAGCTCCGTGTAGACGCGGCGCGCGTGGTGCGAAGGCATTACGCCAAGGACCACATCGGCGCCGAGGATAGCGGTTGCGAGCAGCGGCGTAATGAGATCGACGTTGCCGGGGATCGCGATGCCGGGCAGGTAGACACGGTTCTCGCGAGTCCGGAAACATTCCTCGGCGAGATCAGGCTCGAAGACCCACAGCGAAACGCTCTCGAAACGGGGCGCGAGCACCACCGCGAGGGCCGTGCCCCAACTCCCGCCGCCGATCACCGCCAAGCGCTTCAAGCCCGGCTGCCCCCGAACGAAAACACATGCTCCGTACCGGCGCGCAGCCGCTCAATGTTTCCGCGATGCCGGTATACGATGAACGCTCCTGAGAAGAGAGCCGCCAAAAGCAGGGCGGCAGGGGGATGCAGGATCAGGTAGACCCCCAGCGGGAATAGCCCCGCAGCGAGGATGCTTCCCAAGGAAATGTAACGGGTGGCTGCCACGACGATGACAAACACGATGAGACATGCCAGCAGCGGCGCGGGAGCCAGGTACAGGAACGCTCCAATGAAGCTGGCCACGGCTTTTCCTCCCTGAAACTTGAGGAAGACCGGGAATGCGTGACCGAGCATAACCGCAACCGCAGCAGCGCTCATCCAGACGATATCCGCGTTCGTCAACCAGGCGGCCAGCCAGACGGCGAACCAGCCCTTCAGGATGTCGAGCAACAGTGTCACAATCGCGACCACGCGGCCGGTGGTGCGAAGCACGTTGGTAGCGCCAATGTTGCCGCTACCCATGGTGCGGACATCTTTACCGGTGCGCCAGCGCACCAGTACATAGCCGAAAGGAATGCCGCCGATCAGGTAAGCGGCCAGAATTGTCAATACACCCGGCATCATGGCAGCAGCGAATAGGACGAAAGCTTAGTGTAAACGGAACCGCCGGCTCTCAGGTCGCTTTGGTACAGGTGGAAGTGCGAGGCCTGCCACGCGCCGAAATCCACGCTGGGCAAGTCAGCTATGGCTTTCTTCAGATCGAGCAGTTGCGCGGGGCCCTTGATCCTGGCAAGGGTCAAGTGCGGTTTAAAGGGCCGCTTCTCGGACGGGATGCCAATGCCCTCGCACTCCGATTCGGTGCTTTCCGCAAGTTTGGCCAAGCCGGCGGGAGCTTCAATGGCGGCAAAGAACACGCGCGGTACGTGCGGATTCGGGAACCACCCCAGCCCCTTCAGGGCAATCTTCAGTTCTCCGGGGCGCAGCACCCGGGTGAGCGCGTCCTTCAGCTCGGGCAGGCGCTCGTTGGGCCATTCGCCTATGAACTTGGTCGTGATATGCAGGTTTTCCAGCGGGCTCCAACTGATATCCGCCTTGGGCCTGAGATGATGCAGCAGCAATTCGAGGTTGCGCCGCATTTCATAGGGCACGTCCAACCCCGTGAAGAGTCGCATAGTTTGGTAACCTCCCTAGCGTATCGCGAGATGCACCACCGAGTCCTGCCACGTGAGTTTTACAATCGCCCGACGGTCGAAGTCGCGCGGGAGCTGCTAGGGAAAATTCTGGTTCACGGAGAGCACCGCGGGGCGATTACGGAAGTGGAAGCGTACTTGCCGTGGACTGACCAGGCGGCGCATTCCTTCCGCGGCCGGACCAAGCGCACCGCCGTGATCTTTGGGCCTCCTGGCTACGCCTACATCTACTTCATCTACGGGATGCACGAATGTCTGAACGTGGTGGTGGAACCCGAGGGAACGCCGGGCTGCGTTCTGATTCGCGCCGTGGAAGGATACGGCAACGGGCCGGGTAAACTGACACGCGCGATGGGGATCACCCGCGCGCTGTACGGCGCCGATTTCACCCGAGGTCCGTTGTTCATCATGGACGCACCGTCGCCGGACCCCTTGGAGATCGTGGCCACACCCCGAATCGGGATTACCAAGAGCGAGGACCTGATGCTTCGTTTCGTGCTGCGCAGCCGGGAAGGCCGGCGCAGGGTGCGATGACGTTCCCTGCATCATGGCGACGTTTTGCGAATGGCTGGGGCTGCGGCAGCGGCTCGAAGCTGCCGTGGAGCGGCTTCGCGGGTTGGGAGCGTAGAAGCTTGAAAAGAAGGGCGCCAGTGGGGGATTCGAAATCATCTGGCGCCCACGTGTCTGAGTTACTACTTAACGACCGACACGCTTGCCGAACCCATGTTGCCGTTGTTGTCCCAGGCGTTGACCTTGATCGTGTGCGTTCCTGCCGATGCCTTGCGCGTATTCCAGTTGTATTCGCACAGCGCCGCTGCGCAACTGGCGACCTGGACGTTGTCCAGATAGATGACCGTCTGAGTAACGGCAACGTTATCGGTTGCGGCGCCGCTGACCTTGGTCGTGCCCGCCACCTTGGAGCCATTGCCAGGGTTTTTTACCGTGGCCACGGGCGCGGTGGTGTCGCTGACCACGGCATTGGAAACCGTCACGCTCCGGGTGGTCTGGCCGACGTTTCCGGCGGCGTCATATGACTTCACCATCAGGGCTACGGAGCCGTTGGGCGAGGTGGTGGTGTTCCAGGAGTAGGAAAGAACTCCTGAGGAGGAAGTGGCAACCTTTGCGCTATTGATGTATAGCTCGGTGAGAGTAACGGCAACGTTGTCGGTGGCGGAGGCCTGAACGGTGACAGTGCCCGTTACGGTGGCGCCAGACGCGGGAGTTGAGATGCCGGCCACCGGGGCGGTGGTGTCGCCGGCGGCGAGGGTGGAAGCTGACGATACCGTTCTGTAAGCGTCCACGCGCCCCCATCCGAAGGTGGAGTCGAATCCCGCAGCGCCTAAGTCGAGCGCGTTCGAAGTCAGCAGGTTGGAAAGCTCGGAGACCGAGATAGCCGGCCGGAGCGACACGACGAGAGCGGCGACGGCGGCAGTAATCGGGGTTGAGAAGGACGTGCCGTTCCAGGATCCGTAGCCTCCCCCGCGATTGGTCGTATAGATGCTGGCGCCTGGAGCGACAACATCGATCCACGAGCCGTAGTTCGAGAATGATGCTTTGGTGTCAGTGCTGGTGGTGGCGCCCACTGCGACGACGCGGTTGCAAGCGGCTGGATATCCGGGAGTAGACGCGTTGTTGTTACCCGCTGCGGCGATCACAAGAGCATTCTTGCTCCAGGCGTAGTCGACCGCGCTTTGGAGGGTGCTGGAAGCGGCTGTTCCCATAATGCTGATACTGATGACGCGCGCGCCGCGGTCGGCAGCCCAGGTGATTGCTGCTGCGATATTCGAATACGAGGCGTAGTTTGTGCTGTCGAGGACCACCAGCGGCATGATCTTCACGTTCCAGGCGACTCCGGCGATGCCGGCCGCATTGTCGGTTGCGGCTCCGATGGTTCCGGCGACGGCGGTGCCGTGCCCGCGAACATCGGCAGTGTTGTTGTTCCCGAGGAGGAAGCTCCAGCCGGCGTTGACCTTGCCGGCGAGGTCCGGATGGGTGGAGTCCACTCCGGAGTCAACAACAGCCACCTGCACGGTGGGGGAGCCAGTCGTCAGGTTCCACGCGGAAGGGGCGTCGATCTTACTGATGTACCACTGTGAGGCCAGCGCGGAATCGGACGGGAGGATAGCGCCCTCCGCCTGGTGGTCGCGCTCGACGTAGGTGAATGCGCCTGAGGCTTCCAGGTCGGCCTTTCTTTTTTCGAGAACCGCTTCGGGGAGTTCGATCACCCGAACGTTCAGCTCTTTGATCTTCTTTTTCGTTTTAGCCCCGTGTTTACTTAGAATTGCGTCGACATCGGCGTCCTTTGCGCCCAACCGTTGCTGGGCCAGCAGGACGCCACGAACCGGTTCGCTCTTGAGAGGGGGTGCAGCCAGGGACGCAAGTACAGCCATCCCCACCAGGTATGACTTCTTCATGTATGACACTTCCTTTGGTCGATCTGAAGGGAGTATCGGAGGGGGGTGTTGGGGCGGAGATTAGGAGAATGCTGAATTCCAGGTTGGGGGAAACACGCCCTTCCGTGCTCAAGCAACTACGTGGTACTTGGCGACCAAACTTCTCATCCATCAGGGTCGATCAGGATGCGGAGCGGTTGAGTTGATTGAAAACACGCGGGTTAGAGCAACAAAAAAACTCCCGTCCGGCCCCGGGGAGGCCGAGCGGGAGTTTTCGATCAATCAGTAAGGGAAGGTGTGATCTGACCTATCTGCGCAACAGCTTACGGCTGACAATTATCAGACCGGCGCCGAGGCCCAGAAGGGACAAAGTTCCCGGTTCCGGAACCTCGCCTGTACCGCCGCCGCCACCACCGCAACCGGGTGTTCCAGGAACACAAGGAGCTCCGTTCGGACGCGCGATGTAATCAATCTCCAGCGCTGAACCCGACACCAACCCGGTGTTGTAAGCGATGTTGTCATTGCCGCTTCCTCCCTTTGCGAGGAAGCTACCCCACACGGGGGCGCGATTCGAATCGAACTCGAACACGAGAGGGCCTCCATCTCCGCCCACATCGAACTTGACACCCCAGAAATCGCTCCCTCCCGTAGGCCAGAAGTTCTTATCTACCAGAGGATCCGGGCCGAAGTGCGCAAGCTCAATGTCGCCGCTGCCGATGGCGACATTGTTGAGTTTGCTGTTCGTCACGCAAGCAGAATCGCCCGGGTCCACGCATGAAGTCGTGAGTTGCAGATCCCAATGGCTAAAGCCGGGGCTGGGATCCCTCTTTTCTTTTCCCTTGCTGTCAATTGTGATTGTGGCAAAGCCACTGCCAAAACCGCTAAAGGTGTACTTGTAGTGGTAACTTCCACCACCTAAAGAGGTGATCTCCCAGGCAATAGTGAATAATCCGTTGTCGCTGCCCCACTCATCAGTCGCAGTGATTCCCGCGCCTTCGGATCGGCTCCCAGTTAGCGATGGTATTGTAATCGGAGTTGCGAACGCGCAAACGCTCGCGAGTGCTAAGACCGCAATTAGTCTTGTCATTTGTTTTTTTTAAAGTCCTCCGGAAACGTGAGGTTGCCCCTTTGCGAATGGTAGTAAGTAATCAGTACCAACTCAATACCGTTTGGTACTAATCGGATCAAAATACATCTGAAATACTATAGCGGCGGAGTTGCCCACAGAACCTTGTCTGGTACTTTCTGGGACTTTGGTCCCGCAGTACCTGCGGTACTTTAATCTTTTGAGTGACCAAACAAATGAGGGCCACGCTGGCGCGTCGACCGCGCCAAGGTGGCCCTCAAACTTGTCGATCGATCAAAAACCGGGCTAGCCGCGATGGAACCTGCGCCCGAATAGAATCAACGCTGCGCCCAAGCCGAGCAGAGAAACCGTGCCCGGCTCAGGGATCTCGCCCGTACCCCCGCCGCCACCATCGCCATTCGGCCGCGCGATGAAGTCGAGCACGTCAACGGAATCGAGATTGTCGAGCCCGTTACTAAAGGCGTAAACATCCGAGCCTTTGTTCTTGCCGTCTATGGCGAAGAAGCTGCCCCACACAGGCGCCCGGTTGGAGTCGAATTCGTAGACCAGCGTGCCTGTGCTGCCAGAATCGAACTTTACTCCGATGATGGGAGCCGGCATTCCCGTGTTGCTTGGGTCAGCTCCCGAAAAGGTGTTCAACTCTGTGACTACTGAAGAACCGTTAAACTTGGCACCTGTTACGCAAGCAGCATCGCCTGGATCGACGCAGTCTGGCGTGAGCTGAAGAATCCAATGGCTCAGGCCCTTTTCGGGAATCACCATTGTGTACTTATAGTGCCAGTCGCTGCCGCTGCCAGTGATCTCCCACGCGATGGTAAAGCCGCCGCTCGCCCATTGTTCAGTTCCGGAAAGCCCTCCTCCAGGGGCGGTCGATCTGGATCCGGACAGGCCGGGCACGCCAACGGGTGTGGCCAGCGCGCAGGCGCCAGCGATAAGTAGAGTCGCGACCAACCTCAGCATTCGCAATAACCTCCTGTGTTGTCCGTTAGCAGTCACCAGCGAGTCTAGGCCTGTAATGAACCAGCATCAAGGTTCAAAGAATGTACTGGGACTAAATTGATTCCGCTGTACCGGAAGTAACATTGTGAGTCCTACGCTCGGCGACACTTATGTAGAGCCACCTGGCGCTCGTGCAGCAATACTAAAAACGTACTTTATGCCCAATGTTTGAGCAATTAAGATCACCGGTTCACATGGCCGTTCTTGTGCAACACCTTAGCCAGTTTGCAGGTCTATCATCGTGTCTTCAACCTTTTGGGGGCACTACTCGTTGGAGTGAGGAGCTTAAATGATCAAATTGTGGGCTTTACTGGGAGCTGTGTGGATCTCAGCCATAGCCAGTCCGATTTCAGACCCGGCGCTTACGGGCACGCGGACGGAGGGTTCCGGTATTACCACGGAGGGACCGTGGGCTGGCGACGGAGCAGATTTCACCGTGGATTGGAACATCACCGCCTTGGGTGGCGAAATGTACCATTACATGTACAGTTTCTCCGGCTTCGGAGGAGCGGCCGGCGGCTTCAGTCACTGGGATCTTCAACTGACACCGTCTTGTATCGATCCTGGCGATGACCAGTGCGTCACCAAGGCGCAGCTTAACGGAACCCCGATTGCGGGCGGGGCTCTGGATATTGCGCCCTAGCATTGAGCCGCAGTTTGGCGCGGAAGTAACAAGTGGCGGATCGCGGCTTGACGGAGCTGCCAGACGGTGCGCCAGGCCGCCTTCTTCTCTTCCTGGCTTCTCTGTATCTTCTCCTTCTGTGAATCTATAGCTGTCCCGCAAGTTTGCACTGGATTCCTGTTGCGCCGAGGAGCACAATTAAGGAGAAAGGAATCTGTTTCTATGCCAGTTCGCGATGAGGACGCTCTTGAGTACCACTCACAGCAGCCTCCCGGAAAGATCGCCGTCGTCCCGACCAAACCCTGCCGGACGCAGCGCGATTTGAGCCTGGCCTACACCCCCGGTGTGGCGGTGCCCTGCCTGGAGATCCAGCGCGATCCGAGTCTGGTTTACAAGTACACCTCGAAAGGCAACCTCGTGGCCGTGGTCTCGAACGGCACGGCGGTGCTCG
>Ga0073934_10010379_pt1 | contig 11589 bp, 11 predicted proteins | sample LarsenN4metaG_FD_76834 | JGI IMG/M metagenome (GOLD analysis project Ga0073934, IMG submission 76834) | Hot spring sediment bacterial and archeal communities from British Columbia, Canada, to study Microbial Dark Matter (Phase II) - Larsen... ...
CGACGCCGGCGCCCTCCTCGACATCGAGCTGCTGGACCACAACGTCATCGGCGAAAGGCGCTACGCGAGCTTGAAGCAGCTCGGCCTCGGTTTCGGGAAGTGAAGGGCCGGACCGTCGCTGCGCCGGCTTCCCTCGAAGTGAGAGGCCGCCGGGCGGGACGGGGCGCGAGGGCGGACCGGGACGGCCCTTTTAGGCGACGCCGGGGTAGACGACTTCCGTCTTGAGGCCGCTGATCTGCAGGCGCGACTCGTAGGCCCGCGGCGCCTCGTCGATGGAGAAGCTGTGGCTCACGACCTGGCGCAGGTCGCCCATCTGAGGCAGCAGCTTCATGGAACGCTCGTATTGGGCGATGGTCGCGTTCTGCGAGCCCGTCAGCACCAGCTCGTTGTAGTGGATCACGTTCGGGTCGAGGTCGAGCACGGAGTTCGGCGGGAAGCCCCCGAAGAGGTTGATGATGCCCTGCTTGCGCACGGCCCCGAGGGCAGGCTTCACGGCCGCGACCACGCCCGTGGTGACCACGGCGGCGTCCGCGCCTTCGCCGTCCGTGAGCTCCTTCACCCGCGCGACCGTGTCTTCGGTGGTCGGGTCGATGGTCTCGAAGGCGCCGAGCTTCCGCGCCCAGCCCCGCCGCCCTTCGTCCGGCTCGCTGGCGATCACTCTGGCGCCGAGCGCCCGCGCCACGACGACGTGCATGAGGCCCATGGGGCCGGAGCCGACGATGAGGAGGGTGCTCCCCGGCTCGACGCCGACGAGTTCCATGGAGTTCATGACGCAGGCCGTCGGTTCGAGCAGGGATGCGAGCCCCAGCGGTACGCCGGCGGGCACCCGGAACACGTGTCCCAGCCGCACGATGGGCTCCGGCACGAGCAGGTACTCCGCCAAACCGCCGTTTTCGTCATAGCCGAGGGTTACGCGCTGGGGGCAGCGGTTGCGCTTGCCCACGCGGCAGAAGCTGCAGGCGCCGCAGGCGATGATCGGGCAGAGCGCCACCTTCTGGCCGGCTTCGAAGCCCTTCACGCCATCGCCGACGCTGGCGACTACGCCGGCGACCTCGTGGCCTGGGACCACGCCCTGCTTGGCGTACTTCTCGCCCTTGAAGACGCGCACGTCCGAGTGGCAAAGCCCCGCCGCGCCGACGCGCAGCAGGATCTCGCCGGCTCCCGGCGAAGGCGTGGGCAGGTCGACGACGGCGACTTCGCCCGGGGCGCGGAAGACGCAGGCTTTCATGTTCAAGAAGGCTTTCGCGTGCGCCGCGCCGGCGGCTTCGCTTCGGCGCTGGAGCGGCCGCGATTGGCCGGACGGGTCTCGCTCGCGGCGGCGCGGCCGCCTCTCGGAGCCCGCCCTTCCGGCGCCTCGGGCTGCGCCTGGGCCGCCTGCGCCACGGCTTTCGCCACGGCGAGGTTGTAGCGCTTCAGCAGGCGCGACTTCCCGCGCGCGGCGGCGTTCGCGTGGATGACGCCCTTCTGGGCGGCGCGGTCCAGGGCGCTCACCGCGTCGCGGACCGCCTCCACGGCGGTGGACGCGTCCGTTTCGATGGCGACCAAGGCCTTGTTGAGGAAGGTCTTCGTGCGGCTCTTTACGGAGCGGTTGCGGTCGCGGCGGGCAAGCGACTGGCGCCAGCGCTTCAACGCGGACTTGCTGTGAGCCAAAGCGGTCTCCTAACGGGCTTGTTACTCGATGCCTGGAGATCGTACCGAATCTGAGGGCGGCTGTCTACGCGGCGCGCGAGCATGGCGTGCGCCGCGTCCTTCCCGCGCAGCCCGAAAATTCGTCTTGAAAGTGAGGGCGGAGGATTTGGGGGCCCCGGGGAAGCGGCCTTTCGCTACTCCTCGGAAAAGAAGCTGCCGCCGCCGGCGCGGCCGGGCATGATGCGCACGCGACGCTGCGGCTCGCGCCCCCGGCTCTGGGACGTGAGGTTGAAGCGCTGCGCCAGTTCGTGCTGGAGGCGGCGGATGTAAGCGCGCTGCGGCTTCAGCTCCACGGGGCGATCCTCCGCGAGGACGGCATGAATCGCCTCTTCCGCCTCCACCATCGCCTCCGTGACCGGGTCCTGGCGCGCGGCGGCGCCCTGGAGCGCGATCAAGGCCTGCTGCATCTGCAGGAGCGTGTTGCTCTTCAGGACGTAGATCGGCACGCCGCGGCTCTCGGCCTCGCGCAGGGCCTGGGGCTTGCGCCGGTAGTAGCTGCGGTCGGTGATCACCACGTCCGCCTCGTCCAGGCGCTCGGCGATGGAGGCGCCGGAGCCGGTGTCGCGCATGGCCTGCAGCAGCCGCTTGCGGGAGATGCCGAAGGGGTAGATGCGCTGGCCGCGCCCGGAAGGCGCGGGCGCAACGGCGGCCGCCGGGGGCTCCAGCATGAAGCTGCGCCTCGCCGCCGCCGGCGAGCGGTCGATCTCCTCTCGCAGGGAATCGGCGCGCACCTCCGCCTCGGTCAGGCGGCGCACGTCTCCCTCCGGCGTCAGCTGGCGCACCTCGGGGGCGATGCGGTAGCCGCGAAGGATGGAATCGACCGTCTCCGCGACGTCGCTGTGGATGGAGACTTTCTCCCAGCTCTGCAGCTCGACCACCACCGGGAACGTCGGCGGGGCCTTGCGCTCAAGGATGGACTTCTGGGTGCCGCGGCGGCGGGCTTCCTCGTCGCCGAGGGTGACGGACTGGATGCCGCCGATCAGGTCGGACAGCGTGGGGTTGGCCATGAGGTTCTCGAGCGTGTTGCCGTGGGCCGTGCCGACGAGCTGGACGCCGCGTTCGGCGATGGTGCGCGCCGCCTGCGCCTCCAGCTCCGTCCCGATCTCGTCGATGATGATGACTTCCGGCATGTGGTTCTCCACGGCCTCGATCATCACGGCGTGCTGCATCTGGGGCCGCGCCACCTGCATGCGCCGGGCGCTGCCGATGGCGGGGTGGGGGATGTCGCCGTCGCCGGCGATCTCGTTCGAGGTGTCGACGATGATCACGCGCTTGTTCATCTCGTCGGCCAGGACGCGGGCTACTTCCCGCAGCATCGTCGTCTTGCCGACGCCCGGCCTGCCGAGCAGGAGGATGCTCTGCTCGCTGCGGACGATGTCCTCGATCGTCTTGATCGTGCCGAAGACGGCGCGTCCGACGCGGCACGTGAGCCCGACGATGCGGCCGCGGCGGTTGCGGATGCACGAGATGCGGTGCAGCGTCCGCTCGATGCCGGCGCGGTTGTCCTCGCCGAACTCGCTGATGCGGGAGACCACGTACTCGATATCGCTCTCCGAGACCTCCCGCTCGCTGAGCACGATCTCGCGGCCCGGGAAGCGCGCCTCCGGCAGGCGCCCAAGGTCCATGACCACTTCGAGGAGCTCATGCTTGTCAGGCCGCACCCGGATGGGATCGCCGATGTGGGGAGCCAGGGCGTCGAGAAGGAGGTCCAGGTCGTCGGTGATGGTGCGACTCAAGCGGGACTCAAACTCCAACTGCATTCTCGGCTACGACAGCCACCTTTTTCGGCATGGCGAGCGGCCGGGCGGTGCGTCGCATGAGCGAAACGAAGTCCGCGCGGGGCTCGAAGCCCGCGTCCTCCAGCCCGCGCGCCAGCGCCTCCGCCGTTTGCGGCAGGAGGACGAATACGGGGCCTTCCGGCTCGTCCAGGGCCGCCATGGCGCCGGCGACGATGCCTGCGGCTTCGCGGGCCGCGTCGCCATCGGCGAGGATGTCGAGCATGGTTCCCTGCGGCAGCCGGGCGGCGCGGACGCTGGCGTGGATGACGCCGTCCCGCTCCAGGACGTGCTGCTGGCCGTTGCGGAGCCAGCGGCGCTCCTGGGCGGCGTGCCATTCCACGAAAGTGGCTGCTTCGGAGCGCCGGACCGCGTCCGGCGTCGCGCCGCAGTAGAGGCGGAACAAGGGGTAGCGATCGGAAGCCGTGGCAGGCCTCAAGGCCACGGGCTCGGCTTCCACGCGGCCGGGCTTGGCGAAGAGCGTCTCCTCCCGGTAGGCGACGAACCCCGCCTCCCGGGCTGCCGGCAGGAGGTCGCTCCCGGCCGCGAGACGCAGGAACAGCTTGTGGGCGCCGTCCTTTCCGGCCTCCGCGACAGCGCATTCGAGCAGGTCTAGGGCGGCGGAGCGGTCCTTGGTGGCGTCTATGAGGTAGTCGATCTCCCAGGCCTCGCTGCCGCCCCGCTGGCGGGCGCCGACGAGGCCCTGCAGCCGCTGGCGGCGCACCTTCACCCAGGCGCTCCGCCTCCGCGCGAAGGCGAGGAGCTGGTCCCGCACCACGCTCAGGGCTGCCTGGCCTTCGCCCGCGCCCAGACGCTCTCGCGGCCAGGCGGCGTTCTCATAGCTGAGGCCGGCGTGGACGACGAGGGCCAATATATCGGTCGGCAGCAGTGAGCGGGCCTCGTTGACCATGACCTACTTCACGGCGGCGGACTGGTCCGCCAGCGAGAGGAAGTATGCGTGCAGACGCGTGTCGCCGGTCAGCTCGGGATGGAAGGACGTCACCAGGAGATGGCCCTGCCTCGCGGCGACGATTCCCTGCCCTTCGATGGCTGCCAGCACCTTGACGCCGGCCCCGGCCTCGCGGATCAGGGGCGCGCGGATGAAGACACAGCGCACGGGGCCGCCCTCCACCTCATCGATCGGGAGTTCGGTCTCGAAGCTGTCGACTTGACGCCCGAACGCGTTGCGCTGGACGGAAATGTCGACGAGGCCGAGGGTCTCGAGGTCGAGGTCGGTGGCGTGTTTGGCCATGACGATCATGCCGGCGCAGGTGCCCCAGACCGGGCGGCGGGCGGCGAAGGCCCGGAGCGGCTCCAGGAGGCCGTAAAGAGCCATCAGGCGCGAGATGGTGGTGCTTTCCCCGCCCGGGATTATGAGGGCATCCAGGCCTTCGAGGTGTGCCGGCAGCCGGACCTCACGCGTCTCGGCGCCGAGGCCCCTCAAGACCGCCTCGTGCTCCGCGAAATCGCCCTGAAGTGCAAGAACGCCGACGGTGGCCACTACTCAGCAATTGTAACGCAGCACCGCCGGAACGGACGGCAGGGGGCTAGCAGGAGGCAGACCGCACGGCCGCCGCGGCCTGGGCGAGCGAGGACCGTGCGACGCCGAGGGCGCTGCCTGCCTGCGAGACCTGGCCGGCGTTGGCGGACGAGACGCCTCCCAGGATGAGGTCCGCGGCGGCGGCCGCCTGCCGCGCGGCCTGGAGGAGGCTGCCGTGAGCGGCGGTCAGGCAGGCAGGTGGCGACAGGCGCTCGAGATCGGCGGCGAGCGCCTTGACGTTCTGCGCCGCCTGGGAGGTGAACTGGCGCCAGGAGGCGTCCTCGAGGGCCGGCGCCGCGGCGCGTTCTATGAGGTAGGCGATCTGGGCGTCCAGGCCGGCCGAAAGCGTGGCCGCGCCGTTTGCGTAGCCGCTCTGGGCGGCCGCGGCCGGCTCCAGAGTGGGCGTGGCCGTGGGCAGGCAATTCGCGAGGAAGAAGTCGCGCTCGCGGTCGGAGCGATAGGGCGTCCCGCGGATGGCGTCGCAGGTGGTCCGGTCGGGGAGGGAGCCGGCCTGAAGCGTGGGGCTGGGCGAAGGCCGGGGAGTGGCGCCGGAATTCGCGGCCGCGGTGGCGGCAGCGGTGGGCTGGGCTGCGGGCTGCGTGGCGAGGGGGCGGGCCGTGGCGCGGGCGGTGGGGCTGGGGCGGGGGGTGCCCAGGAGCCGCACGGTGGGCGCGCCCTCCCCATCGCCGCCCGAGAACGCGCCGGAGACGAGCGCCCCGAAGCCGAGAAGGACTCCGGCAAGGACTACGCCGATGACGAAACTTCGTAGCTCTGCCACGGGCAAGGCCGCGCCTAGGCCCCCGCCGGAGCGGCCGGGCGCAATCTAGCCTTCGCTTCCGGTACGGTCAAACCAGCCGCGATCGCGTGCTGCCTCACTGCCTATCGGGCGCGGGGATGCGCCTTCTCGTAGGCTTCGCGCATGTGCTCGCGGCTGACCTGCGTGTAGACCTGGGTGGTGGAGATGTTGGCGTGGCCCAGGAGCTCCTGGACCTTGTGGATGTCCATGCCGCCGCGGAGCATGTGAGTCGCGAAGCTGTGGCGCAGCGTATGGGGCGTCACCCGGCCGCGGATTCCGGCCTCTGTTGCGTAACCCTTGAGGATCAGCCAGAAGCCCTGCCGGGTGAGACGCTCGCCGCGGCGGTTGACGAACAGCGCCGTCTCCTGTCGCTCGCCGACGAGACGCGGCCGGGCATAACGGATGTATTCGCGGACTTCCTGCACCGGTTGGTCCAGCAAGGGGATCTGGCGCTCCCGGTTGCCTTTGCCCACCAGGCGCACGAACGGCTTCTCGATGTCGAGCTGGACGTCATCGAGGTCGAGGGAGACGAGCTCGGTGACGCGGAGGCCGGTCGCGTACATCAGCTCGAGCATGGCCCGGTCGCGCTTGGCCTCGGGTGAGCTGCGGCGGGCGGGCTGCTCGAGGAGCTCGTCGATTTCCTGGACGGTGAGGGGCTTCGGCAGGACCTTGCCCACCTTCGGCGAAGCCAGTTGCTCGGTGGGGTTCATCTTGAGCTTGCCTTCGGCCTGCAGGAAGGCAAAGAAGGACTTCACGGCAGCGACCTTGCGGGCGACGGTGGCCTCCCGGTACGTCTTCGACTTCAGGTGGAGGATGTAGTCCAGGACCTCGTTCTGATCGATGTGGCTCCAGTCCGGCTGCTGGCCCAGATTGCGGGCGGCGAGGAACTCCTCCAGTTGGGTGAGATCGTTTCGGTAGGCCGCGATTGTGTTCCCGGAAGCCCCTTTCTCGACAGACAGGAATTCGAGGAACTCGCTGACAAAGGTGTCCACTAGGCGAACCTCCGTCGCTTCTGGTCGCCAGGATCCGCCGGGGAAAATTACTGCGGAATTGTAACCTCGCTCCCCCCCTCTGTCTACTCGGCCGTTATACCCCTATTTATAGGGTTCGATTCACTCCTCGGGAGCGTACGCCTCCTTGCCTATGAGGGGGACGAAGCGGCAGGCGCCCTTGCGCGTCACCCGCAGGCCGTCCGGCCGCTTTTCGACGACCATGAGCTCCTGCTGCTGGCGCTCCCCCACGGGGATCACCAGACGCCCGTCCACGGCCAGCTGCTCCACCAGGGCCATGGGGACGCGCGGCGCCCCGGCGCCGACGACGATGGCGTCATACGGGGCCTCCTCCGGCCACCCGAGCTGGTCCGTCGCGTTGTAGATGCGGACGTTCGTATAGCCGAGGTCGCGAAGGACGCGGCGCGAGCGTTCCGCGAGCTCCGCGATGAGCTCTACGCCGATGACCTCCGCCGCCAGCTGGCCCAGGAGGGCGGCCTGGTATCCGGAACCGGAACCCACGTCCAGGACCTTCTCATCGCCGCGCAGGCGCATCTCCTGGAGCATGATCGCCACCATGCGGGGCTGGGAGATGGTCTGCCCATGGCCGATCGAGAGGGGACGGTCGGCGTAGGCCAGATGACGGGCCTCCAGCGGCACGAAGCGCTCCCGCGGGACTTTGCGGAACGCCTCCAGGATGCGCACGTCCCGGACCTCGTCCGCGAGCGACCGGACGAGCTCCTCTCGGGCGGCGGCGAGGCTTGCGTCGTCGAGCGCGGCGTGGCCGTTGCCGGAGCGGGCCATCCTCCCGGCCGGTCCTTCAGGGAAGGACTAGCCGCCTCCCCCCGCTTTGACGCCGACGTGGACGTTGGCGACGCCGAACATGAGCGCCCTCACCCGGACGTCCGTGAGGCCGGCGGCGCGCATGAGGCCGGCGATCTCGGCGACGTCCTCGAAGCGATCGACGGAGCGCGGCAGGTACTCGTACGCCGCCCGTTCTCCCGAGATCAGGCCGCCCACGAGCGGTGAAAACGTGTGGAAGTACCAATCGAAGAGATGGCGGAAGCCCCAAAGCCCGGGGCGGTTGAGCTCCAGGAACACGGCGCGGCCGCCGGGGGCGAGGACGCGGGCCATCTCCCGGAAGGCGCCGCCGAGGTCCGGAACGTTGCGGCCGCCGAAGGCCATGGTCACGGCGCGGAAGCTGCCATCCCGGTAAGGCAGCGCCATGGCGTCGCCCTCATGATGGTCGACGCGGCGCTCCCCTCGTCTGCCGCCTTTGGCCCGGCCGAGGACGAGCATCTCGCGGGTGATGTCGAGGCCGACGACGAAGCCCCCCGCGCCGACCCGCTTCGCCAGCTCGAAGGCCAGGTCGCCGGTGCCGCTGGCGACGTCCAGGGCGCGGTCGCCGGGCTTCAGGCCCGTGAGCCGGGCCGCGAGACGCCGCCAGCCGATATCGAGCCCGAAGGACAGCAGGTGGTTGAGGAGGTCGTAGCGGCGGGCAATGCGCCCGAACATCGAGGCGACGACGGCCGGCTCTCCATGCGGGGCCTGTGGGGCGTGGGCGGTGGTCATGGCGCTAGTGTAGTGGTGTCGCGCCGTCGAGGTCGATTCGAGGCGGCGTCGCCGGGGCCCCGCTCAGGGATTGAGGACGCGATACAGGCGGTAGGGCGACTGGCGGATAGGGCCGCCGGGATACTCCTTCACGAACTGGAAGCGCTCCGGATGATTGTCCGGGTCGAGGCCGAAGAAGAAGAGGTCCCAGTCCGGGAAGGTCAGCAGGTAGTCCGCGTGGACGGTCTCGAAGTAGACCGGGAAGCGGCGGCCTTTGTGGTAGGGCGTGACATCCGGGTTGACGAGGCCGACGGTATCGAGCACCTGGAAGCGGCCGAAGTAGCCGACGGCGCCGATGTCGTGGGCGGCGAGGACTTCGCCGGGCCGGACGATCGCGTTGAGGTCCTTCGCCATCGCCTCCAGGTCCTGGTAGGTCTCGTTCGATGCCTGCACGTAGGTCGTCCGCCAGGACTCGTACTGCTTCCACATGGGGACGACGGCGAGGACGAGGCCGGCGACGACCAGGGCCTTGACGACGTAATCGCGGTGGGCCAGCGCCACGGAGATCAGGTAAGCGCCGCCGCCGCCGGCGAGGGCGGCGAGCATGGGCAGGAGGGGGTGCTGGTAGCGATAGAAATAGTGACCGAAGCCCCCGGGGAAGAGCAGGACATATGCCACCACTAACGGCAGGAAGAAGAGGCCGAAGAGCACGCTCTCGCGCCGCTGAAGCTTGAGGGCCGCCAGGCCCGCCAACGAGACGATCGACGCGAGGAAGAGCCCCATGTTGTAGAGGACGGCGCCGATCTTGTCGCCCAGGGGCTGCTCGTCCTCGCGGAAGAAGCGCATCTTCGCGGTAGCCGTCCCGCCGATGGAGCCGCTGACGGCCAGCGAGTAGAGGACGAGGGTTGCCACGGCCAGAGTCCCGGGCCCGGCCAGGAGCGCGCAGTCGCGGACGTAGTCGCGCAGGGGCTCGCCGGCGGGACGTTCGATCCACCTGTAGACAACCACGGCGGGCAGCATGAAGCCGCCTTCGGGCCGGGTGAGCACCAGCAAGGCGATGAGGACGCCCGTGACGGCCCTCCCCCGGCGGCTGCGGTCGAGGAAGTAGGAGGCGAGGGCGAACGCCAGGAGGGCCATGAACAGGCTGGTTTCCAGGCCGTTGCCGGCGTCCAGGGCCGCGTAGCTGGTGAAGGAGATCGCCAGCGCCGCCAGCAGGGACGCAAGCCGGGACCGGAATAGCGCCCAGGCGAGCAGGTATACGCCCACGGCGAGCGCGGCGTTGCAGACGACGCCGATGGCGATGGTGGTCACTCCCGCCATCTGCGTCATCAAGTTCGTGAAGTTGCCGGCGGAGAGGAAGTTCTCGTTCTTCGAGTAGAAGAAGGCGACGATCCCGGCGAGGCCGACGACGATCGGGAGGACGCCGACGTCCCCGGCCTTGAGCGCGTCCCAGCGCCGGCGGGCGATCTCGCCGAGCGAGTTGCCCGGAGCCTCGACGTCCGCTACCGCGTCCGTGCTCACTCGGCGTCGGTCGAGGTGATCCCGGCCACCTTGGTCGGGACGCCGGCCGTGATGGCGTGCACCACCTCCTGCTGCGTCGTCTGCGCGCGCTCGTAGAGCGCGACCTTGCGCCCGAGCCGGAGGACTGTGATGCGGTCGGCCACCTCGAAGATGTCGTGCAGGTTGTGCGAGATGATCACGACCCCGAGCCCTTGGTCGGCGAGGTGGCGCACGAGCGCGAGCACTTGGGCGGTCTGGGCGACGCCGAGCGCGGCCGTCGGCTCGTCGAGGATGACCACGCGCGAGTTCCACATCACCGCGCGGCCGATGGCCACGGACTGCCGCTGGCCGCCCGACAGGCTCGCCACCTGCTGGCGGATGGAGCTGATCGTAGTGACGCGCAGGCTCCGCAGCGTCTCGGCCGTCCGCGCTTCCATCGGCGCCTCCTTCAGGCGCCCGAGCCAGTCGTGGATCTCCCGGCCGAGGTACATGTTCTGAACGACGTCGAGGTTGTCGCAGAGCGCCAGGTCCTGGTAGACGACCTCGATCCCGAGCCGTGCCGCGTCCTTCGGGCTGTGGATCGAGACCCTCTTCCCGTCGAACCAGATCTCGCCGGCGTCGAGCGAGTAGGTGCCGGCGATGCACTTGATCAGGGTCGACTTGCCGGCGCCGTTGTCGCCGACGAGGGCCATCACCTCCCCGGCGCGGACCTCGAAGTCGACGTCGATCAGCGCTTCGACGGGGCCGAAGCTCTTCGTCGCGCCGCGCGTCTCGAGGAGCGGGGTCACGACCGCCGTCTGGGTCGGCGTCGTCTCGGCGAGGGCTTGGGTCACGTGGCTCGGCCTCCGTCGTCGAGCGGCGAGGGCGCCCCCTCGGGGCGCCCTCGCCGGCTGCGTCCTACTTGCAGTACTTCGCGTACTCCCCGCGGCAGACGTTGCTCCTCTTCAGGTACCCCGCGGTGAAGAGCACCTTGTAGTTGGACTTGTCGATGTACTGCGGCGGGATGATGAACGCGGGCGTCCGCTTGCCCTTGTTCGGCACCGTTCCGGTCGTCTTCGGCTTCTTGCCGTTCAGGTAGGCGACCGCCGCTTCCACCGATGCCGTGGCGAGCTTCCGCGTGTCCTTCCACACGGTCATCGTCTGCCAGCCGGAGATGATGTTCTGCACGCCCAGCTCCGTGGCGTCCTGCCCGGAGAGCGGGATCGGCTGCAGCTTCTTCGCCTTGAGCGCGGTGACGACGGCGTTGGCGAGCCCGTCGTTCGCCGCCGCGACGGCGTCGATCTTGTTCCCGGTCTTGACGAGCATCTGCTCGAAGATCGTCCGCGCCTTCTGGTTGTCCCAGCCGGGCACGAACTGGTCCGGGCCCTTGACGAAGGTGCCGTTCTTGAACAGCGGGTTGAGGACCGAGTCGTACCCGCGCTTGAACAGGTACGAGTTGTTGTCGGTCGGGCCGCCGTTCAACCTGGCGACCACCGGCTTGTCGTCGTACTTGCCGTTCGCCTTCAGCCCTCGCACGACGCCCGTGCCCTGCAGCACGCCGACGCGGAAGCCGTCGAAGGAGATGTAGATGTCGCCGATGCCGCCCACGACCTGGCGGTCGTACTCGATGATCTTGGCCCCCCTCGCCCTGGCGGCCTTCTCGATCGCGATCGAGGAGCCGAAGTCGAGCGAGACGAGGATGACGACCTTCGCGCCGTTGGCCAGGCACTGGTCGGCCTGCGAGCGCTGCTTCTGAGGATCGCCGTCGGC
>Ga0073934_10010380_pt1 | contig 11589 bp, 7 predicted proteins | sample LarsenN4metaG_FD_76834 | JGI IMG/M metagenome (GOLD analysis project Ga0073934, IMG submission 76834) | Hot spring sediment bacterial and archeal communities from British Columbia, Canada, to study Microbial Dark Matter (Phase II) - Larsen... ...
TCGGGTTCCAGCGGGAATCCCCAGCGGCCGCGCAGGATCCTTTGCAGCCGGGCCACGTCGGGGCCGGCTGCGCCCCGTCTCAAGTGCATCATCGTATTCGTCCTCCCCTTATTGTCCTTCCGGGAGGACGGAATACAACCGGGGACCGGCCACTGCGTGGAGCCGGTGGGGCCGCAGTCAGACGGCGGCGCCGATGCCGTGGGCATAGGTGATGGCCGCCTCCCACTTCGCCAGGGCCTCGTTCAGCTCGGTCTGGGCCCGAGCGTAGTCCCGGCTGAGCTGCACCACATCGTCGCCCGGCATGGGCGCGGAGAGCGCCTCCTCGATGCGCCGCACCCAGTCTTCCAGCTCGGCCACGCGGGACTCCAGGGCGCCGACGGTCTTCGCGGCCTGCCGGCGCGCCCGGGAGAGCTGGAAGGAGTTCAATCCGGCGGTGAGCGGGTTCTCGTGGCCGCCATGGCGGGCGGCAGGGCTGACGCCGGCCGGGCCGGCGGCGATCTGCCTGCCCGCGGACCGCCACGCCGCGCGCTCCTCCCGCGTGGCCGCGTAGGATCCTTCGAAGAGGGCGGCCCGGCCGTCACGGATCTCCAGGGTGTGGGTGGTTGTCTGGTCGAGCAGGTGCCGGTCGTGAGAGACGAGCAGCAGCGTCCCGTCGAAGCCGCGGAGCATTTCCGTGAGCGCCTCCCGGGAGTCGATGTCCAGGTGGTTGGTGGGCTCGTCGAGGATCAGCAGGTTGGGGCGCTGCCAGGCGAGCATGGCCAGGGCGAGCTTGTTCTTCTCCCCGCCCGAGAGGTCGGCGGTGCGCCGGAAGACGTCGTCGCCTGTGAAGAGTAAGCGGCCCAGGTGCGTCCGCGCCGCCGCCGGGAGCATCTCGCCCACGGAGAGCATGTTCTCCAGCGCCGTGGCCTCCAGGTCCAGGCCGGAGGCCTCCTGTGCGAACAACCCCACGGTGATGTTGGCGCCCAGCCGGATGCTTCCGGAGGTGGGGAGCTCCTCGCCGGTGAGGATTCGGATCAGGGTGGACTTGCCCGCGCCGTTGGGCCCGACGATGCCCACGCGGTGTCCCCGCTCCACGAGGAACGATACGTCCTCGAACAGCGTCCGCTCGCCCCACCGCTTGGTGAGACGCTCGGCAATGACCACCTCGTTGCCGCCGCGGATTCGGCTCTTCACCGCCAGGCGCATGCTCTGGCCTTCCTGGGCGGGCCGGCCGGCCATCCGCTGCTGGATCTTCTCCGCCCAGCGTCTGCGCATGAGCGCCTGGGAGCGCTTGGAGGGGGTGTTCTTCCACTTCTCGAAGAACTCCATGAGCCTGGCGACCTCGGCCCGGTCCCGTGCGTGCAGTTCGGCCTGGCGCTTGCGGTTGGCCTGGCGCTGCAGCCAGTAGGCGGAGAAGTTCCCGTTGAAGAGGGTGAGCCGGGCGCTGTCGATTTCGGCCACGGTGGTGACGACGCGGTCCAGGAACCACCGATCGTGGGAGGCGAGGATGACGGCGCCTCCGAAGTCCCGCAGGAAGCCCTCCAGCCATTCGGTGGCCTCCAGGTCCAGGTGGTTGGTGGGCTCGTCCAGCAGGAGCACGTCGGGCCCGGAGAGCAGGAGCCTGGCCATGGCCAGGCGGGTCTTCTCGCCGCCGGAGAGGGCCCGTGTGGGCTTGTCCAGGTCGGCCTCGCCGAATCCCAGGCGGCGGAGCACCAGCCGGATATCCCGGAGGCTCTCGTAGCCGCCCATGGCCTCGAACCGTTCGCGCATCTGGCCATACTCCTCCATGACGGAGGGGAGGCGGTCTGAGCCGTCGGCGCGGGCCATGGCCTGCTCCAGCTCCCGCAGGCGGGCCTCCATTGCGAGCACGGGGGCGAAGGCGTCCTCGGCCTCCTGATAGACCGTCAGGCCGTGCTCCACCATCTGCTCCTGGCGCAGATACCCGAAGCGGATGCCCTTCGCGTACTGGACGGATCCGCGGTCGGGCTCCATCCGGCCCGTGAGGATTCGGAGCAGGGTGGTTTTGCCGCTGCCGTTGCGGCCCACCAGGCCCAGCTTCTGTCCCCAGGCGAGCCGGAACGAGACGCCATCCAGGATGGTGTCTCCGCCGAAGGACTTGTCGATTCCGCTGACGACGAGGAGGCTCATGAGTCGGTTCGAAACAGGGGCGCGGCCTCTATCATAGCACAGGGTCGCCGGAGAGGATGGAAGGACTTGGAGGAGCCGGATAGAGGACGACTTCGACTGCTGGAGCTGCGCAGGGTGTTCGTGAGCCCGGGGGATCTGGCGGCTGACGCGGCTGTGATCGGCGGGGAGGCGCATCACCATCTCGTGCATGTGCTGCGGGTTCGCGTGGGCGAGCACATCGCCCTGCTGGACGGGCTGGGCGGGGCGTGGGAGGCGATGGTGGAGGGGGCGGACCGCCGCGCCCTCAGGGCGCGGCTCGTGGGGCCGCTCGCCGCCCTGCCGGAGCCGGCCGTGGGGGTGACGGTGGCCCAGGCCCTGGGCAAGGGCGACCGGTTCGAGCAGGTGGTGCAGCACGCCACGGAGATGGGGGCGGCGGCCTTCGTGCCGCTGGTGACACAGCGCACGGTCGTTCGGATCGATCCGCGGGACGTGGAGGCGAAGCGGGCGCGGTGGAGGCAGATTGCCCGGGGTGCTGCAGAGCAGGCCGGGCGGGCGCGGGTTCCTGTGGTCGAGCCGCCCGCGACGCTGGAGACCGTGGCGGGGCGGTTCGGGGAGTTCGGTGCTGCCATCCTGCTCCATCCGGAGGCGCCGCGGCTTGGCGCGCTGGCCTCCGGAACCGAGAGCGTGCTCCTTCTCGTTGGCCCGGAGGGCGGGTTTGCGCCGAACGAGCTGGAGCGGGCCGCCGCCGCCGGGGCACGCCTGGCGTCCCTGGGGCTGTACGTGCTCCGCACGGAAACCGCCGCCCTGGCCGCCCTGAGCCGCATCCTGGCCTGACAGGCTGGGACTGCGGGGCTTGCCGGACCACGAGCCAGGGCGATGCACGAGCACCCTGCAGGGCCGGCTTGTTATGGCCGCCCGAACCTCCTCGCGGATAGTCCGGGCTAGAACTCGGAGGAGGGGTCCACCGCGTCGATCTGGCCGTTCCGGCGCAGGAGCAGCACCCTGGCCTCGCGCACCTCCCCTACCCAGCGTCCCTGCTGCTCGGCGCTGAAGGCGCCCAGCGCCGCCCGCTTCTTGTAGGCCGCCTGATAGAGGGCCTCCGGGTGCGACTCGCAGACGATGAGCGGCGCGGAATCCCCGTGCTTCTTCACCACTCGCGCATACCCGGCGGTGAGCCATTTGAAGCCGTAGCTGACGGGGTACTTGCGCCGGTCCAGCGTGATCTCCCCCGGGGCGCTGCCGCCGCGGCCCGCCCAGCGCTGGACCGTTGGGCAGACGAGGAGGTTTCCGTCCTTCAGGTACTTGGGGAACAGATCCTCGATGCGCCCGGGTTCGCCGCCGCGGTGGTCCTTCCGATAGGCGGACCACGCCGCATGCAGCGTGGCCAGGCGCTGGCGGCACTGCTCGATCTCGGGCTTCTGCCGGGCAGCCTCCCGGGCGGCCAGGCGGCTTGCCTCCATGCCCTGGGTCTTGGACCAGCCGTAGTAGCCGATCCCGGCGATGGCGGCGAGCACAATCAGCAGGCGCACGTAACGCATTCAGTCCTCCCTGGCTCCGGGGCCGTCCGGGGCGGCGCGACCCTGCAGGCGGGGGTCCGGGGCGCAGCCACCCCGCTCCCGCACGAGATAATACCGGCCAGCCGGCAGGCTGTCAAATCGCTGGCGAGCCCCGCGCGGCCAGAACACCTCCACGCACTCGGCCCGCTCCGCCGCGCCCAGGCCGAAGAGCAGGCGCGGATCGCTGCGCGAGCAGTAGCTCGAACCGCTGCGCACCCACCTCCATTGCTGGCGCCCCGCGGCCGTCACGCATACCAGGGCACCAATCCCCTCGCGGTTGCGGTCGGCCCCCTCCATCCGGAATCCGATCCAGCGGGCGGGGCGGCGGGCCTCATTGCGGAAGACCTGGAGCGGGGAGTGGGGTCCTGTGGCCACGCAGTCCGGCCGGCCGTCGTTGTCCAGGTCGCCCACGACCAGCCCCCGGGTGATCCGGGGCACGGCAAAGGCGCCGGCGGCGGCCCGGTCGTCGGCGAAGCGGCCGTCTCCCCGGTTCAGCAGCAGCTGCTGCCGCTGGCGGAATGTCACCCCGGAGTGGCCGTCTCCCACCACCTCGTTGAGGTGGCCGTTGCCCACCACGAGGTCGAGGTCGCCGTCCAGGTCGAAGTCCAGGGTCTCGACGCCGAATCCCAGGAGCGGCTGGGAGGGGTCGCCCAATCCTGCCCACGGAGCGGCGAACAGGAATGCTCCGCGCCCGGCGTTCACGAAGTAGGAGCGGGGCTGGCGGCTGAAGTTGACCACGAAGAGGTCCTCGTGGCCGTCGCCCGTGAAGTCTCCCGCGGCGACGCCCATGCCTGACAGGGGCACGCCGGTGTCGCCCAGCGCCACACCGGCCCTGGGCGCCACATCGCGGAACCGGCCGTCGCCCCGGTTGTGGAGGAGCCAGTTCGGCGCCATGTCGCTGGTCACGAAGAGGTCGGGGAAGCCGTCGCGGTCGTAGTCGGTCCAGACAGCACCCATGGCCTTGCCCTCCAGCGCCCCGATTCCGGATGCGGCGGAGACGTCGGCGAACCGTGCGCCGCCTTCGTTGCGATAGAGGGCGGATCGGTCGCCCACGAAAGCGGTGGGCTGGCAGTAGATGCGGCGTTCCTGGCTGTCGTAGCAGGGCCGGTCCACGTCAGGGAACCAGGAGACGTAGTGGCAGAGGAAGAGGTCCAGGTCGCCGTCCCGGTCGCAGTCGGCCCAGGCTGCGCTCAGGGGCCAGTGGGGCTCTCCCCGCTGGAGGAGTCCGGCCTGCCGCGTCACGTCCTGGAACCTGCCGCCCCTGTTGCGGAAGAGGCGGGGGCCGCCGTAGGCGGTCACCAGCAGGTCGGTCCATCCGTCGCCGTCGCAGTCCGCGGCGGAGGCGCCCTGGGCATATCCGCAGTCCACGGCGAGGCCCGCGCTTGCGGCCACGTCCTGGAACCGGCCGCCGCCGAGGTTCCGGAAGAGCGCGTGTGGCGGGCGGGGGCGGGGGGCGCCGCCGGGGGCGGGGCCGCCCTGCACTGCGAAGATGTCCAGGAGGCCGTCGTTGTCGTAGTCCAGGAGGGCGATGCCGCCTCCTGTCGTCTCCACAAACCGCCTGGCGGGCGTGGCGTCGTTGTCGTACTGGAACCGGATTCCGGCCTGGCGTGTGGCATCGGCGAACCAGGCCGGGGCAGCGGGGGCCGGTGCACGTGCGCCCGCCAGCCACGCCCACAGCGGGGCGGCGGCAATGGCGGGGGCCAGCACGGCTCCCGCAGGCAGCCGCAGTCGTGCGTGCGCGCGACCCATCGCATCCTCCGGTCCCTGCCGGCGAATCCTCCGCCGGCAGGGCAGAGCATTGGACCCCGGCGGAGCGGACTCCTGCGCCGACGTGGGGAGGACGCGGAGCTGCGGGCCCCGGACGCCGATTCAGGCGGGGCTGCCGTCCGTCCCTGAGCGGAGGGCCGCCAGATGCTGGAGGGCCAGCTGGGCGGCCTGGTCTGGACGCAGCAGCAGCCCCTCATCCCACGCGGAGCGGACCGCGTCTGTTCCCAGGGCCGCCTCCGCCTGCGCAAGGACGTGCTCCCCCGCGACCCGCGCGGCGGTGATTGTGCGGGACCCGATGCTCTCGCGCAGGGCGGCAGCCGCCCCCAGGAGCCGGCACGCGAGGTCGTGGCGGCCGCACGCCGCCGCGATCTCCGCGATCGCCTCCCACGACTCGGCCAGGCCGCGCCGGTCGGAGAGCTCCTGCCGGATGCGGAGCGCCCTCTCCGCCGGCTCCAGCGCCTGGTCGGGACGGCCGCGAGCCAGCGCCAGGAACGCCGTTTGCGTGAGGGCAACGGCAAGGAAGTGCCGGTCTCCCAGCGACTCCAGGAGGGGGAGCGCTTCATCATAGCGGGCCGCGGCGGCGTCCAGGCGCTCCTCCGCCAAATCGATGTCGCCGAGGTTCTCCAGGGCGAGGGCGATGCCGAAGACGTCGCCCGCCTCACGCATGATTGCGAGCGCCTCCTCCAGGAAGCTCCTGGCGGCGGCGTGGTCCCCCTGGTTTGCCGCCACGATGCCCACATTGTTCAGGGAGCTGGCGAGGAAGGGCCGGTCGCCCAGCGTGCGCTTGATCGCCACGGCCTCCTCCTGGAGCCGCCGCGCCTCCGGGAGATTGCCCCGCTTGCGCGCCAGGATCCCCAGGTTGCTCAGGATGTGGGCTTCTCCCCGGGGGTCACCCTCCTGGCGGAAGAGGTCCAGCGCCCGGGCATAGTGCTCCGAGGCTGCGGCATAGTCGCCCAGGAAGTCCGAGAGGATTCCCGCAGTGTTGTGGCCATAGGCCACCAGGCGGACCGGCGCATCGGGCGCCGAGCGCAGGGCCGCCTCGGCCAGGTTTCGCCCCTCGCTGACGAACCCCCGGGTGCGCCAATAGCGCCACAGAGCGTTCACCAGACGCAGCGGGGCCCACTCGGAGCCGGCGCTGCTCAGGGCGAAGGAGAAGGCGGCGTTCAGGTTGCCATGCTCCTCGGCGAGCAACCGGAGGTGCTCGCCCTGACGGGGGCCCTGCAGTTCGGGGGCGGCGGACTCCGCCATCTCCAGGAAGAAGGCGAGGTGGCGGGCCCGCGCCGAATCGGCTCCGCCGCTCTCCATCAGGCGCTCCCGGGCATACTGGCGGACGGTCTCCAGGAGGCGATAGCGTCCAGAGACGGGGTCGTGGACCACCAGGGAGCGCGAGACGAGGCCGGCAAGCAACTCCAGCAGCTCTTCGGGAGCGACGGCGTCGGCGGGAGTCGGCGGCGGGGCGTCGCCCGGAGGCGCGAACCGCCGCCCGCAGAAGCGGCACCGGCGCGCCGCCGCGCGAATCACCTCGTCGCAGTCCGGGCAACGCTTGGTCTCTGCGTCCACTGGTGTTCTCGCTGCCGCCGGGGCACTGTGCGGCGTCAGGCAGGGGGAGGATCCGTGCGCAGGAGGGCGCCACAGGGGATGGATCCTGCGGCGCAGCAGATGCGGGCTATAGAGTGCCGCGCCGGGCCTGCTCCCGCTCGATGGCCTCGAACAGCGCCTTGAAGTTGCCCTTGCCGAAGCTCCGCGAACCCTTGCGCTGGATGATCTCGAAGAAGAGGGTGGGCCTGTCCTCCACGGGCTTGGTGAAGATCTGCAGCAGATAGCCCTCGTCGTCCCGGTCCACCAGGATTCCCAGCTCGGCCAGCTTGCGCAGGTCCTCGTCGATGGGTCCGACGCGGCTGGGCAGCATGTCGTAGTAGGCCCGGGGCACCCGCAAGAAGGACACGTCGTTGTGGCGCATCTGCGTGACCGACTCGATGATGTTGTCGGTCGCCATGGCGATGTGCTGGACTCCGGGACCGCCGTAGAACTGCAGGTACTCCTCGATCTGCGAGCGGCGGCGCCCCGTGGCCGGCTCGTTGATGGGAAACTTGATGCGTCCTGCGCCATCCTGGACCACCTTGGACATGAGCGCCGAGTACTCCGTGGAGATGTCCTTGTCGTCGAAGTGCACCAGTTGCTGGAACCCCATGACCCGTCGGTAGTAGTCCACCCACGGATCCATGTGGTCCACGTTGCCCACGATGTGGTCGATCTCCTTGAGGCCCACGGGGTGGAAGGTGCGCCGGGAGTACCGTCCAGGGTCAAGCTTGCGAAAGCCGGGTGCGAAGACGCCGTGGTACCGGTCGCGGTTCACGAATGTGTGGGTGGTGTCGCCGTAGGTGCGGACGGTGGCGAACTCATAGACGCCGTTCTCGTCCTCCAGCCTGGTGGGCGGGGTGGCTGGGGGCGCGCCCCGCTCCACCGCGAGGCGGTAGGCGGCCTCCACGTCCTCCACCTCCAGGGCGACGTCCTGCACGCCGTCCCCGTGCTGGATGAGGCGCTGGTTCTCCGGGTGGTCGGCGGTGAGGGGGGAGGCGAGCACGAAGGTGATGCCGCCCTGGCGCAGGACATAGCCCGCCTCGTGGCGCACTCCGGTCTCCAGCCCGGCGTAGGCCACCACGTCGAACCCGAAGGCGTTCCGGTAGAAGTAGGCGGATTGGCGGGCGTTGCCCACGAAGAAGCGCACGTGGTCGATTCGCCGCAGGGGCAGCGCGTCGGAATCCATAGGCGGGACCTCCATCCGGACGGGCCCGCAGTCGCCGCAACGCACTGGCATGGATGGCGCGGTTATTGCCGGGCTCCCATGCAGATATACGGAGGGGCCGTGGGTTTTCCTGCAGAGCGGGACGGGCGGGCGCGGTGATCCCTCGCGTTCTCACTGCACCCCTCCTCTGTGCCGCGCCCGGGCGCGGCACAGAGGAGGGTCAGCGGACGGAATCATCTGGCACTCGACGGCACACTCACCCATGTCTTCCCGGCCGCGACAGCGCCAACGGGGAGGGTGCGCCGATCTCGCAGGAGACCCGGTGAGCGCAGCGCGGTGTTGCCTCTGGCGCCGGGGTCGGGGCCCCGCTTCAGGCGCAAAGGGCGCACGGGAGCGGGCCACGTGCGTCCTGTTCAGCAGGAGGGGGGAGAGTCCGCGGGCGCGGCCGGGCATCCGGCCGCGCCCGCGTCAGAGGCGCCTGGCCCCATGCGGTACTAGGGGTTGACGGTCAGCACCTTGGCCTTGATGACCGCGCCGCGCTGGGCGGAGATGGCGGCTGTCTGGGTGCTGGCCACCGGGAAGGTCTTCACGGTGAACGTGGCCGCGAGGGCGCCCTCCGGCACCGTCACTGAGGAGATGGCGCTGCCCGCCCCGTCCACGGGAAGAGCCACGGCTGCGTCGCTTGTCGCCACGCTGACCACGATTCCGCCGGCGGGCGCCTTGCCCGTGAGCGTCACCTTGGCCGTGGAGTTCGTCCCGCCCGTCACCGTGGAGGGCGTGAGGGTGAGCGACTGGAGGGCAGGCGGCGTCACGGTCAGGGTCGCCTTCTTCGTCACGCCGCGGTAGGTGGCCTTGATGGCGCCCGCGGTGTTCGCCACGACGGGGACCGTTGTGATGGTGAACGTCTTGCTGGTCTTGTTGTAGGGCACAGTGGCCGAGGCGGGCACGGTGGCTGCCGGGTTTGCATTCGTGAGGGCCACCACGCCGCCCCCGGGCGGGGCGAATCCGTTGAGGGCGACCTTGCCGATGGAGCTCTTGCCGCCCACCACCTTGGCGGGAGAGAGGGTCACAGAAAGCAGGCTGGCCGGCTTCACGAGCAGGTTCTTCTCCGCGCTCTCCAGGAGGCGCGTGGCCTTGATGGTGGCCGTGGTGTTCGTGGCCACGCCCTTCGTCTTCACCGTCGCCGCCTTGGAGACCGCGCCCGCGGGGATCGTCATCGTCGCCGGAACGGTGGCCGCCGCCGTGTTGGAGCTGGAGAGGTAGACGAGATACCCTCCCGCGGGGGCGGCCCGGCTCAGGGTGACCTTTGCCTTGGAGGTCTTGCCGCTCACCACGGAGAGGGGCGTGAGCCCCACGCTGAGGATCTTGGGCAGGGAGAGCTCGAAGAACGCGGCGTCGGAGGGAATCCCGTGCCAGACGATCACGCGGTCGTAGAGTGCGGACGCTTTGGAAGCGGGGAAGGTGGTTCCCAGCTGGCCCAGGTGCAGGGAGGGTTGCGGCGATGCCGGATCCCCGAAGGCGGACACGAAGGTCTTGGTGGCGAAGAGGGTGCCGTTCACGTAGAGCTTCAGCGTGTCGGCCGTGGTGTCGGAGCCGTCGCCGGAACCCGTGTCCATGGAGAATCCCAGGTCGATCCACTGCCCCGGAGTGATGGCCGGCCCTGTGCCGTTGAAGAGCCCGCTCGCCAGCCCGACGGAGGCGTTGAACGACATGTCCAGGGTGCCATCGGGGCGCACCCACATGGCCCACTGGTAGGAGTTGGGGTACTGGTTCGGCACGCCGATGAGCGCCTGGGAGCCAGCTGTGACGGCGGCCAGGTTGACCCGGAGCCACATGCTGATGTTGGAGTTGCGCGTGAGGCGCGGCAGGCTGGGATTTGCGCCGTTGTCGTTGAAGTAGACGAAACCTCCGGCGGTGTTCAGCGCCGCGCCCTCCATGGCCATGCTGGCACCGGCGGGGAGCGCATAGAGGCTGTAGGTGGGGGAGCCGCTTTTCTCGCCCTGGAATCCGCTTCCCGAATCGTCCTTCAGATTGGCCGGGGAGGGGATGGCCTGCCCATCCGTGACGGGGGTTCCGGAGGCGTCGGTGCGGAACCGGAAGTCGGCAACGACGGTTTGCGAAAGGGCCGGAGCGGATGCCAGGATGGCGGACGCCACGCACAACGCCGCGACCCGGCACAGCTGCCGGACGATGCAATGCAACATGATCTCCTCCTGCTCCGGCAGCAATGCCGGAATTGCCTTGCTTAGCTGGGCTGCAAGATTCGTGCCGGGCGGGCTCGTCCGGAGTTGCGGAACGGGTGACGAGCGCGTCAGCCGCCGAGCTTCTTGGGAGGGTAGACCACCTGCAAGTGCAGCTCGCGCAGCTGCGCCTCGTCAACCGGGGAGGGCGCTCCCATCATGGGATCGGTGCCGCCCCCCATCTTTGGGAAGGCCATGACCTCCCGGATGTTCTCCGTGTCCAGCATCTGCATGATGAGGCGCTCGATGCCCGGGGCGATCCCTCCGTGGGGCGGTGCGCCGAACTGGAAGGCGTCCAGCATGTGGCCGAACCGCTCGCGCTGAACCTTCTCCGAGATGCCCAGCAGCTGGAAAACCCTGGCCTGGATGTCCGCCCGGTGGATTCGGATGGAGCCGGAGGCCATCTCCAGGCCATTGGAGACGACGTCATAGCAGAGGGCCCGCACGCGGCCGGGGTCCGATTCGAGGAGAGGAAGGTCTTCCGGATGCGGCATGGTGAAGGGGTGGTGCACGGCCTCCCAGCGGCCCTCCTCCTCGTTCCACTCCACCAGCGGGAAGTCCGTGATCCAGCAGAAGTGGAGCACGCCGGGATTGGCGAGCCCCAGCCTGCGGCCGATCTCCACGCGCAGGCGCCCCAGCGCGGCGGCCACCACCCTGGGCCGGTCGGCAACGAAGGCGATGAGGTCCCCCGCCTCCGCTCCGGTCTCGCGGACGATCGCCGCCAGCTCCTCCATTGCCAGGAACTTGGCGATGGGCGACCGGATGGCCAGGTCCGCGACGGGGTAGGACTGGACGCTGGGGTCCACTCTGGCGGCCGACTCCACCAGCAGCCAGGCCATCCCCTTCGCCCCGAACTCTCTGGCCAGCACGGCGAGGTCGTCGATCTCCTTGCGGGAGAGGGCCGCGCCTCCGGGATAGCGAAGCGCCTTTACCTGTCCACCGGAGGCCAGCGCCGCCTGAAAGACCCCGAACTGCGTGCTGGCCAGCACGCCGCCCAGGTCCACCAGTTCCAGTCCGAATCGCAGGTCGGGCTTGTCGGTTCCGAAGCGGCGCAGCGCCTCGTCGTAGGTGAGGCGCGGCCACGGGCGGCCGCCCAGCTGCTTGGACGAGTGGCGCTCCACCACGCGGGTGAGCACTTCCTCGGTCACCTCCATCACGTCCTCCTGGGTGACGA
>Ga0073934_10010381_pt1 | contig 11588 bp, 9 predicted proteins | sample LarsenN4metaG_FD_76834 | JGI IMG/M metagenome (GOLD analysis project Ga0073934, IMG submission 76834) | Hot spring sediment bacterial and archeal communities from British Columbia, Canada, to study Microbial Dark Matter (Phase II) - Larsen... ...
CGCTGCGCGGGTCGCCGCCCGAGACGCTGCCGCCCATCCTGGTCCTGTTTCCCTTCGTCCTCCTGCAGGCGTTCTTCCTCGGCGCCCTCCAGGCGGAGGAGCGCTTCCGCGAGTACAGCTTCCAGCAGGTCGCCCCGACGCTGCTCGGCTTCTTCGGGATGGCGATCGCGCTCCTCTGGCTCCGCCTGGGGCTTCTCGGCGCCGTGATCGTGCAGACGCTGGTGGTGACGTCCGTGACGGTGTGGCTGGCGGTCCGCGTCCACCGCCGCGCGCCGCTCCGGCTCGTCTGGGACCCGCCGCTCGCGCGGGAGATGCTCACGTTCGGCGGGAAGTCCTACGTGCAGACGCTCGCCGCGACCCTCCACCGGTCCCTCGACCAGTACATGCTGAACTTCTTCGTCGGCGCCGCGCCGGTCGGCCTCTACGCCGTCGGCGTCGGCCTCACGAACCTGCTGCTGAAGATCCCCGATGCGATCGGCACCGTGCTGTTCCCGCGGCTCGCGGCGCTGCCCGACCGGCAGGCCCACGTCGAGACGTCGCGGGCGTGCCGGCTCACGCTCTTCATCACCGCGAGCCTCGCGGCCGGGTTCCTGCTGTTCGGCGGGTTCGCGATCCGGACCCTGTACGGGCCGAAGTTCGCGGGCGCCGTCCGGCCGATGTACCTCATGCTCCCGGGCGTCGTCCTCATGTCGCTCTACCTCATCCTCACGCGGAACTTCACCAGCCGGAACCGCCAGGGCGTGAACATCGTCGCGGCGGCGACCGCCCTCGGCGCCAACGTCGTCCTGAACTGCCTGCTCATCCCGCGGTGGGGCGCGGAAGGGGCGGCGCTCTCGCACGGCATCTCGTACGGCATCGCGGCCATCCTGCTGCTCGTCATGTTCGTGCGCGAATCGGGTCACACGCTCGGCGAGACCGTGCTCGTCGGGCGGGCCGAGCTCGAGGCCCTCGCGCGCAGCCTCCTCGCCGGGCGCGGGACCGCCGCGCGCGCGGCGAAGTAGGCGCACGCGCCGGCGTGGTTTGCGACCCGTCGGCATCTTCGCTAGACGAGACGAGACACGGAAGTCGCATGACGTTCTCGAAACTGCTCGTCGTCGGGCTCGATTCCGCCGCGCCCGCGCTCGTCTTCGACCGCTGGCGGAACGAGCTCCCCACGCTGGGCGCGCTCATCGCGCGCGGCGCGCACGGTCGGATGCGCAGCACGAACCCGCCCATCACCGTGCCGGCGTGGACCGCCATGATGTCCAGCCGCGACCCGGGCGAGCTCGGCTTCTACGGCTTCCGCAACCGGAAGGACCACTCCTACGACGGGTACGCGTTCGCCAACTCCGCGCTCGTCAAGGTCCCGCGCCTGTGGGACTGGCTCGGCCGGGCGGGGCTCCGCTCGATCGTCCTCGGCGTGCCGCAGACGTATCCGCCGTCGCCCATCCACGGCGACATGGTCACCTGCTTCCTCACGCCGTCGACGAAGGCCCAGTACACGCACCCCGCGTCGTTGAAGGAGGAGGTCGAGCGGGTGACCGACGGCTACGTCCTCGACGTCGAGGATTTCCGCACGCCGGACAAGGAGCGGCTCCTCCGCCGCGTCTACGAGAAGACCGACAAGCACCTCGCGCTCGCGAAGCACCTCGTGCGGACCCACCCGTGGGACTTCGCGATGGTCGTCGAGATGGGGGTCGACCGGATCCACCACGGCTTCTGGAGCTACATGGATCCCGCCCACCACAAGTACGAGCGGGGCAACCCCTTCGAGCACGCGATCCTCGACTACTACAAGCACGTCGACCGGCACCTCGCCGAGCTGCTCTCGCTCTGCCCGAAGGACACGCTGGTGCTCGTCGTCTCCGACCACGGCGCGAAGAAGATGGACGGCGGCATCTGCTTCAACGAGTGGCTGATGCGCGAGGGGTATCTCGCGCTCGGCGAGAAGCCCGCCAAGCCGACGCCCATCGGCAAGGTCCCGATCGACTGGAGCCGGACGAAGGCGTGGGGCGACGGCGGCTACTACGGCCGCCTCTTCATGAACGTCCGGGGACGCGAGCCGTCGGGCACCGTCGACCCGAAGGACTACGAGAGGGTCCGGTCGGACCTCATCGCCGGGATCGAGGCGATCACGGATCCGCAGGGCCGGAACATCGGCTCGAAGGCGTACCGTCCGGAGGACGTCTACCGGAAGGTGAACGGCGTCGCGCCCGACCTCATCGTGTACTTCGGCGACCTCGACTGGCGCTCGGTCGGCGCCGTCGGCACGGGCGGCATCCACACGTTCGAGAACGACACCGGGCCGGACGAGGCGAACCACGACTGGCACGGCATCTTCGTCCTCGCGACGGCCGGCGGGAGCGCGGGGCCGCTCTCCGGCCGCCTTCCCGACGTGTCGATCTACGACGTCGCCCCGACGCTGCTTCGCCTGCTCGGGCAGCCCGTCCCCGAGGGGCTCGCCGGCCGCTCGCTGGTCTGACGGCCGTGCGCACGGTCGCCGTCGACATCCTCACGGGCTTCCTCGGGAGCGGCAAGACGACGCTCCTCCGCCACGTCCTGGATCACGGCCTCAAGGGCAAGCCCGTCGCCGTCATCATGAACGAGATCGGCGAGATCGGGATCGACGGGAAGGTCGTCACCGGGCTCACCGCGGTCGAGAAGATGGTCGAGCTGTCGAGCGGCTGCATCTGCTGCTCGATCGACGACTACAAGTTCGACCTGGCGATCCAGGAGATCGTCGAGACGACGAAGCCCCATCTCATCATCATCGAGTCGACCGGGCTCGCCGACCCCGAGCCGCTCGTCTACCGCGTGAAGAACGCGGGCCTCGGCCTCGACGCGGTGATCACGGTGGTGGACGCCGAGCACGTCGAGCGGCAGCTCGCCGAGACGGAGGTCGCCCGCCTCCAGATCGAGGCCGCCGACTTCCTCGTGGTGAACAAGCTCGATTTGGTGGACGCCGCGCGGCTCGCGAAGGTCGAGCGCCGGCTCGCGAAGCTGAACCCGCGGGCGGAGCGGTTCCGGACCGTGCGCGGCGCGCTGGACTCCGACATCCTGTTCGCCACCGGTGTCGCCGGCTACCGCGAGCGGGGCCGTGACGCCTCGACCCACCTCCACGTCGACGGCATCGGAAGCTTCGTGTACCGGTCCGCTCGACCGCTCCGCCAGGACGCCTTCGAGCGGCTTCTCGGGAAGCTCCCCGCCGACGTGCTCCGCGCCAAGGGCATCGTCCGCTTCGCCGGCCGCGACTGGCACTGCCTCTTCAACTTCACGTGCGGCCGGCACGAGCTCACCTGGATGAAGCTCGACGGCGCCTCGGCCGCCGCCGCGAGCCAGGCCGTCTTCATCGGCCGCGCGCTCGACCGGCACCGGCCGCGGATCGAGGCCGCGCTCGCCGCGTGCGAAACCGACGAGGAAAGGACCGCCGACCATGGCTGACCGCCATCCGAAGAAGGACGACCAGGAGCCGACGAAGCCGGCGGCTCCGGAGGACTCCGCCTACACCGAGGACGAGGAGGCGGAGGTCCAGAAGCGGCTCGAAGACCTCGGCTACGTCGAGTAACCCCGCCCGTCCGGCCGACGGGGGCGCCGTGCGGGCGCCCGTGCGGCCGGCCCGCACCGCCGCGTCGCGCGCCGCCGGCGCGTGACGTCCGCCGATCCGGCGCGCTCCGCCGTCGCGCGCGCCGGATCCGGCCCGCACTCCGTGCGCCGCGTCCGCGGCGCCACCCCACCGGCACGCTCCGCGTGCACCGTTCCCGCCGCCCCGTCCGGGGCGGCACCAGCTGGAGGTAATGTCGTCATGCAGGACCTGATTCGGAAGATCCGCGGCCGCGAGGCCCGCTGCGGCGTGATCGGGCTCGGCTACGTCGGGCTGCCGCTCGCCTTGGAGTTCGCGCGCGCCGGCATGCGGGCCGTCGGCATCGACGTCGACCGGCGGAAGGTCGACGCCATCCGGGCCGGCCGGTCGTACGTCGTCGACGTATCGGACGGCGAGCTCGCCGAGCAGGTGCGGGCGGGGCGGCTCGCGGCCACGACCGACTTCGCCGCGATCGCCGAGCTGGACACGATCAACATCTGCGTGCCGACGCCGCTCCGAAAGACCAAGGACCCGGACCTGACGTACGTCGTGGCGGCGGTGAACGAAATCGCGAAGCACCTCCGCCGCGGCCAGCTCGTGATCCTCGAGAGCACGACGTACCCCGGCACGACCGACGAGGTCGTCCAGCCCGCGCTCGAGGCCTCCGGGCTCCGCGCGGGCGTCGACTTCGGGCTCGCGTTCTCGCCCGAGCGGATCGATCCCGGGAACCCGCACTTCAACACGCGGAACATCCCGAAGGTGGTCGGCGGCGTGACGGCGGCCTGCACCGCCGCGGCGCGGGCGCTCTACGAGCAGTCGGTGGAGACGGTCGTCCCGGTGTCGTCGACCCGGGTGGCCGAGATGGTGAAGCTCCTCGAGAACACCTTCCGCAGCGTCAACATCGGGCTCGTGAACGAGATGGCCCTCATGTGCAACGCCCTCGACATCGACGTCTGGGAGGTGATCGAGGCGGCGAAGACCAAGCCGTTCGGGTTCATGGCGTTCTATCCCGGGCCGGGGCTGGGCGGGCACTGCATCCCGATCGACCCCTTCTACCTTTCGTGGAAGGCGAAGATGAACGGATTCGAGCCGCGGTTCATCGAGCTGGCCGGCCACGTGAACGAGGGCATGCCCCGGTTCGTCGTGGAGAAGGTCACCGACGCGCTGAACGGGGTCGCGAAGAGCGTGCGGGGCTCGCGCATCCACTGCATGGGGGTGGCCTACAAGCGGGGGGTGAACGACCTCCGGGAGAGCCCGGCGCTCAACGTGATGCGCCTCCTTCAGGCCAAAGGGGCCGTCCTCTCCTACAGCGACCCGTACATCCCCGCGATCCGCGAGGAGGGCCTCGCGCTGGATGCCCTGCCGGCCCGGAACGGGTACCTCGGCGGCGTCGACTGCGTGGTGATCCTCACCGACCACGCCGAGTTCGACTACCTGGCTCTCGCCGGCGAGGCCCCTTTGATCGTGGACACGCGCAATGCCTTGCAGGGATGCAAGGCGGACCACATCGTTCGGCTTTGAACGACGCGTATTTTTTCGCGTAGATAGCAACAAACGCTTTGACCCGCACATTGCATACGATACAGTCCGCGCCGCTCCGGGCGCGTCTGGAGCGATCGAAGGAGGCTTTTTGATGCGACCGATCATGGGCACTACCCGCACGCTGGCTCTCGGGCTCGCCCTGGCCATCGCCGGCGTCGCCGGCGCGGCGAATCCCCCCCTCCGCCGGAACCTGCCCGCCTATTTCATCCTCGCGATGAAGACGGCGCGGCTGAAGAACATGGCGCTCGACGGCGCCTGCAACGTCGGCGTGAACTGCGCCAAGCCGAACGCGAGCAGCGACTGCGGCACGCTCCGCTTCGAAGACCCGCTGTTCGCCGACGGGTCGCAGATCGCCGGTGACGAGACGACGTTCACGAAGGCGGGCGAGATCTGGCAGCTCTTCCGGAACAACTTCAACTCGCCGCTGAACGGCACGATCATCAACCTGCCGGACGCGATGGGGAACCCGGACGGCAGTTCGCCGCTCACGCCGCTGCCGATCATCGCCAACCTCGACGGCGACGGGAACGAAAGCTGCGCCGCCGGCTGCGTGCCCGACTACGACGACATCGAGAAGGGCTGCGGCTTCCCGGACCCGTTCCCGGCGTGCGCCCCGGCGCAGCTGATCACCGCCCCGGCCAACGCCGACTGCGTCGGCGTCGCCGACAGCAATCCGGGGAACGCGCGCTGCGACCTGCCGCCCGGCGTCTACGGCGACCTCAAGGTGAACCAGTTCGGCAAGGTCACCTTCGACGGCGGCGCCTACGTGTTCTGCTCGGTGTCGGTCGCACGGAACGCGTCGGTCATCGCCGCCGCGCCCAGCACGATCGACATCCCGTCGCCCGGCACCATCCAGATCAGCAACGAGAGCACGTTCGGCCAGCAGTGCGGCGACTTCGCGGTGCGCCTCAAGGGAACCGGGATCGTCACCTTCGGCCGGTTCGCGTCGATCGCGATGAACCTCTGCGCGCCCCGCTCCGAGGTGAACCTCGGCCACGGCAACGACCTCACCGGGCAGTTCATCGGCGACGTCGTCGAGTCGAACTCCGACAACCGCGGCCACTGCTGCGCGGGCGGCGTGTGCGCGTGCTTCGACAGCTTCGCGCCGACCACCGCCGGCGTGGGCAGCGACGTGAAGCTCTCGAGCGCCTGCGACCTCACGCCCACCACCGAGGTGAAGGTCTGCGGCGTAAGCGCCACCATCGTCAACAAGTCGATCGCCGAGCTCACCTTCACGGTGCCGGCGGTTCAGCCGGGTCCGTGCCCCATCCAGATCATCAGCCCGGCGGGCGCGTACACGGCCAACCAGCAGCTCACCGTCAACTGAGGTGCACAGTGAAGCCGCTTTTCAGATCGTCAAGGAGGCGCCCGATGCGTTCTCGTGAGCTCGGCACGCTGCTCGCCACGGTGGCGGGCCTCACCCTGGCCGCGGCCCCGGCCGTGGCCCAACCGCTCAAGCGCGACCTGGCCTCGTACTTCCTCTTCGCGCAGCGCTTCGCGCGGTTGAAGAACATCTCGATCGACACCCCCTGCAACGTCGGCGTGAACTGCGCGGCGCCGAACGCCAGCTCCACCTGCGGCGAGCTGGTGTTCGACGCGGCCACGTTCGTCGACGGCTCGCAGACCGTCGGCGACCGGACCTTCTGTACCGAGCCCGGCGCCGTCGTGTCGCAGCTCTTCCGGAACACCGGCGGCGCCTGCGACACCATCACGCTCCTCCACCCGCCGATCCAGGCCTTCGATCCCACGCCCATCATCCCGGGCACCTGCGATCCGGGCTGCATCCCGAACACCGCCGCCCTGGAGGCCCTCTGCGGCTTCCCGGACCCGTTCCCCGCCTGCGACCCGTCCAAGCCGGTGAAGGCGAAGGCCAACGAGGACTGCATCGGCGCGCCCGACGCCGTGCCCGGCAACGGTCGCTGCGACCTCGCGCCGGGCGTCTACGGCGACGTCTCCGTACGGAACAAGGCCAGCATCTCCCTCGGCACCGGCAACTACGACGTCTGCACGTTCAAGGTCGGCCGGAACGCGGTGGTCACCGCCGACGCGGCCGTCATCCGGATCCCGGACGGCGGCGAGTTCTAGGGCGGCGGCGCGAGCGTGATCGGCCAGGACTGCGGTCAGATCACCGTCCTCCTGAAGGGGTCGAACGGGCGCGTCACGTTCGGCCGCGGCGTCGGCGTGGCGGCGAAGATCTGCGCGCCGGCCGCCGCCATCAAGATGGGCCACGGCAACAACTTCCTCGGGCAGCTGGTCGGCGACACGATCACCGCCAACCGCGACAACCACGGCGAGTGCTGCGGGGCGCACTGCACCTGCATCGATTCCTTCTCGCCGACCTCGGCGAAGGCCGGCGACACGCTCACCCTCGTCGGCAACTGCGACCTGAACCTCGCCACCGGCGTCGAGATCTGCGGCGTCCCGGCGATCATCACGAACAAGACGGCCACCGAGCTGAAGGTCACCGTGCCGGCCGTCGCCCCCGGGCAGTGCACCGTCCGGGTGCTGAGCGCCACCGGGTTCTTCGACGCGGCGACGCTCCTCACCGTGACGCCGTAACGGGGCCGCCGAGCGATCCGTTCCACCCCACGGGGGGCGCGGCGACGGCCGCGCCCCCCGTACCGTTCCTGCGACGCCCGGCCGGGGCTTCGGGTTGCGGCTTGCGCGTCTGCACCCCGCTCGGATAAAGCCTCGCGACCGGGCGGCACGCCGCCGCCGCGTGCGGCTCGTCCGCGCTCTTCCGCAAGGAGCTCCACCGTGAATCTGAAGCGCGCCATCATGCTCGAGTACCGGCGCGTCTACGACGCTTCGCCCGATCAGCCCTTCCTGCACGCGCGCGATGCGCTCCCCGGCCGGCTGGGCGTCGACTACGAGACGCTCGCGCCGCTGGTGAAGGACCTCGAGCAGAACCGGTTCCTGCACTGGAAGGCGCAGGACCTCTACAAGCTCTCGCCGCGCGGCATCCGCGTCACCGGCAACCCGGCGGAGCTCGACCTCGAATTTCCCGAGCGCTGAAGCGTCCGGTCGTGGCACGATCGCACCGACGGGGATCGGAAGGCGGAATGCGGGCATTGAGTGCAGGCCTGGCGGGCGGCGTGCTGGCCGCCGCCCTGGTGGGCGCGAGCGAGGCGGTCGCCGCGTGGGTCCACGCGCACGGGGCCGGCGAGCTGCCGGCGATCGCGTGGGCGCTGATCGCGTACGGCGCGCTCGGGGCCGCGCTCGGGCTCGGCGCGGGGATGGTCGCGGCCGTCCTCCGGACGGACGGCTTCGGGCTCGCGCTCGCCGGCGTCGCGGCCGCCGTCGGGTTCGTCGTGGCCCGCTTCCGCATCGTCCGCGACGTCTTCCTGGAGCAGCTGCCGCGCGGGCCGCTCACCACGGTCGTGCAGCTCGGGGCGCTGGCCGCGGTCGCCGTGCTCGCCTTCCTCGTCTGGCGGGCCCTCCGCGGCGCCGATGCCCGCCGGAGGCCGCTCACGCGGCCGGTCGTCGCCGCGGCCGTCGTCGCGCTCCTCGCCGGCGGCTGGGCGGCCGCCGCCGCCCTCCGTCCCGCACCGGCCCCGACGCGTCAGGAGAGCGGCCGGCCGGCCCCCGAGGGGGCTCCGCCCGTCGTCCTCATCGTGGTCGACACGCTGCGCGCCGACCGGCTCGCGACCTACGGCGCGAAGGACGTCCGGACGCCCCACATCGACCGGCTCGCCGCCGACGGCATCCGCTTCGACGCGATGTTCGCGCAGGCGTCGTGGACGCGGCCGTCGTTCGGGACGATCTTCACCGGCCTCTATCCGTCGTCGCACGGCGCGGTCCACAAGGCCGACAGCCTGCCCGGACGCGTCGAGACGATCGCCGAGATGCTGGCGTTCGGCGGCTACCGGACGATCGGCTTCGCGAACAACGCGAACATCGCGCCCACCTTCAATTTCCAGCAGGGGTTCGAGGAATACCACTATCTCGCGCCGGACTTCTTCTTCGGCGCCGACGAGCCCGCGTCGGCGCTCGCGCTCTACAACGTGCTGCGTCTCGTCCGCGAGCGGTTCTTCGCGCGCCGGGTGAACGTCCACAACTACTACCAGCCGGCCGAGACGGTCACCGCGGCGGTCCGCCGCTGGCTCGACGGGGCGGGCGACGACCCGCGACCCGTGTTCCTCTTCGTCCACTACATGGACCCGCACGATCCGTACATGGTGCGGCCGTACAACGGCGAGGGGTACGCCCGGGTCGCGAACCCCGATCCGCCGGCGGCGCTCGCCGAGAAGTACCGGAAGCTCTACGACGGCGAGGTCGAGCACGTCGATCGGCACGTCGGCGCCCTGCTCGACGACCTGCGCGCGCGCGGAATCTACGACCGCGCGCTCGTGATCCTCACCGCCGACCACGGCGAGGAGTTCCACGATCACGGCGGGTGGTGGCACGGCACGACCCTCTACGACGAGCAGATCCGCATCCCGCTCGTGGTGAAGGCGCCGCGGGGGAAGGGGGCGCCCGGGGAGGTGTCCGACGCGCTGGCGACGAGCCTCGACATCGTCCCGACCATCCTCGCCGCCGCCGGCCTGCCGGTGCCGCCGATCGTCCAGGGCCACGCGCTGCCGCTCGCCGGCGGCGCGGCGCCCGCGCGGCGGACCGTGTTCGCCGAGTCGGACCTCGAGGGCAACGTGCTGAAATCCGTCCGCGGGCGGGAGTGGAAGCTCATCGTCGCGAACGAGGGCAACCCCCGCGGGCTCGCGCCGGAGGAGCTCTTCGACGTCGCGCGCGACCCGGCCGAGCGGACGAACCTCGTCGGCTCCCGGCATGGCGAGGCCGAGATCATGCGGGCCGAGCTCGGCCGCGCCTCGCTCGTCGCGCAGGAGCACGCGGGGCAGACCGAGCAGGCCGGGATGGACGCGGCCACCCAGGAACGCCTGAAGGCGCTGGGGTACGTCCGCTGAGCGGTGACGCCGCTCCTGGTCATCGGGCTCGACGGGGCGACGCTCGACCTCGTGCGCCCGTGGGCGGCGGCCGGCCGCCTGCCGCATCTCGCGGGGCTCATGGAGCGGGGCGCCTGGGGCACGCTCCGCTCGACGATCCCGGCGGCGACGTTTCCGGCGTGGACCTCGCTCGTCACCGGCGTGAATCCCGGCCGGCACGGCGTGCTCGACTTCACGCGCCGGGTGCCCGGCACGTACCGCGTCCGCTTCGTGAACGGCAGCGCGCGCCGCACGCCCGCGCTCTGGGACCGCGTCGCCGCCGCCGGCGGCCGGGTCGTGGTCGTCACGGTGCCCGCCACGTATCCGCCGGAGGCGGTGCCCGGCGTGATGGTGAGCGGCTTCGACAGCCCGCTCGCCACCGCGATCGACGGCTCGTTCGTCCACCCGCGGGCGCTCTGGCCGGAGATCCGGGCGCTGGTCGGACGGCTCCCCTTCGCCGACTTCCAGGAAACGACGATCGGCCCCGGCTGGCACGCCGACGCGCTCGCACGGCTGCTGGACGGCGTCCCGCGGCGGGCACGGCTGGTGCGCGCGCTCCTCGCCCGCGAGCGGTGGGACGCCGCGATGGTCGTGTTCGGGGAATCGGACACCGTCGCGCACCACTTCTGGCGCTTCCACGACGCCCGCTCGCCGCGACACGCGCCCGGGAGCGGCTTCGAGGACGCGATCGCCCGGGTCTACGGCGCCCTCGACGCGGCGGTCGGCGACCTCCTCGCCACGGTGCCGCCGACCACCACCATCGCCGTCGTCTCGGATCACGGGAGCGGCGGGGCGGGCGACCGCGTCGTCCACCTGAATCGTCGCCTCGCGGAGACGGGTCTCCTCCGGTTTCGCGCCCCGGGGCCGCGGGCGCGGCTCGCGGGGGCGATCCGCGCCGCGGCGCTCGGCACGATCCCGCCACGCCTCCAGGGCGCCGTCCTCCGCCGGGTGCCCGCCGCCGCCGGGCGCTTCGAGGGTCTCGCCCGCTTCGGGGCGATCGACTGGTCCGGGACGGTCGCCTATTCCGAGGAGCTCGACTACCACCCGAGCGTGTGGCTCAACGTCCGCGGGCGCGATCCCGAGGGCACGGTGCCGCCCGCCGCCTACGACGGCGTGCGGAGCCGCGTCGCGGAGGCGCTCGTGCGCTGGACGCACCCCGACGGGCGGCCGGTCGTCCGGCGCGTCTGGCGCCGCGAGGAGGCGTACGCCGGGCCGGCGACCGGGGAGGCGCCCGACCTGCTCCTCGAGCTGGCGGCGGTCGACGGGTACACGCCCTCGTGCCTCCGGAGCGACGGTCCCGGGCCCGCCCTCCGGCGGCTCGCGCCGGACGAGCTCGGGGGCGGCAAGGGACGCGGCATGAACGGCGCCCACCGGCGCGAGGGCCTCTTCCTGCTCGCCGGCGCACGGGTCGCGCCCGCGGGCGAGCTGCCCGCCGCCGACGTCGTCGACGTCCTGCCGACGCTCCTCGCCCTCGCCGACCTCCCCGTGCCCGACGGGCTCGACGGCGCGCCGATCGCCGGCGCGCTGCGCGCGGCGCCGCGCCGGGCGGC
>Ga0073934_10010382_pt1 | contig 11588 bp, 6 predicted proteins | sample LarsenN4metaG_FD_76834 | JGI IMG/M metagenome (GOLD analysis project Ga0073934, IMG submission 76834) | Hot spring sediment bacterial and archeal communities from British Columbia, Canada, to study Microbial Dark Matter (Phase II) - Larsen... ...
GAGGAGGGCTTCTCGCGCGTGGTGGAAATCAAGCACGGCGAGCTCAATGACCCTGACCGCTCCTCGATGCGCAACCCGCCGCTCGCGCCCCTCGGCGAGCACCAACTTCCGCCCACCGCCGGGTGCGGCTCGATCACCACCGGCGTGCCCGCGCCCGCCGGGCAGACACGCCTGCCGCTGTTCTCGCTCGGCAAGTTCGACAGCGAATTCCGCGCCGGCCTCGGCTATCACCAGCCCGCCGGCGCGTTCGCCTCGTGCGGCGTGATGGGCGCGGGCTCCGGCGCCACCCAGTCGAAGTATGTCGCCCGTCGCGAGACGCCGGTTTACATCGCCGAGAATTGCACGCAGTGCATGGAGTGCATCACCGCGTGCCCGGACACCGCGCTGCCCAACACCGCGCAGGATGTCGCCACCGTGCTCAAAACCGCCGCGGTCAACTACGTCACGGACACCACCGAGCGAAAGAAGCTGTTGAACGAGCTTCCCGGCATTGAGCAGCGCGCGCGCGCCAAAATGAACGAGGCCGTGAAGACCAAGGCGAAGGTTCCGTTCAAGGACATCATCCGCGACGAGGTCAACGCGCTCGCGGGCATTGCCGACGCGGCCAAGGCGGAGTTCACCGGCATCATCGCGAAACTGCCGCTCGCCTACTCGAACGTCCCGGCGATCTTCCGATCGCTCGAGGCCAAAACGCCGGGCGCGGGCGGCCTGTTCTCCATTTTCGTCAGCGACCTTTGCAAAGGCTGCGGCGAATGTGTGCAGGTCTGCGGCGACCACGACGCGCTGCGCATGACGCGCGAGACGGAGGAACTCAACGCCGAGCTGACCACCGCGCAGATATTCTCGCGCCTGCTCCCGGACACGCCGCAGAAGTTCCTTGGCCTTTACAACGACGCCGACGCCGCGAACTCCCGCGAGGCCGCGCTGCGCAACCACCTCATGGTTCGTCGCAACTACGAGGCGCTCGTCTCCGGCGACGGCGCGTGCGCCGGCTGCGGCGAGAAATCCATCCTGCGCGCCTGCGCCAGCGTCACCGAGGCCTACATGCGCCCGCTTTACCACAAGAAGGCCGACCGCCTCCGCGCGAAGGCGGAACGACTGGAGAAGGAAGGCGCGCAGAAGCTCGCCGCGCTCAAGGCCCGCAGCGAGGCGGAGTATCAGTTGTTCCGCAAGACCTTCGCCCATGTGATCATCGGACTGGGGGGCGAGAACGACGCCGACACCGCCAAACGCATCGCGGATTACGAGGCCAGGAACGGAGCCATCACCGACGAACAGTTGATCGGCGGCTTGGTCGCCGTGCTGCGCCAGGATGCCTTCAACCATCGCGACCTCCAGGCCGTGGACGGCCGCCGCGCCAACGGCATGTCCGTGATGATGATGGGCGCAAGCACGGGCTGTAACACGGTCTATGGCTCCACGCCGCCGTCCAACCCTCACCCGTACCCCTGGATGAACTCACTCTTTCAGGACGGCGCGACCATTTCCTGGCTGCTGGCCGAGTCGCTCATCCTCAACCACGCCCGCCGTTCCGTGGTGCCCGAGCGCCTGACGGACGCGCTCCTCGACCGCGCCGCGAACGTCGCGAGCGAGGCGGAGTATTTCACCCTCACGCACCTCGACGACGCGTTGATGACCGAGCAGGAAGTCAAGGAACTGCCCAAGATGTGGGTCATCGGCGGCGACGGCGCGCTCGGCGACATCGGTTTCCAAAACGTGTCAAAGGTCATCCTCCAGAACCGCCCGAACGTGAAGATGCTCATGCTCGACACGCAGGTTTACTCCAACACCGGCGGGCAGAACTCCGACAGCTCAACCATGCTGGGTGGTTACGACATGAACCAGTTCGGCGTCGCCTCCCAGGGCAAGCTGATCGAGAAGAAGAACGTCGCGGAGGCGTTCACCAGCGGCCACGGCTCGCCCTTTGTCGCGCAGGTCTCGATGGCCAACGCCGCCAAGCTCTACAAGGCCATGCTCGACGGCCTCGAGTACCGCGGCACCGCGTTCTTCCAGTGTTACACCACCTGCCAGCCCGAGCACGGCGTGGGCGACAACATGAGCGCCGACCAGGCCAAGATGGTGCGCGACGCGCGCGGTATGCCGGAGTTCGTCTTCAATCCACGCCGTGGCGAGACCCAGCAGGAAGCCTTCGACCTCAAGGGGAACCCCACGCCCGACCGCGACTGGTGGCGCACCAAGTACGCCGGCAACGGCGAGGAATACAACTACACCGTCGCCCACTGGGCGCTCACCGAGGGCCGTTTCCGCAAGCATGTAAAGGCGGTCAGCGAGGAGGACGCCGCCAAGCTCACCCTGCTGGACGACATGCTGGCCTTCATCACCCAGGACGACGTCATCCACCGCCGCGTGTTCGACCACAACCACCGCAGCTTCGTGCCGAACTTTGGCTGCTACATCAAGGCCGAGATCAACGGGAAGTTCAAATGGTTTGCCGTCAGCCGGCAGATGGTGCTGTTCGCTGTCGAGCGCCGCAAAGCCTGGCGCATGTTGCAGAGCAAGGCCGGCGTGGCGAACAAGGACTATCTCGCCCAGAAGGCGTTCCTCGCCAAAGTGGACAAGGGCGAAATCCCCCTGGCCGAAGCGAAGACCAGGGTGCGGGAATTCCTCGCGGCGGAACTGGCGGCCATGAAGTAGCAGCTCGAGGCTGGCCATGCCGCCGGAGCGCATCGTGGCAATTTGCCACCAAGTCCGCTCCGGCGAACGAATGGCAAAAATTGGTTGGTCCTTCGCAACAATGGCGGGGCAGAAACCTCCCATACGTCGTCTCCTCGTTCAAACACCGCTCCGGCGGTGCGACAACGAAGAACCTCAACCGACGACGTCATGGAACTCATTCCCTCGCTCATCTCGCTCACCGGCTTCGGCATCGCGTTCACCTGGGTCCTGCTGGTCCACCGGGCGGTCAGTGCCGGGGAGAAGGCCGACCGGCAGGTTCGGGAAGAAAAGTCCGCGCCGCGTGTTCCAGCGGAGCACACCAGTTTTCCGCGCCAACCGCAGACCGCCGCCGCGCACTGACGCGCCGCCGTCGCCATTCCGTCGGCCTTGGAGTCGCGCGCGCGGTCTGGCAGGCTGGTGGCGATGCCGCTTGAGATTGACCCCCTTCGCCTGCGGGCCGCGCTCGACAAGGCGCGCTCCGCCCTGCTCGCGGAGCGCAACGCGCGCGGTCACTGGACCGGCGAACTTTCCAGCAGCGCCCTGTCCACCGCCACTGCCGTCTGCGCCCTGCAAATCGTTGCCCGGAAAACCGGCGCTTCCGACCGGCTCCAGCCCCTGATCCAGCGCGGGCTGGAATGGCTGGCCCGGAATCAAAACGCCGACGGCGGCTGGGGCGACACCGACCTCAGCTTCAGCAACATCAGCACCACGACCCTTTGCTGGGCGGCCTTTGGCGTCGTGCCAGGCGCGGATGAGAAGTATTCGAGCACCATCACCAGGGCGGAGAAGTGGCTGCGCGAGAAGGCGGGGGGACTGGACCCGGACAAACTGGCGGACGCCATCATCGCGCGCTACGGCAAGGACCGCACCTTCTCGGTCCCCATCCTGACGATGTGCGCCTTGAGCGGGCGCTTCGGCAGTGGACCGGCGGCGTGGCGGCGCGTCATGCCGCTGCCGTTCGAGCTCGCGGCGTTCCCGCAAGGCTGGTTCGCCGCCTTGCGCCTGCCCGTGGTGAGCTACGCCCTGCCGGCCTTGATCGCCATTGGCCAGGCGCGGCATCGGAACGCGCCTTCACGCAATCCTTTGGCTCGCGCCGCACGCGATGCCGCCTGCGAAAGAACCTTGAAAGTGCTGGAGCGCATTCAGCCGGTGAACGGCGGCTTTCTCGAAGCCACGCCGTTGACCAGCTTTGTCACCATGAGCCTTGCCGCCAGCGGCCTGGCGCAGCACCCGGTCGTCCGCAAGGGCGCGGAATTTCTCGTCGCCAGCGTGCGGGCCGATGGAAGCTGGCCGATTGACACCAATCTCGCCACCTGGGTCACCACGCTCTCCGTCAACGCACTGGCCAACGATCCTTCCTTCCAACTGCCTGCGGACGAGCGCACGCCCATCCGCGAATGGCTGCTGGACCAGCAATACCGCGCGGTGCATCCCTACACCGGGGCCGCGCCCGGCGGCTGGGCGTGGACCGATCTGCCCGGTGGCGTGCCGGACGCGGACGACACGGCGGGCGCGTTGCTGGCGCTGAAGAATCTCGGTGACGTGGACGACCGCGCGCGCGAAGCCGCTACGCTGGGCGTGCAATGGCTGCTGGATTTGCAAAACCGCGATGGCGGCATCCCGACCTTCTGCCGGGGCTGGACGAACCTGCCTTTCGACAAAAGCAGCTCCGACATCACGGCACACGCGATCCGGGCGTGGCAAAACTGGCAAGCAGTATTGCCGTCATCGCTTCAATCAACGCTCAGGGCCGCGTCTCTGCGAGCCTGGCATTTTCTCACCAGGAACCAGAACCGCGAGGACATCTGGACGCCGCTTTGGTTTGGCAATCAGCGCCATCAACGGGAGGAAAACCCGGCTTATGGAACCTCCCGAGTGCTCGTCGCACTGGCTGAGGCAGCCACGCTGGATATGCCCGGAGCAGGTCTCATGGCGCGGCACGCCGCGCTGTCTTTGAGGCAATACCAGTCAGACAGTGGCGCATGGTCCGGCTGCATCGGCGGTCCGGCTACGGTCGAGGAATCCGCCTTGGTACAGGAAGCGGGAGCGGCGCTCAGAGCCAGCGATCTTACTGATCCGATCCTCGGCAAAGGGGTTGGTGATTTTTCCCGGGGCACGAGCTGGTTGGTGGAGCGCGTCGAATCCGGCGCCTGGACGCAGCCCGCCCCCATCGGGTTCTACTTCGCCAAACTGTGGTACTACGAGAAACTTTACCCGATGATCTTCACCGTTGGCGCGCTGGGCAAGGCGGCGGCGTTGCTGCGGACAAAGCATTGATCGGCTGGTTCGCCCTCGCCCTGAGCGCGCCTAGCTCATCTTGCGTTGCGCCCATTTACGGCCGGCTTTCAGGGCGGCAAGGGTTTGCGCCAGCCGCTTCTCCCGTGTCTCCGGCCGCTTCGCCATTGTGAGCCACACCAGATACTCGCGTTGGCAGGTGGGCGAGAGCCGGCGGAAATTCTCCGCCGCCGCCCGATGCTGCTTCATCGCCAGGGCTTCCTTGAAGAATTTGGGCACGGGCCAGGGTTTGCGCTTCACCTTGGGCGCGGGCGGGATCATGGGATCGGCATCCAACGCCACGGCGGCGTGGAGCAGTTCTCGCAGTGCGGCGCGGTTGAAACCTTCGAGCGTCGTCAGGCGGAGGCTGCGGATGTTGGTGTTGTTCTCCCCACGCTCATTGAACAGTTTGGCCGGGTCGGGCAGTTCCGTTCCTCGGAAGAACGCGATGCCGAGGTGGTGTTTGCACGCGCTCAGGCCGCACACCAGCTTGCGTCCGGAGAAACAGAGCATGTTCCACTTGATGGACTCGGTGAGGTCGGGCTCCCAGTTTAGAATCCACTCAACCACCTGCTCCGCCAGCGGCTGGGAGAAATCCGGGCACGTCTGCAACCACTCGCCGGGGTCCTTGGTGCGCGCACGAGAGCAGTCCATATTGGTCAGTGGTCAGGTTAACTCGCCGCCGGCATTCAATACCCATGCGCTGGGATGCGATTCAAAACCAATGCGCGGGTAAAAGCCCGCCGCTTGGGGCGCGGAAAGCAAAACAATCTGCACGGGACCGGCCGCCATCTGCGTGCGCCGGATCAACTCGCGCCCTATGCCCCGCCGCTGGTACGACTCCCGCACTGCCAGATCGGAAAGATACGTGACAAAGGAATGATCGGTCAGACTGCGCGCGATGCCCACGAGCAAGTCGCCCTCCCAGGCCGTGATGACGAGGTTCGCATGGCGCAGCATCGCAGCCATGCGTGCGCGGTCGTCCACCGGCCGCCGCTGGCCGAGTGTGGAGGCGCGATAGAGTTCAATCACCGCGTCGAGGTCGAGGTCGTTGCCGGCGCGGTAGGTAATCATGGTTCAGCCCAGAAGCGCTTTCGCCTGTGCCAGCGCCTCTTCCAGCTTGGTGGCGTCCTTGCCGCCGCCGCGGGCGTTGTCGGGCTTGCCACCGCCCTTGCCGCCGACAATCGGCGCGATGGTTTGGATGATTTTCCCGGCCGGGAATTTGGCCGTGAACTCGGGTGACACGGCCGCGATGAGCGATACCGCGCCGTTGGCTACGCCGCCGAGGACCATGACTCCCTTGAAGCGGCCCTTGAGCGAGTCGGCAACGGCTTGCAGGAAGTCGCCGTCCACCGCGCCGAGGTTGTGGACGATGGCGGGGGTGCCGTTCAGGGTGTGGACGCGCTCCAGCAGTTCGCTCGCGGCGTTCGAGGCGTTGCGGGCGACGGCGGTCCGGAGCAGGCGCTCGAGCTCCTTCTGGTGTGCGAGCAGGGCTTCAATTTTCTTCTCCAGTTCATGCACGGGCGAAGTCACCTTGCTCGCGAGGGTCTTGAGGAGTTGCGCCTGCGCGTTCGCCACATTGTAGGCTTCAAGACCGGCCACGGCCTCGATCCGGCGGACGCCGGCGGCAATGGCGCTCTCCCCCACGATGCGGAACAGGCCGATCTCGCCGGTCGCGCGAGTGTGCGTGCCGCCGCAGAGTTCCATCGAATAGCCGTCGAGTTGCTTGGCGCGCCCGCCGATCTGCACCACGCGCACGAGGTCGCCGTATTTGTCGCCGAAGAACTGCATCACGTCCTTGCGGCTGCGCACGTCGGCGTAGGGGACTTCCGTCCAACTCACGGGGGCGTTTTCGAGGATGCGTTCGTTGACGAGCTTCTCGATGTCGGCCACCTGCGCGGGCGTGAGCGGGGCGCTGTTGAAGTCGAAGGTCAACTTGTCCGGGCCGACGAAGGAGCCTTTCTGGGAGGCGTCGCGGCTGACGACCTCGTGCAGCGCCCAGTGGAGAAGGTGCGTGACGGTGTGATGGCGCTGGATGGCGTGGCGGCGGGGGGCGTCCACGGACAGCGTGACGATGTTTCCGGGAATGGGGAGCGCGCCCGCCTCGGGCGCAGTTGCTGACGCCTCGTCAGCAACACGAGCGCGGGCGGACGAAGGTGAAGCACCGAACAGCGGGGACGCGTCGGAGTCTCCCGCGAGGGCGCGGGAAACAACGCCCGGGGCGGGCGTGCTCCCTGAATCAATGAAGTGCAGCCAGGTGTTGCCGCTCTTTTGGGTGTTGGTGATGCGCCAGAGCTGGCCGCTGCCGCTCAACTCGCCGGTGTCGCCGACCTGGCCGCCCATCTCGGCGTAGCACGCGCTGGTGTCGAGCACGACGGCGGTCTTGTCCTTGAATGATACGACCTCCAGCACCTTGGCGGAGGTCTCCAGCTTGTCGTAGCCGACGAACTGCGTAGGCGTCTTGGTCTCGATCTGGGATAGCTCGATAACCTCTTTCTTCTGCGCCGCGCGGGCACGGGCGCGCTGTTCCTCCATCAGTGTCTCGAAGCCTTCCTTGTCCACCGTCAACCCACGCTCGCGTGCCATCAGTTCGGTAAGGTCGAGGGGGAAGCCCTGCTCGTCGTAGAGCTTGAAGGCAAAAGCGCCGGAGATTTGGGGAGCGCGCCCGCCCCGGGCGCTGTTTCCCGCGCCCTCGCGGGAAACCTCGGCGGCCGCGCTTGCTGCAGGCGTATCCGGAGTCCACAGCCAGCGATAATTCTCCGTCTGGGGGACGACGCCGCTGTCCCACGGATTTCGGCAAATGTAATGAAACTTCTCCTCCAACTCAGCATCGCCACGCATCAAACGGTCAAACGATTCCTCTTCCCAAACGTGAACACCGGTGACGTTTGCCGCCCGGTTGATCCGGTGAGCAGTCGTGGATTTGATGCCGTGCAGAATTTCTCCCAGCGAATAAAAGACAGGCTTGCCGTCCTTATCCTGCTCCTTGATTTGTGGCTCGAACAACAGGTGAACGTGGTCTGGCATAACGCACGCGGCAAAAAGCTGATACTGACGGTGCGTGCGTGCGTAGAGAATGCTCTCCAACACGATGTCGCGTTCAGCGGAGGTGAGCTGGCGCTTCTCGCGTGTGGCGAATGTCACCATGTATTTGCCCCACGGACGTTCAAAATGCGGCAGGCGTCTCTTGGAATACTTTGCGCCATGGTCGTTGAACGCCTCTGTGCCGACCGCGTGGGCGCGGTCGGATGCGCCCGGGGCGGGCGCGCTCCCCGTCAACTTCGCCACCTCCTCGTTGAACAATGCAATGCCCCTGTCCAACGTCTTGTTAAACGCCTCTTCCTCCACCCGGATGACTTCCTGGACGTGCTGTTTGCGCGCGCGGATTTCGGGAAAGACGTCGCCCATCGTGTCGGCCAGCACATCGACCAGTTTGTAGAAGAACGGTTCGTGGAAGCCGAGCGTGCGGCCGTAGCGCACGGCCCGGCGCAGGATGCGGCGGAGGACGTAGTGGCGGTCGGTGTTGCCGGGCTGAATGCCGTCGGCAATGGCGAACGAGAGCGTGCGGATGTGATCCGCGATGACGCGGAAGGCGATGTCCGCCTTTTCCTGCTCCGTGTCGCCGCTGCTGCCGGGCCTTGGCAGCGTCGAGCCGTATTTCCTGCCGCTCAACTTCTCGAGGGCATCGAAGATCGGGCGGAAGATGTCCGTTTCGTAGTTGGAAATCTTCGCGTTGGCAAAATCCGTCAGGCCCTTCGTGCCCTGGATGATGCTGGTGACGCGCTCGAAGCCCATGCCGGTATCGACGTGTTTGGCCGGCAGCGGGCTGAAGGTGCCGTCAGGGTTGGCGTTGAACTGGATGAAGACGAGGTTCCAGATCTCGATGCATTCGGCGGTGCCCTTGTTGACGAGCGCGCCGCGCGTGTCCCCGGCCGGGGTGAGATCGACGTGGAGTTCGGAGCACGGGCCGCAGGGGCCGGTGTCGCCCATCATCCAGAAGTTGTCTTTCTTGCCACCGTTGACGATGTGGACGGCCGGGTCCAGCCCCGCCGCGCGGAACAGGCGCGCCCAGTGGTCCCAGGCCTCCTGATCGAACTCGCTCGGATCGCCCTTCGCCTTGTCGGGATTGTAAACCGTGGCGTAGAGGCGTTGCGGCGGAAATTTCCAGATGCCCACGACGAGTTCCCAAGCCCATTCGATGGCTTCCTTCTTGAAGTAGTCGCCGAAACTCCAGTTCCCCAGCATCTCGAAGAAGGTGTGGTGGTAGGTGTCGAGGCCGACGTCATCGAGATCGTTGTGCTTGCCGCCGGCGCGGATGCATTTCTGCGTGTCGGCGGCGCGTGTGTCGCTGCCGGGGATGGCGCCGGCCCATTTGCTCACGTCGGCCTTTTTCTGGCCAAGGAAGATGGGCACAAACTGGTTCATGCCGGCGTTGGTGAAGAGCAGGTTCGGGCTGTCCGGCATGAGGCTGGACGAGGGGACGATGGTGTGCTGCTTCGACTTGAAGAAGTCGAGGAACGACTGGCGGATTTGCGAACTGGTCATCATGGCACGTGCGAGTAATCAGTCGTCAGTAAAATAGTGATCAGCGGGCAAACTCGGCGCAACCCACATTGAGTGATGACTGACCCACTGATTACCGATAACCGAATCAGGGCGCGGAGATTAGCCAAACCAGGCCGCCTTGCCAGCGGAAGTTTCACCGCCATTTTCCGCTTTGGCCGCCGCCCGGCCGCCCTTAGCCTCACGCCATGACAGTTCGCGTTCGTTTCGCGCCCAGCCCCACCGGCTATTTGCACATCGGCGGGGCACGCACCGCCCTATTCAACTGGCTTTTCGCCCGCCATACCGGCGGCGCGTTCGTCCTGCGCATCGAGGACACCGACGCCGCGCGCAACTCCCCGGAAGCCGTCGAGGTCATCCTCAGTGGACTCCGCTGGCTGGGCCTCGATTGGGATGAAGGCCCGCTGACCGCGGATGCCGCCGCGCCGGGCAAGGGTGCGCACGGCCCCTATTTCCAATCCCAGCGCAAAGCCCGGTATCAGGCGCGTGTGCAGGAATTGCTCTCCAAGGGCCACGCTTACGAGCACGAGAGCGCGGTCAGGTTCCGCATGACGCGCGAGCCGGTGCTCATCCCCGACCTCGTCGTCGGCGACGTGCGCCGCGAACTCACCGACCGCGAGGCCGCCGATCCCGACTTCGTCATCGTCCGCAGTGACGGCCAGCCCGTGTTCCATTTCGTCAACGTCGTGGACGACCTGGAAATGGCCATCACGCACGTCATCCGCGGCGAGGACCACTTGAGCAACACCGCCAAGCACATCGCGTTGTTCCGCGCGTTCGGCGCGCCGCCGCCCAAGTACGCCCACATCCCGCTCATCCTCAACGCCGACGGCTCCAAGATGAGCAAACGCGACACCGGCGCCTCGCTCACGTACTACCTGGAGAACGACTACGAGCCTGCCGCCGTGCTGAATTACCTCTGCCTCCTCGGCTGGTCGCCCAAGGGCAACCGCGAAGTCCTGCCGCTCGCCGAGGTCGTGAGACTTTTCGACCTCCCGCAGATCAACCGCTCCAACGCGCGGTTTGATCTCGCCAAACTCGATTGGATGAACGGCGAGTACCTGCGCCAGGTGACAGGCGAACCCTTCTACCAGCGCGGCCTGCGCGCCTTGAGGGCCGCCGGGCTGCCGGTGGACAAGTTTCCTGAAACCTATCTGCGCGCCGCGCTCAAGACCTGCGAAACCAAAGTGAAGCTCTTCAGCGAACTCAAGGACTACGCCGGATTCTACTTCACCGACGAATTCCCAATGGACGCGGACGCCGCCAAGCTTCAGTTCACCGACGAAAATCGGGCGAAGGTGAAGCGCCTTTGTGAGGCATTGGAAAAGGCGGCCACCTGGGATGCCGCCACGCTGGAAACCGCATTGAAGGCCACGGCGACGGAACTGGGCGTGAAGGCTGGCGTGCTCGTGCATCCCGTGCGCCTGGCGCTCACCGGCCGCACCGCCGGCCCCAGCCTGTATCACCTGATGGAGATTCTGGGACGCGAGCGTGTCATGGCGCGCCTTTCCCGATCCCTGGCAGGGAGGTGATTGGGAAGTTCACCTTGCGGGTCGGCCACACCCCGCGCTTGTCAGCCGCGCTGGCACGGGTATTTTCCGCTGGCGGCCCTGGCTGCCCCCATAGCTCAAATGGATAGAGCAGCGGTTTCCTAAACCGTTGATCCAGGTTCAATTCCCGGTGGGGGTACCAGCCATGCGCCAGCCGCAGTCGTTTGCCATGAAGACCATGCGCCAGCCGTTCCAGCGTCGTTGGGTCCGCTCCGGCTTCCTTTTCAACGCGTTGCTGGCCGTCGCGCTGGCCGCCGGCGGCTGTTCCATCCGCCGTTTTGCCATCAACAAGCTCGGTGATGCGCTCGCCCAGAGTGGCAGCACCTTCGCCGCCGATGACGACCCCGATCTCATCCAGTCCGCCGCACCCTTCAGCCTCAAGCTGATGGAAAGCCTGTTGGCGGAGTCGCCGGAACACACCGGCCTGCTCCAAGCCACGGCCAGCGGCTTCACGCAATACGCCTTTGCCTTCGTCCAACAGGAGGCGGACGAACTGGAGGCCACGGACTTCGCCGCCGCCGAGTA
>Ga0073934_10010383_pt1 | contig 11586 bp, 9 predicted proteins | sample LarsenN4metaG_FD_76834 | JGI IMG/M metagenome (GOLD analysis project Ga0073934, IMG submission 76834) | Hot spring sediment bacterial and archeal communities from British Columbia, Canada, to study Microbial Dark Matter (Phase II) - Larsen... ...
ACGGAGCCATCGGCAACAAGGTGCCGATCTCGCAACTGAATCCCACTGGCCACACCAGCCCGCCAGAGGCGACAAAGGCCGAAAACTCTAGCCTCGGATGAGGGCACGTTGGGAGCACCGCAAACCAACGACAGCACAACCTTACGAATGAGTACCCTCAGGAGGCCGGATCATGGCATGATAGACGGCAAGCGTTTCCGTAATGATTAAGCGTTGAGAAAAATGGTTCAGAGCAATGAAGCGGCTTTTCTCCCCCATAGATCTGCGCAAGGAGGCGTTCAAGATCAGTTTTCGTAGCGCATCAGCTAGGGCTTGATCGTCTTTTGGAGGAACAAGAAATCCGTTCTCCCCATGAACAACAACCTCTCGGCAGCCGGGCGTATTTGTTGTAACGATCGGAAGGCCACAGGCCGCTGCTTCAAGCAAGGACATCGGAAGCCCCTCCCGGTATGAGGGAAGGCACGCTACATGCGCCTGTCGAAGCACCAATGCTATGTCTTCCCTACGCCCCCACCACTCAACGCGCTTCTGGGAATGCCAATTCTTCAGTGCGGATACGGGAACCGAAGCGGGATTCTCCGGGTCGGCATCCCCTACAAGTACGAATCGTGCTGCCAAGCCTTCCCTTTGAAGGTGGCTGGCGGCAGCAATGAACTCTCCCACTCCCTTGTCCCAAAGCATGCGGGCCACAAGAACAACGATTACTGGCAACGGCGGTGAATGTGCGGGCGAATACAAAGTAGTATCTACGCCGGCCCCTCGAATCAGGACCAACTGGCGAGCGGGGATCCCCATCGATTCAAGCAACGACCAATCGTCTTTGTTTTGCACAATGGTTTTGGTTTCCGCAGAAGATAGCAGAAAACCCAAAATTGGCACAACAATACACCTCAATACTTTCGCTGCAATTGATTCAGATGTGAAGAGCCAACCTAGCCCTGCAACAGCGTTCACGACCTTCTCTACTCCGGCCAGTTTAGCAGCCAAAGAACCGTAAATTACCGCCTTGAGCGCAACGTGATGGACAATAGTTGGCTTTTCCCGGCGGTAGAGACTCACTAAATGTGCAATCTCCAACAAAGGATTACCCCCGCGCCGAGAAAGCTGGAATGGCACCAGCTTAATCCCCGCGCCCCTAATTGTATCCGCATGATTTCGCACCCTAGTCGCGACAATTACCTCATAACCCGCCTCCCGAGCCGCAATCGCGAGCGAGAGCCTATGGGATACGAAGTACCAGTCTTCGGTTACCAAGAAAAGAAGCCTAAGAGACATTAAGACTGACTTTCCTTCCAGGCCTGGAACATCAAGACATCCCAAAGATAATACGCCCAATTGCGTCGACCCAGAAGATGCTCCTTCCATTTCTCACTCACTATTTCGGAATCAAAATAACCTTCCCGCTGCAATCGAGCCTCATGCAACAGCGAGTCAGCCCAGGGCTTTAGGGGCCCCCTCAGCCAAGCATCGAGGGGAATTCCAAAACCCATTTTGGGCCGCTCGATCAAACTTCTCGGCACATGCCGATAAAGGACTTGCCTCAAAATCCATTTCGGTTGCCCATTGCGAATTTTGAAAGCCAAAGGCACCGACCAAGCGAACTCAATTATTCTGTGATCCAACATTGGCGCCCTCGCTTCCAATGAAACACTCATGGAAGCGCGGTCTACCTTGGTCAGTATGTCGTCCGGCAGGTAAGTCATTTGATCTAGATACATCATCCGGCTTTGAAAATCGGGAGTCTCTGGCCAAGCCGACGAGTCGGTAAGAACAGTAGCTGGTTCAATTGCCCCCATAACTAAATCCGATGGCCGTTTCCAGTGCGAAACCAGCGCCCAGTAGATTTCCTCCGGCTGGCGAACCGCCAAGACCTCAGCCAACTTGTGCAACTTATCGCCTGGATTTGCATGTCGCCAGTTTCGTGGGAGCAAATGAGACATGGCGGAAAATGCTTTATTCCAACCCCTCGGAGGAAGGCTGGTGAGGACACCCGCAATGGCCGCCCTAAGCGCCGCGGGCATCCATCCAACTCGTTGCCAAATCTGACCTGCCCAAACATAGCGATTGTATCCTGCAAACAGCTCGTCGCCGCCATCGCCAGAAAGCCCTACCGTCACATGCTGTCGTGTCATTTTGGCAAGAAGAAAGGTCGGAATCTGAGAGGAGTCGGCGAACGGCTCGTCGTAAAGGCTGGGTAACAAAGGTATTACCTGCTGAGCATCGCAAGCTGTCACCGGAAGCTCCAGATGCTCGGTTCCCAGATGCCTTGCCACCGCAAGCGCATGAGGAGCCTCGTCGTAATGTTCTTCTCTAAACCCGACAGTAAAAGTGCGTACTGGACGCACACTCTGGCCCTGCATCAGAGCTACCACGACCGAAGAATCTACACCGCCCGAAAGAAAAGCACCCACCGGGACGTCGGCCAACATTTGCCCTGAAATGCTCTGGCGCAAAAGCGATTCGAGGTGATCCACTGCCTCGGCGTCCGTTCCAATGAACGGGTTAAGTCGCCCGCGTTCAACAACCTCCCGAACCGACCAATAGGGCTTGGGGGGTGGGATTTCTCCCCGCTTCAGGCTCGGAAAATTCAGCGAAAGGGTAGTGCCAGGAAGAAGCTTTTTGATATTTTTATATATGCTATGCGGTGCCGGAATGTAATTGTGGCGCATCAGCAATGCTAGCGCATTGCGATCTATCGCTGCGTCAAACTCTTTGCATTCCTTTATGGCCTTTAATTCGGAGGCGAAAAACAGGGTGCCCTGACTGAGCCCGTAGTAGAGAGGTTTTTCCCCAAGTCGGTCTCGAACAAGCGTAAGCGTACCCGATACCCGATCCCAAACTGCCATGGCAAACATACCCACGGCACGCTTTAGCGTGTCCTCCAAACCAAAACGCTCGATGGCTGCAAGCAAGGTTTCAGTATCGGAGTGGCCAACCCAGGGGTGATCTGACAGACTAGCTCTAATTTCGAGGTGGTTGTAGATCTCTCCATTGAACACGATCACATGCCTGCGGGAAATCGAATGCATGGGCTGATGCCCTGCAGGAGAAAGATCGACTATTGCGAGTCGGCGGTGGGCAAGTCCCAGGCCGAAGTGATTGTCTATCCATATACCGGAATCGTCCGGCCCTCGGTGACTTATGGCTGCGGCCATGGCATGAAGGGCGTTTGAAGTAACCTCGCTTTTCTTAGTGCTCCAAAAACCTACAATGCCGCACATGATCAATTCCCTTTGGCCAATTCTTCATAAAGCGCCTCATGCTGCTGAACGGTGAGGCGCATTGAATAGTGCTGTAGCACTCGCTGACGTGCCTGCCCACCCAATTCGGAGCGCCTTTGCGGTTCTAATGAAAGCAGTTTAAGCCAAGCCTCCGCCAAAGCCGAAGAATCGGACGGAGGCACCACAAGACCTGTTTGGCCAACAATAAGCGCAGAATCCCCTACATCAGTAACGACACATGGAATCCCGCAGGACATAGCCTCCCCAATAACATTGGGAAAGGCTTCGGATATTGATGCCGAGGTGGCTAGATCGAGCCCTGCCGTGATATTAGGGACGTCCCTCCGCTCTCCGAGGAAAAATACTCGGCCAGTCAGTCCTAGCCGGTCCACATGGTTCCGCAGAGCGCGATTTTTGTCATCCACATCATTTCCCGCAAGAACAAAGTATGCGCGTGGATCTTTCATCGATAACATTGCTGCAGCTTCCAGGAAGTTTCGATGATCTTTCACAGGATGATATCGAGCAATCAACCCGATAAGCAGTGAAGTATCGGGTAACTCTAGTTCAGCACGCAGGCGCCCCCTGGCCTCAGGATCGGGTTGAAATGTTTCCGTCTCGAACCCGTTGGGAATCGTCGTCCCTTGCGCAGGCGGGTAGCCTATGGCTTCGTGCTGCAAGCGTGACGTTTCCGAATTGTAGAGAATTCGACCGACTCCGCCTGCACATCGGGCGCAGAAACGTATGACCCGCTGAGTGCCTCTCTTTTCGCGAGCGATAAACTCCAAACTTTGCCGTATACTCCAGACCAACGCAGCCTGGCGTCCCAGCGCGTGCCATCCGACCCAGGCCGCCAAGTTACCATGATACATCCATCCATGGATGATAGCGGGTCGCAGCTTTATGGTAGCGCGGCACAAAGCAATCGCGGCAGCCATTGTGGGTCTGCCGGAGTCCATGCACAATTCCGTCACCGGCACCCCGAGAAGCCGGATTTCGTCCGCGATCCGCCCGCCGCTTCCCAAGCTGATTACGTCGGCCTCGAAGCGGCGACGATCCATGCCTGCCAATAGCTTACGCAGCATAAGCTCGGCACCACCGGTGGCCAAGCCGGTAATGATGTGCAAGACACGAATCAGCCGTTCTCCATTAGAATGCGCTCGGTGCTTGTCACCATGCTCGCCACTGAAAAGTTGGTTTCGATCCGGGCACGGCAGCGTTGCTTCAGGTCAGCTTCGCAGCATAGCCGGTCCAGCATGACTCCGATTGCGGCAGCCAACCGAGATGCGTTGCGTGGAGGAACCACCTCGCCACAATTGCCGACGATGCGCGATGAATCCCCAACGTCCGTGACAACGCATGGAACGCCGCAGGCCATTGCTTCGCCGACCGCGTTCGAAAAACCCTCGCCGAATGCGGAGGCCGAACATGCTACGTCCAGCGCCGAATAGACTGCCGGCATATCACTACGCGGCCCAGTCCAGATTAAGCGGGAGCCAATGCCCAGACTTTCGGCGAGGGCGACCAGTTCTGCGTGGTAAGCCGCCGGTCCGCTTCCTATGCAGGCAAACTTTAGAAACGGCCGTGACACAAGGAGCGCAGCGCAAGCCTGCAGGAAATTCGGATGATCCTTCATAGCATCAAGACGGCCAGTCAAACCGACAAGTATTTCGTCATCGCCAACATCCCACTCGCTGCGTACCCGAGCACGGCCCGCCGGATCAGGCTGGAACCGTTCGGTGTCAATCCCGTTCTCGACCACCGAGATGCGGCCGTAGGGAAAGCCGCGTTCGTGGGCCCAAGCCGCACCCGCATGCGAATTGGCGATCACCCAAGACGCCCTCCCGCTCAGGCGCGCTTCTAGACAAGACGCCGAACGGGTTAGCCAGTCATAGTGCTCCATTTCGACGCCCGCCGCACGGATGCTCCAGACTAGGCGAGGCCGGCCCATCATAGGCCAGAACAGGGCCGAAAGAATATTCGGCAGATCAAGGAAAGAGTACACCACTGAAGGCTCTAAGCGACCCAAAGCGCGCTGGAACCTGGCGACAAAACTGAACAAGTCCCAACGCCCCGCCTTTTCCAAGCAATAAATGGGGACTCCGGCCTCGGCAAGTTCGGCCTCTAGGTCGCCGCCGCCATAGAAGAGCACAACATGCACATCGCAACGACGGGAATGCAAACCTTTGGCTAGAGCCACAAATTGCCGTTCTGCGCCTCCGACGGACAGCATTCGAGCGATGAGGACAACTCTCATATTCGCCTAAAGAGAAATTCGTTGCATCCATGGCGCCCGCCGCACGTTCTCATATGCTCCAGAACGAAGCCCCTCGCGCGATAAAACTCGAGAATTTCCTCCGGTTTGGCAACCTCAAACGGATAACCACCGAGCCAGTCCAGCATGTCGTACCAAAGCGTCATTCCTCGTTCCGAACTAGCGCGCCCCTGCAGTGCGCGAACCAGATAGCGTCCACCAATGAGGTATGGACAATGCAGGGCGATCATCAAAAAGCGCCCTATCTGGCTCCTATTGTATAGGCGCTTCACGCAGGTCCAATAGCGGCTCACCCAAGCCTGATCGTTATAAATCGCAATGAAAAGATGACCTCCCGGATTTACCAGAGAGACGACATTCGCCAACGCTTCATGCATGTCGCCGGTATGATGCAGCACCCCCCATGAATAAACAACGTCATGCGAACCGAGGTGGGCCAAAAATCCGGGGTTCAGCACCGACCCGGTTTGCACCGACCAATCAGCGTCATTTGGGTAATACTTGCTCTTGAGGCTCCGCGTGCATTCGACAGAATCCGGATCATAGTCGAAGGAAAGGACTCGTGCACCTAGCTGCCTTGCTGCCAGGGAAAAAACACCACTTCCTGAACCAACGTCGATGAACTTCTTACCGCTGAGATCGGCACTACCCAGCCACTCGGACAGCGATTGCCTCGCATCTGCGATCTTTCGTTCCGTAAGCTTTGCTGAGTACTTAGACCAATTGCGCCCAAAAGCAAAGCGATCTCCGCGACCTATTTCTTCTCTGTTGCTTGAATTCATTTATTCACAAGCCGTTTAATTAATTTACCTTCTAGAACTCACAGTCTAAATCTTGCGCGATTTCTTTCATGGCGCGACGGGAAATCCCGTGACCGACCCACGACGAATCGATAATGCATCGGAAACCTCCACCGCCCAGCCGGGAAAGAGCCTGCTGAACGCAGTCTTCATATAGCAAGCCACGGCGGCCTGACCATGCCACAGGATCAAATTCATTCAAGATCTGAATGGCCGCGCGACTAGTCCCATGCGCAGACAATAAGTAGAGCTCGGGATAGTTGACCAGCTCGTAGAGTTCCGGCAAGTGGTTCTCGTAGTCGGACAATTCGCCTCGCCGGCGCAAGCTGAAAGGGAGCGAGCTGGCAACAGCGTAGCTGCGGCTAATGCGAGTGTCCAGGGCTGCGCTCAATGTGGTGGTCCAGCCGCCGCCGGACCAGCCGACCATGGCGAACCTTGTTGCACCGCCTGCCACCAGCTGGTTGATAGAGGCGATCACGGGTTCAATGAAGAAGCGTATCGAATTGCCTCCAAACTCGTGATCGAGTAGCCGGAAAAAATCGTGATCCTGCAGCCGGACGAGGCCATGACGCCGCAGGCGTACAACGGGCCGGCTATTGGCCCCCATTAGCGGCATTTCAAGCACAGCGATGCGATGGCCGCGCTTTAGAAATTTGTCGATCACATGCCTACCGGCCCAGGCGCTTCCTTCATGCCCTTGCTGATATATGATTGTCGTCGCCTGCGTCAGGTGGCGGGGCGTTAGCACTAGCACCCGGGAATCGATGCCGTGGTCCATCCGAACGGTCCATGTTATAGTACTAGAATGGGAAGAAAAATACCTAGCCAGCGGTACACTGGCACTACCGTTAAGCTCGTCCGGCATCCTGGAAAGAGGCAGCCCAGCAGGTCCCCAGATGAAATCGGCGAGCGCTTGCCGCCTTTCGTGCAAGACCTCGGTAGAAGCCACCTCGAGCACAAAGTCCGCGGGTCCATCGTCGGCTACGGACTGCTGGAGTAATAATCGGTGCCGCATTCGCCAAAGCAAGCTGAAGGGAAAGGTCTTGCGGTATCCCGCCACCATGCCGAACACAAAGGTCACCGTCAGAAGCGCAGTCAAGAACAAGATCTCGATCATACCGGCCTTTTCGCGACGCAAACCACGTACGGGGAAAACATTCGAGAGCCCGGTAGACGCCTCCACAGCCGTTCGAGTTGCCAGACAATCATGCTGGCTCGCCCCAGGAGGCCGTTCAACAGCCGAACAAGCGGGTAGAAGGGTTTCCCTTGCTGATGAAGCGAGTTGACCACGTAGTAATTGCTGGCAATGAAATAATCGGCGCTTTTCACGACGAGGCCGGTTTTAAGATGAGCTGCCGATAACTCCTCCGGTCCCAGTCTCACATGCTTGTCGAATACCGAGCGGTCGAAAAGCTTCTGGAGCGCGCCAGTCGTCCCATTCATATTGGGGATGACTGTAATTATGGTGCCACCCGGTTTCAGGAAGTTCGCTAGCGCCGCAATAGCTGCAGACGTATCAGTGAAATGCTCGACTACGCCGAAAGTAAGCAAGAAATCAAAGGCACCAACTAAGTCTGACGGAGGGTCAAACATATCAGCACAGACTATCTGCCCTTGCGCCCCGGCTGCAGCCAGGACTGCCTCCGCCTGCCGGCACCCTTCTTCCGAATAATCCAGTCCGCTGACCTTCAACCCATGCTGCATCGCGAAATAAGGCAGCCAGATTGATCTGGCGCAGCCAACTTCCAGTAGTCGCTTTCCGGTATCCCGTGCCGGGTCAAGCAAACCGCAAAAGAGTTGATGGAACCGGTGGTTTATTTCGTTACTCAGACGCGTATCTTTCACGTCTAGCAGCGTGATCGACTGCATGGACCAATTCTTGTCCCAATAGGACTTGCCGGCCAAGTCGTCGTTTGAGTTCATTCTGAGAATCCTTGCCGTAACTTGATGAGGCGGGCCGGCACTCCACCGATCACACTGCCGGCTGCAAAGCTTTTCGTGACCACCGCCCCGGCGGCTGCCACGCAGCCGCGCTCCAGAGAAACCCCATCCAGTATACGGCAGCCTGCCCCAATCCAGACATCGTCAGCGATACGGATGCCTTCCGCGCTCATGGGCTGCCGCATTATTGGAATATCGGGGGCCGCAATGCCGTGCTCAGCTGCCACAATTACCGTATGGGTGGCGATGCCGCAGCGGGCGCCGATCGAGAGCCCCCCAGTCCCGTAAAGAACGCAATAAGGATTGACGGTGGTATCGTTGCCTATGGAAACAAAGCCATCTAGTGCATCGACGATTGCGCCGTCGTGCAGGAAAACCCGATCGCCGAGTACAACAGGCCACTGACCACTACCTCGGCAAAGGATGGTGCTGCGGCCGATGCGTACTCCCTGCCCCAATCGCAGTGAGAATGGATATTCGATCCTCGCAAAGGGATTGATGCGGCATCCCCAGCGAAGCATCAAAAGCAGGTTTATGATTAGCGAAGGTAGCGGCGTTCGGCGGAGTCTGCTGCCAATCCGCCTCGCGAAATTCTTGTACGAAAGCATGATCGGTCATTCCGTTGAACTAACTTTCGCAGCAGCAGGTCTCCAGCCGGCCGCCACCCCGGCCAGAAACCAAAAGAAATGCTGCGTCAGAATTTGAAGTTGAACCGCACCGCTAACAACAACCAACAGAGAGACCAATGACATATAAATTTGCCGCAGCCCCCGCGTCAAAGGGATGCGCAAGGATAACTGATGCAGTACTGCTACCACGATCCCTCCAAATATCAATAGCGCCGGCATTCCTATACAAGCGAGGATATAAAGCCAAGCGCTGTGCGGGTTGTCAGAGGCCCAATAGTTATCACCGAGCAGATCCTGAAGCGAGTCATATGCCATCTCAAAATTAGAAATGCCAACACCAAAGATTGGGTTCTCTAGCGCAAGGTACGCCGATGCCTGCACAAAACCCCAGCGCGCAGCAACTGTACCACCATCGGCTGCGGAATCGCCAAACTGGGAGGTGGCAAACTTAAGGACAATCAAATCCCGCAGACTACTATAATTATAGACCGCTAGAGCGGCAATGAAAATAAATCCCGCCAGCAAAACTGTTTTCTCCTTGTGACTCGCGCGAGCGCCCACAGAGAGAAGGGCGGTGCCGCACGCGGCGAGGCCAATCAACAACATGAGCCAAGACCCCTTCGAATATGTGAGCGCGGACAGCACTATAAATGGAATCAGAAAAAAAGCTGCAATGCTGAGGTGCCGTTCAAAAATCAGTAAGGAAGCAAGAATTGTCCCAAACGCAAACATGTTTCCCATCACATTGGGATTCCAGAGCATTGCGAATCCACTCACATCCGCCCTCGAGGGCAGCAGATATGCCACCATGCCCGAAAACAATATGCCAACCAGATAAGAGATTACAATCGAAAGCCCGTAACGCCGCACGCACAGGGAAGTGAAGACGATAAGGGTGAAATAATACAGCGGCCGCAGGGCTTCGATCAGATCCACTTCTTTAATGCCCCACGTCGGAACATTGGCTGCGGCAGAGAGCAGCGTAAGATTGACAAATATCAGAATTAGGACAAATATCGGATAGAGGCGACCGGCCTCCGCGAAAAACTGCGTACGCCAGGATGGCTGAATCATCAGAATAGGCAGAAGGCTTAAGAGAAGTAAATCGCCCCCCTCCCACCCCATGTATGTAGAGCTCCTCGGTTGGTAGGTTCTGCCCGATTCCCAATAGCACATAGATCAGAAATAATAAGGGGCGCATTTCAGCCTTTCAGCCGCACACCAATTGGCGCATTATGCGCTCATAGGCTTGGCGCAGGGCAGTCAAATCATCTGCGTGAAGTGGCGAGGAAGAGGTTCCGTAAGTACGGTTGATCTCGCCATCAAAGCAGGATGCACGGAGTTTAGCTAGAAACTCGATCAACTGCTCGTCAAGGTCCTTCGGTGCTTCTTTGTCGAGCACTGCGTCGATCAGGGTCGGCAGTTGGGGTGGAGAAGCACAATAGTGGATGGTCGGCAAGGCATTAAAGTAGTTCCGAGCAAAGACAATGACGGGACGACCGAGCAGGCCCGCCTCGTAGGCAATGGTTCCCGTCAAGGCAAATAGTAGAGATGCCCGTACGAGGAGGGCGCGGGAATCCAACTGATGCCCTATTAGGCGTACCCCGGGGATGGCGGCCAACGCGCGATAGAAACTAGCCCTTTGGCCATCGACATCGGTCGGATGAACCTTAACGTAGAGTTCGTGGGTAGCGGGGAGCGAGCGGGCAATGGTGCGGACCAGATGGATCTGGTCGGAGAAGTATGATCCAACAACGTCTATTGAAGACTCTGGCTGAGTATGGAGTGCATATAGAGCAAATGGACCGCGGCCGGGCGGTTGATAGGGTGGCGAAATTTTATACGACAGCATATTCAGGCGACGGCGGCAGTACATTGCCATCAGGGCCGGAATGGTATAGCGTGCAAAGTTATTGCCACTGTCTACCCGGGACTTCTTCAATTCATCGAAGAACGCCACTGCGTGCCTTGGTAACAGCTTCAGCACATCCCCGAAGCTACGTGCCGATTTCTTGAGTGCCGGCCTCTGGGTCCCCATTCGGAACTGCGCCAGGTACGCTTCAGCCCAAGCCCGGTCATCCTCCGTAATTGATCGGAAGGAAATCATGGTTTCAGTGTCGTGCCGCTGGCAAAAGCCGTAAAGTTCCTGGGGAATGCGGGCACGCGTTGGTGCGACCCAAGGAATTCCCAGCCGGCGACAGATTAGCATAGTTAGTATCTGCAGGGCCGTATCACGCCCACTTGTAACAAGATCAATGCGGCGGCTAGTTAAATACGCCGAAACGACCTGCTCCAAGTGAGCTAGATACCGAAGACTAAAATCCGTGGATTTTTCACGCAGTCGACGGTCCATCATAATAATATCATAAATCCGAGGCCCCTCAACCTCGCGCTCCAGAGCGCCAAGACGCTCCCGGCATTTTTCAATGGGCATTTCATCAGGCTGAAAATCGGCCGTGGTATCAAGCCATTGATATTCAGGTACACCTGCCGCTGCCAACTGATAGCCATCCGATTTAAGGGAATTGATCCAGAAGACCTCGAAGCCAGCCGCCTGGAGCTCCTGGCCGAAAGGCAAAAAGTAACCCGGCGAGTAGCGAACAAGGGCAACACGTTTTTTGGTCACTGCACAATTCTGCCGTTTCGGAGTTGGATTTTCAGTAAACACTTTTCGATAGTTGCCGGACGGTGAGCGATTATTATAATTGTTTTGCGACCTA
>Ga0073934_10010384_pt1 | contig 11585 bp, 11 predicted proteins | sample LarsenN4metaG_FD_76834 | JGI IMG/M metagenome (GOLD analysis project Ga0073934, IMG submission 76834) | Hot spring sediment bacterial and archeal communities from British Columbia, Canada, to study Microbial Dark Matter (Phase II) - Larsen... ...
AGGCGGTATCCTGTATGACAACGCTAAAATGGAGTGATTCATGCAACTGCATTTGTCGCGCCGGCAGTGGCTGGCGAGTGCGGCGGCTGTCGCAGGGACGATGGCCGTTTCGCCGCCGGGCCGGGCCGCTGAGAAAACGCCGATGTTCCGATATTCGCTCAATACCAGCACGATCCGCGGGCAGAAGCTCAGCCTCGTCGAGGAAGTCCGCATTGCCGCACGGGCCGGCTACGACGCCATCGAGCCCTGGACGCGCGAATTGCAGCAGTACGTGGAAAGCGGCGGCAGTTTGAAGGATCTCAACAAACGCATCGCCGATGCCGGCCTGAAGGTCGAAAGCGCCATCGGTTTTGCCGAATGGATCGTGGACGATGATACGCGCCGGCGTAAAGGACTCGAACAAGCGAAAAAGGACATGGACATGGTCCAGCAGATCGGCGGGATGCGCCTGGCGGCGCCGCCGGTCGGCGCGACGGACCGAACGGACCTGTCGCTCATGCGGATCGCGGAGCGATATCGAGCATTGCTCGAGTTGGGCGACAAGATGGGTGTTACGCCGCAGGCTGAGATGTGGGGTTTTTCCAAGTCGCTGACTCATCTGAGCGAAGTAACGATGGTCGCCGTCGAAGCCGGGCACCCAAAGGCATGCGTCTTGCCGGATGTGTATCATTTTCACAAAGGCGGTTCGAGCTTCGAGGGCTTGAAGCTGCTCGGGCCGGCAACGTTCAGCGTGTTTCACATGAACGATTACCCGGCCGACCCGCCGCCGGCGATGATCACCGACGCCCATCGCGTCTATCCCGGCGATGGAGTCGCGCCGTTGACGCAGATTCTCCGCGACCTGCGGCAGATCGGCTTTCACGGCGTGCTGTCTTTGGAACTGTTCAACCCGGAATATTGGAAACAGGACGCATTCGAAGTCGCCAGCACCGGCTTGAAGAAAATGAAAGCCGTTGTCGATGCGGCGTTGAAAGGCGACCGATAGGAAATCTCACGCAAAGTCGGCAAAGGCACAAAGAAATTCGGCGGACTTTGGCTGGAGACTCATGGCCTTTTTGCGTTCGACATGCTGCATTGTGATGTTCGCGTTCGCATTCGCTGGCGCCGCGAGCCGGGCCGATGCGCCGCCGGCGAGGATCGACGAGAAAACCGTTCGCGACCTGGTTGCACAACTCGGCGATGCGTCGTTCAAAGTGCGTGACGATGCACAGGGCAAGCTGCTCGAAATGGGCGTCGCCATTCGACCGCATCTGCTCAACCTGCCGCCGCTCGAACATCCGGAAACACGGCGCCGGGTCGATCAGATTTTGAAGGTCCTGTTTCAACGCGAATTGGCCCGCGTGCGTGTATTTGGTCTCGGCTATTACACGACCAATTTCGGCCGGCTCACCACGCGCAGCGACGTCTTTGCGGCAGCAGTCGAGATGATCAAGGCCCGCGACCAGAAGGAACCCAGCCCGGCCAAGCGCCTGTATGAAATGCTCGATCCTTTTATGAAAAAGTCGCTGGAGGACGAAGCGACCATCAAGCTTCTCGACGAGAGGCCCTACATCAGCGGTGTCACCGCCACGGCTGCTTCACGGAAGTTGCACCTGGACTTGCGCCGCTCGCTCGAGAAGGTGCTCGATACGCCGAAGCTCTACGATCCGGCCGCGTTCGCCAAGGCCGAGCTTCCCGCGGAGGCGAAAGAGATGCTGCGGCGGGCCGACTCGCTGACGCCGCTTGAACTGCGCTGGTTGAACTACACGCTCGCCTCGGCCGCATTTCCCGATCTCTTGAAAACAGCAAGCGTCGCCAACGGCATCGTCACCATCAAAGTGCCCGAGTCGACCCAGCCGATCGTTCTTGTTTTGAGCGCGTACGAGTCCACGATTTGGAAGATCGAGGCGAGTTCAAAGTCGAACCTGCTGCAAGTTATCGTCGGCGGCTTCCAACCACAAGAGGTCGTCGGCGTCAAAGTTCCGGTCGTGTACAAAGTGAACCAAACCTTGCCGGGCCTGCAGCGCAATCGCGATTATTTCTATTCGTACACGGCCACCGGCACGACCTATAACCGAATGATCGAAAGCGTCCGCCAGACCATCGGCAAAGGCCTCGACCATTTCGACGGCGTCCACACCTACGACGGCAAACCCGTCGTCATCAATCCGAATCAGTAAGCAGTTTGAGATTCACTGCAAAGGCACGAAAGGCATCGAGAAATTCAAAACGGATTTGTTTTTCTTTGTTCCTTTTACGAATTTGTGGTAAAAACGCTTCGATCCCGCCCCGTCGGAGCCGAGCATGAAGAGTTCTGCAACAACATTTGCGGCCTACGTGAAGGATTTGCCCAGCGACCGGCAGGCGGCTCTGAAAGAACTGCGAGCCATTGCCAAGCGCCTGGCGCCCGACGCGAGCGAAACGATTCTGCATGGCATGCCGTTCTACGCGTTGCAGGGGCCGTTGTTTGCGCTGGCGTCGCAGAAGCATTATCTGTCGCTGTACATCTGCGACACCGATCTGCTCGAGTCCTATCGTTCCCGACTGCCCAAGAATCTCCTCATCGGCAAAAGCTGCATCCGCTTTCGCAAACTCGACGATTTGCCGATGGCGACCATCGAGGAACTGATGGCCGCGATGGTGAAACGCTCGCGCGAAGCCCGTCGTGTGGGATGAAGCGAACTTGCATTTTCGAGCCCGTCAAATCGTGCGTTCCGCTGGAATGCGTGTGATTTCCAGCGGGTTTACAGGTTATCACGAATAAAAAGTATTCGTTCGAGTCACTTAATGAATCGTTGCGTCAACTCGCCGAACGCGTCCACGCGGCGATCGCGCAAGAATGGCCAGTTGCGGCGAACGTCTTCCATCCGCCGGCGGTCACACGGCACGATGAGCAGTTCTTCTTTGTCGTGACTGCCGCGCTGCAGCACGACGCCGAACGGGTCGCTGACGAACGATGCGCCCCAGAACTCGATTCCGCCGTCGGAGGGGCCTTCGTGTCCGACGCGGTTGATGGCGGCGACGAATGTGCCATTGGCGATGGCATGGGAGCGCTGAATCGTTTCCCATGCCTGATGTTGGGCGACGCCAAATTCGGCCTTCTCGCGAGGGTGCCAGCCGATCGCGGTCGGATAGACAAGCACCTCGGCGCCGCGAAGTGCCGTGAGCCGCGCCGCTTCGGGATACCACTGGTCCCAGCAAACGAGTGTGCCGACCTGGCCGAACTTCGTCGGGAACACCTTCCAGCCGAGGTCGCCCGGCGCGAAGTAATATTTTTCGTAGTACAGCGGGTCATCGGGGATGTGCATCTTGCGATAGATTCCAAGCGTTTCTCCGTTCGCGTCGAAGACGATGGCGGTGTTGTGAAACAAGCCTGGAGCACGCTTCTCGAAGAGTGAAGCGACGACGACCGCGCCGGTTTGCTTCGCGATCTGGGCGAGACGGTCGGACGACGGCCCCGGGATTGGTTCGGCCAAATCGAAGAGACTGAGATCGACCTTCTGGCAGAAATAGGGCGATAAGAACAGTTCCGGCAAACAAACGATCTGGGCGCCGTCCTTGGCCGCCTGACGGATGAAACTCTCGGCACGTTCGATGTTGACCCGCGGCTGCGGGTCGCAACGCATTTGAACAAGCCCCAGTGAGAAAATGTCGCCCGACGCCATTGCACCCTCTCGAAAAATCAATCAGCTGACCTCTGCGATTATATGTCGCGTCGCTTCATGTGATGCGATGGAATGCAGAATCTGCCGCGTAGAATGTGCGGAGTATGGAGTGCCCGAAATGACTTCGATCAATCTGGATCGTAACGCTGTTGCCCGGCAGGTGCGGCAATACTTGGATTTGCTCCGCGACGCCGGCGTGGAATTTTTGCCGGCGCCGAGTCGAACGACGCCGTCGGTAGAAGTATCGGCGTTCTCCCGAGCGGAGGCGCCGGCGGCCGAGCCGGCGTCCGGCAATTCGCTTTTTGCGCCGGCGGCCGAGCCGGCGGCGTCCGAGGACGAGCGCCTTCGCTCGCTGGCAGTGTTGCAAGATGAAGTGCGGCAGTGCATGGCCTGCCCGGAATTGTGCTCGACTCGAACGCAAACCGTCTTCGGTGTCGGGCCGATGGATGTGGAATTGTGCTTTGTCGGCGAAGCGCCGGGCGCCGACGAGGATCGCCAGGGCGAACCGTTCGTCGGCGCAGCCGGACAGCTTCTGACCAGGATCATTGAGGCGATGGGGCTTCGTCGTGAAGAAGTTTACATCTGCAACATTTTGAAGTGTCGTCCGCCGGGCAATCGCCCGCCGAAAGTCGATGAGGCCGCCAATTGCCGGGGATTTCTCGACCGGCAGCTGGAACTGATTCGTCCGAGTTTCATTTGTTGTCTCGGTTTCTCGGCTGCGAAATACCTGCTCAATTCGAATTTGGCCATCGGCAAAATGCGCGGCCGGTTTTACGACTACAACGGCATCCCGGTGATTTGCACTTATCATCCGGCATCGCTGCTGCCGACGCGCAGTCCGGAGAACAAGCGCCTGGTGTGGGAGGACATGAAGTTGCTATTGCAGAAAATGGGCCGGCCGATTCCACAACCGAAAAGCAGCGGTTAATCCAGGTTGGGCAACAGGTCGCTAATTGCTTTTTCCAATTCGCCTTTTTTCAGCGGGAAGTTCAGGACTGCCGTCGAATCATCTTTCTGGACCTGATTGCGAAGCTGTTCCTGCTCTTTCGAGATCAAAAGGATGCTGGCGAGGCGGGTCATGCACTTTCCCGCCTCGTTTTTCAACTGCACGTACGTTGCAAAACTCTCTTCGCCGACCGTGCCCAAATCGAGCAGAAGGCCGTGAAACGGTTGTTGTTGAAAACGCTGTAGGGCGCGAGCCGGGTCGATCGAGACGAGCACGCGAAACCCGAGCGACTTGAACTTCTCGCGCAACAGATCCTGAAACTTTGGATTCTTTTCAACGATGAAAACGGTGCGCGGGCCTTCGGGCGTTAGCTGCCCGGCCGAGGGGCCGCCCGTGACTTCCAAGTGAACCTGCCGGACGGCGTCGTACAGCTGCGAGGGCGTCTGGAATCGTTGTTGCGGGTCCAAGGCGAGCATTCGGTCGAGCAGGGTGAAAACCGCCGGGGGCGCATCCACTTCGGCTTTTGTCAACGGCACGATGCTGTCGAACCGTTGGCGGTTCATGCGGGCCCGCTTGTCTTTGGTCGCCGGTAATGCGGGTTTGCCGCTGAGCATTTCGTAAAGGACGCCGCCCAGGAAGAAGATGTCGCTGCGCACGTCGCCCGATTTGACGCCGGTCGCCTTCTCCAGGCCGGCATAATCGACGGTTCGATCGACGACGACGTCGTCATCGTCCTGCATCCCGGGCACGCTGCGTGTGATGTCGGCGAGACCGAAATCGACCAGCTTGGCCGCACCGGTGGTCGAAAGCAGAATATTGCTGAGCTTGATGTCGCGATGGGTCAGGCCATGCGTGTAGGCATAGGCCAGGCCGGCGGCAGCTTCTTCGAGGATGCGCATGGCGTCGCGCAGCGGCATGACTTTGCGGACGGCCAGCCAGTCGCGAAGGTTCTGCCCTTCGACGAACTCCATGACGATGTAGTATTCCTGCCGCTTGCGGTCGCAATTGACGGCAAGGATCTGCACGATGTTCGGATGCCGCATCGTCAGGCCGAGTTTGCCTTCGCGCTCGAATGCGTCGATTTTCTCCGGGTACTCGAACCAGCGGCGGCGCAGGACCTTGATGGCGACGGCGGCGCCGGTTCGCGGATCGTCGGCCCGAAAGACGCGGCCGAAGCTGCCGGAGGCAATCTTGTAGAGGATCCGGTAGCCCCCCATGAAGAAGCCTTCGATATCGCCGCGATTCAGTTTGGAGATTTGCCAGGCGGTCATGTACTGGCGCCGTTCCAGAATTGCCAGAAGTTCGGCAGGCGGAGCATTGGGAGGAATGTATTCCAGACACTCGCGGAGTTGCTCCTCCGTGATCAGGCGTAAACGCACGGCCTGATTACCCATTTCGGCCGCGTCGAGAATCTGTGCCATGCGTTCAAAACCGCGCTGTAGGCATCCGTTGGGATTTTAGTGCAGGCATTGGCGCCTGCCGGCGGACTGTTTGCTTTCACCTTAGCTTAAGGCACTCTGGACGCAGGTCAAGTTGACCTGAGATTTGTCCCCAAAGTTCCGAGTTGCGTAACGTAAGTCGTTACGCTATGATCCATTAGTTTTCCCCTTTACCTTCCTCCGGTTCCGCGAACGAAGGTGCTTGCCCATGAAGTTCTACCTCATTGTCGCCAAAGGCAAACATCAAGGTTTGCCCATCCCGATCGAAGTCGATCTATTCCTGATTGGGTCCGATAAAGTTTGTCAGTTGCGTTCCCAGATGGAAGGGATCGGTCCGCAGCATTGTGCTCTCGTCAATCGCGGCAAGAAGGTTTTCATTCGCGACCTTGGCAGCGGGGAATCGGTTGTCGTGAACGACGAAATCCTGCCGGAACACGTGGAATGGCCGCTGCATGCGGGCGACCACATCAAAGTCGGCCCGCTCGAGTTTATCATTCAGTTCCGTGAAAAACCGTTGTCGCAGCGCGATCTGGAAGAATGGGCGCTCAAGTGTCTCGATGAGGCATCGTCGAAAAAAAACATGGCCGTCATCGACGAGCTCCAAGTCGCCGCGAACGCCAAGACGCACGCACTGGACGCTGCCTCGGCCGCCGCCGCGATCCTCGACCGGCTCAATGCCCAGCGCGGCATCGTGAAAGGCCGCTTACGCATCGCTCGTGAAGGGAATGTCACGACGGTTCGAATCAACGACGTTTACCTCGTCGAGGAAGCCGAACTCGCGTTGATCAATAAGGAATTGCATGACAACCTGGCGCACCCGAACCTCCGGGTGCTCTTGGACTTCAAGAACGTCCGGCGCATGTCGAGCACGGCCGCTTTGATGTTTGCCGATCTGTCCCGCTGGCTGCGTCCCTACGGCAGCTCCCTGGCGGTTTGCCGCCTCCGGCCCGAATTGAAGCAGATGATGGAGACACTGCACGTCGGCGATCGCATCCCGATTTTCGGCGACAAGCCGAGCGCCCTTATGGCCGCGTGGTAAGAAGTGCACGTGAACCGATTCGATCATTTTGCGGGCGCATTGGCGTTGCTGGGCACTTTGCCGACCAGATACGAGCAACCGCCACAGCAGACGAAAAACGCGCCGACGAGCATGATCAAAAGCAACGCGCCGACGACGATCCCGGCCAACGCAAACGCGCCGCAGCTATCCGTCCGCCCACGCGGATGCACTTTCACATGCTCCTGCAGGCACGCGCCGGAACAGACCACCGCCGGGCATTGCTCGCAATGAAATCGCTTCCGCAAGTCGCGCCCACAGACGGCGCACGATGCAGCTTCGGCACTGAGCGGCTCGGATGACATTTCCACTCCGACTACGGAATCTTGCCCATCGATCGCAAATGGGCGACCACAATACGGATCTTTTCGTACGAAACCTTGCCGTCCAGCGCATCGAAGATCGGTTTCAAACGTTCGGCGCCAATCTTCGCGACCACCGATGCGACGGCTTGGTAATTGGATTCATCGACCCAGGTCGCCACCGAGGCGGGGCGTTCTCGTGCAATGAAATCGCATAAGTGCTCCACGACTGTCGAAGGGGCGCGATCCATTTTCTCGGCGACTTCTAGTACGCGAGCGCCCGTGCGAAATAATGCGTCGGCCGTCTCTTGGGCTGAATTTCGAACCGTCGCTTCGACCGCGCCAATGTTCGATTCCAGTTGGTGGTCGCGACAGTAATTCGCGATGACGGCCAACAGCGCCGCCCCGAACGATTCGATCTTGCGCTCGCCGATGCCCGGGATGCGGCGCAGCGTCTCCTCATTCGTGGGTTTGACGCGCGCCAGTTCCCTGAGCGTTGAATCATGGAAAATCACATATGGCGGGTGGCCGCGCCGTTCCGCCTCGTTCAATCGCCAGGCGCGAAGCACCTCGATGAGTCCCGAGTGATAATCTTCATTGGCCGCCACGCTGCGCGCCTTGCGCTCGCGGCCGACGCGGCGGCGCACTAGGCGAACGTCGGCTTGTTTTCTCAGCACGTGCCACGATTTTTCGTTCAGCTTCAGCACCGGCCTGTCGCCCTCGCTGCGGTCCAACCAGCCGCCGCCGATCAGTTGGTACAGCCAGTTGCGGATGGTGGCCGCTTTTTGATCGCGCAACAGGCCGTAGGTGCTCAGCTTCTCATGTTCAAAGCGTCGAATGCTCTCGACTTCCGCACCGCGAAGGACGTTGATGATGTGTTCCACGCCAAAACGTTCGTTGACTCGGTAGACACACGAAAGAATCTTTTGAGCGATAATCGTGCCTTCCGGTTCCAGTTCGACATCGTTCAGGCATACATCGCAATTGGCGCAATTATCGGCCGGAAACTCCTGCCCGAAGTATTGAACCAGCGCTCGATGCCGGCAAATGGACCCGTCGGCGTATGCTTCGACGTGCTTCAACTGGTTCAGCGAATGCTTTCGGAAATGTTCCGGGTCGGGCGCGTCGGGCGCCGACTTATCGATGATGAAGCGCCAGGTCATCACGTCCCTGGCCGAGTGAATCAGCACGCATTCGGCCGGCAGACCGTCGCGGCCTGCCCGTCCCGCTTCCTGCTGGTAATGTTCCAGCGACTTGGGCAAACCCGTATGCAGCACGAAGCGCAAATCGGGCCGATCCACGCCCATGCCGAATGCCACCGTGGCAACGATCAAGTTGCACTTGCCGCGGCGAAAGAGATCCTGGACCTCCTTCCGCTCGGCCTGGTTTTGCGGCTCGGACTCCTCCGGGTTCTTGGCGCGGTAGCGGCGCGCTTCGTAGCCGCGGGCACGCAGGGTAGCCGTCAGTTGATCAACCTCTTTGCGAGTGATGCAGTAGATGATCCCGGCCTCGCCGCGATGCCGCTCGAGAACCTCGATCACCTGCGCGACACCGTCATCGCGGCGCTGAATGGAGCGGTACACCAGGTTCGGGCGATCGAAGTTGCCGACGATTACCGACGGCTGGCGCAGACCGAGCTGCTCGACGATGTCGTCGCGCACGCGCGGCGTCGCGGTCGCGGTAAATGCGTGCATGGCGGCATCGGGAAATACAGTGCGCAGTTCCTTCAGTTGCCGGTATTCGGGGCGAAACTGGTGGCCCCAATGGCTGATGCAATGCGCTTCGTCGATGACGAACGTGCGCACGCGGCGTTGTCGCAGATAATCGCGAAAATTGTCGTTGACCAGTTTTTCGGGCGAGCAGTAAAGCAGTCGAATCTGCCCGGCATTCATCTGTTCGAATGCCGAACGCCGCTCGCCGTCGGACAGAGTGCTGTCGATGCGAACGGCGGAAACGCCGACTTCGCGAAGCGCGTCGACCTGGTCTTTCATGAGCGCGATCAATGGAGAAACGACGACAGTCAATTCGTCGGATCGCGCTGCCGCCGGCGCTTGATAGCAGAGCGACTTGCCGCCGCCCGTCGGCAGCACGAGGAGCGAATCGAGCCGATCCATGATCGCGCGCATCGCCGCTTCCTGGTTGGGCCGCAGCGTGCGGAAGCCCCAGGTGCGGGCAATCAGGCTCGTCAGTTCATCGAACGATGCAGTCATCGGAGTCGCCAGGCAATGGTGCGGCTGTGAGCGTAGATTATTTGCGTCGAAAAAAGCGTGTAGGCCGACGTTGGACAAAAAAAGGACCGGCGCGACCGCTGCCGACATCCGCCGCGGTCATACCGATCCGCTGCCCAATTCCGCCTGGCGTCGATCGTACGATTCGCGGTCAAGGCGAAAGAAAACCCTGGCGACGCGGAAGCAAATCGGTTGAGCGTCGCCGATGAGGGCGCTGAGAGCGCGCGAAGTCACCGTGCCCGCGAGCGGCTCGCAGTCGTCGGGCGATATGCCGAGATTGATTTCCTGGCGGGTAACTCGCTGGTACCAAGTCTGGGACGACATGGCGCGATCCTGGGGCACGCAGAAGGCGAGGAAGTCGCGCCAGTCGCGGAAGCAGTCGCGCCAGGGGCCGGTCAAATCGTGCCCCGGCGCAGAGCGCAGTTCGGCGTGGACATCGGGCGCGCTGCCGGCGCCGGGATCGATCTGCACCAGGTGCGCGGAATCGCCGTTGGCTCGAACGGAGGCCTGCTCCGGCAAGTGCATCGCCACGCCTTCGGAAAGCCAGCGCGCTGCCAAGGCATGCAGCGGACTGCTGATGGCGGTGCTGAAAAAAAAAATGCCACGAACGCCGGTCTGCGGGTCGCACACATGAATGCGCCAGTTGCTTTGGACGGGCGACGGCAACAGCCGACGGATCGGTCCAAGCCAACGCGGCCCGAAGTTGCCATGTACGTAGGTGAGGACCGTCAACAGTGCGTATCGGCCTCCGGGGCCCAGGCGCTGCAATTCCAGGTACGCAGGCGCCAACCCGGCAATCCGTTCGACAGGGACGAGATAGTTGATGTAAATGACATTTTGAATGTCGCTGACCATGGGCGGACAGGGCAGCATTTCGCCGCAATAGCGCAGAAAGCGACTATTGGCGAGGAAGTCAAGAATGGCATTCCAAGGTCCTTTTTTGGGTGCGCGCCATCGGGCCATGCGCCCGTGCGCGTCGTCGGTGCGGCTGCGACGCAGCACCAGTTCGGCCACCCACACAAACCATGCCATCATCAAGATAAAGCCGAGGGCGTTTCCGGCCGCGATAACCGATTGGCCCGGTCCATGTTCATGGAGCAACGCGGGTGCAAGAGTCACAAACAGCATCAGGCCCCAGGCCAGGATCGAAAGCAGCAGTAGCCCGCGGCTCCAGACGCCGGCCATAGCGAAGCAAACGGACCAGGCAATCGCCGCCAGCGTGTAGAACGTGGCCGCCCAGAGACTGACGAGCCGAAACGTATTTGCTTCAAATTGCAGATAATCGGTGAAATCTCCGGTTCGCCTCGCGAGCCAAATCGACTCCCTCCGTCATCCAGCGGATTTCGCCGGGCTGCTCGATGGTCACTGCGATGATGCTAAGGACGAGCGAGATCCACGCTGGAGCACGCGGAATCCAGGGGGTGCGGACGAGGGCTGCTGCCACCAGAAGGTCGGACAAGGCGGTCAGTTGCCACGGGAACCAGCCAAGCCGCCACATCCACGGGTGATTGGCCACGTAGGCGATGCGTGATGCGGCGTCCGGGTTGGCGCCGGGCTGGGCGGGGAGCAAGAGCAAGGCCATCGACACCATGGCCACAGCATGAATAACGATGGTAAACAGCAGGGCACGTTCGAGGAATCGTGCTGCCGTCGCTGTGGAACTCGCCATGCCGCTCAATGTATGAGTATGCAAGCGGTGTAACTTACTCCCGGTATTCCAATGGATTCGCCTTGCGAAGCGAGGCGACGCGGACCCAGCGCTTGCCGGACAAAAGCGGCATGAGTTCCGGCGTGATCGCTTGGGCGCGCCAGCCGGAAGCGAACGGCGAGTCCGCCGGGATCGGCTGGCCGCCGGCCGTGCTGCGGACCAGTTGGCGGATGTCGGCCGTAGTGGCCGCCAGTTTGCTCGAAACTCCCAGGCGGGTGCAGAAGTCGTTCAAGACGATTTGGACCAGGCCCGCGACCATGG
>Ga0073934_10010385_pt1 | contig 11584 bp, 16 predicted proteins | sample LarsenN4metaG_FD_76834 | JGI IMG/M metagenome (GOLD analysis project Ga0073934, IMG submission 76834) | Hot spring sediment bacterial and archeal communities from British Columbia, Canada, to study Microbial Dark Matter (Phase II) - Larsen... ...
GTGCTTTTTGCGACGCCGGCCGAGTCCGGAGGCGGATTGGGCCTGGTGGCCCTCCTGGTCTTCAAAACCAGCGTGGCGCCTAACCCGTGCTAGGTGGGTTCGATTCCCACACGCCTCCGCCAATATCTCAGCGAGCCCCCGTAAAACGCGGAATTACTGACGCGACGGGGGCTTGTCACTTTGGCCCGTTGGTTGCAGTAGAACGAAGGCGAAAGGTGGAAATTGACACCGAACTAGCACCGCTACTAGCACCGGTGAGAACACGCGGATGGGAGAGAGGAGGAGGGGGCCCCTGATCCGCTCGATAGGGAGGTCCCGAGCCCCCCGCCCCCGGGTGGATCGTTCCACCATTTCCCCTCGGCCCATCGGTCGATTTTTGGATTTTTTGGATGACTTGGGGGTCGGCAATCAAGGGAGCTATCCCGAAGTGTCGGCCCCCGTCCCGTATTTCCAATCCCTCTCCAGGGGTACAAATCGGGACAAGAGCCAAGAGCAAGGGGGCGGCTTTCGATCCTCCCCCGACCTCGACAGGTCTACGGGGGTAAGGCGCTGGACGGCTCAGAATTGCCCCCCGGCAATGGCGGGGCCAGGCCTGGGCCAAGTAGCCCTAGCGAGCATAGCCTGTCGGCGCGTCGCGACGCGTGGAGTGAAGGTATCATGTTGACCGCAGATGTTCTAAGCCAGTACGTATTCTTTCCAACCTGGCTCCCACCAAGCCAGCGAAATGCATTCAGGGATCGCTGCCTGCGAGCCTTCGACCGGCTGGAAGCCAAGCGGGGGCCAGAAGCCCTGGCCGACCCCCGGACGCGCCGACGCATCATTGGCGGGGTGGCAGCGGCATTCAAATACGACCGGCTCAATTCCGCCTGGGGGCGAAGGATGCTCGCCAAAAGGGGAGCCCGAGGCCTGCTCCGGGCGATTGCCGAGGATGGCTGGCAGTGGCGGGAATATTTCCGGGCCATCGGACGGAGGGGCGCGGTCCGCCGGAAGGAGGCCAAACAGCGGAAGGACCTGACGCGGCGATTGCACACCGCCGTCCCACCATCCCAGAGGAAGCGCACCCCTGCTGCGAAGGGTTGGATGGAACTCTGATGGGTCATGCGCTTCTTGTGCCATGCAAGTGTTTTCTGTTGACGCGAAGAGTCGCTTTGAATATGGTATTAAATTATACGGCTGGGTGTTACTCGCCCACCACTCCCGATGGATTGGCCTAGCCGTTTGATCCCTACCTGATCTGATTACCCCCTCGGGCCGGTGTATTAGGCCCTGGCCATACCTCCCACTATCACTACGTCCGCAGAAAGGGGGACTCCCGTGAAAGCTATCGTCCTCTGCCTGCTGTCCGCGTGTGCACTCGCGGGTTGCGCGGGCACGGTCAAGAGTTCAGATGACCTCAAGAATCAAGGGTATCAGAAGAGCAACATCGTGCGAACGACGGCCGCTGGCGAGACCCGGGCGCAAGAATGGTACGAATTGTGGTGGAAGGAATCCCGCGAAAGGGGTCGCGTGGTGAACTTCTGCATCGTGCCGCTAAAACCTAACGCGGGATATCAGTGGGCGATCAGCCTCTTCGTGGATGACCGGAAGGTGTGGGAGTACGACGGGGGATACAGTCTCCCCGGCAGAGCTGGCCTGCGAACGGGCGTCGATTGCGCTGACTCCACAGGGGTGCCGGAGGGTCGATTGAATTGGTGGGTCTCCTTCAAGTACTGGCACTAAGATCGAGTTGACTTCGACCCGGGGAGGGACCGGGCAATGAAACTCACTGTGATGATGGTTGTGCTACTGCTGGCGGGATGCGCCAGCGTGCCGAGTGTCGGCGAATTGGGGAGGCAGGGGTTTCGTCTTGTCAATGAGGCGAGCGGGCCCCACCATCAACTGTGGGCCAAGGAGACGTGGAACGGAACGCGACGCGAGCGCCTCTGTGTCGTGCCCACTGTGCAAACGCAAGAGTACTACTGGCGGATACGCCTACTGCTAAAAGAGAAAGTGGTGTGGACGGACAATAATGTCGTGAGGTCCTTTCGGTCGGGAGCCCAGGTGGAGTGTGTGACTTCGGGCCCACTCCCGGAGGGGCGGCTCGTGTATTGGATGAGTTTCCAGTACAAGGAGACCGAGGGCGAGAGGCAACCGGCCTTTCTCCAGGGCGGGTTAGGTCAGGCTCGCAAGGAGGAGACGAGCGTCGTGTCCCGCCCTGAGACTGCCCGCGAGATTCGCTCCTCCGTCAACGTGCCGACTTGGAATCGTGGGGACGAATGGAGATTTCGCTGGTCCAGCCCCAGAGGGTCCGGCACGTTTGTGTGGACTATAGCAGGCGAGGATATGGTCGGGGGGGTCGCCTACTACATTATGCAGAGCGGGAGCCGTCAAATCTACTACTCGAAGGCTGAACTGGCGTGGCTGATGGATCGCGTTGAAGGTGCTGTGGAAACCCGAGCATCGCCAGCGGTTCGCGGCTTCGCGTGGCCACTGGAGTATGGAAATGAGTGGGAGGAAAAGTACTTTTGGGAGAGCCCTGGCGAACGCAGGACCGAGGATCGACTCCGGCGCTTCAAAGTCGAAGCCCTGGAACCCGTCACTGTTCCGGCGGGAACTTTTCAGACATTTCTCTTGACGGTGAAGGACCCGACTGGGCGGCTACTTCAGGAATACTGGTACTCGCCTGAGGTCAAGTGGTGGGTTAAGGAAAGAACGTACTTTTCCTATGGGGTACGAGAGAGGGAGTTGCTGGAATACAAGCTGACCCCCATAGTCTCTCCACCGCCAGCTCAAGGGCTTGGCCGCTAGCGAGCCGGCCGATCATCTCCGCCGCTTCCAGCATCCGCGACGGCAGCTCGCTCCCGTGAATGTTGGCTCAGGCGTTCGAGTTCGAGGCCCTGCTGAACGTGCTAGAGCGGCGGGGGCTTATCGTCAAGGCCGAGGTACCGGAAGAAATCAAGCGGCTCCGTGCACGAACGCCAGAGGCCAAGTCGCGGCTGGCCTTGGCGCTGGGCCGGGCGGAACGGATTGGGGCGATCCGACAAGGTTTGAGGCTGGGTAAGGTGGACGGCCCCACTCGACTCGGACAGGGGCCGGTTTCACCGTTGACCTGTCTTGGGGGCGTCCGGTAACTTCCAAGGCGAGCGCGCCGCAACACTGGATCATGGGTGGCAGAGGCGACAAGGGTTCCGCGCATCGAGGAGGGGGACGGAGATGACCACTCTGTTAGAAAAGGAGGAAAGCTGCCTGGTCTGCGGGCATACCAGCGAGTTCGTGACCATCACCTCGACGAGCAGCTTTGGATCTCCCGACCTAGACTTCCGTCCGCCTGACCTGGCCCGCTCCACGATGAGGTTTTGGGTCCAGCGGTGCCCCAGGTGCGGCTACTGTGCCCCGCACGTCTCAAATGGGTCCGAGCAGGCGAGAGAAATCGTTAGCTCCGAAAGCTACATGCGACAACTCCAAGATGCTGGCTATCCCAGCCCGGCCAATTCATTCCTATGCTGTGCAATAATCCGAAAGCGCACAGGCCACTACGTTGAAGCAGCGCGGATCGCCCTTTGCGCCGCGTGGGTATGCGATGATGATGCACCCTCACTCGCGGCAGGCTGCCGCAGAAGGGCAATCGACCTCCTCCGAACCGCACAGGAGCACGGCTCCGTCGCCTCCGAGGATACAGACGGACACGAGGCCATCCTCGCCGACCTTCTCAGGCGCACCGGGCAGTTCGTTGAGGCCATGGCGCTATGTAACAACAGATTGCGAAGAGGCGTCCCGAGCCCTCTCCGGAACCTGTTTCGGTATCAGAGAGAGCTAGCGGCTCGTCAGGATTCTGCCTGCCACACGACCGGGCACGCAGAGGAATTTATCCGGACGACGACGTACGGAACGCTCAACCGACTGGTTGAGCTAAACCGGGGTGACGGAAGCTGGAATCTGAACAAAACGCTTGCCGCGATCCTGGGTCGTTCCCTCTCCGACCTTGAGGCGCCCATCAAGGAGCTGCATGGCAACGGTTGGCAAATCCGCCGTGCCTGGGCTACCGGCCTGGCGTTGAATTACTTGGAGACACATCAGGGGGACCACAGAGACGAGTGGGAACTGTTGGCAGCGAAAGCCGATACGTGGCTGCAAGCCTGCGGTGTCCAGACTCCAAATGGTGACGCTTGGCGAGCGGCAGCGGCGCGATTCCTCGCATGACGTATTCCAGTGCGTCGCTTCAGGCGACGTGCACCCTCCGCCAGCAATCGGCAAGTAACGGGAACAGAGGAAGGGACGCCTCCATGGCCGATGACATGCCCGAGCCGTTAGAGGACCTCGAGTACTGGTTCCTCCGCCGCGTGGCGCGCGCCGTTGAGGCGGGGGAGGTATCGGTGGATCTGCTGACCGAACTTCAGGCCGGGATTGAAGGCGCCGGAGAAGGCCCCCAGAAAGAACTATACGCCCTGGGGGTGAAGGAGGTCGCCGAGAGGGTGGAGATTCCCCAGGAGCGTGCGGAGGCCATGCTGGCTGCTCTGCAAGTCCATCCCCCCATGATCCGCGAACTCGTGATGCGGCTCATTTTAGAGCTGTGGCTGGCAGACGAGCGGATGAAATATCGGCATCGCGAGCCCCCAACCTAGGGGTCAGGCAACCCAGTACTTCAAGGGATCGCAAAGATTTCAAGCTAGGGCGTGCCCCTTGCATAGCGGAGCTGGCGTCGCGGCACATGTATTTGGAGGCTTTGCTCCCGTAAGTCTAGTCGGTTGGTGAGGCAGAGACTAAGAGGACCTCAGTTGGTCGTCGGGCAGAAGGTGCCGGACTTCAGGATGGCTGAGCCGACTTCTCGCCGCCGCCCAGTCCTCCCTTAACCGCTAGCAAGTGTCCTCCCACCTCCATCCGCACAATGGGTATGCGTTCGCTGGAAGGGGAGGATGGAGCGCCAAAAGAGAACGTGGCCAGGTTGCTCTTCCTCGAGCTACCGCCCCTGACACTCATCGAGGACCTCGGCGTTATACCCAGCACAATAAAGGCCCCAGTAAATATCTTGTAAAACTCCGGACACACCGCGAGTTGAGACCCATAGGAAAGCTCCAACCACAAAGTACCCAATGATGAGGAAGAAGAATAAGCAGACTACGATCATCTGTATCCACTCTGGAAGCAATTCCATCCACGAACTACGCTGGGGCCTCCTATCGAATTCCTCGTAGATCGTGTCGCTCCCGTCCATTCTCATAGAACACCGTGGGCAGAATTGTTCTGCAAAAGTTTCGGGGATCGGGCTTCCACACTTCCCGCAACCTTTGTATCCCCGAAGCTTCATTCAAGCCACCTGAAACGAAATAGGAAAACTCAGGAGCCGTTCCATGGGATAAGTATAACCGAGCAGGAGAACGTCAAACCCTCAATAGGAACTTGATCCGCAGGGATCACCGGTTCCTCCCCTCGGGCCGAATGGCGGGGTTCGAATAGTTGGGAGTAGTTTAGGTCTGGTCGGGAGGAAATGTCAAGCAAGCTGCAGGTTGGTGGCGTCCTGGCTGGAAAGCCCTTTCGCGTTGACACCCAGCGCGGCCTACCGGCCGCAACCAAAAGGTGGTGACGCGCAGAGGTATTCTTGGCATCATGGCGGCCTTCCGGCACTCGACCAACTCCTCGGAGGGCCCGCCATGGAGCGCTTCATCGCCCGCCACCAAGCCGTGATCACTGGCACGCTGTCAGGATATGACCGCATGCTCTTCAAAGCCACCCTCCGCGGCCTCAGCCACGTGAAGGGCCTCCTGGGGTTCTTCGGGGCGAAGCGGGTCTTGCTGAAGGACTTCGGCACCTTCGTGCAGGCGCAGTCCGCCCGGATCAAGGCCCATGCAGAGCCCGTCGCTCAGGCCGCGGGGCGGCCCTGCCAGTACGTGCCCTGCAGCACCGCCTCCAAGGAGGAGATCGCCCGCCAGATCGCCGAGCGGGACCACATCACGGAGGACCTGATCTGCGTCCTCACCTGTGTCGAGCCGTGCAAGAGCTACGCGCTCCGCCGCGATCGGCCGACGCGGCAACTCCAGCTCGTCAAGACCGGCCGGAAGTGCCTGTTCGTCTACTTCTACTTCCTCGATCGGGAGTTCGGCTTCCTCCACGTGCGCCTCCAGACCTGGCTCCCCTTCGACCTCCAGGTCTGCCTGAACGGCCGGGAGTGGCTCGCCCGCCAGCTGGACAAGGCCGGGCTCGCCTACACGCGCTGGGAGAACTGCTTCCTCCGGCTCGCCGATCCGGCCCGAGCCCAGCGGCTCATGGACCGGTTGCTCCGGAAGCCCTGGCCCCAGCTCCTCGACCGCTACGCCCGGCGCTGCCACCCGCTCCTCGCCCGGGGCGCGGTGCTGGCCGACCAGCGCTACTACTGGACGCTGCGTCAGGCCGAGTACGCCACCGACATCCTGTTCCGGGACGCCGCCAGTCTCGCGACGGTCTACCCCGTGCTGGTCCGCCACGCGATCCAGTGCTTCACGGCCGAGGCCATCCTGCGCTTCCTCGGCCGCCGGCTCGACCCCCGCTTCCAGGGGGCCGTGAGCAGCACCCTGGTGCGGCGGATCGAGGGCCTGCGCATCCGGCACTGGGTGGAGGAGAACTCCCTCAAGATGTACGACAAGGCGGGCCGGGTCCTCCGGGTCGAGACCACCATCAACAATCCCCGCCGCTTCCACGTCTACCGGCGGGTGACCCGGCAGGGGCGCCGGGTCATGGCCACCGCCCTGACCTGTCGCCAAACACCCATCCTGGAGCTCAAACATGCAGCGTAGAACCTTCTCAAAAAAACAAGATTCTACGTATTTGTAGTACAGGAGCGCCCCCCGGTAACCTCTGGGCGAATTCTCCCCGCAATCCGCGCAGGAGAGGGCTCCGGATTGCTGGGCCGAATTCTGCATCCCTCATTGCCCCCCAGGTTGTTAGACTTGTGGCCCTCCTGAACTCAGGAGGACTAATGCCCGATGAGCGCGCGATGCTGCACGCGGGGTGGCCGCTACCCCGTGATGCACTCCCTGCCTTTATCCAAGTTACTCAGTTTGGACACACTTGTAACAGTCTCAAGACTCCAGACTCGGATGTATTGGCATCCCGTCGTGGTTCCGTGGACAAGGTGCCACGGTTCGCGCGGAAAGAGGGCATATCAGTAACCTCGGTAGTGACGACCGATAGGTCGCTGCCATTAGCTTGGCTCCCTCCTAAACCACGTTAGCGGGTGGAGAATGATTGCGTTTCCGTTAGTTCCTAGTCGGCGGGGTGACCGGACTTTCTTCAATGAGAGTTTCCCTGGGCAGGATATCAGGCTGGATGTGCCTCAGTCTCGCGGGAGCCGGGTGCGCCTCCAAATGACAATGCCGTACCGCGACGAAACGGGGAAAGTCTCTCTGCTAGTTGAGTGGCCTAAGAGACGGCCTTTTCCTGACCCTAGGAGCGTATCGGCACAGATATGGAACCAAATCACCTCTAGTGCCCCTTCCCTTAGGAGCCGCACGGGGCTCGCGTTTTTCAAGGTTGAGGTGGATTCCTGGAGGGGCTTTGTATATCTGCCAAGAGAGGGTATCGAATTCCTTGGCAACGTAGACCCTGCGAACGCTGTCGTGTGGCTGGGTGAAACACTCGCCTGGGCCGACCGTCTGCTAGTTGGGCGACGCCCAAGTGATCGCAACGTGGAGGCGTGGATATACCGAATGCACCGATACACGGCGCTCTTAGTTGCTTGCGAGATTGCAGAGGCATACCTTACCAATCGCCAATCCTTACGATACCCCCGAGAATTGGAGCAGGCAGAAGGTGAGCTACGTAGGCGGATCGCGGCGGTCTGGAGCAGCCACTCAGGGCGAACCCGTGTCACACCTCAGCGCCTGGCCCTTATCCTAGTTGATGCCAAGTTTGATGGTGTGAAGGACATCCTTTCTCCCTTGGCCCTGGAGTACCACACGGTGCTTGCCACGGGACATCTGTGGAGGAAGGTAATGCCTCGCGAGAGTGCCCGGCGCTTGCGCGCCCTGGCTGCCTCCGACCCCAATGGTGCTGCCTGGTTCAAACGGTGGAGGTCGAGAATTCTCTCAGCACCCCTCGTCCCCTACACGTTTTTTACCACCCCAGGTGATGAGGCTTGGGCGAGTTACGTGTGGCATGCCCTGAAGTCCTAACCCCCCCGCTTTCCGATTCCCCTGCTCCCTGCCTGTAGCGCAACGGTTAACTCCCGGCACGGTTTTTCAATTGTAGGGTACGACGAACTGATCACGATTAATGCTAATAATGTTTGCAAAAATCGCTCAATGCCGCGCACAGAGCGTGGCGGGACGGCGGACAAGGAGTATCAAAGATGACAGACTCAACCTACGAAAGATTGCTCACATGTGAGGAATGCGCGCGGCTACTCGGCCTAAAACCGAGCACGATTCGGCGCTTGACGTATACTCGCGAGCTGCCTGTAGTGAGGCCGACTGGCAAACGGGCAGTTCGGTACCGCCTACGGGACATAGAAGCCCTACTGCGCATGCGAACTCAGCCGATGCGTGGGGGTGGGCGATGAGCGGGGCAAGTATAGCGGTGTCTGCCCCGGATGTGGCTATGGTGCGTGGCACGGTAGAGGAGCACTTCCCCGGCCTTTGGCCTGCCGTGGAGGTCGGGCTGTCGGTGTGTGCGACTCTCCTACTGGCCGACAACTCGAATCCGGTAGCTGTGATCTACGTGGGGCCACCCAGTTCGAGCAAGACGACGGTGGCGGACATGTTTGCCGGTCACCCCCTCTGCTACCGGTCCGACAATTTCACCCCGGCGGCATTTGTGAGCCATGCAGCCAACCGGTCAAGGGCGGCCCTCGATAAGGTGGACCTCCTCCCCAGGATCAAACATAAGGTCCTGGTGACACCTGAGCTTGCGACGATTTTCAGGGGGAAAGAGGATGATCTCGTTAACCAGTTCAAGATCATCACTCGCATTCTGGATGGCCAGGGACTAACGGGAGACAGTGGTACACAAGGGCGACGAGGATATGAGGGGGACTACCTCTTTGCCTGGCTTGGATGCACGACTCCCTTTGATCCAAAGGTGTGGCGTGTCATGGCACAGCTTGGAAGCCGCCTGTTCTTCCTGGTGATGGATACTCAGGCCGAAGTGACAGCGGAGGATCTCGTGGCTTCCATCGAGGGCCTGTCCTACGGCGAGCGGCTAGGCCAGTGCAAGAAAGTTGTTCACCAGTTCATTACGGCGCTGCTTGAGACGTATGGCGGCATTCGAGGGGTGAACTGGCAGACCGACGCTGATCCCAAAGACGTTCGCCTTTGGATTGCCCGTCTCGCGATACTTCTGGCGGCCATGCGGAGCGAGCCTCAGCGGGAGACCGCAACAGATCATTCGACTCCCACCTTAATCCCCGCCAAGCCGGAGCAGCCCTATCGGGCACATGCTGTCCTTTACAACCTTGCCAGGGGCCATGCGCTGATCCACGGGCGGAGACAGTTGACAGATGAGGACCTGCCCCTAGTTGCGAGAGTGACCCTCTCCACAATGCCCACCAAGGCGGGGTTGGTGTTCGGGGCGCTGGTTCGGGCCAATGGGAAGCCGCTTACCGTGCAGGAGGCCCAGACTGCGCTGGGAGTAAAGCACCCCGAGACAGTCCGGGAAATTCTCAGGGACCTGGATGCACGCGGGGTGATGGAGTTCGTGGAGGCAGGCCCAGGGAAGCCTGCCGAGCTAAAATTCCGGCCTGGATGGGAATGGTGCGCCTCCCCCGAGGTCCTGACCCTCCTGTGGGGGGAACCTGTCAAGAATCCGGGGGTGTGTGCTGGTGAAGGGAACTTGTCATAAATTGGGGAGCGTGTGCTTCGCCTATCACTCCTAACCTAGCTCAATTGCGAAGGGAGGAAGGGAGAATGGAAGGACACACACCCCCCGAAAAATGACAGGTTGTACCAGAGCCGATTTGGGTGCGGCCCTCGCGTAGGCTGTTAAGAACGGACCGCATCAGGTACCCGCCAGGGATAGCGGACTCCAAATGGGGGCACTACCCCCGGCCCCGAACAGGCAGGCAGAACAGGCACCACTAGGTCGGCGTGAGCAGCCGACACTTTGCGTCTTGACAGGCGGGAAGCATTCGCTGTATTTAAGTACAGCATGCGACCAATAGCGATTGGGGATGCGGTGCGACGCTGGCGGGCGGTTCGGGGGCTGAGCCAACGAGCCTTGGCCGAGCGGGCGGCGATCGGGTACGTGATTATCGCTCGCCTGGAGCTAGGCCAGACCGATCCCAGGCTTTCGACCCTGGAGAAGTTGGCCAAGGCCCTCAACGTGACAGTGGCGGAATTGATCAGGGAAGGAAGGCCCGCACGGAAGCGGGCGGGGAGGCGATGATGGACCAGGAACGCACAGAGGCAACCCAGACGGCCAAGGTGAAGCGGACCAAACGGCCCCGCGCCAGGGCGAGGGGGATCTTCGAACGGGACGGGGTGTGGTGGATATGCTGGTCCTGCAATCAAGGCCATATTCACCGGGAGAAGGTAGGGCCAAAGAGCCTAGCGGTGACCGAATACCAGAAGCGCAAGGTCGCAGTCAAGACGCAAGGCTATTGCCTCACCCAGGCACGGCGGGACAAGCCGACGCTGTTCCCGGTTGCAGAAGCCAGGTACCTTGCCTGGGCACGGAAGGAGCGTCCCCGGTCGGTCATGTTCCGCGAGAAGGCTCTCAAGCATCTCAAGGCACGGTTTGGCAGCAAGACCCTGGATGCAATCACGAAGGCAGACGTAGAAGCGTACCTGACCAGTAGGAGGGATGCAGGGGCAGCCCCAGGGACGGTGAATCGGGAGCGGTCCGTGCTCTCCCACTTGTTTAGCAAGGCCATGACGTGGGGTCTGGTCAAGACCAATCCTGTGACCGGGAGCGAGCGGCAGGCGGAGGCGAACGAGAAGCCCCGGCCACTCACGCCGGATGAGGAAGCTAAGCTATTCGCCGTCCTGCCTGCCCACTACAAGCCCTTTTGCACTCTGGCCCTGCACACGGGCTTACGCCTTGGGGAGCTACGGCACCAGGCATGGCGGGATATAGACCTTCCTGGGGCCAGCCTGACCGTCACACGGCCAAAATCGGGGAAGGCTGAGACCATTCCCCTAAATGCGACGGCGCGGGCGGTCCTGGCGTCCCTGGAGCGCACGGCACCCGCGATCTTCCCCACCCTACCGAAGAAGCTCACCGACCTATTCAAGCGGTATGTGGAAAAGGCGAAGCTCCCGAAGGAGATCACGTTTCACTGTCTGCGAGACACCTACATCTCCCGCTTGGCCCCCCACGTCTCTACACCTACGCTTATGACCCTTGCGCGGCATCGGGACTACCGCACCACCAGGCGCTATGTGCAGGTTGACGGGAAGCATCTCCGAGACGCGGTCGAGTGTTTGAATCCGGAGGCAGGTGGCACTCCTACTCGCACCGAAGTTTTGACCGTCTCGCAAGTGCTTGAGTCAATGACGGTTGCGGAAAATGTGGAGTAGATTCCCACACGCCTCCGCCAAAATAAGGCAATCCCGCTGAACCCGTGGGCTTGCCTTTTCTTTTCTATGGATCGGGCGGGTACGTGGCGCCAGGGATAACCAGCGATCCAGAAATCTCCAAC
>Ga0073934_10010386_pt1 | contig 11583 bp, 13 predicted proteins | sample LarsenN4metaG_FD_76834 | JGI IMG/M metagenome (GOLD analysis project Ga0073934, IMG submission 76834) | Hot spring sediment bacterial and archeal communities from British Columbia, Canada, to study Microbial Dark Matter (Phase II) - Larsen... ...
CGCCGCGCGGCGCGTCGAGCGCCGCCGCGGGCCGTGGCCAGAAGAAGTACGCCGCCACCACCAGCGCCACCACGATGCCAATCGCCACGCCCGTGACGACCACCGACGCCCAGCGCGGCGCCCCGCCGTCGGCATCGGCAATCGGGCCGTGCGTCACGCCAGGCGGCGGGAGTTCATCCGGATAGCGGGCCAGGAACGCCTTGACCGTCGTCTCCGGATCGAGGCCCACCTCGCGGGCGTAGGCGCGCACCACCGAGCGCCGGAAGATCCCGGTGGGCAGGCGGTCGATCTGGTTGCGCTCGAGGGCCTCGAGCGTGCGCACGCCGAGCTTGGTGCGGTCGGCCATCGCGCGCAGCGACTGGCCCGCGCCCTCGCGCACGGCGCGCAGCGCCTGGCCGAAATCGTCAGCAGTGTCGAGATGGTCCATCGCAGCCTGATCGTCCTTGCAGTCCGTCGATCGTAGGAGACCCGTCGTGGTCAGTCAACGCCGAGCGCGAATCCGGCCACCGCGCGGCGCATCGCGCTCCGGCAGTCTTCGCCGCGCCGGGGCAGGAACACGCCGATGGCCGCGCACCCGTGGGCTCCGGACGCCGCCAGGCTGGACCAGGATGCGCCCGTGACGCCGCCAATGGCGTACACCGGCACGCCCCGGGCCGCCGCGACGAGCGCCCGCAGGCCGTCGGCGCCGAGCCACGGCCCTCCGGCGGCCTTCGACGGCGTCGGGGCGACGGTGCCGGCCACGAGGGCATCGACCGGGCCGGCCCCCTCGACGCCAGCCACGTCGTGCACCGCACGCCACACCGGCGTCACCGCCGGCAGCGCGAGGCGGACGCGGGCCGCCGGCAACGACCGCTCGCGCAGGTGCACCCCGCACCCGGCGGCGGCGGCGACATCGGCGCGATCGTTCACGAGCAGCGTGGTGCCGCCGAGCACCGCGCGCAGGGCGCGCGCGAGCGCCAGCAGGTCGGCGGCCTCGAGGTCCGGTTCGCGCAGCTGGAAGGCGCCGACGCCCGCCGCGGCGGCGGCGTCCGCCATCGCCAGTAGCAGGTCGCGCGCCGCACCGGCCGGCACGCCGGCCGCCGCACACAGGCGGTGACGGTGGCTGACGACGACGAGGCGTGACGGCGGCAGGCCGGACACGGCCATCAGGCCGGCGGCCGGCGCCGCACGATCGCACCCAGTTCAGCCAGCGCCGCAAGGACGTTCACTGCCCCCAGGCCCGTGACCGCGCCACGCACGAAGTTGTTCGAGATGACCGCCTGCAGGGCGGGCGACCACTGGGCGAAGTAGTTGCGATCCCAGTACGACGACCACGGCACGACGATGAGCAGCAGCCCCAGCTCGACGAGGAGCGCGATGATGAGCAGCCGCCGCAACGACGTCTAACCCCGGACCTGCGCCCGGCTCAGGCGTTCGATCCGCGCGGCGACATCCCGGAACCCGCGCTGGTCGGCCTGGATCTCGCCGAACACGGCCAGGGCGCGGCTGGTCTCGCCCAGGTCCTCGAGCACGCTCGCCAGTTCGTAGAGCAGGCCGCGGCCCGCGTCGAGCGTCGGCGCCGGGGCCTCGGCGGCGCGCTCGAACCACTCGAGCGCCGAGCCGCGATCGCCACGCTCCACGTGCAGCCGTCCGAGCACCGAGGCCGCCTCGAAGCGCAGCCGCGACGACCGCGAGGCCAGCTCGAGCGCCTGGATCGCGTCGTCGATCATGCCCATGTCGCGATACGTGAGGCCGAGCCGCAGCTGTTCGGCGGCCAGGCCCTCGTCCTGCGCCCGGCCGGCCTCGATCACCGCATCGGCCGGCTTCACGCCCTTCCGGCCGCGGCCGGCGCCCTCGCCGGACTTGTTGTCGGCGGCGACGGCCTCGAACTCCGCCGCGAGATCGATCTCGTCGGCCACCGACGACGCCGCCGGCTCCGGCGTCTCGACGGGGTCGTCGAACACGACGCCCTCGTTGAGGTCCATCTTGTCGGTGGCCATGAACGGGCTGTCGCCGCTCAGGCGGTCGGCGATCACGGCGTCGGGGTCGGGCTCGCCCAGCATCTCGAGTGCCCGGCGGAACCGCGCGATGTTGGCGCTGTCCCACGGCTCGCGCGCCACCAGGTCTTCGCTGATGATGCGCGCCTCGAGGCCGCGCCCGGCGTCGAGGTAGGCGTCGGCCAGCTGCGCCTGCGCGGAGTACATGGTGGCTTCGAGGCCGCCGTCCACGCAGATCTCGACGAGCCGCATCAGCGCGACGATGTGACGGCGCACGCGCGTCACGAACTCATGCAGCGCGGCGGCAGCCGCCGCGTAGTCACCGGCGGCCACGGCCTTGTCGGCCACCGCTTCGATGGCCGGGTAGGCCGCGTCGGGATCCTGCTCGGCCAGGCGGCAGGCCATGGCGATGGCGGCCTCGCGCTGCGACTCGTCGGCTTCGAGGGCCGCGAGCACGGCGGCCTTGCCGTCGTCGAGGTGCCCCTGACGCAGTTCCGCCTCGGCCACCGCCATCCAGAGCGTCGCATCGCGCGCGACCACATCGGGCGTCAGGTAGCGCTTCGCCGTGGAGAGATCGCCCTTGGCCAGGTGCGCCTTGACGAGTTGCACGCGGGCCTCGACGTCGCTCGCGTCCATGTCGGCCACGCGCGCCAGCACGGCCAGCGCCTCGCCGTGCTGTCCGGCCGCCGTCAAGGCGTCGGCCAGCTGGCGCAGTTCGGAGGGCGAGGTGGCCCAGGCCAGCGCGCGGGCGAACTCGCCGCTGGCGATGTCGGCCGCCAGGACCTGGCTGCGAGCCAGGTCGTCGGTCGGATCGAGCTCGAGCAGGTCGCGGTAGGCGTCGCGGGCCTCTTCCGCGCGGCCTTCCTTCGTGAACCACTCGGCCACCGCCCGGAACTCGCGCGTGGCCGTCTCGGTGTCGCCGAGGTCGCGCGCCGCCTTCGCCGCGGTGAACCGCGCGGCGTAGTCCTCGGGGTCGATCGTGCCCAGGCGAACGGCCATCTCGGCCGCGCCGCGGATGTTGCCGATCTTCCGGCGGCGATCGGCCACCGTCTGGTACGCGTTCTTGGCGTCGGCGAGCAGCCCCTGGCGCGCCGCCACGTCGCCCGACCGGATGAGCGCGTACTCGTCGGTCGGCTTGACCTTCAGGATCTTCTTGAAGAGGGCCGCCGCCTTCGGGTAGAAGCCCTCGTCGGCGAGGTGATCGGCGATGCGCGTGTACTGCTCGACGCCCTTGTCGAGCTGGCCGGCCCTGACGAACAGGTCGCCCAGGGCGTTGGCACTGTTCCAGTCGCGGGGCTGGGCGAGCACCAGCGCCTGGTACTCTTCGATGGCCGCATCCACCTTGCCCAGCCGCAGGGCCTTTTCGGCCCGCTTGAGCGCTCCCTCGCGATCGAATGGCGCCACGGTCGTTCGCCCTCAGTCCAGAGTATCAAACAGCGTCGCCGGCCTGAACGACCGCCGGTGCGCCTCGGAATAGCCGTGCTTCGCGACCGCCTCGAGGTGCGCCGGCGTGGCATACCCCTTGTGGCGATCGAAGCCATACCGGCTATCGGTCCGATGCAGGTCGTCCATCAGACGGTCGCGCGTCACCTTGGCGACAATCGAGGCGGCGGCGATGACCGCCGACCGCCGGTCGCCCCCGACGAGGCCCCGCTGGGCCATGCGCAGGCCCTCGATTCGGAAGGCGTCGACGAGCACGAGGTCGGGCTGGGGGGTGAGGGCCGCGACGGCACGTGCCATCGCGTGCAGGGATGCGCGGTGGATGTTGTCGCGGTCGATCTCGCGCGGGTCGGCGCTGGCGACGGCCCAGGCGATGGCCCGGGCCGTGATCTGGTCGTACAGACGTTCCCGGGCATCGGCCGACAGGAGCTTCGAGTCGGCCAGCCCGGGAATGTGGCGGTCGGGGTGCAGGATGACGGCGCCGGCCAGCACCGGTCCGGCCAGGCAGCCGCGCCCCACCTCGTCCACCCCGGCGATCAGGCTGAAGCCGAACCGCCGGTAGAGGTTTTCGGTGGTGCGTCTGGCGCGCGTCTTCGCCATGGCCGCCCGGCCACGCCAGGAGGCGGCTAGTTCGCCTTCTTCACTTCCTTCATGCGCGCCGCCTTGCCCTTCAGGTCGCGCAGGAAGTACAGCTTGGCGCGGCGCACCTTCGCGGAGCGCACGACGTCGATCTTCTGGATGATCGGCGAGTGCAGCGGGAAGATGCGCTCGACGCCCTGGCCGAACGAGACCTTTCGCACCGTGAACGACGCGCGCGTGCCGCCGCGGCGCAGGTTGATGATGATGCCCTCGAAGATCTGGATGCGCTCCTTGTCGCCTTCCTTCACCCGGACGTGCACCTTCACCGTGTCACCGGCCTGCATCGCCGGCCGCGCCAGCGTCTGGCCCTTTTCGATCAGCTCCACTGCGTTCATCGTTCCTCGCCCTTCCCTTTCCCTCGCCCGGCCTCGCCGCCCGGAAGGTCCGGCCGCCGCTGCCACGTGCGCTCGGCGGCCATCTCCTGGCGCCACCGTTCGATCCGGCCGTGATGCCCCGACAGGAGCACCTCCGGCACCGCCCTTCCCCGCCAGACCGCCGGACGGGTGTAATGCGGATAGTCCAGCCGGCCCGTGGAGAACGACTCGTTCTCCACCGACCGCTCGTCCCCGACCACACCGGGCACCAGCCGGGCGATCGCGTCGATCATCACGAGCGCCGGCAGCTCGCCACCGCTCAGCACGTAGTCGCCGATCGACCACTCTTCGGCGTGCACGGCCTCGACCAGCCGTTCGTCCACACCTTCGTATCGGCCGCAGAGCCAGATGACGCCGCCCTCGCGGGCCATCGTCTCGGCCGCCGTCTGGTCGAACCGCCGGCCGGCCGGCGTCGTGAGCACCACGCGCCCGCCGGCGCCGCGCCGCTGCCGGATGGTCTCGACGGCGACGTAGAACGGCTCGGCCTTCATCACCATCCCGGGACCGCCGCCAAACGGCACGTCGTCCACGACATGGTGCTTGTCCGTCGTGAAGCTCCGGAGGTCGTGGACCGCGATGTCCAACAGTCCCCGCGCCCGCGCCCGCCCGACGACCCCGTCGGCCAGGCCCGCTTCCACCATGGCGGGAAAGATCGTGACGACGTCGAATGGTCCCACCGTCGTCTCCCCGCCGTCTCTCCTCAGGCCCGCCACGGACCGTTCAGGTCGAGCAGTCCGTCGGGCGGCCGAATCACGATCCGGCGCCCGGCGAGATCCACCTCGCAGAACGCCTGCGTGAACGGCACCAGCACCTCGCCCTGTGGCGCGGCCACCACGAGCCGCACCGCTTCGCCTTCCCCGTCGATGCCCCGCACCGTGCCCACCGGCTCGCCCTCTGCCGTCTGCACCGCGCAGCCGATGAGGTCGTGCTGGTAGTAGACGTGCGGCGGCAGGTCCTGCCGGGCCGATTCCGGCACCCGCAGTTCCCACCCGGCGAAACGCTCGGCCTCGCCGATCGTCGCGCACGTGCCCACGGTGACGACCGGCCGCCCGAGATGCATCCGGAAGCTCCGGATGCGCAGGGCTTCCGGCGCCCCCCCGTCCGGCGGCCGCCCCCACACGGTGGCGCCCTCGCCGAATCGTTCCTCCACGAAGTCGGTCGTCGGGTTCACGACGACCTCCCCGCGGTTTCCCTGCGCCCGGGCGACGATGCCCACGAGGAGCATCTCGTCCCACGGCGCCGGCAGGTCACCGCTGCCCGGCGCTGTCGCGGATGTCGAGTTGGATTCGCTGTCCATCCACGTCGGCCGCCGCGGCCATCAGTGTTCTGAGCGCCGCGGCGGTCCGGCCCTGGCGGCCGATGATGCGGCCCAGGTCGCCCGGCGCCACGCGGAGCTCGAAGTGCAACCCGCCCCGCCGCTCGCCCTGCACCACCGACACGGCGTCGGGTTCGTCGGCCAGGGCGCGCGCCACCGTCTCAACGAGCGTCTTCAGCTCGGCCACGGCGATGCTCCGATCAGGCCTGCGGCGCGGCGGCGGCCGCTTCGACCGGCGCCACGGCGCCGAGGTCGCGCGTGACGTGACGGGCCAGCAGCGTCCGCACCGAGTCCGACGGGCGCGCGCCCTGCGAGATCCAGTGCTGGATCCGGGCCTTGTTCACGTCGACCACCGCGGGCTTGGTGCGCGGGTTGTAGAAGCCCAGCGTCTCGATGAACCCGCCCTCGCGCGGCGACCGCCGCTCGGTGACGACCACCCGGTAGTGGGGACGCTTCTTCGACCCCGTACGACGCATGCGAATCACGAGCATAGTTGTTCCTCTTCCAGGCGAGCCGGCCCTCCCGGCTAGCGCATCAGGCTGAACGGCCCCTTCTTCTTCCGCTTCTTCGGGGCCTCGGGCACGGTCTCTCCCGTCATCTGGCCCACGAGCTTGAGCATCTTCCGCATCTCGTTGTACTGCTTGAGCAGGCGGTTGACGTCCTCCACCGACGTGCCGCTGCCGCGCGCGATGCGCTTGCGGCGGCTGCCATCGATGACCTCGGCGTGTTCGCGCTCCTCGGGCGTCATCGAGTTGATGATCGCCTCCACGCGACGCAGCTGCTTCTCGTCGGGCTTCTGCGCGCCGAGTTCCTTGAGCTGCCCCATGCCGGGCAGCAGCTTCATGATGTGCTCGAGCGGCCCCATCTTCCGGATGGTGCGCAGCTGATCGCGGAAGTCGCCCAGGCTGAAGGTGTTCTTCCGGATCTTCTCTTCGAGCGTCGCGGCCGACGCCTGGTCGACCACGTCCTCGGCCTTCTCGATGAGCGACAGGACGTCGCCCATGCCGAGCAGCCGCGACACGAAACGGTCGGCGTGGAACGTGTCGAGATCCTCGAGACGCTCGCCTTCGCCGACGAACGCAATCGGCACGCCGACCACCGACACGACCGAGAGGGCCGCGCCGCCGCGGGCGTCGCCGTCGATCTTCGAGAGCACGACGCCGGTGACGCCGACCTGGCGGTTGAACTCACCCGCGCTCTTGATGGCGTCCTGTCCGGTCATCGCGTCGGCGACGTAGAGCAGGTCGGAGGGCGTCACGGCCGCCTTGATGGCGACCAGTTCCGCCATCAGCTCGTCGTCGATGTGCAGCCGGCCGGCCGTGTCGACGATGACGACGTCACTGCCGGTGTTGCGCGCCTCGGCCAGCGCCCCCCGGGCGCGCGCCACCGGGTCGAGGTTGCCGGCCGGGTCGTACACCCGCACGCCCGCCTTCCCCGCGACCACCGACAACTGCTCGATGGCGGCGGGCCGCCGGACGTCGGTCGACACGACGAGCGGGAACCGGCCCTGCTTCTTCAGGAGGCGCGCCAGCTTGCCGGTGGTGGTCGTCTTGCCCGAACCCTGCAGGCCCAGCATCAGCACGACTTTCGGGGTCGGACCGCCGGGCTTGAGGCCGCCTTTGGCATCGCCGAAGAGCGCCAGCAGCTCGTCGCGAACGATCTTGACGACCTGCTGGTCGGGACTGAGCGACCCCTGGACGTCCTGCTCCGAGGCCCGGTCGCGCACGCGGTCGACGAACGCCTTGACGACCTGCAGGTTGACGTCGGCCTCGATGAGGGCGACGCGGATTTCGCGCAGCACCCGCTCGGTCGTCTCGGGCGTGAGACGGACCTCGCCTCTCAGGGACTGAAAGACGTCTTGCAGACGGGTACCCAGCGCGTCGAACATGCGGTCAGGACGGCCGAGCGGGGCTCGGCACAAACCCTTATCCTACTGGGTGTTCGGGCCGCCGGTCAAACCTTCGTCAGCCGGTGCCCGAGCTTCTCCTTCTTGGTCCGGAGGTAGCGGCGGGTCGTCGACGACGGCGCGATCTCGAGCGGTTCGGAGGCGGCCACGGCCAGGCCGTACCCCTGCAGCCCCACGAACTTCCGGGGATTGTTGGTCAGGAGGCGCATCGTGTGGATGCCCAGATCCCGCAGGATCTGCGCCCCGATCCCGTAGTCGCGCTGGTCGGGCTTGAAGCCGAGGCGCTCGTTGGCCTCGACCGTGTCGAACCCCCGGTCCTGCAGGGCGTAGGCCTTGATCTTGTTGGCCAGGCCGATGCCCCGGCCCTCCTGGTTGAGGTACAGCAGCACGCCGCGCCCCTCGGCCGCAATCCGCGCCATGGCCGCGTCGAACTGCGGCCCGCAGTCGCAGCGCGTCGAGTGGAACACGTCGCCCGTGAGGCACTTCGAGTGCACGCGGACGAGCACGTCACGGCCATCGCCGATGGTCCCGCAGACGAGGGCGACGTGCGTCTCCTTGTCGAGCGGACTCTCGTAGGCGTGGATGCGGAACTTCCCCTGCACGGTCGGCAGCTCGGCCTCGGCCACGCGCGTCACGAGCCGCTCGGTGCGCATGCGGTAGCGGATGAGGTCGGCCACCGAGATCATCGGCAGCTTGTGCCGCCGCGCGAACTTCACCAGGTCGGGCACGCGGGCCATGCTGCCATCCGCCTTCGCGATCTCGCAGATGACGCCGGCCGGGTAGAGACCGGCGATGCGCGCCAGGTCCACGGCGGCCTCGGTCTGGCCCGCCCGCACGAGCACGCCGCCGTCGCGGGCGCGCAGCGGCAGCACGTGCCCGGGCCGCGCCAGGTCGTCGGGACGCGTCTTGCGGTTGATGGCCGTGAGGATCGTCCGCGCCCGGTCCGCCGCCGAGATGCCGGTCGTGACCCCGCGGCGCGCCTCGATGCCGACACAGAAGGCCGTGTCGAAGGTCGTCGTGTTGCGGTTGGCCGGCACCTGGAGCGGGATCTCAAGTTCGTCGAGCCGCTGGGCCGTCATCGGCATGCAGATGAGGCCGCGGCCCTCGCGCATCATGAAGTTGATGATCTCGGGCGTGACCTTCTCGGCCGCGCACGTGAGATCGCCTTCGTTCTCGCGGTCGGCGTCGTCGACCACGATCACCATGCCGCCCTTGCGGATTGCCGCGATGGCCGTTTCCACGCTGGCGAAGGGACCGGAGGGCCGGGCCGCGCGGCGGGCCGGGGCCCGTCTGGCGCGCGACCGGGAGGGGCGGGGAGCACGGGAACGGGTCGCCATCGGTCGAACCTCAGCGGCTGCGCGCATCGAGCGCCGCGATTTCCGCGGCGCGCAGGACGTACTTGCCGATCACGTCGCATTCCAGGTTGACCCGGGCGCCAGGCGCCAGGGTGCCGAGCGTGGTGTGCGCGCGCGTGAACGGAATCACCATCACGTCGAACCGCCGCTCGTCGAGGCCGGCCACCGTGAGACTCACGCCGTCGACGGCCACGGAGCCCTTGCGGATGAAGAGCGCCGCCAGCGCGGCCGGATAGCTCACCGTGAGCCACACGGCCTCGCCCTCGGGCCTGATGGCCTCGATGGTGCCGATGCCGTCCACGTGGCCGAGCACGAAGTGGCCCCCGAGCCTGGCGTCGGCCCGCAGCGGGCGTTCGAGATTGACGACCTGCCCGCGTTCGAGCGCGCCGAGGGTCGTCACGCGGGCCGTCTCCGGACCGATGTCGGCGTGCACCTCGCCCTGCGCCGCGACGAGCGTCGTGAGACAGACGCCGTTCACCGCCAGGCTGTCGCCGGGGGTCAGCGCCTCTGCCAGGGCCGTCCGGATGCGCACCCGGAAGCCACCGGCCGTGGGTTTCACCTCCGCCAGCTGCCCGACCTGCTCAACGAGTCCCGTGAACATCCGCCTCCATCCAGGCATCCTCGCCGCACATCCCCGCACGCACCCGGCGCAGCCGCGCCCACGGCAGCGGCGCCCCGTCGAACAGCGGCACGCCGCCGGGGCCGAGCGCGCCGGGCGCGACCACGAGGTGCACCCGGTCGACGAGTCCGGCGTCCCACAAGGCCCGGTGCAATGCCGCCCCGCCTTCCACGAGCAGCGAGTGCACGTCGAGACCGGCCAGCGCGGCCAGGGCCGCGTCGAGCCCCCCGGCCTCCACCAGCGTGGCGCCGGCGCGTGTCAGCGCGTCGGCAGCGGCGCCGGCAGCCCGGCGCGCGTCCGGCGCCGTCACTATTATCACCGGCCCGCCGCCGGGCTCCCTGAAGAGTCGCGCGCTCACCGGCGTGCGCAGCCGCCGATCGAAGACCACGCGGGTCAGCGGCCGGGCCCGCACCACGTCACGCACGGTGAGGCGCGGGTCGTCGGCGAGCACGGTGCCCGCGCCGACGCCGACCGCGTCCACCGACGCGCGCAGCCGCTGGGTGCGGCGATTGGCCGCCGGTCCGGTGATCGCCGTGGGCCGGTCGCGCCGTGCCGCGATGGCCCCGTCGCGCGACGCGGCGGCCTTCACGACCACCAGAGGCCGCTTCTGCTCCTGCGCCGTGAAGTAGGCGGCGTTCAGCCGGCGGGCCGCCTCGTGTTCCAGCCCGACCTCCACCGACAGTCCCGCGGCGCGCAGCTCGGCGACGCCCTGCCCGGCGACCCGCGGATCCGGATCGAGCGTGGCGGCGACGACACGCCGGATGCCGGCCTCGATGAGGCGGCGCGTGCACGGCCCGGTCCGCCCCGTATGGCAGCAGGGCTCGAGCGTGACGTACATCGTGGCGCCGCGGGCCCGTGCGCCGGCGGCCTCGAGGGCCACGACTTCGGCGTGCGCCTGCCCCGCCCGTTCGTGGTACCCCTGCCCCACGACGACGCCGTCGGCATCGACGACCACGGCGCCGACCATCGGGTTCGGCACGGTGCCGCCCTCGGCCCGCGCGGCGTGGAACAGCGCCCGGCGCATCAGGGCCGCGTCGGTCACCACGAGCGTCTGAACAGCGCGTCGACGTAGGCGCGCGCGTCGAACGGCAGGAGGTCGTCGATCCCCTCGCCGACGCCAACGAACCGGATCGGCAGCTTCAGGTCGTGCGCGATCGCGATCGCAATGCCGCCCTTGGCGGTGCCGTCGAGCTTCGTGAGGACGACGCCCGTGACACCGGCCGCGGCGGCGAACTCACGGGCCTGCACGAGGCCGTTCTGCCCGACCGTGGCGTCGAGCACGAGCAGCACGTCGTGCGGCGCCCCCGGCACTTCGCGGGCGGTCACGCGGCGGATCTTGTGAAGCTCGGCCATCAGGTTGACGCGCGTGTGCAGGCGGCCGGCGGTGTCGATGAACACCGTGTCGACGCCACGCGCCCTGGCGGCCGTGAGCGCGTCGAAGACGACGGCCGCCGCATCCGACCCCTCCTGCGCCCGCACGATGTCCACGCCGGCCCTGGTCGCCCACACCTGCAACTGATCGACGGCGGCGGCTCGGAAGGTGTCGGCGGCGCAGATGAGGGTCTTCTGCCCGTCCTGTCGCGCCCGATGCGCCAGCTTGCCGACCGTGGTGGTCTTGCCCGTGCCGTTGACCCCGACGATCAGCACGACATCGGGCCCGGCCGCGGGGCGCGGCGTCGCCGCCGGCACCCCCGCGAAGATTCCGGTGATTTCGGCCGTCAGGGCATCGCGCAGGCTCTCTCCGGCCCTGGCGCGGCGCGAGACGCCGTCGATGAGCCGCGTGGTCGCCCCCAGCCCGACGTCGGCCGACAGCAGCAACTCCTCGAGCGCGTCGAGCGTCTCGACGCCGGGCGCGGTGGGCGCCGTCGCCGGAGCGTCCACCCGTCCGGCGAGTTCGTCGAAGCGGCGCGCCAGCCGCTCGGCGGTACGGGCCAGGCCCGTCGTGAGCCGATCGAACAA
>Ga0073934_10010387_pt1 | contig 11582 bp, 11 predicted proteins | sample LarsenN4metaG_FD_76834 | JGI IMG/M metagenome (GOLD analysis project Ga0073934, IMG submission 76834) | Hot spring sediment bacterial and archeal communities from British Columbia, Canada, to study Microbial Dark Matter (Phase II) - Larsen... ...
CAGCGTGTCGGAGACCTGCTTGATCGAGTTGTAGATCGACTTGACGATCGGGATGCGGTTGAGCAGCTTGCTGCCCTGGCGCAGCCACCACTGGCCGACGATGTTGGTGGCGAAGATGCCCGTCAGCAGCAGCGCCACCAGCGTGACCACCAGCCCCAGGCCCGGAATCCGACGCAGCATCTCCAGCGGCGCGGTGGCCGAGGCCGGCAGCAGCGCCTGCGTGGCGGTGAGGAACCACCCGAACATGCCGTCGAGCAGGCCGAGCACCGACGTCAGCACCCAGATCGTGAGCGCCAGCGGCAGCCAGACCAGCAATCCGGCGATGAGGTATTTCTTCAAGGGTGGCTTCCCTCGGGCCGATCAGTGGCAGGCGCAGGATCCGCCGCAGGCGCCGGCCGCCGCCGCCGCGGTGCCGCCCGAGCCGCCGTCGGCGGAGGCGGGCGCGGAGGTCGCATCGGTATCGCTCTTGACGTCGGCCGGCTTGGCTGTGCCGCCACCGCCCTTGAAGTCGGTGGCGTACCAGCCCGAACCCTTGAGCTGGAAGCCGGCCGCGGTGAGCTGCTTCTGGAAGCTCTCGGCGCCGCAGGCGGGGCAGGTGGTCAGCACGGGATCGGAGATCTTCTGCAGCACGTCTTTCGCGTGGCCGCAGGCAGTGCAGCGATAGGCGTAGATCGGCATGGACTAAATCCTTGATGCAGAAAGGAAAACCGCAAATTATAAGGGCGCGGCGCCGGCTCCGCCGGTGCCGCGCCCGGCCGGGCCGCGGGGCGGTCAGTGGCCGGCTGCCTGGCGGCGCTCGTGGTGTGCGTGGCTGGCGGCCTGCTGCAGCGTGTGCTCGATCGAGTGGCCGTGGTGCTTGATGATCGAAGGCGCCAGCGAACCGATCACCATGAAGATCGCCGAGGCGAACAGGCCGATCAGGTTGGCCGGGATCATCGCCTCCGGGGCGAGGACCGTGGCGCCGAGCCAGAAGCCGACGCCGAACACGATGGCGGCCAGCGCGCCCTGGGTGTTGGCCTTCTTCCAGTAGGCCCCGGCCAGCAGCGGCACGAAGGCGCCGACCAGGGTCACGTTGTAGGCGTTCTGCACCATCTCGTACATGGTGCTCTTGCTGTTCACCGCGAACAGCAGCGCGGCGGCGCAGAAGGTCACCAGGATGATGCGCAGGGTCAGCAGGAACTGGCGGTCGCCCATGTTCGGCACGAAGGGGCGCAGCACGTTCTCGGTGAAGATCGCCGTGGGCGCCAGCAGCGCGCCGCTGGCGGTGGAGAGGATGGCCGACAGCAGCGCGCCGAAGAACATCACCTGCGCCCACACCGGCATCTTGCCCAGCACCAGGTCGGGCAGGATGCGCTGGATCTCGCGCGCGTCGTCGGACGCGAACAGTTCCTTCAGCCCCGGATCGGCCACCAGCGCCGCGTAGCCGATGAAGATGGGCACGAAGGCGAAGCAGAAGTACACCAGCGCACCAATGACGGTTCCGCGCACGGCGGTCTTTTCGTTCTTGGCGCTGGTCATGCGCTGGAACACGTCCTGCTGCGGGATGGAGCCGAACGCGAAGGCGAAGAAGGCGCCGGCCATCGCCCAGTACGCCGCGGCGTCCATCTCGGCCGGGAACATCACGAGCTTCCCCTCGGCGGCCGCCTGCGAGATCACCTTGCCGGCGCCACCGGCCATGTCGCTGACCACGAAGGCCACCAGCGAGAGGCCGATGATGATGATCACGGTCTGGAACAGGTCGGTGAAGGCCACCGACCACATGCCGCCGAAGATCGTGTAGACCAGCACCACGCCGGCGCCGATCAGGATGGCGGTGTTCAGGTCGACCGCGCCGCCGGACAGCACGTGGATCACCAGGCCCAGCGCCGTCATCTGCGCCGAGGTCCAGCCGAGGTAGCTGGCCGTGATCGCCACGCTGGTCAGCACCTCCACCGGCTTGCCGTAGCGGTGCTTGTAGAAGTCGCCGATCGTCAGCAGATTCATCTTGTAGAACAGCTTGGCGAACAGCAGCGCCGCCAGCACCAGGCAGACCGAAGCGCCGAAGGGGTCGCCCGGGATGCCGTTCAGGCCGTCCTTGGCGAAAGTGGCCGAGACGGCCAGCACGGTCTCGGCGCCGAACCAGGTGGCGAACACCGTCGCCACGTTCATGTACAGCGGCAGGCTGCGGCCGGCGACGAGGTAGTCCTTGGAGTTGTGCACCCGGCGCGCGGCGATCAGCCCGATGCCGATGGTGACGGCCATGTAGACGACGACGAAGGTGATCAGCACGGCAGGGTCCTCGTGGGCGGGGAGGTGGGCGGAAAAAACTGGCGCGAAGTGTACCCGCGGGTCAGAGCCACTTGAGCAAGAGCAGTGCCACGCTGACGCCGGCAGCGAAGCCGGCGGACAGCCACAGCAGCCGCGCCAGCGTGCGGTTCAGGCGGCGCTGCTCGTCGAGCAGCTGCTCGAGCAGGCGCGCGTCCCCACCGCGGTCGCGCTGCAGGGCCTGATGCACCAGGCGCGGCAGCTCGGGCAGCAGCTGGGCGTAGCGCGGCGCCTCGTTCTTCAGCCGCTCGACCATGCCGCGCCAGCCGACCTGCTCATGCATCCAGCGCTCCAGGAAGGGCTTGGCGGTCGTCCACAGGTCGAGGTCGGGGTCGAGCTGGCGGCCCAGCCCCTCGACGTTGAGCAGCGTCTTCTGCAGCAGCACCAGCTGCGGCTGGATCTCGACGTTGAAGCGCCGCGACGCCTGGAACAGGCGCAGCAGCACCTGGCCGAGCGAGATGTCCTTCAGCGGCCGGTCGAAGTGCGGCTCGCACACCGCCCGGATGGCGCCTTCCAGCGCGTCGACGCGGGTGTCCTTCGGCACCCAGCCGCTCTCCACGTGCAGCTCGGCGACGCGCTTGTAGTCGCGCCGGAAGAAGGCGATGAAGTTCTGCGCCAGGTACTCCTTGTCGAACTCCGTCAGCGTGCCCACGATGCCGAAGTCCAGCGCGATGTAGCGGCCGAAGGTGGCCGGATCCACGCTCACCTGGATGTTGCCCGGGTGCATGTCGGCGTGGAAGAAGCCGTCGCGGAACACCTGGGTGAAGAAGATCGTGACGCCGTCGCGCGCCAGCTTCTTGATGTCCACACCCGCCTCGCGCAGCCGCTCGGTCTGGCTGATCGGCACGCCCTTCATGCGCTCCATCACGATGACGCTCTGGGTGCACAGGTCCCAGATCATCTCGGGCACCATGACCAGGCGCAGCCCCTCCATGTTGCGGCGCAGCTGCGCCGCGTTGGCCGCCTCGCGCACCAGGTCCAGCTCGTCGTGCAGGTAGGTGTCGAACTCCGCCACCACCTCGCGCGGCTTCAGGCGCCGCCCGTCCACCGACAGGCGCTCGATCCAGCCCGCCAGCGTGCGCATCAGCGCCAGGTCGTCGTCGATCACCTCCAGCATGCCAGGGCGCAGCACCTTGACAGCGACCTCGCGGCCGTCCTTCATGGTCGCGAAGTGCACCTGTGCGATCGAGGCGCTGGCCACCGGCTCGGCGTCGAAGCTGGCGAACAGCGCATCGATCGGCCGGCCGAACGCCCGCTCCACCAGCGCGCGCGACTGCGCGGCCGGGAACGGCGGCACGCGGTCCTGGAGCTTGGCGAGTTCTTCGGCGTAGTCCGGCGGCAGCAGGTCGCGGCGTGTCGAGAGCACCTGGCCGAACTTGACGAAGATCGGCCCGAGACGCTCGAGCCCCTGGCGCAGCCGCACGCCGCGCGGCTGGTCGAGCCTGCGGCCGACCGTCAGGACGCGCACCAGCGCGCGCACCCAGCCCTGTCTGAAGCTGGACAGCGCCAGCTCGTCCAGCCCGTAGCGCAGAACCGTGACGCAGATGAAGACGAGCCGGCCGACGTGCCTCATCGCGCGCCCGGCCCGCTGCCCCCGCCGTCCGGGCCGCCGCGCAGGCGCGACGCGAGCGTGCCGATGCCACGCACCGCCTCGCGCAGCGCGGCCGCCACGCTGCCGCCGAAGCGTGCGAGTTCGTGCGCCGGCGCGTTGCCGATCAGGCGCGCCAGGTCGTCCTCGATGTCCCAGCGCAGGTTGTCGAACAGCCAGTTGACGTCGGTGGCGAACTGCGCGTCGCCGGACACCTCGATGCGGGGTTTCTCGCCCGCCAGCGCCTGCAGCGCCGCCAGGGCCGGATTCGAGGCGTCCACCGCCACCCGAAGCTCGGCAGTCGCGGCGGGATCGTCGCCGCACCACTCCAGCAGGCCGGCCGGCGTGACGCGGAAGGCCAGCGGCGGCACGGAGGGCAGCAGCGCCGGCCAGCCGTCCAGCCTCAGCTCCATGCAGCGACCGGCGTGCTCGCGCAGGCGCGCGGCGGCCACCGGCTCAGCGGCGATGACGTGATTGGCCAGCAGGGTCAGACGCCCCAGCACGGCCGCCGAGGCGAGCGCTTGCAAGCTGTGTAGCATTCACGGATTGTAGGCAAGGCACCACATTTCCCCCCAACCTCGTGGCCCGCGGCGGGCCCGGGCCGGGGCCAGAATCGGGCGGCTCCGAACGCCGCCATGCCCAGCCGACCCACCGTCCTCCTCACCGGGGCCACCGGATACATCGCCTCTCACACCTGGCTGGCGCTGCAGGCCGCGGGGTTTCGCGTGCTCGGGCTGGACGACTTCTCGAACAGTTCGCCCGAGGTGCTCGCCCGGCTGGAAAAGCTCTCCGGCGAGCGGCCCGAGTTCGAGCGCGCCGATGTCGGCGACGAAGCGGCGCTGGACGCGCTGTTCCGGCGCGAGCGCGTCGACGCGGTGGTGCACTTCGCCGCGTTCAAGGCGGTGGGCGAGAGCACGCAGCAGCCGCTCGAGTACTACCGCAACAACGTGGGCGGCCTCGTCACGCTGGCCCGCACCCTGCAGCGGCACGGCTGCCGCCGCCTCGTGTTCAGCTCCAGCGCCACCGTCTACGGCGACCCGCAACGACTGCCCGTGACCGAGGACGCGCCCCTGGCCGCCACCAATCCCTACGGCGCCACCAAGCTGATGGGCGAGACCATCCTGCGCGACCTGGAACGCTCGGAGCCGGGCTGGGCGATCGCGACGCTGCGCTACTTCAACCCGGTGGGCGCCCACGAAAGCGGCCTGATCGGCGAGGCGCCGCAGGGCACCCCGAACAACCTGATGCCCTACGTGGCACAGGTCGCCGTCGGGCGGCGCGAGCGCCTGCGCATCTTCGGCAACGACTACGACACGCCGGACGGCACCGGCGTGCGCGACTACATCCACGTGGTCGACCTCGCGGAGGGCCATGCGGCGGCGCTGCGCGATCTGATGGACCGCGGCCGCTCGCTGACCGTCAACCTCGGCACGGGCCGCGGCCACAGCGTGCTCGAGGTGCTGCACGCCTTCGAGCGCGCCTGCGGGCGCACCATTCCCTACGAGATCGCCCCGCGCCGGCCCGGCGACGTGGCCGCCTGCTACGCCGACGCCAGCCGCGCGCGCGACCTGCTGGGCTGGACCGCGCGGCGCGACCTCGACACGATGTGCGCCGACAGCTGGCGCTGGCAATCCTTGAACCCGGACGGCTTCGAGCCGCAACGTCCATGAAGAAGATCGACCTGCAGCCCGTGATCATGGCCGGCGGCAGCGGCACGCGCCTGTGGCCGCTGTCGCGCGCCCAGTACCCCAAGCAGTTTTTGGTGCTCACCGACGACCGCAGCCTGTTCCAGCAGGCGGCGCGGCGCCTCGCCGGCCTGGGCGCACCCGACATCGCGGTGGCGCCGCTGTGCGTGGTCGGCAACGAGGAGCACCGCTTCCTGGTGCTCGAGCAGCTGCGCGAACTCGGCGCCTCCGACGCGACCCTGCTGCTCGAGCCGATGGGGCGGAACACCGCGCCCGCGATGACGCTGGCCGCGCTGCAGGCCACGCAGTCCGGGCGCGACCCGGTGCTGGTGGTCACGCCGGCGGACCAGACCGTGGTCGACGAGGCCGCGTTCACGGCGGCCCTGCAGCGCGCAGGGCGACTGGCCGAGGGCGGCGCGATCGTGATCCTGGGCGTGCGGCCGGATCGGCCCGAGACGGGGTACGGCTACATCAAGTCCGGCGGCGCCGAGGCCGGCAGCCTGCGCGTCGACCGCTTCGTCGAGAAGCCCGACCTCGCCACCGCCCAGCGCTACCTCGCCGACGGCGAGCATTACTGGAACAGCGGCATGTTCGTGGTGCGCGCCTCCACCTGGCTGGCGGCGATCGAGCGCTTCCGTCCCGACATCGCCGAGGCCACGCGGCGCGCCTGGGAGGGCCGCCAGACGGACGCCTCCTTCGTGCGGCCCGGCCGTGCGCTGTTCGCGGCGATTCCCGCCGAGTCGATCGACTACGCGGTGATGGAGCCGGTCTCCACCAGCGCCGGCAGCTTCGAGCTGCGCATGGTGCCGCTGGATGCCGGCTGGAACGACCTCGGCGCCTGGGAGGCCGTCTGGCAGGTCAGCCCCAAGGACGAGGCCGGCAACGCCACGCGCGGCGACACCGTGCTGCGCGACAGCCGCAACACCCTGGTGCATGCCACCAGCCGGCTGGTCGGGGTCGTGGGGCTGGACGACGTGGTGGTGGTGGAGACGCCCGATGCCGTGCTGGTGGCCGACCGCAGCCGCAGCCAGGAGGTCAAGCAGATCGTCGGCGAGCTCGAGCGCGCCGGACGCAGCGAACAGACGCTGCACCGGCTGGTGCACCGCCCCTGGGGCTGGTACGACAGCATCGACGCCGGCAGCCGCTTCCAGGTCAAGCGCATCATGGTCAAGCCCGGCGCGTCGCTGAGCCTGCAGATGCACCACCACCGCGCCGAACACTGGATCGTGGTGAGCGGCACGGCCGAGGTCACCTGCGGCGATCGCAAGCTGCTGCTCACCGAGAACCAGAGCACCTACATCCCGCTCGGCGAAACGCACCGCCTGGCCAACCCGGGCAAGGTGCCGCTGGAGATCATCGAGGTGCAGTCGGGCAGCTACCTCGGGGAGGACGACATCGTCCGTTTCGAGGACACCTACGGCCGCGTGAAGTGACATTCGTCAGCCGGGTGTGCCCCCGAACGGGAGGGTGCGCCCGGGCCTTGCCATCAACGACAATCCGCAGCAACCCTCATCAGGCGCCGGCCCGCCCGAGCGCCACGAAGCCAACCACATGAAAGTCCTCGTCACCGGCGCGGCCGGCTTCATCGGCATGCACGTCTCGCAGCTCCTGCTGGCGCGCGGGGACGAGGTCGTGGGCCTGGACAACCTCAACGACTACTACGACCCGCGACTCAAGCAGGATCGGCTGGCGCGCCTGTCGCCGCACGCGAACTTCCGCTTCGTGAAGATGGACGTGGCCGACCGCGAGGGCGTCGCGGCGCTGTTCGCGCAGGAGAAGTTCGACCGCGTCGTGCACCTGGCCGCGCAGGCCGGCGTGCGCTACTCGCTGGTCAACCCGCACGCCTACATCGACAGCAATGTCGTCGGCTTCACCAACATCCTCGAGGGCTGCCGGCACCACGGCGTCGAGCACCTCGCCTACGCCTCGAGCTCCAGCGTGTACGGCGGCAACACCGCGATGCCGTTCTCGGAGCACCACAACATCGACCACCCGGTGAGCCTGTATGCCGCCACGAAGAAGGCCAACGAGCTGATGGCGCACACCTACAGCCACCTGTTCGGGGTGCCGACCACCGGCCTGCGCTTCTTCACCGTCTACGGTCCCTGGGGACGGCCGGACATGGCGCTGTTCCTGTTCACCAAGGCCATCCTCGACGGCGAGCCGATCAAGGTGTTCAACCACGGGCGCATGGTGCGCGACTTCACCTATGTGGACGACATCGCCGCGGGCGTGGTGCGTGTGCTCGACCGGCCGGCGACGGCCGATCCCGCCTTCGACTCCGACGCCCCCGATCCGGCGCGCAGCAACGTGCCCTACCGGGTGTTCAACATCGGCAACAACGCGCCGGTCCAGCTGATGGAGTTCATCGAGGCGATCGAGTCGGCGCTGGGCCGGACCGCGGTGAAGGAGTTCCTGCCCCTGCAGGACGGCGACGTGCCGGCCACCTCGGCCGACGTCAGCGAGCTCGAGGCCTGGACGGGCTTCCGACCCGCCATGCCGGTGCGGGAAGGCGTGGGGCGATTCGTGCAGTGGTATCGCGAGTATTTCAAGGTCTAGGAAGCAGAGGAAGCAAGGAATGACCACCATCGCAGTCATCGGGCTGGGCTATGTCGGCCTGCCGCTCGCCGTCGAGTTCGGCAAGAAGTACCGCACGCTGGGCTTCGATCTCTCGGCCGAGAAGGTGGAGGCCTACGGCCGCCACGTGGACCCCACCGGCGAGGTGAGCAGCGCCGATCTCCAGGCCGCGACCCAGCTCACCTGCAGCACCGACCCGAAGGTGATCGGCGAGGCCGATTTCATCGTCGTGGCCGTGCCCACGCCGGTCGACGACGCGCACCAGCCCGACTTCACGCCACTGGTGAAGTCCTCCGAGAGCGTGGGCAGGCACCTCAAGAAGGGCGCCATCGTCGTCTACGAGTCCACCGTCTACCCCGGCGCCACCGAGGAGGTCTGCATCCCGGTGATCGAGAAGTTCTCCGGCATGAAGTGGAAGCAGGACTTCTTCGTCGGCTACAGCCCCGAGCGCATCAACCCCGGCGACAAGGAGCGCACCGTCACCAAGATCACCAAGGTGGTGTCCGGCGACACGCCCGAGACGCTTGCCAAGGTGGCGCAGGTGTACGGCTCGGTGATCAAGGCCGGCGTGTACCCCGCCAGCTCGATCAAGGTGGCGGAGGCGGCCAAGGTCATCGAGAACACGCAGCGCGACCTGAACATCGCGCTGATGAACGAGCTGGCGGTGATCTTCCAGCGCATCGGCATCGACACGCTGGAGGTGCTGCAGGCAGCCGGCACGAAGTGGAACTTCCTGCCCTTCCGGCCGGGCCTGGTCGGCGGCCACTGCATCGGCGTCGACCCGTACTACCTGACGCACAAGGCGGAGAAGCTGGGCTACAACCCGCAGGTGATCCTGGCCGGCCGCCGCATCAACGACAGCATGGGCAAGTACGTGGCCGAGCAGACCGTCAAGCACATGATCGCCGCCGACCTGCCGGTCAAGGGCGCCGACGTGATCGTGCTGGGCATGACCTTCAAGGAGAACTGCCCCGACCTGCGCAACAGCCGCGTCATCGACGTCGTCAACGAGCTGCGCAGCTTCGGCGCGCGCGTGCACGTGCACGACCCGCTCGCCTCGTCGGCCGAGTGCGAGCACGAGTACGGCATCACCCTGACGCCGTGGGACGAGTTGCCGCGCGCGAGCGCGATCGTGGCGGCCGTGGCGCACAAGGAGTACGCCGAGATGGGCCTGAAGAAGATCGCCGAGAAGGCGGTCGAGCGGGCCGTGTTCGCGGACGTGAAGTCCAGCTACGACCGCAACGAACTGGCGTCGCTCGGCCTGCGCACCTGGCGCCTGTGAGCGCCGCGGCGCGTTAAAGCAGCGTCTGCTGGCGCGCCAGGCGCCAGGGCTCGGCCGAGCCCTGGCGCGCGAGCATCCACACCTCGCGGAACGGAGCGGCGCCGCGCTGGGTGGACTCGCGCACCACGCCGCTGAACTCGATGCTCGCGAGTTCGAGCGCGCCGAACGACTCGTGCGCGATCAGGTGCGCCTCCAGCGCCAGCACCTCGGTGAGGTTGGGTGCGTGGCCGCGCTCCGGGAGCTGCGCCTCGATCTCCTTGAACATGCCCTCGGTCGTCAGGCGGCGCAGCGTGTCCATGTCCGCCGCGTCCCAGGCCGCCTGCAGCGAGAGGAACTGATCGCGCGCGGTGCGCAGCAGCGCCCGCTCGGCATCGCTGCGCACCGCGCGCGCCAGCAGCGGCCGTGCGGCGCCGCCCTGGCGCAGCACGGGCAGGAAGCGCAGCGCACCACCGCGCACGCGCACCATCGCCGCGCCCAGCATCAGGAGCAGCACCGCCAGTCCCAGCACCGTGGCCACGCTGGCCGGCGAGCCGCCCTGCGACGCGAGCAGCGCCAGCAAGGCCCCCGCCAGGCCCACGGAGGTGGACAGACCGGTCAGTGCCGTGGGCGACGCCGCCGCCGGAAGGGCCAGCAGCGCGAGCACCAGGCCGGCCGTCCGCTTCAGCACTTGATCCCCACGTGCAGCGCGACCACCCCGGCGCTGAGGTTGTGCACGTCGACGTGCCCGAAGCCGGCACCCTTCATCATCGCCTTCAGCTCGGCCTGGCCCGGGTGCATGCGGATCGACTCGGCGAGGTAGCGGTAGCTCGCCGCGTCGCCGGCCACCCACTGGCCCACGCGCGGCAGCACGTTGAAGGAGTACCAGTCGTAGGCCTTGGCCAGCGGCGGCGCCACCCTGGAGAACTCCAGCACCAGCAGGCGGCCGCCCGGCCGCAGCACGCGGTTCATCTCTCGCAGGGCCTGGTCCTTGTGCGTCATGTTGCGCAGGCCGAAGGCCACGCTGACGAGGTCGAAGCTGTCCGAAGGGAACGGCAGACGCTCGGCATCGCAGATCACCGTGGGCAGCACCAGGCCTTCGTCGAGCAGCCGGTCGCGGCCGCGGCGCAGCATCGCCTCGTTGATGTCCGTGTGCAGCACCATGCCCGTGGCACCCACCTGGCGCGCGAAGGCGCGCGACAGGTCGCCCGTGCCGCCGGCGAGATCGAGCACGCGATCGCCCTCGCGCAGGTTGGCCACCGCGACGGTGTAGGCCTTCCAGACGCGGTGCAGCCCGAGCGACATGAGGTCGTTCATCACGTCGTACTTCGACGCGACCGAGTCGAACACGCCCCGCACGCGCCGGGCCTTCTGCGCCTCGTCGACGGTCTCGAAGCCGAAGTGGGTTTCGCTCATCGCCGCGGCCTCAGTGGTGGTGGCCGCAGGACGAGGCGGCCGGCGCGGCCATCGGTGCGTCGCGGTCGACGCCGGCCTCGCGCAGCCGCGCCTCGTAGCGCTGCCAGAGCTCGTCCTGCTGCGCGCCGAGGAAGTACAGGTAGTCCCAGGAGAAGATCCCCGAGTCATGGCCGTCGCTGAAGGTCGGCTGGATGGCGTAGTTGCCGACCGGCTCGATCGCGCTCAGCCCGACGTCGCGCTTGCCCGTCTGCAGCACCTCCTGCCCCGGCCCGTGGCCCTGCACCTCCGCGGACGGGGAGTACACGCGCATCAGCTCGAACGGGATGCGGAAGGTGCGCCCGTCGGTGAAGCCGATCTCGAGCACGCGCGACTGCTCGTGCACGGTGATCGCCGTGGGCTGCGGGGTTTCGGGGGTGAGTCCGGCCATGGAGGTTGCACATCGAAAACGGGGGCGGCCGCAGTGTAGCCAAGCCCTCCGCCCGTTGCGATCAGGGGCATTGATACCGCTCAGTCTTGCGCGTCGAGCGCCTCGACCACGCGGGCGTCCAGCGCCTCGAGGGACAGCGCCAGCCGCGCCGCCGCGCCGCCCGCCACCTCGCGCTGGCGCGGCCCCCACACCGCCTGCGGGAAGTGGCTGTCCCAGTCGAAGCGCGCGATCACGTGCCAGTGCAGGTGGGGCACCATGTTGCCGAGCGCCGCGAGGTTGACCTTGTTCGGCCGCAGCTGCTCGATTAGCACCCGCTCGACGGTGCAG
>Ga0073934_10010388_pt1 | contig 11581 bp, 8 predicted proteins | sample LarsenN4metaG_FD_76834 | JGI IMG/M metagenome (GOLD analysis project Ga0073934, IMG submission 76834) | Hot spring sediment bacterial and archeal communities from British Columbia, Canada, to study Microbial Dark Matter (Phase II) - Larsen... ...
GTCGGCAAACGACCGCAGTTAGCGGCCCCGCCGTATCGCCCTTCGACGCGTTCATCAGTTATTCATCGAAGGACAAAGCCATTGCCGATGCTGCGGTCCCGACGCTCGAGGCGAAGGGAATCCGCTGCTGGGTCGCGCCGCGCGACATCACGCCGGGCAAGGAATGGAGCGAGTCGATCATCGAAGGCATCCAGCAGAGCCGGATGATGATCCTCATCTTTTCCAACCACTCGAACAGTTCGCAGCAGGTGCTCCGCGAAGTGGAACGTGCCGTCAATCGCGGCATGCCGATCGTGCCGTTTCGCATCGAGAACCTGATGCCATCGAAGGCGATGGAGTACTTCATCAGCACGCATCACTGGCTGGACGCTTATCATCCGCCCTTGGAAGAACATCTCGAAAAACTATCGGCCACGTGCGAGAACCTGCTGAGCGGCACTGTTGCCGTGCGCGAAGAAGCGCCGAAGGATTTCAAGAGTTTGTTGAAATCGGCGGTCAAAACGTTGGCGGCACGAGACAATCGCACGCGCGTACTCGTCGGCGCTGCCGCGTTGCTATTGCTAGTTGGCGCATTGATCATCGGCGCCATCTACGGTCTGAAGGATCCGAAGGCATCGCCGGAGGTAGTGAAAGCGAAAGCCGATGCGGAGGTTCTTGTCGAAGAGATCGGACGAATGGATCGCACCCAGGGATTCGAGACGCGGCTCCAAGAGGCGGACAATAACTTGAAGACCGGCCTGGGCTTTTTCGATCAAAAAGAATTTCGCAAGGCGCATGACGCGTTTCAAAAAGTATTGGAGGTTGGCAAGACGATCAAGATGCTGGACGATGAGCGCCGTCAACTGCGGGACACGCTCGTGGTTATCGAAGCGTCTCGAAGCGTCGCTCAGGCCGCTAAAGTGGCTGACGCTGTGCCCGAGACGTGGCAGAAGCTGGAGGCACGGTACCAGATCGGGATGCAGGCTTTCGACAAAGGCGAGTTCGGCGCCGCTCGCGAGACATGGACGTCGCTCGCCAAGGACTATGAGATCGCTTCCCGCGACGGAAAGGAATTTCAACGCGCTGCCGCGGCCAGGAAAGCGTTCGACGACGAACTGAAGAAGCCGATTTACACGTCGCTGAAGACGGACGTTCCGAAGGACTGGGAAAGGCTGGAATCGCTTCGTCAACAGGCAGAGAAAGCTCGCGACGAACGCAAGATCGACGAGGCAATTGCCGCCTATGACAAGGCCCGCTTATTTGCTCGAATTGCCGCCAAGCCGCGCATCAAGGCCAATGCATTCCTGCTGGGCCACGAAGCGAGATACCTGTGGTTCGTCCATTACTATGCGGCACTCACCGAGCACGCTCTGAAGGTGACCGGGGGACGGCCGGGAGGATTCCCATATAGTCCATTTCCGAAATTGCCCTCGGAACGCGCCGTAAGTACGCTTCGTTCCATTCGCCGGCAATTGGATATCGCGGACGAACTGTTGGATCAACTCGTCGATGAAAAGGATAACGCAAAGCGTTTGGCGCTCTTTCGCGACGAAATCCCGGCGGCGTTGAAAAAGGCTGGTTACGACTTCGACGTCGTCCAGGCATTTCATCTGGGCGTGAATGTCGTCCTGACGCAGATGCGACTGGAAATGATGACCACCGATCCGCCGTATACGCCGCGCGACTTTGATAATTTCGACCTCGACGAAACTCTGGACATCGTTATCCGGCAGGCACAAGCCTCTTCCATGCCGGCTGAAGTAGTGGCGCTTTTGAAGCGGATCCCCGCCGACCTGGCGACCGAACGGAAGAATCGAGGTTTCTTCAATACGGCGCCTTGGCGAAAGATGGCGAAATACGCAGCGGATGTGCGTTCTTCTCACTTGCGCTCCGTGGACGCCGCAACGGCCCTGATCGCCCGGCCGCGACCGGAGACGCCTGTTCCGCCTGAGGAAGTCGACCTAGCAAAAATACTGCGTGAACGGCGCGTGGTCTTCATTCAAGATGAATCGAAAACGCCGGCGCCGATTATCGACATTTACTTCGGCAACAGCGATTCGATGCCCGAACCGGGAAAGTTATTGCCGCTCGTCGCCAGGGCAAAATCGTTGCGGACGTTGTTTATCATCGGTCAGCCATTCACCGACGCCGATATTCTGCATTTGAACCAAATGTCCAATCTGCAGTATTTGAGCCTCAGCAATACGAAAGTGACCGAATCGGGGCTGAGACAACTCAAAGAGATGAACAAACTACGGAAGATATGGGTGTATGGACTGCCGATGTCCGAGACCGCATTGCGTCATCTCGCGAACTTGCCGAGCATCAAAAAAATCTTCGGTGTCTCCGAATTGATCACCAATGAATTCATGGAGATGCTGGAAAACGAAAAGAAGATCAGCATCTCGCATTAGCGGATTGGTCGTTTCGACGTTATTTATCGTTGCCACAAGCAAGCCGGCCTGCGACACTGACAATGAAGCCTGGTGGTTGCCGGCGGTCCATTTCCAACAGTTTTTTCGAAGGTGGTTCATGAATCGGCTTTTGGCTCCCGTCTTATGCTGCGTGGTGTTCGGTGGCGGGCTGGCGTTCAGCCAGGAAAAACCCAAGGACGCTAAAGATGCAAAAGAAGGCAAGGACTCATTCGAGTCGGTGATTACCGATCTCATTGCGACGATCAAGAAAGCATCGGACACGCTCAAAACCGCGAAGAACGAAAAATCGGCCAAGGAAGCGAAGAGCGCATTGGCCAAGGTCGGCGAGGACATGCAGAAACTGAAGACTCGCGGTGAAAAACTCGGTCAGGCCACCAAGGAGCAGGAAGACCAAATGGAGAAGAAGTTCAAGGCAGAAATGGAAGCCAGCGTGAAGAGCTTTCAGGTCGAGGCGGAGCGCGTGGCCAAGGAACCGTGGGGCAAGGAGTTGCTGGACGCGTTGAAGCCCAAAGCGGCTGCCCCGGCAGACAAGCCGAAGACGCCGCCCGCGCCGAAAAAGAACTAGCAAATCCTTCATCGGAGTATTTGCAGTGCGGACCATGTATTGGATTGCGTCATTGACAATTCTGGCGATTGGAACTCTTGCGTCGGCTGGAGAACCGCGCGGCCTGGACATCTATTTCATCGATACGGAAGGCGGAGCGGCGACGTTGATTGTCACGCCCGCCGGCGAGTCAGTGTTGATCGATAGCGGCAATCCCGGCAAGCGCGACGCCGAGAGGATTCACAAGACCGCCACCGAGCAAGCCAAGCTGATCGCCATCGACCACCACATCATCACGCACTGGCATCTCGACCATTACGGCGGCGTGGAACGCCTCGCGCAATTGATGCCGATTCGAAAGTATTATCATCACGGTATTCCGGAGACCCTCGCCGAGGATCCGAAGAATTTTCCGACACTCGTCAAGGCATTCAAGCACGTGGCGGCCGGCAAAGACCGCCGTCTGCAGCCAGGGGACTCGCTTGAATTGAAACCATCGCAAGGAGGCCCGGCGTTGGAATTGCTCTGTCTCTGCGGCCACGGCGAAGTGATTGCGGACAAGCCGGGCGCGGCAGAGAATCCGATTGCCAAGGACCACAAGCCGAATCCGGAAGATAAGTCCGACAATGCAAAGAGTCTCGGTTTTCTGCTGAAGTACGGCGGGTTTCGATTTCTCGATCTCGGCGATCTGACCTGGAATATTGAGTACAAGCTCGTTCATCCAACGGACAAGATCGGCCTGGTGGACTTGTACCAGGTAACGCATCACGGTCTGGAAGTCAGCAATAATCCGGTGTTGATCCGCACCGTCAAACCGCGCGTCGCCATATTCAACAACGGGCCGCGCAAAGGCGGGCATCCCCAGGTGCTCGGCACGCTGCGGCGCTTGCCCGAGCCGCCGGCGATTTACCAACTGCATCGCAATGTCGCCATCAACGCACTGGAAAATACCGAACCCGAACGCATTGCCAACAACGCAGACAAGGATTGCAAGGGCGAGGGCATCGCAGTGGCCGTCGCTGCCGATGGCAAAAGCTACACGGTCACCGTCGGAAGAACCGGCAAATCGGAACGCTTTGTCACTCGCTCGCCTTGAGCAACCCCCACCGGAGGACAGCCATGAATATGTTGAATCGTTTCGTCTTGATCGCACTGCTCGCGGCTCCGACCTTCGTGTTTGCGGAGGACAAACCCGCCGTCAAGAAGTTTGTCAATTCCAAGGAAGGATTGAAGGGCAAGTTCCTGGAGAACTACGTCGATTTCTCGTTCGAGTACCCTGCGAATTGGAAGGAAATCGACGGAGATCGGAAGGACGGCAAGAACTACGTCAAGGTACAGCGGGAAATCGGCAAGGGCGACGACGCGTTTACGCAGGAAAACTTCGCCGTCGGACATCTCAGTCTGAGCGGCAACGCCGACGCGGACAAGATTTTGATTCCTCAGTTGCTCGACCAGCTCAAAAAACAGTTCAAAGCCGGCTTCCCGAATTACAAGGACACTGCTCAGGGACCGACGAAGTTCGGCAACTACGACGGAACCGAGGTTCGCTTTACCAGCGAACTGAAGCACCCGGAAAAAGGCGACATCAAAATCTATGGCCGCGTCGTTCTCATCCCCGACCCGAAAGGCGGCAAGTATGGCGTGATGGTCGTGTTGCTTGCAACGAATCTCGCGCCGGAACTCAAAGAAGAGAAGGACCTCGGCGTCAAAGGTGAGTTGCCCACAATCATCAAGTCGTTCAAGCTTGGGAAATGAAATCCCGAATCTCGCAAATTCGGCGACGTCCAGGGGGTACAGTCGCCTCTAGTCCGAAGGGTCGTTTGTCAACAACTTTTCAACCGCTGCGACGATCTCGCTGACTTGAAAGGGCCGGCCCTCGCACTTGTTGATGCCCTGCACGTCTGCCAGGTAGGTCGCTCTCAACAAACTTCGAAGCTGGCCGCTGTTCAGTTCGGGCACGATGATTTTGCGGTATTGACGCAGCACCAGTCCCAAATTCCGCGGAAGCGGATTGAGGCGGCGCAAGTGCCCATGAGCGACCGAATGCCCGGTCCGCCGCAGTCGCTGAACCGCAGCCGATATGGGGCCAAGCGTGCTTCCCCAGCCGATGATCAGCAGATCGCCCGAGTCGGGACCGTCCACTTGTAGATCCGGCACTTCGCGAACGATGCCGGCAATTTTCTCGGCGCGTTCATTGACCATCGCCTGATGATGGACGGCGTCATACGACACGTTGCCGGTTTCCGGCTCCTTTTCCAGGCCGCCGACGCGATGCTCGCGCCCGGGCGTACCAGGCACGGCCCATGGCCGGGCGTGGCGCTCGTCGCGCCGATACGGAAGAAAAGTCGAGTTCTCGGACACGTCCGGCAACTCAACCGGTCGAAGCGAACTAACCTCCGGCAAGCGCCACGGTTCGGCGCTGCTGGCAAGAAAAACATCCGTCAGTACAAGAACCGGCGTCATGTATCGACAAGCAATGCGCACGGCTTCGTAGGCGATTTCGAAGCATTCGCTGGGCGAAGCCGGTGCGAGAACCGGCAACGGACATTCGCCGTTCCTGCCGTACAGAGCCTGGAACAAATCGGACTGTTCCGTTTTCGTCGGCAACCCGGAGCTGGGACCGCCGCGCTGAACGTCGATGACGACCAGCGGAAGTTCGGTCATGGCAGCCAGTCCGATCATTTCCGACATCTGACAGAGCCCCGCGCCGTTGGTCGCCGTGACGCCGATGGCGCCGCCAAATGCCGCCCCCAGCGCCATGCCGGCGGCGGCGATGTCGTTTTCCGCCTGGATGGCTCGCACGTCGGGTTGCCCCCGCAATTGGATCGCGTGCAACAGGTCGCTGGCCGGCGTCATCGGTGAGCAGGCAATGACCATTGGCTTTTTGGATTGCCGGCTCGCCGCTTGGAGTCCGAGGATCAGACCGTCGGTCCCCGTCAGGTGCCGGTAGACGCCTTCCGGAAGCGCTGCACCAGGAACGCGAAACCGGACCGGCAATAGTCTCGCCGCATCGGCATGTTGATAGCCCGCTTTGAGGGCACGGATGTTTCCCTTGAGCGCCGCGGGATTTGCCGCAAACTTCGACTCGATCCATTTCTGGATTGGCTCCAGCGCCCGATCAAATAACCAGCAGATCATCCCCAGGGCAAAAAAGTTTCGGCAACGGTCGGCCTCGCGCGGCGTCAGGTTCAGCTTGGCGACAGCGTCACGATTGAGGCCGTCCAGAGGAATGGCGAGCAGGCGAAAGCTTTGCAACTCGCCGCTCTCCAGCGGATTGCCTCGGTATCCGGCTTTAGCACATTCCACCGGAGTGAATGCATCGCTATTGACGATGAGGATTCCATTCGACTCGAGGTCTTTCCAGTTGGCGCATAACGCCGCTGGATTCATGGCGACGAGCGCCTGCAGCTTGTCGCCCGGCACTGCAGGCGTCTGCGACGAGAAATGCACCTGGAATCCGGAGACGCCGGCCAGCGTGCCGGCCGGGGCACGGATTTCGGCTGGGAAGTCGGGCAGGCTGCTGACGGCATTTCCCATGCGAGACGACGTGAGCGTCAACTGCGCGCCGATGACCTGCATGCCGTCGCCCGAATCGCCGCAAAAGCGAATCGTCGCCGCGGCCAGTTCCTGGACCGGCGTCGTCTCGACATGTCGGCGACGAGCGGATGCAGTCATCAGCGTTCCGTTTGGGCGGTCAAGCGCCTTCTCGTTTGTTCGGAACCGCGCCGGGAATCGGCGGTTGGTTGTAAACGGTCGCGGGAAAATGTTCGACCAAATAATGCACAATGCGTTTGATCGAAAGGATTCCTACTAACCTCTTTTGTTCGTCGAGCACGGGCAAATGGCGGTAACCGCCCTGCTCCATCCGCTCGATGGCGGTCCGGATCGATTCCTTGGCATGAACGGTCACCGGGTCGGGCGTCATGCATTCGGCCACGCGGGTGTCCATCGGCAGATCGCGGGCGATCACTCGCCGCATCACGTCGCGTTCGGTGACGATGCCGATCAAGGCGTCGTCCCGGCACACGAGCAGGCAGCCGACTCGATGCTGCCGCATCCTGGCAATCGCGTCGGCCACGGAGCGATCCGGCGCGATCTGGTGCGGCGGCGTTGGGAACAACCGGGAGACGCTGTCGATTTTCAGATTCCGCGCGAGATCCATACGCGATTGCCGATCCTTTGACATCGACCTGCCTCGGCCGCCGGTGTCCGCCGGGCAGTCGTCGTCATAACCTAATCACGGGAAATTCTCCGAATGTCCGCCCTGGCGGCAAGAGGCAAGCACTTCACGCCCGATCATTCGACATGCCCGATCCGGACAAATTGCTGGCCACGATCCACAAGGCAGCCGAATACACACGGAATACGCCCGGCAGACGCGGACGCATCGTCCATTTCTCCGACGCCATCGACGTCTTCGTCACCGGCGACCTGCACGGCAACCTCGGCAATTTTCAGCGGTTCCTCCAACTCGCCGATTTGGCTCGGCATCCGCGCCGGCACTTCGTGATGCAGGAATTAATCCATGGCCCATTTCGCTATCCCGACGGCAGCGACAAATCGCATCAAGCCGTCGATCTCTGGTCCGCCCTGAAATGCCAGTTCCCGACGCGCGTGCACTTCCTGCCGGGAAACCACGAAGTATCGCAGTGGACCAATCGCGCCATTGCCAAGGGCGAGTTCGATCTGAACGCCAACTTCCTCGATGGCGTCCGCCATGCGTATGGCCGGCATGCCGACCTGATTTATGCCGCGTACCTGGAGTTGTTCCAGGCGCTGCCGGTTGCATTGCGGACTCCAAACCGCGTGCTCTTGAGCCACAGCCTGCCAACGGCCAATGCGATGGATGCTTTTGCACCCCATGCATTCGACGCGTCCGAGCACAGCGACGCCGACCTGGCGCCAGGCGGGTTTGTCTACTCCCTCGTCTGGGGCCGAGATTGCAGCGAGGCAAACGTCGAAGAGTACTTGCGCCGAGCCGACTCCGACTGGCTGATTAGCGGCCATATTCCCTGCGATGCGGGCTTTGCAGTCCCGAATGATCGGCAAATCATCCTGGACAGCCTGGGATCGCCCGCGTCGTACTGCCTGTTTCCTGCGACGACGCTGTTGACGTCGGCCGAACTATTGAACTGCGTGAAAACGATTTGAGTCCATGACGATGTCCTCCACGAGACAGGTTGCAATGCCGGAAACGCCATGGGAAGCGTTGACCCCCATGACGCGTCAGACTCTCGAAATCGACGGGCGAACGTTTCATCTGAATCGGCCGCCGAATTTCGAGCAGATCTTCGAACATCCGGCACTGCAACAAGCGTGGCAGGATGACGAGTATCTGCCCTATTGGGCCGATCTTTGGCCGGTATCGATTGAACTGGCCAGGGCGGTATTGCGCGAGCCCTGGCCTGCCGGCGGCACGGCGCTCGAACTCGGTTGCGGCCTGGGGTTGCCCGGCGTCGCCGCCTTGTCGCGAGGGCTGCATGTCATCTTCAGTGACGTCGATGCATCGGCATTGCGCGTTGCCCGCGAAAATGCTCACCTGAACGGCTTTTCCCATTTCGAACTGCTCCGGTTTGACTGGCGAAATCCGCCCAGCGACTTGCAAGTGCCAGTCATCCTCGGTTCCGACCTGACCTTCGAACGCCGCTTTGTCGAACCGCTGACCGAGCTGATCGCCCGCGTGCTAACGCCGGACGGCGTCTGCCTCATGGTGGATCAGGATCGGCCGCCCGCAGCGCTTTTTCGCGACCTGTTGCCCGACTACGGCTTGTCGTACTCCACGGAAAAGATCAAAGCACGAGCGCCCGGGCAGCCGGCTTACAAGGGGACGCTGTATCGCATCCGCAAGCAAGCCAAGATCACTTCGACTTGAGCGCATTCAGGTAGTCGGTGACGATCGCCAGAGCCTCCTTGTTCGACGGATCCTTGGCATCGAAACCGCGGTCCGTTTTACGATCCTCTGCCGGTTCCGGATCGTCTTCGATGTCGGTCTTCTTGCGAAACTCCTTGTACTCGTCCTCGTTGAGCGGCACGGTTTTGACGTTGGCGATTCGCTCCTTGACCTTTTCGATGCGACGCTGAAGCTTCTGCAAATCCGCCGACGCCTTGACCCGGTCGCTCGACTTGGCCTGCAGATCCTTCTTGATCGCATCGCTGACAAAGCCGTAGTTCTTGCGTTCGACGTCGCCGACCGGCTGCACCTTGAGGACGTTATCCAAGTAACGCTCGCCGATCTTGGTCGCATGCCAGACCGACGGCAGCGAAATATCCGGCGCGACGCCTTCCGATTGCGTGCTGACGCCGTTCGCGCGGAAGAAGAACTGCACGGTCAGCTTCATCGCGCCCAGGCGGACATTGTCGTCGCCGATGGGCAGCAGTTGCTGCACGGTGCCCTTGCCAAAGGTGTTGTCGCCGATGACGAGGCCGCGGCCATAATCCTGAATGCACGCCGCGAGGATCTCCGACGCACTCGCGCTGAGCCGGTCGATCAACACGGCGACGGGCCCCTCCCACACCTGGCCGACTTCCGGATCGTTATGTTTCCGGACGCGGCCATCGAGGCCCTTGACTTGAACCACGGTTCCTTCGTCCAAAAACAGGCCGGCTAATTCGACCGCTTCGTCGAGCAAGCCGCCGGGATTGCCGCGCACGTCGAGCACGACGGCATCGACATGCTTCTCGCTGAAGTCGCGCAAAAAGCGGCGCACGTCGGCCGTCAGGCTGACGACCGGCCCTTCGCCGCGACGGCTGCTGCCGTAAAAGCTTGGAGCGGTAATGACGCCGAGCTTGTACTTGGTCCCGTCCGCCTTGGTTCCGTGCTCGATGATCTCCGCCTTGGCCTGGGCGTCTTTGAGCATGACCTTTTCGCGCACCAGTGCATAAACGACCGGCTCGGTTTTGCCGGCCGGCAGGATCTTCAATTCCACCTTGGTTCCTTGCGGACCGCGGATCAGGCGGACCGCGTCCTGCAGTTTCATGCCGACGATTTCCTGGAACTTGCCGTCGCCATTGCCGACCGCGATGATCTTGTCGCCATGTTTGAGCCGGCCATCCTTGAACGCCGGCCCGCCCGGAACGACTTCCTCGATCACGGGCGTGTCGTCTTCGGTGCGCAAGCGAGCGCCGATGCCTTCGACGTTGAGTTGCATGCCCTGCGTCATGAAGTCTTCAAAGTTTTTCGCATTCATGTAATCCGAATGCGGGTCGAGCGTGTGGGCAGCCGAAGAGAGATAGATTTCCAACAGGTCGCCGCTGTCGAAGCGGGAGATGTTGCGGGTAATGTCGCGCCAGCGGACCGTCAGCTTCTTGCGGGCTTCTTCGTCCGTCGGCGGCTTCGGTTCGAACTTGCGGCGCAAGAGATCGAACTTCAGCGTCTGACGCAATCGTTCGAGCCGTTCGGCTTCGTCCTTCGGATAGTCGAGCGTCTTGGCATCGAGGACCAGCGACTCCTTGGCGCTGAAATCCATCGGTTTCGACAGCATCTCCTCGACGATCTTCTGCACTTCGCTGCGCCGCGTTTGAAAACGCTTCAGCACCTTGAACGCAAAGGATGCGTCGCCGGCGTTCAGTTCGTCGTCCAGTTTCGTTTCCCACTGGCGGAATTCTTCGACGTCGGATTTCAGGAAAACGTATTTCTGCGAATCCAGCGAGCTGAGAAAGTTCTGAAAGACGCGCTTGGAAAAGGCGTCGTCGAACTCGGGATGAGTGATGTTCGCCTTTTTGAGGATTTCCACAACGGTTTCAACGACGACTTTGTCCTTGGGCGAAGGCTCCAATTGGGCCCGCACCGGCAACACAAACAGGAACCCGGCCAGCAAGCCGACGAGCGCCAAACGAAGGGAACGCATACGTGCTCCGAAGAAAGGTTCGACTGCCAATTCATCCAGCATACCGTTATGCGCAGTATACGCAATTCGAGTCTCGCGGATGTTGCCCAAACGGCGCAGATTGCGGCGATTTTTCGTTACTCGCATACGGCCACCCGCCTATTTTCGAAAAACCTCATGTTTTGCCCGTTCAGACGCCGCGGAAAATGCTCGACGCGGCAAGCCCATCGTCGCGCCGGCATGCACATTTCTGCGCGCGACGCCCTGACGCCGATTCGGTACCATCCACGCAACCCATTGCCATCATCCAGTTTCCGTCCCGCGAACGAGGCCTTCGCACAAAGCGCCACGAAAGTGCGCGAGTGAGTAAGTGCGTAAGTTAGTGCGCGAGTGAGTAAGTGACGAAGTGAGTGAGTAAATGCATGCGCGAAGAAATGCATCAAGGCGAGCATGCCGGCGCGCCGCACACCGTTCAGCGCGCGGCGCCGGCCATCGCACTGTTCGCATCGACGAACTCGGAGGATTTGCAGCATCGGGAATCCCCGCATCGGCCCGGAAACGCCAAACGCGCCCGGCAAGCTCATCGCGCCACAACGGCGCGAAATACACCATCGCATCCGAAGCGTATGATCGTGCGGCGGAAAGGCAAATCCAATGGGTGACTCATGTGCATAAACGGCACGAGTAAACCCGAAGTAGGAGTTTGGAATCCCGCATGCATGGGCCGACGCAAGGAAAACGTGTTGGGCCCCTTCGTCTTGGTCAGTTCTGTGCCGCTTCCAATCAAGGCGACGGCA
>Ga0073934_10010389_pt1 | contig 11581 bp, 15 predicted proteins | sample LarsenN4metaG_FD_76834 | JGI IMG/M metagenome (GOLD analysis project Ga0073934, IMG submission 76834) | Hot spring sediment bacterial and archeal communities from British Columbia, Canada, to study Microbial Dark Matter (Phase II) - Larsen... ...
CACGACCCCGGCAGCGTCAACCGCTACTCGTGGATGTTCCTGATCGGCTCGCTCGTCGGGCTGGCGATCCACCTCCCGCTCCTGGACCGCGCCGAGCGCAGGCGCAGGGAGATCCTGACGGGCGGGACGGCGCCGCCCTGGTACGGACCCGCCTAGGAGGAGGAGCCGATGCTCGCACAGGAAGCCGCACGCCTCATCGACCAGGGCTCCGTGCAGTTCATCCTGTTCGGCATCATGGTGGTCGTCGTCTTCATCGCGCTCTGGTTCACGATCGCCAAGTAGCCGGCTCAGGCGCGTCCCGTCACGTCCGCCAACGCCGTGTGGCGCTGCTCGTAGTACGTGAGGATCTGCAGCTCGACCGCCAGGTCCACCTTGCGGACCCGCACGCCCGCGGGGACCGCGATCGCGACCGGGGCGAAGTTCAGGATCGAACGGATCCCGGCGGCGACCATCGCGTCGGCGACCTCCTGGGCCGCGGACGCGGGCGTGGAGACCACCCCGATCAGGGCCTCGTGCTCCCGGGCGACCTCGGCGAGGTCCTCGAGCGGGCGCACCCGGACCCCGTTCACCTCCTCGCCGAGCTTGTCCGGGTCCACGTCGATCAGCGCGGCCACCCGGAACCCGCGCTCGACGAACCCACGGTAGTTGGCGAGCGCTCGCCCGAGGTTCCCCACCCCGGCGATCACCACGGGCCAGTGCTGCGTGAGCCCGAGCTCCCGACGGATCTGGTGGATCAGGTACGCCACGTCGTAGCCGACGCCGCGGGTGCCGTAGGACCCGAGGCGGGACAGGTCCTTGCGCACCTTCGCCGAGTTCACGCCCGCCGCCTCGGCCAGGTGCTCCGAGGAGACGGTGGGCACGCCCCCCTCGGCCATCTCCACGAGGGCCCGGAGGTAGATCGGCAGCCGTCCGACCGTCGCCTCGGGGATCGGCCGCTCGCTCACTCGGCGCTCACGGGCAGAGCCTAGCGCATCGCCTCGGGCCGTTCACGAATGCACGAGGTCAGCGCCGCAAGGCTCGACGGAGCTGACCGGGGTCGACGGCGATCTCGAACAGCTCCTCCCCGTCGACCAGGACGACGGGGATCCGGAGCCCGAAGGCGAGCTCGAGCGCGTCGTCCCCGCTGACGTCCACCTCCTCGAAGGCGAACGGTTCCCGCGCGCGCTCGGCGAGGATCACGGCCCGCGCCTCGTCGCACAGGCCGCAACCGGGCCGCGAGTACATCAGCACGGTGGGCTGCATCGGGCGCCCATGCTACGACGGGCGCCGCAGGGGCGGTGTGGTAGGAACGAGCGGTGCAGGAGGGGAACGCGTTCGACGTCGAGCTCCACCGACGGGTCGCCGCCGGGGACGATGAGGCGTTCGACCGCCTCTACCGGAGGTACGGCCCGGCCTCCTACGCCCTGGCCCTGCGTGTGACCCGGCAGCCCACCCTCGCCGAGGAGGTGGTGCAGGAGGCCTTCCTCTCGCTGTGGCGGACCCCAGAGGCGTTCGATCCGGCCCGCGGCACCTTCCGCGCGTTCTTCCTGTCCCTGGTCCATCACCGCGCGGTCGACACCGTCCGACGCGAGGAACGCCTCCGGAGCCGGACGCAGCGAGCGCAGAACCTCGAGCCGGTTCGTGGCGAAGATGTTGCGGAGGACGTGGTCGAGGACGCCGACCTGGTCCGCCGCCGCGAGCGGATCCGGCAGGCGCTCGACGCGCTCCCCGCGGAGCAGCGGCAGGTGATCGAGCTGGCATACTTCGGCGGCGCCACGCAGGCCCGGATCGCCGAGGAGCTCCAGATCCCGATCGGAACCGTGAAGACCCGGACGCTGGCGGCGATGCGGAAGCTGCGACGGGCCCTCTCCCCGGAGGTCTGAGTGACGGCGGACCACGAGCGGATCGAGGAGCTCCTCGCGGGATACGCGCTCCGCTCGCTCGACGCGGAGGATGCGGCCCTGGCCGACCGGCTCCTGGCCGAGCACGTGCCCTCCTGTCCGTCCTGCCGACGCGCGGCGTCGGAGCTCCAGGAGATCGCGGGCGAGCTCGCCCTGGCCGCGGGGTCGCTCGCCCCGCCCGACCTCCTCCTGCCACGGATCCACCGGGCGACGGAGCGAGCTGCGGGCTCCCGAGGTTCCCCTCATCGGAGCCCGCTCCTCGTGCTCACGGCGGGCCTCGTCGCCCTGGCGGCGCTGGGCGGACTCTCGGTGTCGCTCGGGACCCGCGCGTCCGAGGCCGAGGCGCAGCGCGGGACGGCCCTGGAGATCCTCTCGGTCATGCGCTCCCCCGGAACGACGCCCGTGGGCCTCGACCCCCAGGCCGGCACGCCGGCGGGGACGGGCTTCGTCGAGGTCTCGGCTCCGGACGTGCGCCGCCTCTACCTGGCCTCGGACGCCTGCCCCGACCCCGCGCCCGGTCACGCCTACCAGGTGTGGCTCGGAAGCGATGGGACGTTCGTCCCGGTCGGCGAGATGTTCCGTCCCGACGGCGGCGTCGTGCTGCTCGAGCTCGTCGTCGACGTCTCGCGCCACGACGAGGTGTGGATCACGGAGGAGGTCGCCGGGACCCGGCCGTCGAGCCCACGGACCGACGGCGGCCACTCATGGCGCGCCGCCCTTCCGTAGGACCCGGGCGAGCTCAGCCGGGCGCGGTCGCCGCGTCGGGGCGCGAGGCACGGCGGAAGCCCCAGAACATCGTCGAGATCCCGACCAGCAGCGAGGCCGAGAACGGCAGGAGCCGGCCGAGCGCCGCGAACGCGGAGCCCGCCACCGCGACCACCGTGGCCCCGAGCGCGATCAGCAGGGTGCCCCGGAACCGGTCTCGATGCTCGGGACGTCCGCGCATCCCCCACGCGGACCAGAGCGCGCCGCCGAGCAGGACCAGGTACGCCGGGATCGAGACCAGCTGCGGCAGGCGGTGTGCCGGCGTCCCGTCGCCGAACACCTCCTTGCCGGACGGCAGCGACTCCTCCAAGGCCCCGAGGTCGATGCCGGCCGTCCGGACGCGCGCGATCGTGTAGGCGGTGACGAACGCGAGGACCAGGTACAGGACCCATCGGACCGAGCGGTTCCGGATCAGCAGGTCGAGCTCTCCCTGGGCGAGGTACGGCACGTTGAGGACGGCGCCGAGCGCCCAGTACACGCGGAACCCCGCCGAGGTCCAGCCGTTCAGCGCGCCGACGAACACCATGAGGGACGCTACGGCGTACATCGCGAGCGCCGCCGCCCACAGCGCGTGGTACGAGCGTCGTCGGGCCACGAACCGACCCGCGAGCGAGGCGGCGAAGGCGGCCGCGACCACGGCGGCGCCGAGCGGGAGGATCCACACGCGTCGAAGCATATCCGGGTCGGGACGGGGAGCCGTCGGAGCGACGTCGCGCCGATCCGAGGGATGGGGGGTTGCCGCTGCTAGCATCCCGACCGTGACGAGCGAACCGCAGCCCGCCGGACCCCAGCTGGCCATCTCCACGGTCTCCCTGTTGGGGAGGCCGCTGCACGAGGCGTTCCCGCTGATCGCCGAGGCCGGGTTCGGCGGGGTGGAGGTGATGGTCACCAAGGACCCTGACACGCAGGATCCCGGCCGCCTCCGGTCGCTCGCGCGGAACCACGGGCTCCGGATCGCCGCGATCCACGCGCCGTTCCTGCTGATGACGAGGGCCGTCTGGGGGACCGACCCGGTCGGGAAGATCTACCGGGCGATCGAGCTCGCGGAGGACGTCGAGGCCCCGCTCGTGGTCGTCCACCCGCCCTACCGCTGGCAGACGCCCTACCGGAGGTGGCTCGGCGAGCGCCTGCCGCTCCTGTCCGAGGAGACCGGGGTGCGGGTCGCCGTCGAGAACATGTTCCCGGTCCGGGTCCGCGGCCGCAGGCTCGCGACGTTCCACGCCGGGCAGGACCTCGAGGACCTGGGCGCCCACCCGGACGTGGTGCTCGACACCAGCCACGCCGCGGTGACCGGGCTCGATCTGTTCGAGGCGCTCGAGCGCCTCGGCGACCGCCTGGCCCACGTCCACCTGTCGAACAACGCCGGCAGGGGATGGGACTCGCACCTCCCGCTCGACCTGGGGATCCTCCCGCTCGACCGGTTCCTGGACGCCCTGGGGTCCCGGGGGTTCACCGGCGCGATCTCGCTCGAGCTCGACCTCCGCCGATGGGTCGCGGACCGGGACGAGCTCCGTCGGGTGCTCGAGCGGAACCGGCGGTTCTGCCTGACCCGCCCGTCGCTGGCCGTCTGACCCTGTCGGATCCCGGCGGCGCGGGAACCTCGGAGCCGGGCTTCGGCGTCACACACGTACGATGCCCGCGAGGGGGTGGTTCCGTTGCGTATCCAGCACGTCCGTACCCCACGCGGCGCCCTGACCGTCCTGGCGGTCTCGGGCCTGCTCGTGTCTCCGATCGTGGTCGTCCCCGCGCCGGCGGCAGCCCCCTGCACCGCACCGCCGGCGACCTTCCCGACGAGCCAGATGCGACCCGGGATGGTGGGAACCGGCTACACGGTGATCGACGGTCGGACGATCGTCCCGTTCTCGGTCGAGATCCTGGGCGTCATGCCCGACGCCATCTTCCTCGGCGTGGACATCGTGGCGGCCAGGATCACCGGCCCCTCCTCGTTCCTGAACGTGACGGGCGGCGCGGTGGCCGGCATGTCCGGCTCGCCCGTGTACATCGACGGCCGGTTGGCCGGGGCCGTGGCCTGGGCGATCGCCGAGGATCGCCGGATCTTCGGCATGACCGCGGCCGAGGACATGGTCGGGCTGCTCACCCTGCCGGGGAGCGTTCCGGCGCGCGCCTCGACGAGCGTCCCGCTCACCCCGAAGGTTCGCCGGGCCGCCAGCGCCACCGGGTCGGAGCTGCCCGCCGGCGCCAGGCTCGAGGCGCTGCCGGTTCCCCTCGGCGTGTCCGGCCTGAGCGGACGGGTCCTGGCCGACCTCGAGTCCGCGTTCGCCGAGCGCGGCGTCCGCGTGCAGGCCTTCCGGGCCGGCTCCGTCCGCGCGCCCACCGCGGTGACCCTGAACACCGCCCGCTTCGCCCCGGGCGACGGGCTGGGGGTGGCCCTGTCCTACGGCGATGTGTCGGCCTACGGGTTCGGCACGACCACCGCGGTCTGCGGCGACCTGGCGCTCGGCTTCGGACACCCGATGTTCTGGGGCACCGGCCGTGTCTCCCTGGGGATGAACGCCGTCGACGTGATCGCGATCGACAACGGCAGGTTCTGGGGAACGAAGATCGGCACGCTGGGCGACGCCCACGGCACGCTCACGCAGGACCGGTTCGCCGGGGTGGTCGGCGTGTTCGGGGCGCTCCCGACCCTCGTCCCCCTCACGAGCGAGGTGTCCAGCCCGGACACCGGCTACCGGCGGAGCGGACGCACCGACGTCGCCTGGGACCAGGGCTGGTTCGTGGCCGAGGCGACGTTCGCGCACGCGTGGTCCAACCTCACGTACGTCGCCCAGCAGGACGCGCCGGGGACGCTGTTCCTCTCCTGGACGATCGAGGGGACCCGCGCGGACGGCTCGCCGTGGAGGGTCTCGAACCGCTTCATGGAGGTCAACGACTACGGGGCGGCGGGCGAGGCGTGGCGGCTCGCCGACGTGCTGTACGCGCTCGCGTTCAACGGGTTCGAGCGGGTCCGGTTCACCTCGGTCTCCATGGAGGGATCGATCACGCAGGAGGACCTCACGTCGCGGATCGTCCGCGTCCGCGTCTCGACCCCCGTGCAGCGAGCGCTCAGGGAGCGCCCGGTCGTGAAGGCGCGGCCCGGCGACCGCGTCACCATCGAGGTGACGCTCGACCCGGTGGAGCGCGAGACGAACGTGACCGCGAGGCTCACGCTGAGGGTCCCACGGTGGGTCCGCGGCTCGGAGCGCGTTCGGCTGTCGGGCGGCCGCGGCGGGATCGGAACCTGGGGGGGCTCGCTCGACGAGCTGCTCGCGAACCTGAGCGCCGGCGAGGCCCGCAACGACCTCATCGTGACGGGCCTCGGCCGTAGGATCGTCCAGGCCCAGGACGTGATCGTGACCGGAAGGGCCGGCTTCAGGGTGAAGGTCGTCCGCTGAGCCGGCTCGGACGGACGAGGGCCGGGGCGCCCCGGCCCTCGTCGGCCTCCTGCTAGCCTCGGATCGTGCGCCGGTTCACGCTCATCACGATCATCTGTCTCTTCGTGCTGATCGCGGCGGCGGCGGCCTACCAGCTGGTGCTCGCGAGCCGCGACCAGGAGCGCTACCCCGGCCCCGAGGTGGGCACGCCGCTCCCCACCTTCGCGCCGACGCCGTAGGGTGGTCACGGACCCCCGAACTGCTCGAGGTGGTTCTCGATCAACCGCCGCACCACCTCGCCCTGCCCGCCGGTCAGCAGGTCGGTGCCGTGATCGTCCGACGGGAGGATCTCGACCCGCTTGGGCTGGGGTGCGAGGGCGAACAGGGCCTCGGCGTCCCGCGCGTACGGCGCGTCGCCCACGCCGGCCACGAACAGCTTGGCCGCGGTGACCTGCGCCATCACGTCGCGGTCCACGACGAGGCCATCGATCGAGGTCGGGGCCGACAGCGTGATCACGGCGGCGACGTTCGCACCCTCCGACGAGGCGGCCACGAGCGAGGCCGTCCCGCCCATGCTGGCGCCAACGAGCGCGACCCGGGTGGCCCCCCGGGACCGGACGAACGCGATCGCCCCCAGCACGTCCTGCCAGAGCGCCCCGATCTCGGTCTCGCCCTCAGAGCAGCCCCCATCCTCCCCGCCGGGGCAGTAGCCGCGGAAGTCGTAGGTGAGCACGAGGTACCCGGCGTCGGCGAGGCGGGCGGCGAACCCGAACCAGGACCGCTGGTCGGCCGGGCGCATGTGCGACAGGACGACGGCCGTCGTGCCCTCGCCGAACAGACGCCCCTCCAGGCGCACCCCGTCGGTGGAGGTGAACGAGACGGCCCGCGAGCCCGACAGGTCGGCGGCCGGCTCCTCGGCGCCGCACGCGCCGCCGAGCAGGGTCAGGGCGACCACCAGCCCGAGCGTTCGGACCGCGGCGGACCGGGCCGAGCGCATCGCCCCGGCGGCCCCTAGCGGCCCTGCTGGCGCCGCTGCCAGCGCGTCTTCTTCAGCAGCTTCTTGTGCTTCTTCTTCCGCATCTTCTTGCGGCGCTTCTTGATCAACGACGGCACGCGCGTCCCCTCCTGTCGGTGGTCATCCCGAGCCGAAAAGGTTCCGGAGGTCCACGCGCTTGGCGCGATAGCTCTCCTCCAGACGAACGGACCCAAGTCTAAGCGCCTTCGGGCCCTGCGCCACGGGCGAGATCAACCGGAGCATGCCCTGCTCCTCGGTGCGCTCCAGGTACCCGAGGCCCGTGGTGGACCCGGCGCCGTCCGAGAGCCCCACCAGCAGCCGATGGAGGCCGGAGAGGTCGAACAGGGGGGGCAGCGCCGGCATGAACACCGTCGGCTTGACCCGGAACCGGTGGAGCTCCCCGCCGAAGTACCGGGCCATGGCCCGCTCCCGGTTCTCGGCCCGCTGGTCGACCGTGGTCGGCACGACGCCCGGGTGCACGCCGAGCGGCACGACCTCGGTGGCGAAGAACCGCTGGATCACCCCGAGGAGCGGGAGCAGCTCCTCCCCTCGCTGGAGCCCGACGACGAGGTCCGGACCGAGCAGCTCCACCTTGTGGTACTTCAGGATCTGCCCGTGGACCCCGGAGACCAGACCCGAGGTGTCCACGACCACGAAGTCGATCCCCGAGTCCTTGGCCCGGCGGTAGAGGCTCGCCACCCCCGTCACGACCGGGAGCAGGTGGCCCTCCGGAGAGGTCGAGCCGACGAACGACATGGCGTCCGCCTCGGCCAGGGCCTCCGGCTCCAGGTCGGCCGGGGATCGGAGCAGCTTCAGCGTCACGGTCGCGGGCGGCCCCACGGACTTCTGGCCGACGTCGGCGTCTAGCAGCGCGGCGGACCGGCCTGCCGCGAGCGCCGCGGCGAGCAACGCTCGAGCCAGGGTGGTCTTGCCCGTGTCGAGCCCGCCGACCAGCAGGACCGTGTGCTTGGTCCGCGCCGCCTGGTCGACGAGCGCCTCGTGCTCGTTCACTTCCGCCTCCGGGTTCCCCCGCCCGAAGGCCCGCTCCGCACGCGTGCGTGCTTCGTCCCTAGAAGGAGAGCCCCTCCGTCCGGCCTGCCGTCACCTTCGCTCGGTCTGCCTCCACGAGGGCCCCGAGGGCCCGCTCACGCGCTCGAACCGTGCCTCGATGGTGGGGTGTGGTGGTCAACGTGGGGTCATCCTAACCGCGGCCCGAGCCGGACGTTCCGGGGTCGTGGTTCCCACGATGGAGTCGGGTCGCGGCCCGGATCAGGGCAGGCGGCAGGCGATCGCCTGGAAGCAGGGCCAGTAGTCCTCGGGGGCGACGTTGTCGTCCATCACGACGACGACCTCGGTCCGGCCCTGCGCCCTTGCCACGAGCAGCGCCGGGTCGTTCACGTCGGCGATCGAGAGCGTCTCCACCCCACGCTCGATCGCGGCCCCAGCGAACCCGTGGTCCGCGAACACCAGGTCCGGCCGGGCGTGCTCCAGCATCCGGGCCATCGGGTCCCCGCTGTGGGTGTGGCGGGCGCTCGCCTTGTCGGTGAGGATCGCGACGCCCTCGAGGTACCGGATCTGCCACGGGTGGTGCCGATCGCCGTCCCGCCACGTGAGCCCGTCGGCCGGCCGCAGGATCTCGACCCCCCGCGCTCGGAGCTGCCGACCGACCTCGATGTAGAGGTGGGCGAGGCCCACCGGGTGGCCGGTCGCGAGGATCACGCGCTCCCCCAGGCGCACGGCTCGGGCGAGCCGCTCCCCGACCCGCTCGCACCCGTCGAGGACGAGCTCGGGATCCACCGACACGGGGCCGGTCCGCGCGGACGGGTCCGGGACGAACCCGGCCGCGCGCCCGACCAGGGCAAGGACCTGCTCCAGGGTCATGGAGCCGAGCCCGGACATCCCGAACCGCTTGTCGGGGTCCCCCTCGTGGAGCAGGCGGATGTTCCGCAGCACGTTGTCCAACGGGTGGCTGACCTGCGGACCGGCGATCCGACCCTCGAGCAACCCTCGGACGAGCTCCGCGCGGTCGAAGGCGCGCGGGGTCCACCGGTCGTCGATGGCCGGCAGCTGGGCGGCGTGGGATCCGATAACGTCCACGGGTCCATCCATGCTACGGGAGCCGTCGATGTTCGAAGGCTGGTTGCAGGGCAAGGTAGCGATCGTCACGGGCGCCGGCCGCGGCATCGGCCGCGCGATCGCGCGGGCGTTCGCCGCGGCCGGCGCCGACCTCGCCGTGGCCTCACGCACCCGGTCGGAGCTGGACTCGCTGGCCGAGGAGCTCGCGCCGACGGGCCGCCGGGTGCTCGTCGTCCCGACGGACGTGGCCGACGAAGGGGCCGTCCGGTCGCTCGTCGAGCGCGCCGCGACGGAGCTCGGCACGCTCGACGTGCTGGTCAACAACGCGGGCGCGGCGCCGTTCCTCGCGCCGTTCCTGGAGACGCGGCCCGACGGGTTCCGGAAGTACTTCGACGTGGACTTCCGCTCCGTCGAGTACGGGATGCGCGCCGCGGGGCCGATCCTCGTCGGCAAGGGCTCCGGGTGCGTGCTGAACATCGCCTCGATCGACGGGTTCATGGTGGAGCCCGAGCTCGCCTACTACAACGCGGCGAAGGCCGCGGTGATCTCGCTCACGAGATCCGTGGCGCTCGAGTGGGCCTCGAGCGGCATCCGCGTGAACGCGATCGCCCCCGGGTGGATCGACACGCCGATGAACCGGGCCGAGCGGGAAGATCCCGAGCTCGAGCGGCGGATCGTCTCCCAGATCCCGATGGGTCGGTGGGGGCGCCCCGAGGAGATCGCGAGCGCAGCCGTGTTCCTGTGCTCGGAGGCCGCGTCGTTCGTGACGGGTGAGGTCCTCGTCGTCGACGGCGGGCAGACCGTGACGAGCGCGCGGGGGGCCTGACGTGGACCTGCGGGGCGCGGTCGTGGTGATCACCGGCGCGTCGTCGGGCTTCGGCGAGCTCGCGGCCGTCCGGTTCGCGCGCGCCGGCTCCGCGGTGGTGCTGGCGGCCAGGCGCCTGCATCGCCTGGAGGCGATCGCGGCCTGGATCGAGCGCCGCGGCGGCCGGGCGCTCCCGGTCCGCTGCGACGTCACCGACACGGCGTCGCTCGAAGCGCTCCGGGACCGGGTCGACGAGACGTTCGGCCGGTGCGACGTCCTGGTGAACGACGCCGGCGTCCCCGGGGGCGGCCCGTTCGAGCGGCTGGGGGAGGAGGACGTGGAGCGGGTGATCCGGACGAACCTCCTGGGGTTGATCCACGCGACCAGGCTCTTCCTTCCGGGGATGCTCGAGCGCGGAGGCGGGCACGTCGTGAACGTCGCCTCGCTCGCCGGGCGCTTCGCCACGCCGGGGGCGAGCGTGTACGCGGCCTCCAAGCACGGGGTCGTGGCGTTCGGCGAGGCCCTGCACCATGAGGTCGCGCCCCGCGGCGTGCTCGTGACGAGCGTGAACCCCGGCATGTCCCGGACCGAGGGGTTCCCGCAGACCGGCGTCCCCAGGGCGCTGCTCATCGACCCCGACCGCGTGGCCAGGCTGATCGTGGACGTCGTGCGGAGGGACCGGGCGCCGGAGGTGTCGATCCCCCGCGCGCTCGCGCCGTTCCAGGCCTTCCGGGTGCTCACGCCGCCGCTCTACCGGTGGGGCGTGCGATCGGTGGTCCGACGGCTCCCGGGGGGAGCGAGCCAGGGGAGCTGAGCGTCAGCGGACGGCCTCGCCGACGTGGTGCACCTTCAGCATGTTCGTGTGCGCCTTCCCGGCGGGGGAGGACGCCACCATCACGACCGATCGACCGGGCTCGACGAGCCGTCCCGAACGCAGGCCCTCGTCCATCAGGGCGATCATCTCGTCGGTGTCGGAGGGCACGTGCGCGGGCAGCGCGCGGACCCCCCAGCGGAGGGCGAGCGCCCGCCGGGCGGCCCCGTCGGGCACGAAGGCGTACACGGGCACCGACGGACGCTCGGCCGAGAGCAGGGCGGCCGTCCGCCCCGTCCTCGTGAAGCAGGCGACCGCGACGACGGCCGGATCGTCCGCGGCGATCTGCGCGGCCGCGTGGGCGACGGCTGCCGCCTCGTCGGCGTGGGCGCAGGCGACCGCGGCCGGCCTCGAGCCCTCCGCCGACCGTTCGGCCGCCTCCGCGATGCGGACGGCGGCCAGGGCCGCCTCGACCGGGTACTCGCCGATCGCCGTCTCGCCCGACAGCATGATCGCGTCCGTCCCGTCCAGGACCGCGTTCGCCACGTCCGTCGCCTCCGCCCTCGTCGGCCTGGGGGCGTGCGTCATCGACTCGAGCATCTGGGTCGCGACGATCGCAGGGGTGCCCGCCGCGCGTGCGGCGCGCAGGAGCTCCTTCTGCAGCACCGGGATCTCCTCCATCGGGAGCTCCACCCCCAGGTCGCCGCGCGCGATCATCACCGCGTCGGCCTCCTCCAGCAGCCCGGCGAACCCGTCGACCGCGGGACGGGTCTCGACCTTCGCCACGATCGGGACGCGCCGCCCACCCATCAGCGCCCGGAGATCGGCCACGTCGTCGGCGCCGCGGACGAAGGACTG